>Ga0073934_10009622_pt1 | contig 12304 bp, 14 predicted proteins | sample LarsenN4metaG_FD_76834 | JGI IMG/M metagenome (GOLD analysis project Ga0073934, IMG submission 76834) | Hot spring sediment bacterial and archeal communities from British Columbia, Canada, to study Microbial Dark Matter (Phase II) - Larsen... ... | reverse complement strand
TTATAACCCTGGCCGTGGTGATCTTGGAGTATCTGCTGATTACCGGCCATTACCAAACAAAATATGTCTATGAAACCAGCAATCGCGCTGCCCCCCTGTTTTTCCGCATGACGGCGCTGTGGGGTTCGCAAGATGGCTCGCTGCTCTTTTGGTCGTGGTTGATGTCCATCTTTGCGGCGGTGGTCCTATTAAGGAAATGGGGCTCCATGCGGTTGATGATCCCCTATGTGATCGCCATTACCCAGTTGAACCTGGCTTTTTTTACCGGCCTGGTGATCTTTGTCGCGAACCCTTTTGAACAGTTGGCGGTCTTTCCCCCTGATGGAACGGGCTTAAATCCCCTTCTGCGCCACTTTGGGATGATTATCCACCCGCCTATGCTTTATTTGGGCTTTGTGGCCTTTGTCATTCCCTACGCCTTTGCCATTGCCGCCCTTGTTACCCGCCAGACGGGCGACTTGTGGATTCGCACCACCCGCCGTTGGACCTTAACCGCCTGGCTCTTTCTCAGCCTCGGCTTGATTTTGGGCGGCTGGTGGGCTTATGATGTTTTAGGGTGGGGCGGCTACTGGGGCTGGGACCCGGTAGAAAATTCCTCCCTGATCCCCTGGCTGGTGGCAACCCCATTTTTGCACTCGGTCATGATGCAAGAGAATCGGGGCATGCTCAAGCGTTGGAATATGGCCCTGATCATTCTGACCTATTGTCTCATGCTCAATGGAACCTTCCTGACCCGGTCTGGGGTCATCTCTTCGGTTCATACTTTTGCCCAGAGCGCAATTGGCCCGCTCTTTTTGAGCTTTATCGCCATTATGTTCGGCCTGTCTCTCTACTTTTTTATCTCCCGCTGGGAAGATTTGAAATCCGACAACGAGCTGGACTCGTTTTTCTCCCGGGAATCTTTCTTTTTGTTAAACAACCTGATCTTTGTTGGCCTGGCTGTGATCGTCTGGTGGGGGACCCATTTTCCCCTCTTTTCGGAGGCGCTCACCGGTGAAGTTATCGTGGTCGGACCGCCCTTTTTCGAGCAGACCACGGCCCCCCTATGGGCGGTGGTTGTACTGTTGATGGGTGTGGCCCCGCTCATTCCCTGGCGGCGGGCCAATTTAAAGAAGGTCGGCGACTCGCTGCTCTGGCCGGCGGCGGTCGGGTTGGCAACGATGGCCGGCCTATATATCCTGGCCGGGGTGAAGATTTTTGGCGCGTTGTTAGGGTTTGGGCTATGCGCCTTCACCCTCACCGCCACGCTCATTGAATATTGGCGAGGCGTCAGCGCCCGCCGGCGCAGCCGGGGCGAAAGCTACCCTGTCGCTTTATGGACCCTGGTGGGGCGAAATCACCGCCGCTATGGCGGTTACATGATCCATATTGGCGTTGTTTTACTGGCCATTGGCATAGTCGGCAGCCGCTTTTACCAGGTCGAGACGCAGCGCAACCTGGCCGTTGGCGAAAGTATGAGCATCAGCAGCGAGTTTTTAGGAACCTATGAATTAACTTATCGCGGCTTGCGCGATGGGGCCAGCCCCGACGATCGCTTGATTACCGAGGCCGTTCTCGATGTGACTTACAATGGTCAGCCGGCCGGGCAGTTGGCGCCTATTCGGGAGTTTTTTGTGATCCAGCAGCAGCCCATGACCATTCCTGATAAGCGCAGCACGCTGGCCGATGATCTCTACGTTATTTTGGCCGGCTGGGAGGGCAGCGGCGAGACGGCGACCTTTAAAGCCTACATCAATCCCCTGGTCAACTGGATTTGGATTGGCGGCGTAATTTTTATCCTGGGTACCCTTGTGGCGGCCTGGCCTACCTCCCAGGAAGCGTTTAGCCAGGCTCCGGCCAGGGCCAAGACCCCTGGGGCAGCCGCTCCGGCTAAATAGCAAATTAAGGTATGCTTATGGCTCAAGTTTTAGAGTTGGTGGTTGAGATAGAACCTTTGGCAGAAGGAGGGTATCTGGCGCTTTGCCCTGATATTCCTGGCTGCCATGCTGAGGGTAAAACAGTAGGAGAAGCACTTGATCATCTGCGGGACGTGGTTCAAGTGATTTATGAGCTTTGCCAAAAACAGGGACTTGTTTTTGTACCGGCCCATCCCGAAGCTACTCTGAATGATATTGTTTGGAAAGTCAATATTCCTCTGATTGCCAGAGATATTGGGATAACAGTTCAAGAGCTTTTAGAAAAATAGTCAGATGTTGGTAAAACGTATATTAATTTTTTCAAGTTTAATTATTATCTTCTTGTTTTCAGTGCAGGCGACCCTGGCTCAAGAGCCGGATTATGACCGGGTCAACCAGATTGCCAAGAATATGAACTGCCCCACCTGTGTAGGAGTCAACCTGGCCGACTGCCGAACCCAGACCTGCGAACAGTGGCGGGGCCAGATTCAGGATTTGCTCGCGCAGGGCTACAGCGACCAGGAAGTACTGGATTATTTTGCCAATCAATACGGCACGCAGGTGCTCCTGGAGCCGCCCAAAGAAGGTTCAACCCTGCTCTTGTGGGTGCTGCCGGTGGCGGCGCTGCTGATTGGCGGCGGTTGGGTGGTCTATCTCCTGCGGCGCTGGAAAAAACCGGTTCCGGCCGCTGCGGGGGGGCCGGCTGCGGCTCCAGCCGCTGATGACTATTTAAAGCAAGTGGAAAAAGATTTAGAAGCCCATTAAGGATGAAGAGGAATGATGGAACAGGCTGTTGCGCAACAAAAACAATCTTCATTGGGGAAAAAGGTCTTCCTGATATTTGGCCTTGTTTTGTTGGTTGGCTGGGTCGTGGTGATGATCGTCAATCTACAAAGCCTTGAGTCGACCGAACTGGAAGGGCAAAAGGCGCCGGAATTTACCATGCCCCTTTTTGACCAATTTGAAGAAAAAGAGATTTCGCTGGCCGAACTTCGAGGGCAAGTAGTCGTGATCAACTTCTGGGCCAGTTGGTGCGTGGAGTGTTATAAAGAAGCGGCCCTGCTGGAACAGGCCTGGAAGGATTATAAAGATCAAGGGGTGGTTTTTATCGGCGTGGATTATCTTGATACGGAAAAAGAAGCCTTAGTTTATATGCAGCAGTATGGGATCACCTATCCTTCTGGCCCTGATTTGGGCAGCAAGATTTCTCGGGATTATGGGATAACGGGCGTGCCTGAAACCTTCTTTTTGGATAAGAATGGCAATATCGCCCATGTCAAGATTGGCCCGGTGGAAAAAGCTGAGCTGTATGACCTCTTGGATAAATTAGTGGCTCAGGGAACCTGATCATGGATATTGTACTTTTGACGACCATTCTCCTCCTGATTGGCTTTGCTTTACTCCTTATTCTTTACCCCCTGTGGCAACAGCAAGCCCGTTCCCAAACTGTTCTTCAATCTCCCCGGCCTGGCCAAACCCTGGATGAGTACCAGGCTCAATACCGGGCTGCCCTGGCCGCCATCAAAGATCTTACCTTTGATTATGAGATGGGTAAGGTTTCGGCTGAAGATTATGATACTCTCCTGGTTAGATCAAAGCTTAACGCGGCAAAAATCCGGCAGCAGATCGATTTACTGAGCGAGGCTGCCGAAGCAGAGCCGGTGGATGAGACGGTCGATGCCGAGATTGAACAACTTGTAGCCCAACTGCGTAACGGCCACCAGGCTGCAGATGAGCTGCTTTTGGCTGAAGTTGAGGCTGAAATTGAGTTGCTCAAGCAGGCTCAAGCTGTCCCCTCTGCGGTAAGCTGTTCAAAATGTGGTAAAGCTGTGCAGCCGGATGACGCCTTTTGCAGCCGGTGCGGCCAGCCGGTTGTTCAGCCCGAAGTTAAGGCGCCGGCCGATGTATGCCCAGCCTGCGGTTATAAAATTAAGGCCGATGATGCTTTCTGCGCCAAATGCGGCGCGGCTTTAAAGAAAGAGCCGGCCCAGAGTTATGAGTCGGCAACCCCTAGATAGACCCCAAGAAAGATGGGCTAGATAGATTCTTTTGTGAATAAAGTAAATCCTTTAACCCTATTATTGCGTGTCACCTGTTCCGTTACCGGAAGATTACCCCACCAGGCTGCCCGGATCCGATTATGGCTGAGCCTGTTGCTCCTAATCAGCCTGGCCTGGTTTGCCTGGCCTGACCTGCTCCGGGCCGCCCCGCCGGCCCAGGCGCCGGATGCGCCGCCGAGTGTATCCGGCGGCCGGGCTTTGTGGACGGAAAATTGCGTCCCTTGCCACGGCCCGACCGGGCAGGGCGATGGCCCAACAGCCCAGGCCATTGAAAACCCCATCCCCAACCTGGCCGACCCCGCCTTAGCCAGACAGCGCACTCCCCTGGAAAATTTTGAGGTTATTAAGAATGGCCGGATTGAAAATTTGATGCCGCCCTGGGGTAACCGGTTCAATGATGCCCAGATTTGGGATTTGACCGCTATGGTCTGGAACCTGTCCGTTTCGCCTGAAGATGTCGCTGCCGGCGAAGCCATTTATTTTGAGCAGTGCGCCGCCTGCCATGGCGATAATGGAACGGGCGATACGGCCGAGTCTCCCGCTGAGATGATTGACTTTACCGACCTGGCGGTGATGTCGCAGCGGAGCCAGGCTGACTTACAGGCCGGCTTTACCTCAAGCGCCGCCCATACTGACCTGGCCGATCTGCCCGAAGCGCAGCTCTGGCAGAGCCTTGATTATATCCGGACCTTTTCTCTGGCCTTGCCCCAAAGTAACGGTCTGCTAACCGGCCAGGTGCTCAATGCCACCACCAATCAACCTCAAGGTAATATTGAAGTTAAGCTGCTGGCTTTTCAAAACGAGACCCTAGTCAATACCTTGACCACTCAAACCGATGAGAACGGCCGTTATACTTTTGAAGACCTGGCGACCGATCACTCGATCTTCTACATGGTTGAGGGTAGCTACCAGGATATAAGCTACAGCAGCCAACCGGTTCCTTTTGTTCCTGACAGCAATGAGACGACCCTCAATCTTGAGGTCTATGAAACGACGACCAGCGCTGAGGCCGTTGAGCTTGACCGGCTGAATTACCTGGTCTCCTTTGATCCCGGCAGCCTGAGCATTATTCAGCTTTTTGTGCTAAGCAACAGCGGTAATGCGACCTACATTGGCCAGAATGGCCAAACCTTTAGCTTTGAACTGCCGGCGGCGGCTACAGATGTAAGATTTCAAGGAGACGCCGAAAATTATATTACCCAAACGGAAAATGGCTATATCAGTACAGAGCCGGTCCTGCCGGGGCAGGAAGGGCTTTTAATTGCCGCCATCTATGCTGTTCCTTATGAGGGCGACCGTCTCTCGTTTGAGATACCGGTTCCGGCCGAGTTGAATTCGCTGAATCTGCTGATGCAGGATATTGGCGCTGAACTGTCCAGCCCGCAGCTTCAGTTTGTTGAGTCGCGAGAGGTTCCGGGAGGAGGCAAATTTTCCATTTACAGCGGGAGCAATTTGGCCGAAGGAAGCTCGGTCACTCTGGAGTTAACCGGCCTGAATGATCTTGAATTTGCGCCCGCCCCCGGCAACGCGCCTGCCGGCGCTGCAATTGCGCCGGATAGTCCTGTTGATCAAAACTTGCTGCGCTGGCTGGTCGTTGGCCTGGGCGTAGCGGCTATTTTACTGACTGCCGTTTTTTACCCGCAATTTCGCTCGCGGCTGGGGGCCGGTGCGCCGGCCCAAGAGCCTGAATTTCAGCGGCAAAAGCTGTTACTGCTGCTGGCTCGGCTGGATGACGCTTTTGAGAAGGGCGAATTGGATGAGCAGGTTTACCGCCAGGCAAGGGCGAGGTATAAGGTCGAGTTAAGTAGTATCATGAGACAGACATGAGCGAGATCAAGCTGAATTACGATCAAGAAGCCGATATGCTGTATCTCTCGTTTGACAGGAGTGATCATGTCACAGGGGTTGAACTGGCTGATAATATTCTACTCCGGCTGGACACAGGTAAAATTTCCGGTACATCTCCCAGGGCTGTTGGTTTAACCTTCGTTAATTTTGCCCATATGGTGGCTCTGCATCAGGGTAGATTCCTCAAGATATCCCTGGCAAAGCTAAGTGATCTACCTGAAGATCTAAGGCAGATGGTCTTAAGCGTAATAACCACTCCTCCGGTAAGTGATTTTTTGGCAGTAGAAGTGGCTCAAGCTGAAGAAAAGTGGATCATGGACTTAGTAATGGGTGTGCGTGCTTACCGGCAGGCGCATTCTGACGAGGTGATGACGTTCGACTTTCCGGAAGCAGTACTGGCTGCTCTTGAGGCGGTGGATGATTAAACTCAGTAAATTACAGTTGCTCTTGCTTCGGATTACCTTCATTACCAGGTAAATGATGAATTATTCTGAAAATAACCTTTTATTGAGCCTACACAAGTGGAGTCGGCGGCAGAATGAGAATTTTCATACAGAGGCGCTTGTTCATCTTTTGCGCCATGTATTAAAGCATGACTCAAAAGTTGCTGTTAATCTCTTGAGGAGACTTACGGGAGGGTTACTGAAGTTAAAACCCGAAGATGCAAATTTGGTTAGAATATCTACCTGGGTTAAAACCTCAACAGGAAAACCAGATATTGAGATCAAAACAAAGGATCATCTCATTTATATAGAAGTGAAAGTCGAGGCTGGGTTAGGTGATCGTCAGCTAGAACGTTATAGAATTGATCTGCAAAAAAAGAGTGCCTTTAAGAGCAAAAGCTTGATTCTTTTGACAAGATATCCTTTTGTCTTCAAAGAAGATGATGAGAAACCTGATTTAATTATTTATTGGTATGAGATTGCAGAGTGGTTGGAATGGGAGTTAAAAGAAGGGGGGGAACATCCCTCAAGTAGTTATGTAATTGAACAATTTTTGGAGTTTTTGCAGGCGAGAGGTATGACTATAGAACAAGTCGGACAAGAACTTATTAGTAAAGATTTTATTCAAGGTTTTCAATCACTGAATAGCTTGATGAATATATTGAATCATATACTTACCTTAAAGAAATTTTCATCCAAGCTAGATTGTTTACAGAATGACGCTATCGGATATTCCCTTGGATATTCATTTAAAGTTAATTCTGGTTTTTGTTGGATTGGTATATTGTTTGATAAGCCATATAAATTATGTTTTGAAACTACGGGAGACTTAAATCTAGCCGCTTATACGAAGATTGACTTTGGTTATCTTTGGATTGAAGGAAAAGATCTATTTTGGATAAATGAGTTGGATCTATCTTCTGAAGAAGTGAACTTCTTTAACTTATCCAAGTCGATGCAATTAAAAACGATCGAAGAGTTCTTTACTAAAAGCTTAACTGCTGCAAAACAGATTCAATTATAAATAGCACAGTAGAGGTTGTTATGTATACCTTGAAAATTGAAAATGTACCTTCAGATTTATATGAACAGCTTAATCAGAGCGCGGCTGAACATGGCCGCAGCCTCAATGACGAAGCTATCGTCTGGTTAAAGCACGCGCTTCACCTCAAGCGCGTCGATCCTGAGAAATTCATTGCCAGGATTGAGTCCCTAAATAAGGAGGTTTCACTCCCTTCTTTAACTGATGATTTTCTTAAACAAGCAAAAGAGCTAGGACGACAGTGATTGTTGTAGATACAAATGTTATCGCTTATCTGCTAATTGTGGGGGACCACACGGCTGAAGCTAAAGAAGTTTTGCGAAAAGACTCGGATTGGGCAGTTCCATTTTTATGGCGTAGTGAGTTTTGTAGTGTATTAACTTTATATATACGTCAGGGACATCTGTCACTTAATCAAGCACAGCGATTTATGCAAGAAGCAGAACAGCTTGTACAGGGAGGTGAGTATCAAGTTTCATCCTCACAGGTGCTCAATTTAGTGACCATTTCATCATGTTCTGCTTATGATTGTGAATTTGTCGCTTTAGCCCAACACTTAACAGTACCGTTAGTAACATCAGATAACAAAATATTATCTGAGTTTCCATCAATAGCCATTTCGTTGAGCCAATTTATAAGTAGATAACATGATTCGGATCCGGAATCTGGTTAAAACCTTTGGCCACCGTGTTGTCTTGCGTGGTGTTGATCTGACCATCAACGAAGGTGATTTTGTGACCTTGATGGGCGCAAATGGGGCCGGTAAAACGACTTTGCTGCATATTGTGGCGACCTTGAGCAAGCCAACCGGGGGGGACGTTTTGATCAACGGTTACCGGCTGGCCGACGCGGCCAGCGAACTGCGGCGCTATATTGGCCTGGTTTCCCATAAAACGCTGCTTTACGATGATTTAACCGCCGTACAAAATCTGCGCTTTTATGCCCGGATGTATGATTTGCCCGATGCCGCAGCGCGAATTGATGCGGTCTTGAAGCAGGTCGGGCTGGCCCAGCGCGGCCATGACCCGGTCCGCACCTACTCCCGGGGCATGCAGCAGCGCCTGGCCATTGCCCGGGCCATCCTGCACAATCCGCCGATTTTGCTTTTGGATGAGCCTGATACCGGCCTTGACCAACATGCCGCCGGTATGCTGGCCGAGCTATTAAGCGCCGTGGGGATCAGCCAGCGGACGGTGCTGATGACAACCCATAACCTGGAACGGGGCTTATCGTTGGGTAACCGGGTCGTTATCCTGGCAAAAGGCAAAATTGTATATGATACGCCTCGCCAGGCAGTGAGTATAGACACCGTGCGGGATCAGTATTATCAGCATGTAACGATAAACTAAGTGTAAGCGAGATGTGATACTTTATGACAGGGAGTTGGTAATTCGAGCCTGGACCAAATTACCCATTACGAGTTACCCATAACCGTAATCTGTACAAGGACCGGCCTGAGGTATTTTATCGTTATGGACCTTCTAACCTTAATTTTATTTGTTATTGGCTTCTTCTTGCTGATTGGTGGGGCAGAGTTTTTGGTACGCGGCTCATCCCGTTTAGCTGTCGCTGCCGGCATCTCTCCCTTGGTGGTTGGTTTAACCGTGGTCGCTTATGGTACCAGCACGCCTGAACTGGCCGTTACCGTGCAATCCACCTTCGCCGGCCAGTCGGATATTGCCGTAGGTAATGTGGTTGGGAGCAATATCTCTAACGTTTTGCTGGTTCTGGGATTGGCCGCAATGATCAGTTCATTGGTCGTAGCGCCGCAACTGGTGCGCTTTGACATCCCGGTGATGATTATTGTCTCGGTCTTGGTTTTACTGATGGGCCTGGATGGCAATATTGGCCGTCTCGATGGCATTTTTTTAACTTTAGGCGCGATCAGCTATACCATCTTTATTATTCGTAAAAGCCGCCGCGAAGTAAAAGCTGTGGCTATGGAACATGTAGAAGGGGCGGGTGTTACACTCCTTGGGGTCGCTGCCCAGCTTGGTTTTATTGTCCTGGGTTTGGGGTTACTGGTCGTTGGCTCAAACTGGTTGATCAACGGCGCCGTGATCATGGCCGAACTGTTGGGCGTAAGCAAGCTGGTTATTGGCCTGACCATTGTGGCCGTTGGCACATCCTTGCCGGAGATCGCCACCTCTATTGTGGCCAGTATTCGAGGTGAGCGGGATATTGCCGTAGGCAATATTGTTGGCAGCAACATCTTTAATATTCTTTTTGTGCTGGGCGTAAGTGGTGCGGCTGCGCCGGCCGGGGTAACCGTATCTGGCGCCGCCCTGCAATTTGATATTCCGATTATGATCTGTATTGCCATGGGTTGTCTGCCGATCTTCTTGACCAACTACGCCGTTGAACGGTGGGAAGGCGTGCTCTTTTTTGGCTATTATCTGATCTATGCCGCCTATCTGTTTCTGAGTTCGACCGATCATTCTATTGCCGATCCCTTTGGCGCGTTTGTGATTGTCCTGGCCTTGCCGATCACGGCGATCATTCTTTTGGCATCCTTGATCCGGTATATCCGGCGCCGGCGTCATGTAGGCATAATCGGCTCTAAGACGCCTAAAGAAATAATCCCGCCCGGTTGATGGGCAGCGCTACCGGTACATTGACAGGCCCTATGGATAATGGCATAATCTCCTGGTAAATGGCAGAACAAATCACCCCTGTAGCTAAATCCGTATCAACTTCAGCCACTCGTGGGCGTGGCCTGGGCAGCTATTGGCGTAAAGTGATGGCGGTGGTGGGCAAGGATATTGCGACCGAGCTGCGGACCAAAGAGATGTTTAGCGCCATGTTTGTTTTTTCCCTGCTGATCATCTTTATCTTTAACTTTGCCTTTGATTTACGGGCCGAAAATGTCCAGGTGCTGGCGCCGGGGGTGTTGTGGGTGGCCATTGCTTTTGCCGGAATGTTAGGCTTGAGCCGGAGCTTTATTTTAGAGCGAGATCGGGGGGTGCTGGATGGCCTGCTGCTGGCCCCGGTGGACCGGAGCGCGATCTACCTGGGCAAGATGATCGGCAACGTCTTATTTATCAGCCTGGTCGAGATCATTATTTTGCCTTTTTTTATCGTCCTGTTCAACCAACCGGTTACGGCGCTGCTTCCCCTGGCCGGCGTGGTGGTGCTGGGCAGTATCAGCCTTGCCAGCGTCGGAACGCTTTTCTCGGCGATGGCGGTCCATACCCGGGCGCGTGAAGTGATGCTGCCGATTATGCTGTTTCCGGTCATTATCCCGGCGATGTTGGCGGCGGTGCGGTTGACGGCGGCTATTTTGGATAAGATCCCTTTTGCCGAAGTTAGCCAGTGGCTGGCGCTTTTAGGCGCTTTTGATTTGATTTTTATTGCGGCTTCATTTATGTTATTTGAATTTGTGGTTGAGGAATAGGTATGGCAACAAAAGCAGCATTATCTCAACAAGAACAGCAAGAGATTGACGTAACCAGGGCCGGTTTTAATTGGGGCCTGGGCCTGACTATTGCCAGCGGCCTGTTGATGCTGGCGGCGCTTTATATGGCTTTGGTCTGGGCCCCGGATGCGGCCAACCTGCAGGCGCCGGCCGAACGGTACGCCCAACGTATTTTCTATTTTCACGTCAGTTCGGCCTGGTTAGGCTTTTTGGCTTTTATTGTGGCGGCCATGGTGTCGCTGCTCTATCTGATCACGCGGCGTGAGAAGTGGGATGTTTGGTCGCTGGCCTCGGTCGAAATTGGGCTGGCCTTTTTTACCATGGTCATTATCAGCGGCTCGATCTGGGCCAAACCAACCTGGAATGTGTGGTGGACGTGGGACCCGCGCCTGACCATCTCGACGATCTGCTGGCTGCTCTATATCGGCTATTTGATGCTGCGCGGCGCGGTGGATAACCCTGAGAAACAGGCCCGTTTTGCGGCGGTCTATGCCCTCATCGCGGCGATTTCGGTGCCGATCAACTGGATGGCGATCCGCTGGTGGCGGACGATCCATCCGGCGGTGATTGCCCCGGGCAACAATGCCGAAGAAGCGATGGGCGGCTTTGGGCTGTCGGCCAATATTGAAACGGCGCTTTATTTTTGTCTCTTTGCCTTCACCGTTTTTTATATCATGCTGATGTACCACCGGATCAAACTGGAGTATTTGCGGCGGCAGGTTGAGACGTTAAAACAGCAGATCATTTATCGACAAAGTTGAGGCAGATGGATGATGGGAGATATGATTTATTTAGCCGCAGGCTATGTGGTTTTTTGGCTCGTTTCCTTTGTTTTTATTTACAGCCTGGTCAGTCGCCAGCGCAGCCTGCAAAAAGAGGTAAAGATGCTTGAGCAGCTAGTGCAGGATGAGCCGGAATTAAAGTGACGCCTTGCTGTTAAGAATTCGTTTAGATTTGTAGGATAAAATCAAGTATCTTTGTTAGTTTGTGAAAGGAAGCCGTTTATGGCAGTTGCCGTTCAAGAAGTTGCGCCACGCCGTCATGTATTGGCCCACGCCCTGATGTTTGTCGCCGGGTTTACGTTGGTTTTTGTGGTCCTGGGCGCGACGACCGGTTTGTTTTTTGGCACGGTTGTTTCTCAAGGTGAGATTGCAGATATTCTGGTGGCGATTGGCGGCGTCTTACTGATTATCCTCGGCATTCACATGTCGGGCGCCATCAAGTGGCTGATCAGCCGGCTGGGTTCTGTACCGGCGCTGCAACAGCCGCTGGCCCTGATCGATCAGAAGCTGGATGAGATCATTCTGCCGGAGCGGCGTAAGCAGGCCGGTCTGGATCAATCGCCGGGCTTGCTTCGTTCGGGGCTGGTCGGGATGACCTTTGCCGCCGGCTGGACGCCCTGTATTGGGCCACTGCTGGGCGCTATTTTGGGGATATCGCTGAATGCGGCCCGCGCCGCCAACCCGGCCGCGGTTGTACTCCAGTCGGCCGTCCTGCTCTTGGCTTATTCTATCGGGTTGGCCATTCCTTTCTTGCTAACAGCCTGGATTTTGAACCGAGCCACCGGCGTCTTACGCCGGGTCAGCCGCTATCTTCATGTT
>Ga0073934_10009621_pt1 | contig 12305 bp, 11 predicted proteins | sample LarsenN4metaG_FD_76834 | JGI IMG/M metagenome (GOLD analysis project Ga0073934, IMG submission 76834) | Hot spring sediment bacterial and archeal communities from British Columbia, Canada, to study Microbial Dark Matter (Phase II) - Larsen... ... | reverse complement strand
GTGCATGACAAAGAACGTCATCACCCTCGAAACCGTGCGGCGACAGAGGGCGTGGATTCGCGCCGGCCGGCGGCTACCTGACGCAGCTGGCAAAGATGCGGCTGGCGGCCAGCAGCTCCAGGCGCCCCGCCCGCCCGTCGCGGATGATGAACAGCAGTTCGATCTGCGTCGTCCCGCATTCAAAGTCGATGCCCTGCCGCAGGGGCGGAGAGACGCACGCGTCCTGGGCGAAGAGCACGAGTTGCTCGGCCACCGCGGCGGAGATGGATCGGGCGTCCACACAGTCAAGCTGCGCCTGCCGCCGGTCCCCCGGACGGAGGACGGGCAGGAAATCGATGCCCGTTTCGGGCGCCCCCACCAGGCCGATGGGGCGGAGGTTGTTGTTCTGCTGGACCGCGCCGGTGTCGGCAAAGAGGTCGGCGCTGCTCCACAGGGCCACCTGGGCGTCTGTGGAAGCATTGTTGACGAAGGTGATGAGCATGGTCCCTTCGACGGGCAGGTCTCCGGGTCCGGGTGGTGTCTCGTCCTCATTCATCTCCTCGTCGCCGGTGTCCACCCCTCCGCCGCCACCGCCGACCGGAACGCCACCGCTGGGAGTCCCTTCCAACGGTAAGTTGGGGAATACCCCCGAGCGGATGATCGCCGCTCCGCCGCCCCCCTGGCAGGCCAGGAGCAGGATCAACCACGAGCCGGACGCCCCCAACGCCAGCAGAGCGGCAAACCGGAAAACACGCATCCTCATGGCCAAAACCTCCTGACGGCACCCCCCACCCTGCGCCATCCCGGTGGCACAGCTTGCGTTCGACGCCACGGCCGCCACTACATGCTGGGCCAGGCGAAGTCGCCAGCGAATACCGAATATATTGTACGCCCAACGCCACGTGGCCGGCAAGGGCGTCCCGCTGCCCCGTTCCGGCCGCCGGGAGGCCTCGGTCGGTCGGAGAAGCGGTTGCGGCCCACTCTTTCGTCGCCTAGGCTGCTCAGTCGATGGCGGCTGACGACACCATATCCGACCTGGGGCGAAGCTGCCTTCGATTGCAGATGGCCGAAGGCGTGGGTCCCATCCGTTTCAGGCGTCTCCTCGAGCATTTCGGCAGTGTGGAGGCCGTGTTCACCGCCGATCAGGGAAGACTCCAACAGGTCCAGGGCATCGGTTCCCAGGTCGCCGAAGGGATTGCGCGGGCCTCGCGGATCGATGTCGCGGGCGAAGTAGAGGCCGCTCGGGCTCTCGGAGTCCGCGTCGTATCCATCGCCGATCCCCAGTACCCCCGGTTGCTGCGCCACATCCCGGACGCCCCCATCTGCTTGTACGTGAAGGGCCGGCTGGAGCCGGGCGACGCGCTGGCCGTGGCCGTTGTCGGCTCCCGACGCTGCTCCTACTACGGCCGCGAACAGGCCGAGCACTTCGGCGGCTGTCTGGCCCGCGCGGGGCTGACGGTGGTCTCCGGGCTGGCTCGCGGGGTGGACGCGGCCGCCCAGCGGGCCGCCCTGGCGGCCAAGGGACGCACCATCGCCGTGATGGGCTGCGGGTTGGCCCACGTCTATCCTCCGGAACACGCGGGGCTGGCCGAGCAAGTGGCGGCCGGCGGAGCGCTGGTCAGCGAGCTGGCCATGCAGGTGCCTCCGGACGACAAGCATTTTCCTCCGCGCAACCGCATCATCGCCGGGCTTTCGCTGGGCGTGCTGGTGGTGGAAGCGACCCGACGCAGCGGGGCCTTGATCACCGCACACCTGGCCCAGGAGTACGATCGCGAAGTGTTCGCCGTTCCCGGACGGATCGATTCGGCCCTGTCCGCGGGGCCCAACGCCCTCATCCGCGATCAGACAGCCAAGCTGGTCAGCGGGCTGGAGGACATCCTCGCCGAGCTGGGCGAGGTGGGAGCGAGGTTGTCGGTCGACCTGGGGCAGAGCAAACACAACGGGCTGGAGCAGGCGATGGGCGTTCCGGTGAGCTTGACCGAGACCGAACGCCGGGTGCTGGAAGGCCTGGGAGGCGGGCAGTGCCGCATGGAGGCGCTGATCGAGCGGCTTGGGCTGGGTGCCGGGGTGGTGGCATCCACCCTGACCATGCTGCAACTGAAGGCCTGCGTGCGGCGGCTACCCGACGGGGCGTATGCTCCCACCGGGCGGGCCGTCCGCTGAGGTGCCCTCCGCCGCCGATCTCACCCGCCCGATACGTGGAACGTCAGGCTGGCCCAGAAGCTCTCCCACTCGTACTCGGCGGTCTGCGGCCGGGTCATGTGCGTCAGGCGCAGGGTCATGGGGCCGGCGCGGGATATGGGGACCACCGCCTCGCCGCGCTCGTCGGTCAACACGCTGCCGACGAAACCCTCGCCGGTGCCGGGCAGGTCCCAGCACACGTTGGCCTTGGCCAGCGGTGAGCCGTCGAACAGCACGCGGACGGCCAGCGTGGCTCCGGGCCGCGCCGCCGTCGGGTCGGTCAGGGGAACGATTTCCAGCTTCTGCCCCGCAGGCTGTGTCACGATTCTGGCATCGTGCTGGCCCGCGGTCCCCACGCGAAAGACGGCCTTGGCGTACTTGGAATACTGCTCGACGGCGTCCCGGTCTGCCTGCCCGTCGCTGAATCGCTGAGCCAGGACCAGCGGCATGCCGTCGTGGAGCAGGTAGAGGTTGAACTCCTGGGCCTTCAACTCGATCTTGTTGGGCACGGTCTGCACGCAGACCAGGTGCAGCCCCTCCGTCGTCGCCGACACCCGCGCTTGCGTCACCTGCCCGGCCTCGTCACGGGACCATTCTCCGATCGCCGTCCTGTTCCCCCGCGGGTCGAGGAGCACGGCCTTCACCCGGGCCGGGTCGGCCGCGTGCGTGCTCATCGGAAAATCCATGCCCACCGCCAGTTGGACGGTGACCGGCTCGCCGGGCTGAACGGTCGGCGTCAGGGGGACCACCCACAGGTCGTGCCCCGACGCGGGAACCTGCCACACCAGCAAGACGATGCATGACAAAGCGGTTCTCATGTGTTTTCTCCTTCTCACTCAGGTGGATAGGTGTCGGCCGTCCTGGAAGGGCCGATCATTGATTCCGTGCCCACCAGTCCAGCCAGGCTTCTCGGTCAAAGCCGAGGTTGACGCCGGAGATTTCTACAAGGGCTTCCTGCACTTCGGTGCGGTAGATGGTTTTGTACTCGACCTGCGGGCGGTCCTGGTAGCCTAAGGCCAGGCCGGAATTAATCACGTTGACCACCGGCTCGATCAGGGCCACGCCGCGGGCGGCCTTGACGCGGAAGCCCTCCACGTAGGCCTGGCCGATACCCAGCATGAGCTCGTCGTAAGGGATGGCGTATTCGATCTTGACCTCCACGGACAGCCGGTTGATCAGGTCGGGCACCGCCTCGCGGGCCTTCAGCAAGCCCAGGGCCACCGCCGCGTTCCGCAGTACCCATTCGTCGTCGGTATCCAGGGCCCGCCGAAGCTCCACGACGATGCGCGGGTCGGCCAGTCGCTTGAGCAGGGCGATGGCCGCCGAGCGGCGCAGGCGCTCGTCGGGGTCCAGCAGGGTGATGACCAGCAGGTTGTAGGTGGCCTCGTCTTCGGCCAGGAAGGCGTCCAGGGCCTCCACCATCAACGAGCGAGCGTAGAAGCCGCCGCGGCTGAGGATTTCGATGATCGCCGGGATGACCAGCGGGTCGTTGATGGCCAGGAGTCGCTGGCGGCCTTGTTCGAACTTGGCCCGGTCGTCGCTCCGCTCCGCCGGCAGGAGGAAGCGGTTGTAGAGCATGCGGACGTGCAGGAAGTGCCGGCCGATGGCTTTGCGCAGCTCGGCCTCCTGCTGAGCGGCCTGCCTGGCCGCCGCTTTGGCGGCTTCGTCGGTCTGCCCGGCGGCGAGCGGGTCAGCCTGGTCCGCGGGCGCCGAGGCCGCCGACCCGCCCGCCGGCTGCGTGGCCGCAGCCCCGGACGGCGGCTCCGATCCGAAGGCGCGAGGCACCAGCCAAGCTGCGACCACAGCGCCGATCAACACTGTCCACGCCATCATCGCTCCCGTCGCTTCCCGGCCCAACAGCACACGCTGAAGGCGACACGCCCTGCTGACCGATTATAGCCCAACGCCGGACCCGAGATCGGTCACAACGTGTCCGTGGATGGTCGGCGAGACGACGGCTGGACATGGGCGCGGCTCACAACTATGGTTTGAGGGTAAGATCGGAGTTCACATGATCGAGTCCGTCCAGTTCCGCAACTTCAAGGCACTCCGGGACACCACGCTGCCCCTCAGCCGCTTCACGCTCATCGTCGGCCCCAACGGCAGCGGAAAGACCACGGCCCTACAGGGTATCCGGGCTGTGGCCAATCCGGGAACGCTCGCCTTCGGCAACATCATCTCCGCTGGCGTAGGCGCAGACCAGTACTACGCAGAGATCGCCGTGAGGTGGGGTGCGCCCTACGAGGATGTTGCGATCACGGTGCGTTGGCGCCCGAACGGAGCCGAGGGCCCGCATGAAACCTTTGCGGGGCGGCCCCGTCATCCGGACGAACTGCAGCCACTTCGCTCCGCGCTGATTCGGGTACGAAGTTACTCCTTGAGCGCGAGCGTGATCGCCCAACCGGTCCATCTACAGCCACAGGTCGAGCTGGGCGAAGACGGGGGCTCACTTGCCGGCGTTCTGGATCAGCTGCGGGATCGCGATCCCGATCGGTTCGAAGCTCTCAATGACGAAGCGAGTCGTTGGATTCCGGAGTTTCGCCACGTGCTGTTCGAGACGCCAGCGACGGGTTGCCGATCGATCGTCCTGCAGACCCGCGACGGCGGTCATAGGATTCGCGCCGCCCAGGTTTCGCAGGGCACGCTTCTGGCCCTGGCAATGCTCACGTTGGCATACCTACCGGACCCGCCAGTGGTGGTGTGCCTGGAAGAACCTGATCGTGGCCTGCATCCCCGGCTTTTGCGGGATGTTCAGGACGCGCTCTACCGCCTGACTCATCCCGAGGACCACGGGGAGAATCGCGAGCCGGTTCAAGTGATCGCGACGACCCACTCCCCCTACATGCTGGACCTGTACAAGGACCATCCAGAGGAAATCGTCATTGCCCATAAGGAAGGCAATGAGGCGCGTTTCGAGCGGCTTTCCGACCGGCCGGACATCGACGAAATCCTGGAGGGTGCCCATCTCGGTGACGTCTGGTACAGCGGCGTGTTGGGCGGAGTGCCCGTCCAGCCATGAAGGTGGCCATCCTCAGCGAATCGGCCGCGGACGACGCGGCAATTCGTATCCTTGTTGACCACCTGCTGGGAACCCGTACGCAAGCGCCGAAGATGCCACCTTTGAGGAGCCGCGGCTGGCCGTCGGTGAGGCAGGTTCTTCCCAAGGTCTTGAAGCACCTTCATTACCACACCGACGCCGATGCATTGGTCGTGGTGGTCGACGCGGACGCTTCTCCCATCCACAAGATCGCGCACGTGGGCCCCGGCCCGTGCGTTGAGGCTTGCCGGTTGTGCGCCCTTCGGGCCAATGTGGACCTCACGATGCGCGATCTGCAACCACGCCCCACGCGATCGCCGATGGAAACAGCCCTTGGGTTGGCGGTACCGGCCATCGAAGCCTGGCTACGATGTGGACTTCCGGGCGCCATTTCGGAGCAGGCTTGGGCGCGTACGCTGACACCTTCGTCGGCGCGGGAGCATGGGATTCGACTCAAGCGAGAGGTTTACGGTTCCGATCGAGCGCCAGGCTCGGTGAAGCGCCAACGGGCCATCGAGGAAGCCCAACGCATTGGGCAAGACCTGGCCGATCTGGAGAGCAACTTCCCCGTTGGGTTCGGAGCTTTGGCCCGTGATATCCGCGGCTGGCACGCCGGATGGACTCTATGAATCACCGCGCGGGCGGTTTCACTTTTACCGCGTCCGCGTGGCATGAGGTGTCTTGAATCGTCGCGCATAATCACCCAGACCGGCCACGCCACCTGCGGCCAGGATGAGCAGGCCGGGCATGGCCGGCAGGCGGTAGCGGACGCTGCCGGGAAGGATCATGTGCATGGCCGTCAGGCCGATCGCCGGAAGGAGCAGCAGGAGTACGTCCGGCCAGCGGCGGCGCCAGCTCCACGCTCCCAGCAAGGTGAGCAGGAGCAGGGGAACCATCCAGGCGGCGCTGAGCGCGCGATAGACGGCGGACTGATACTCGGCCGCGTGCGGCAACGGGCTCCAGGTGCGCCTCAGTTTGACTCCGGCCAGCCGCAGCACGCGGCCCGGATCGTGTCGCATCAGGCGCAGCCCCTCCTGCCGAAAGTACCGGTCCCACTCCGCCTCACCCAGCCCCTGAATCTCGGCCATCTTGCGGGTGTAGCCCAGATTGCTGCTCCCGTCGGCCAGCGGCCCCACGCCGTCGTACAGGGAGATGCCCGCCCGCGTCGTCAGCCAGCGCCACTGGCCGATGACCCGCTGATTGCGGTGCGCCCAGGGGCTGAGTGCCAGGACCATGACACAGGCCACCGCCCCGCCGGCCAGCAAGCTGCGCCCCGCGGGCCGCGTCCGCAGAAGGGCCACTCCCAGAACCAGCGGTCCCAGCACGGCCGCCGACGGATGCAGGTAGCAGCCCGCCGCGGCGGTGGCCGAGGCGACCGTCCAGCGGGCCCAGAACACCGCCCGCCGGGCATCGCACGCCGGCCAGGTTAGCCACATCAGCCACCACAGGGCCGCGGTCAGAAGAGTCTCCGACAGCAGCAGCCCGCCGAAGAACACGGAGAACGGATCAACCGCCGCCAACAAGCCGGCGACGACGGCCGGCCGACGCCCGTCCAGCCGGCGGGCCAGCCAGGTCACAGGGATGACTACGGAGGCCCCCAGCAAGGCCTGCGACAGACGTGCCCACACCAAAGCCCGCTCAGATCCGACCCAGACGCTGAGAAACGCGGGATACCCCGGCATTCGCGTGGCGTAGTGGCCGTCGGCGTCGCTCATGATCCGCCCCGCGGCCAGGGAGCGGGCCATCGACCAGTAGTCCTGTTCGTCAGGAAACTCCAGCCGCCCGGCGGCCGCCTCACCCCCGTAGCGGTAGATGACCCACGCTCCGCGGACCCCGGCGGCCAGCAGCACCAGCAGGACCAGGCCGACGACGGAGGGGCCGGCGCCGAACGCAGCGGGCGAGTTGGGCTGTCGGCTGAAGGCCATGTCCGCGTGGCCTCAGGGTGGCTGTGCCAGGAATCTCGCACTCAATTTCAAAACGTGGCGCGTGGAGCGGGTGACCTTCACCCGGTCGTCGATGCGGTAGGGGATGATCCACACCGGTCCCAGCCGGTCGCAGAGCACGGCCACGCGGTCCCGGTCCGCCGGGCGGACGCGCCGCTCGCTGAGGAAGTCGGACAGCTTCTTGCTGCCCGGGGCCCCCAGCGGCCAGAAGCGGTCGCCCTCCCGCCGCGAGCGGACCGTCAGGGGCACGCTGACCGCGTCCTGATCCATCACCTCCTCCAGGTTGCTGCGCTGCTCCCGCCAGCGGGCGAAGGCCGCGGCGTCAAAGGCCGCGCACTCCACGCTGATTTCCATCCGCCGGACGGGGAGGGTGGTGACGCCGGGCAGGCGGACGGCCACCTCCACGGCGCACGATTCCCGGGGCTCGTCGGTGGTATTGCGCAGCACCAGACGGTCGTACTCCTTGCGCACCACGATCCCACCGGGCAGGTGCAGCTCCTTGCCGCCGGCCGACCGCTCGGCCAGGTCCGTCACGTTGGACAGATGGGCATAGCCGATGTCCTGCTCCCCGGCCGCCAGCTCCTGAAGCGCCTGTCGGATGACCTCCGTGCGGATGACGCGGCTCTTGCGAATCAGCGGGTGGACGTTGAGCACCACTTCACGGTCGTTGCGGCTGACCACCACCGTCTCCAGAATCTGCGCCGCCCGCTCCCGCAGAAAGGCGTCCATCAGCCGGGCCTGCTCCGAGAGGCGCAGCAGGGCCTCGACCACCTGGGGGTTGACTTCCGAAGCCAGCACCGGCAACACCCGCTGCCGGATTCGCGTCCGGGTGTAATCGCCGACCAGGTTGCTGGCGTCCTGACGGAAGGGAATCTCCTGCTCGGCCAGGAAATCCATGATCTCAGACTTGCGGAAGCCCAGGAGCGGACGGACCAGACGCACGTTGCTGCCCGGCCGGAGCGGACGCATCGGCCGAATGCCGCCCAGCCCGCGAAGCCCGGTCCCGCGGACGATACGCTGCAGCACGGTCTCCGCGTTGTCGTCGGCGTGGTGGGCGACGGCCACGGCCCGGCTGCCCACCTTGACGCACATCCGTCCCAGGAACTCGTAGCGGCGGTTGCGGGCCACTTCTTCGACTGACCCCCTCCCCTCGCCGGACAGGGCCCGGATGTCTTCGCATTCCACGAACGCCGGCAGGCCCAGTCGCTCGGCCTGCTGGGAGACGAAGGCGGCGTCCCCGTCCGACTCGGCACCCCGGAGCTGATGGTTCAGGTGGGCCACCTGCGGCCGAAGGGGGAGCCGGCCCGATTCGTTCAGCAGGTGCAGGCCGAACAGCAGGGCCATCGAGTCCGGCCCGCCGGAGACTCCTACCACCACGGTCTCGTTGGCCTCCAGCAGGGCTTGGCGCTCGATGTCCTCGGCCAGGCGCTTGAGAAAGACGGACCTCCTATCTTTCAACTCATCCCTTTCCAAGACATTGCCGGAGCGGGGCGTACCCACTGGCCGCGAGCCAGATATATTCTATGGCCGCTTGAAGGCGGAGACGAAGGTTTGGCAGGTGAAGGAGTGACCGGCCGCCCGGGCCTGCTCTGTGGCCATGGCCCGGAGGAAGATACCGGGGTAGCGCTATTCAGCAGGCCGCCTCAAGGGAGATGGCCACCGAGGTGCTGTCCAATCCGCGGCGATAGGCCCGCCGGTCCAGCTCTTCGAGCAACAGTGCCGTGACCCCGTCACCGCGGTGCGGCGGAGCGACGTACACCTGATCGAGCAGCCACATGCGCTCGCCGCACCGGCACCGCAGGAAGGCCACCGGAACCTCCAGGCGAGTGGCCAGCAGGTAGAGTACGGTGCCGCCCTCCAGTTCGTCGGCGGTGCGGGCCGCCAGCTCCGCCAGGGAAGGATCATCCTCTCCTGGTGGCAGGAGGTGTTGTTCGAGCAGGGCGGCGCGGCTCATGGCGGCGATGGCCTGGGCGTCCTGAGGCCGAGCGCTACGCACGTGAATCGGAGCGGAAAATAAGTCCGTCATCCCCGTAAAGCGGGCCTTTAGAGCCACCATCCTGAGTCCACTCCTTTCGCGCGAGACGCCTTTGTCGGAGACCGGCCATGTTCCCGTAGAGTGCGGTCTCCAGAATCACTCTGTTATCGCTCGCTCGCTTTCCCTCGGAACTTCGGACGCTCGGTCCAAGGCCGCGGGAGGTGTCTTTCTTCGGTCCCCCGAATCAAGCCGCTCCCCGGATCGCCCTCTCCCGGACAGACGTGCGCCCGTCCGGCAATCCCTTCACAATATTCTGAGCGGTTCGCCCGTTATTCTGTGATGCACTTGGCCGATGGAACGTTTACCCGGCGGATTCCCGCTTGGGAACAGCGCCGCCACCGGGACGCCTGCGCCGTGACCTTACCGGGCCAGCACCTGAGCGTAAGGGACTCGCCCGGGTGCTGCCGGTTTGACAGGCAACGCGGTTTTACAAGAATGGTGCCTTCAATCCCGGGCAAGGAGCGGGCGTGAGAATCATCCGCGAGCCGAGCGTCTACCTTCTGGGCCGGCAGGAGCTGGACCGGGCCGAGCTGGCTCGCTTCCTGTCCGACCACGACGTGGCCACCTGGGAAACGGACACGGAGATCGCCGCCCAGGAGCTGTGCGAGGTCGCCGGCCGGGTCTGCTACATGAGCTTCTCCAAGCCCCGCCCCGGCGGGAACAAGGCCTACCTCCAGCGGCTGATGGAGGTCGGACATGGGAGCGTGCTGGAGCACGCGGTGTTCAATCTCCTGATCACCGGCGTGTCCCGCAGTTTCACCCACGAGTTGGTGCGGCACCGCGCCGGCTTCGGCTATAGCCAGCTCTCCCAGCGGTACGTCGATGAGTCGGTGGCCGAGTATGTGGAACCGGCCTGTATCGCCGAAGACGCGGAGCTGCATCAGGTGTGGCTGGAAGCGGTGCGGCAGTCCCACCAGGCCTACTGCAAGTTGGTGGAAGGGCTGAGTCGCCGTTTTGCCGAGGTTTCGGACCCGACGCAGCGGCGCAAGCTGGCCCGCCAGGCGGCCCGGTCGGTGCTGCCCAACGCCACGGAAACCAAAATCTTCGTCACCGCCAACGCCCGGGCCTTGCGACACTTCATCGAACTGCGGGCCAACGAGCACGCCGAGGTGGAGATCCGCGCGGTGGCCGTCAAGGTGCTGGACGTCCTGCGGAAGGAGGCCCCCAACCTCTTCGGAGACTACCAGGACGTGGCCCTTCCCGACGATACCCGGGCCGTCCGCACGCCCTATCACAAGGTCTAGTGCGTGTGCCCCGCAGGAAAGGTCAGCGGCGCTGAAGGGGATTTGCGGCCATATAATCCAATGGAAGGCGGATGAAGCGAGGGAACCCACTTGGCCGATCTTGGGGAGTGGGTGCAAGGAGGTAGTTCGGCTGTGTTGACCATCAAGCGACCGGTTTTGCAGGAGGGAGAATACGACCACTACCTGGGGCCGGCGCCGCACGTGTTGGTCGCCCCGCCCGGTCCGAACGCTCGCGAGGCCGTTGAGCGTGACGAACGGCTGACTTCTCCCTCCTACACCCGGGCCTACCCCCTGGTCATCCGGCGTGCCCGCGGCTCGGTGGTGGAGGACGTCGACGGGAACCGCTACCTCGATTTCGCCGCCGGCATCGCCGTCTGCTCCGTCGGGCACTGCCACCCCAAGGTGGTGGAGGCCATCCGCGAACAGGCCGAGAAGCTGATCCACATCTGCGGCAGCGACTTCTACTACGAGCCCATGATCTCCCTGTCCGAGAAACTGGAGCAGATTTCTCCCATCCCCCAGCCGGTCAAGGTCTACTTCGGCAACAGCGGGGCGGAGGGCATCGAGGCGGCGATGAAGCTGGCCCGCTGGCATACCAAGCGGAAGTGGTTGCTGGCCTTTTACGGCGGCTTCCACGGCCGGACCATGGGAGCCTTGTCGCTGACCAGCTCCAAGAGCAAGCAGCGCGAGCACTTCGGGCCGCTGGTCTCCATGGTGGCCCACGCTCCCTACGGGGACGTGGAGTTCATCAGGAACGTCCTCTTCCGGCACCACTTCTCCCCCTCGGAGCTGGCCGCCATATTCGTCGAACCCATCCAGGGCGAGGGGGGATACGTGTTCCCCCCGCCCGGCTTCCTGAGCGACCTCCGCGAGCTGTGCGACCGCCACGGCATCCTCCTGGTGGCCGACGAGATTCAGACCGGCATGGGGCGGACCGGCAAGTGGTGGGCCGTCCAACACGAGGACGTGGTCCCGGACATCCTGGTCACCGCCAAGGGGCTGGCCAACGGCATGCCCCTCAGCGCGGTCATCGCCCGGGCGGAGGTGATGCATTGGCCGGAGGGGGCTCAGGGATCGACTTTCGGCGGGAACCCGGTCAGTTGCGCGGCGGCCCTGGCGACCATCGAGCTGATCGAGACGCACTACATGGAGAACGCCGCGGCGCTGGAGCGCGTGGCCCTGGGCAAGCTGCGAGGCATTGTCGAACGGCACGCGTGCATCGACTCGCCGCGGGCCAGGGGCCTGATGTGCGCTTGCGACGTGGTCAGCCGCCGGTCCAGCCGCAAGGCTACCGAGCTGCGCGACCGCATCGTGGCCGAAGCTTTCCGCCGCGGGCTGATCCTGCTGGGCTGCGGGGAGACCGGTCTCCGCTTCGTCCCCCCGCTGTGCATCAACCGCACCCAGCTCGAGGTGGGCTTCGACGTGCTGGCCGAGGCCGTGGCTACGGTGGAGGCCGTCTCCTGAGGCCCCGGACTCCGAACCCCCGAGCAAGGCACAGGGCATCTCCGTACCCGGTTCTGATGGCAACGTCCAAGAGCCGCGGTGTGCGTCCGCCCGCGGTGGATGGTCGGTGCCTCGTGTCGGCGCCAACGCCGGCACACGTTGCCGCTTGCGAGGGGGGATGCGGCCCGGCGAGAATCCGGGCTCCAGAGTGTGGGCAGCTCGAACGTGGCCAAACTCGCGCCTGAGGACAGCCGCGATACCAACCGTCATGGGGCCGCCATTGTTCAGCCCGGCCAGGGGCCTGGCGGTGACGCTCCGCTCGCCCTGCGCTTCGCCCCCCGCGCAGGTTGTGGGTCGGGCGCACATCCCTCCCTGGCCCAATGGCCGCCGGCTTTCTCCCGCGTACCATCTCCGCGTCCCCGGAAGAAGCAACTCATCTCACG
>Ga0073934_10009620_pt1 | contig 12308 bp, 10 predicted proteins | sample LarsenN4metaG_FD_76834 | JGI IMG/M metagenome (GOLD analysis project Ga0073934, IMG submission 76834) | Hot spring sediment bacterial and archeal communities from British Columbia, Canada, to study Microbial Dark Matter (Phase II) - Larsen... ... | reverse complement strand
CAAATCAAACTCCGCCCGTCTGGCCCTCAATTCCCGCTCCGCCGCCTCCTCCGCCCCGGCCCGTATCATCGGAACGCGCCGTCGCGGAGTCTGTAGAAACCGCTGAAGAGGTCCACATCATCAAATCGCCGATCGTGGGCACCTACTACAGCGCTCCCGCGCCCGACGCCCCTCCGTTTGTCCAGGTGGGCGATGTGGTGCAAGTCGGGCAGACGCTTTGCATCATCGAGGCCATGAAATTGATGAACGAGATCGAGTCGGAAGTTGCCGGAGAGATCGTCCGCGTGTACGTGGAGAACGGCCAGCCGGTGGAATACGGGCAGTCCTTGTTTGCAATCAAACCGTCGCATAGGAAGTAAGGCTTCAGCTATCAGCCGTCAGCGTTCAGCAAGACCCGATTTGCCTGAGTCTGAGTGCCGCTGGCTGAAGGCTGAAAGCTGAGTGCGGACGGCTCGACACCAGTAAACGCTCCAATGTTTGGAAAGATCCTCATTGCTAACCGGGGGGAAATTGCACTGCGGGTCATCTGCGCCTGCAAAGAGCTGGGGATTCCCACCGTGGCAGTCTATTCCGAGGCCGACCGGTATTCCCTGCACGTGCGATTCGCCGACGAGGCCGTCTGTATTGGCCCGCCGCGCAGTTCCGAGAGCTACCTGAATGTCGCGAGCATCATTTCGGCGGCGGAAATCACCGGCGCGGACGCTATCCATCCCGGCTATGGGTTCCTGGCGGAGAGCGCCCACTTCGCCGATGTCTGCGAGACGTCCGGCCTCACCTTTATCGGCCCTGCGCCGGAGATCATCCGGCTGATGGGCGATAAAGACCGGGCGCGCAAGGCCATGGGCGAGCGTGGCCTGCCGATTTTGCCGGGCTCCGGAATCCTCTCTTCCGCAGATGAGGCGCGCCGGGCCGCCGCCGAGATCGGGTATCCGGTGATTCTCAAGGCCGTGGCTGGCGGCGGCGGCCGGGGGATGCGCATCATCGCATCCGAAGACGAGTTGGGGAGTGCCTTTCAGACCGCGCAGAATGAAGCCGCGGCAGCCTTTGGTTCGCCGGATGTCTATTTGGAGAAATACCTGACCTCCCCCCGCCATATCGAGTTTCAGGTGATGGGTGACCAGCACGGGAAAGTGATCCACCTCGGGGAGCGCGAGTGTACGATCCAGCGGCGCCATCAGAAATTGGTGGAAGAATCTCCTTCCACCCAGATTGATGCCGAGACACGCCGACGCGTGGGCGGGCAGGTGGTGGCGGCGCTGCAGGCCATCGGGTACACCAACGCCGGCACCGTTGAATTCCTGATGGACGAAAACCGTAACCTCTACTTCCTCGAGATGAATACCCGCATTCAAGTGGAGCACCCGGTGACCGAAATGGTGACGGGACTGGATCTGGTCAAACTCCAAATCCTGGTGGCCGCGGGTGAACGGATCACGGTGGAAGGCGAAACGGTGAACCTGCGCGGCCACGCCATCGAGTGCAGAATCTGCGCCGAAAACCCCGACACGTTCGCGCCCTCGGCTGGCAAAATCACGGGATTTCATGTCCCCGGAGGCACGGGCGTCCGTGTGGATACGGCGGCTTACGCCGAATCGGTGATCCCGCCCTACTACGACTCTCTCATTGCCAAGCTGATCGTGCATGGCAGGGATCGCTCCGAGGCCATCAGCCGCATGGCGCGCGCTCTGGAGATGTTCGTGGTGGAAGGGATTTCCACTTCCATCCCCGTGCACGAAAAGATCATCGCCGATCCCGATTTTCGCGCCGGGAACTTCGACACCCGGTTTCTGACTCGGTTTTCGCCGAACGGGGCGGGATCGCGCTGAGGAGGCAACTCGCAACAGCTACATGGGCATCGTCTTGCCTCGCTTGTACGTCATTCTTGACCCCGTCCAGGTCCCGGAGCGGCCGATTACCGATGTTTGTGACGTTCTTCTCGAGGCCGGAGTCAGGCTGATTCAGTACCGGCACAAGGCCGCAACGGCCAGGCAGCTCTTCGAGACCGCTGTGGCTCTGGCGGCGCGCGTGCGCCAGGCTCAGGGAATGTTTATCGTCAACGACCGTTCGGACGTGGCGCGAGCGGCGGGCGCCGACGGTGTCCATGTCGGCCAGGACGACCTGCCGGTGGAAATGGCGCGGGCCATCGTGGGGGCAGGGAAGCTGGTTGGATGCTCCACCCACAGCCTCGACCAAGTAATTCTGGCGGACAGCACTTCCGCAGACTACGTCGCCTATGGGCCGGTCTTTGCCACGCAGAGCAAAGAGCAGCCGGAACCCCTCGTAGGCCTCGAGGGCTTGCGGCGCGCTCGCGCGGCCACGCGCAAGCCCCTCGTCGCCATCGGCGGAATCACCTTGGAGAGGGCGCCTGAGGTTCTCGGTGCGGGGGCCGACGCGGTCGCGGTCATCGCGGACGTGCTGAAAGCTCCGGACATTGGCGCGCGGGCCAGGGATTTTCTCAAGGCCGTGGGTAACGTAGCGCCGTGCTTGCGTCCGGATTCAGCTCGAGATGCCAACACGACATCATGGTGAGCTACCGCCCGGATCTCACGTGGCATGATTTCTCAGGGCATTCTGGTTTAAAGTCTGGGGCTTCGCCTGGCGCGGATTCTGCCATCACCAAGGCGAGTCGAGCGGTGACCGCCCACCGGTCCATGTCCGCCGCCCGCGCCGTAGCGAGGAATCAAGGGTACGCCGGTGGAAGCAGAAGGGAGACGGGATGAAGGGGCTGTTTAGACGCAAGTCTTTGGAGGCGATCCTTCAGGAGGCCCAGGAACGCGAGGGCACCCTGCGTCGTGCCCTGGGCCCGGTGCAGCTAACGGCGTTGGGGATCGGCGCCATCATCGGGGCGGGGATCTTCGTGTTAAGCGGCTTGGGTGCCCACACGTACGCCGGTCCGGCACTGACGCTCTCTTTTGTCGTCTCCGGTCTGGCCTGCGCGTTCGCGGCGGTTTGCTACGCCGAATTCGCCGCCATGATTCCGCTTTCGGGAAGCGCTTATACCTATGCCTATGCGACGCTCGGTGAGTTGTTCGCTTGGATTATCGGCTGGGATCTGATCCTGGAATACGCGATGGGGGCTAGCACGGTTTCTTCGGGCTGGTCAAACCATGTGGTGGTTCTACTCCGGGATATGGGCGTGAAGCTGCCCCTCTGGCTCACTTATGACCACTGGACGGCGGCCCGCAAAGCCGCCCAACTGGGGGTTCCTCTCGACGCCCCAACTGTCTTGGGTTGGGAATTTGGCTGGAATCTTCCCGCCACTCTGATTGTTCTCCTCATCACCGCGCTACTGGCCATCGGCATTCGTGAAAGCGCTTCGGTGAATGCCGGGATTGTGGCCATCAAGGTCGGTGTTGTCCTGTTTGTGATCTTCGTTGGATTGCGTTACGTCAACTCCGACAATTGGGGTCACGACTGGTCGAGCTTCGCGCCCTACGGTTTGGGGGGGATATGGGAGGGAGCCGCCTATATTTTCTTCGCCTATATAGGCTTCGATGCCGTATCGACAACCGCGCAAGAAGTCAAAAAACCTCAACGCGACTTGCCCATCGGAATATTGGCCTCACTCGCGGTCTGCACCCTCCTCTATATTGCGGTGGCTGGCATCCTGACCGGCATGATTCCCTACAAGGAAATCGATATTGAGGCGCCGATCGCCGAGGCCTTCCTGCGCCATGGCCTGCACGCCGCCTCGGGAATCATCACGGCCGGAGCCATCGCGGGGCTGACGAGTGTCATGCTTGTCATGCTCCTGGGACAAACTCGCATCTTCTACGCCATGGCCAACGACGGCCTCCTGCCGCCTAAAGTCTTCGGCTGGGTTCATCCTCGCTTTCGCACGCCTTTCCGTATAACAATCATTACGGGGGCGATCGTTTCGCTGGTAGGCGGCTTTCTGCCCATCGAGGATTTGGCCAAGATGGTGAATATTGGTACCTTGTTTGCCTTCGTCATCGTGTGCGCCGCGGTCATTGTGCTGAGGGTCAAGAGCCCCGACCTGCCACGGCCGTTTCGCACGCCGCTCGTTCCGCTTGTTCCGTTGTTGGGCATCTTTTTCAACGGCTACATGATGGTCAAGTTGGGGCTCGTCAACTGGCTAAGGTTGTCCATCTGGTTGGCGATCGGGCTGGTTATATACTTCGCCTATGGGCGCAAGCACAGTCGCGTGCAAGCGGGACAGTCCACGTCGGCCACAGACACCTCCCCGGCGGCCTGAGCACGTCGAAAGCGCGACGGGGAACATCGCCCGAGCGCCGCGGCAACCTGAACTCCTTCATGTGGCGTCAAGAGTTGCGCACTGATATCCTTGCCCGGTGATTCCCGACGCTCTCCTCGACGAATACCGAACCCACCGGATGGCGCGCGTCGCTCTCTGGGCCATGGCGTACGGCGCGGCCCTGGGGTTGGTGGATCGCCTGAGGGGTGGAGTTCCTGGCCCGCTCTGGCTGCTGTTCTGGCTCACCTTCCTGATCAGTATCGGCTACTACGTAGGCCGGCTGGTCAGGATAGTGCGCGAACGCCTGCTCTGGCGGCTGCGCCGTCGCCTGGTGGTCACCTACGTCTTCATAGCGGTAGTGCCCATCTTGCTCATCTTGTTGCTGGTGGCTATCGGCGGCCTAATCATCAACGCCCAGTTTGCCGCCTTCCTGGTGGCGTTGAATGTCCGCGACCGCGTGAACGGGTTGCAGCAGTTGAGTCGTGGCGTCGCGCACGAAGCCTATCTGACACGTGAGCCGACCCCGGAAGCGCTCCTCGATCGTCTGCAAAAGTTTTTTGTGGCCGGGCTCGGAACACACTCGGCCCGCTATCCCGCCCTCGAGATCACGCTTCGCCTGGGCACGCAGGCGCGCGCCTTTGATCTTGCGGGGAAACCGCTCTCCCGGCCCGTGTCGATTCCGCCGTGGTTGGTTTCTGACGAATTCGCAGCCGCAGTTGTCGATCAGGGCAGGGTGGCGCTGCGCAGCGTGGCGCAAGGCAAGACGCCCCACGGGCATTTCATCCTGGTCCTCTCGCAACCCATCACTTCCGAGCTTCTTGACCAAGTAGGCGAGGGCATCGGCCCGGTGGGTGTGGGCGTGATCGGCCCCGCCCCGGCCACGGCGCAAGGGAGCCAGGGTTCTCCCGATTCGGGTCTGGATGACCAGGGCGGTATCGCCCCGCAGAGCGCCGTCATATCGAAAAACATCCCGGTGCCCGCCCCCGCCTTCTTCGGGGACTACACGGTGTTTGGAGCGTTGACCCTCGACCCGGTGGTGTGGGGCGGGACCGCGCCACAGCGGGTGGCCGAGCCGGTTTTCCTTTACGTCACGTCGCGCCTCGTGACGCTCGAGGCCAAGTTGCTTTCCACATTGGGCCGTTTTTCGCGCATTTACGTGATTGCATTTATGGGGGTCGCCATCGTTTTTCTCGTTTTGGAACTTCTGGCCTTCCTGGTCGGCGTTCGGCTCACCCAGTCCATCACGACGACGGTGGACGGATTACAAAGCGCCACGGAGCGGGTAAGGGCCGGCGATTTCTCGCATCGCATCAACCTGCCGGCGCGCGACCAGCTCACGGCTCTAGGCGCGGCCTTCGATTCCATGACCGCGGCGGTGGAGCGCTTGCTACGTGAGTCGCAGGAGAAATCCCGCCTGGAGAGTGAGCTCGAAATCGCCCGGGAGGTGCAGCGCCAGTTGTTCCCGCGCGCGCTCCCCCGCGTCCCCGGCCTCGAGCTCTATGGGCTCTGTCATCCCGCGCGATCGGTCAGTGGAGACTATTACGACTTCATTCAGATTGACGCGAACCGCGTAGGTCTGGTGCTCGGTGATGTTTCCGGGAAAGGAATTTCCGCGGCGCTGTTAATGGCCGCAATCCAATCGGCACTGCGCGCGCAGTTTTACAATGGGTTGTCACGGCAAGGAGCGAGGGCGGCTTTGCCCCTTTCCACGGGCGAGGTCGTCAAGCGCGTGAACCGCCAACTCTTCGAAAGCACCTCCCCGGAAAAGTATGCCACGTTCTTCTACGCGGTCTACGACGCCGCGACGCAGACGCTCACTTACACGAATGCCGGCCATCTGCCGCCGGTGATCTATCGCTGCAATCGCGTGGAGCGTCTGACCTGTGGCGGGACCGTCGTGGGCCTCTTCCCGACCATGGAATACGAGCAGGCTTCGGTACAGGTCGAGCCCGGCGATCTCTTCATGGCCTTTACGGACGGCCTGACGGAGCCGGAGAATATCTTTGGCGAGGAGTTTGGAGAGGCGCGATTACTGGCGACCGCGGCGCGCGCGCGGAACACTCCCCTGGACAAGCTCGCGGGAGAGGTGAGTGCTGCCGTGGCGGAATGGACCGGTAGCCCGGAACTCCAGGATGACCTGACCTTGATCCTGGCGCGGGCCACCGCGGGCGAGAATCCACCCCTTGCCGAATCGCCCGAAAACCGCTAAACTCGGAATAAGTTTTGTGTTTTCAAGGAGTTGAAGGGTGTCTCTGCAGAATCGCATAGCCTTGGTTACAGGTGCCTCCCGGGGTATCGGAAAGGAGATTGCGCTTACCCTAGGCCGCGCCGGGGCACGCCTGGCGCTGAGTTACCACACCAACAAGATGGGCGCACAGAAAGTTGTCGACGCCCTGAAAGCCCTGGGCACCGATGCCGGGATGTTCGAGACCGATGTCACCGACGCCGCCCGAGTCAAGGGGATGATCGAAGCGGTCATCCAGCGCTTCGGGCGGCTTGACATCCTGGTGAACAACGTCGGCGACTTCGAGTGGAAGCCGGTCTTTGACACCACCCTGGAAGAGTGGCACGACGTCATTGCTTCAAATCTTTACAGCGCCTTCTACGGATCAAAATACGCGCTCGCCACGATGCGCCGGCAGCGCTGGGGCCGGATCATCAACCTCGGCGCGGTGGGGGCCGAGCGCGCCTTCGGCCAGGCGAAGATCTCTGCCTACGCGGCGGCCAAGGCGGCGCTGGTGGCCTTCAGCCGTTCGCTGGCGCTCGAGGAAGCGCGCTACGGAATCACGGTCAATGTCGTCAACCCGCCTATTATCGATAACGCCGAACTCTCGCTCGAAGAGGCCCAGCGGATGGTGGATGCGCGGTTTCCTGTCGGACGCCCGGCGACGGCAAAGGACGTGGCGGAAGCCGTGAAGTTTTTCGCTCTGCCCGAAGCGGCTTTCATCACGGGCCAAGTCATCAATGTCAGCGGGGGATGGATGTTGTGAGCCTCTCGCCTCCCCATCGTGCTCCCTCGGTGGGGCCGGCCGCGAAGCTGCCGGCCTTGCCGGGGCGTTATCGTGGCCCGTCCACTCCCCTGATTCGGGTGGCCTTCGTTGTAGTTTCCCTTCTCCTCCTGATGGCCGTGGGGACGATCGGCTTTCGGATTACCGAGGGTTGGCCCTGGTTCAAGGCATTTTACGGGACGCTGATGACGATCTCGACCTTGGGCTCCGATCCCGTGAACCAACTTTCCGAGCGCGGTCAGGCTTTCAACGTCGTTCTCATAACGATGGGTGTTTTGACGGTGGGCTTCGCCATAGCGACGCTGACGAGCGCGGTGATAGAATCCGAACTGGGTTTCTTCTTTGGGCGACGGCGCATGGAAAAAGACATTGCCAAACTGCAAGGGCACATCATCATCTGCGGCGCGGGCCGCGTCGGCCGGCGCGTGGCTCAGGAAGTGACGGCGCGGGGGATTCCCATCGTCATCATCGAGAACGACCCGGCCAAAGCCCAATGGGCGCTTGACCGCAACTACTTGGTGATTGTCGGCGATGCGACCGATGAAGCGGTCTTGCGACGGGCGCATATCGAGCAGGCGCGCGGCCTTGCGAGCGCCGTGACGTCGGATGCCCAAAATGTTTATATCGTTCTGACGGCGCGGGGCATGGCGCCCCACTTGCCCATCATGGCCCGCGCCAGCGAAGAGGCGGCGGAATCGAAGCTGATGAAGGCGGGCGCCACCGCCGTCCTCAGCCCCTACTCTTTTACCGGCCAGCGCATGGCGCATATGCTGACGCGGCCCAACGTGCAGCGGTTCCTGGATTTGGCCCTCTCCTCGCTGAGCGAAAGCGAGCTCGACATCCAGATTGAGGAGGTGCGCATCGCCGAAAACTCAAGCCTCCTGGGAGCCCGGCGGGTGGCTACGGACATGTGCCGTGACCTGGGCGTGATTGTTCTGGCGGTGCGCACCAAGGACGGAGCAATCCATTTCAATCCCGGACCCGAGCACCCCATCTCAGCCGGCGATTTCCTCATCGCCATCGGCGATTCCCGTCGGCTCAAAGAACTTGAGACCTTGGCCGGGGTTTAGCTCATGAAGGTCCTCACCGCCGCCCAGATGCAGCGCCTCGACCGGCTCTCCACGGAGCGTTACGGGGTGCCCAGCCTCACCTTGATGGAAAACGCCGGGCGCGGATTCGTGGAGTTCCTGGAGAGCCGGTTCGCGCCGCTGAGCGGCCAGCGGATCGTGATCCTCTGCGGGCGCGGCAATAACGGCGGGGATGGGATGGTGGTGGCGCGTCTTTTGCGCGAACGTGGCTGCCGGCCGCGCGTGCTACTCCTTGCCGATCCCCAGGCGCTGAAGGGCGATGCGCGCGTCAACTGGGAGCGGCTGGAGAGCTCCGGGCTCCCCGAAGTGATCGCCGACGTGACCGCCTGGCAGCACGTCCTTGCGGAGATTCAGGGCGCCACGCTGCTGGTGGATGCGCTCTTCGGCACGGGCCTCACCAAGCCGCTGGAGGGATTCTTCGTCGAAGTCGTGCGTGATATTAATACGGGTTTTCCCCAGGCCCGGATTGTGGCGGTGGACTTACCCTCGGGGATCTCCGCCGACAGCGGCGATCTGATTGGCGAGTGCGTCCGCGCCCATGCTTCGGTGACCTTCACCGCGCCCAAGATCGCGCACGTCTTTCCGCCCGCTTGCGAATACGTGAGCGACTGGGTCGTCAAACCGATTGGCACCCCCGAGGAGGCCCTCGCGACTGACCCCGAACTGAATCTCAACTTGCTCACGCCCAAGGAGTTGGCGTGGGTGAAGGTGCCGCGCCCGCGCGACGCGCACAAAGGAAATTACGGCCACGTGTTGATTCTGGCCGGCTCGATTGGCAAGACCGGAGCGGCCGCCATGGCGGCCCTGGCCGCCCTGCGAGCGGGGGCGGGCCTGGTCACGATCGCCACGGCGAAGAGTGCCCTCGCTATCATCGCCTCGCTCGGCATGGAATTCATGACCGAGCCGTTGCCCGAGACCGACGCGGGGACCGTCTCGCTCCGTGCTCTCGAATCCGGTCGGCTGGACGAATTGCTGAAGGGGAAAGATGTGTTGGCCGTCGGGCCGGGCTTGAGCACCGTTCCGGAAACCGCGGAGCTCGTCCGCAGGGTGGTTAACAAATACGATCTCCCCATGGTGATTGATGCCGATGGCCTGAACGCATGGGCAGGCTGCATGGATTCGCTGCGCGCCGCGGGCCGTGTGCGCGTCCTGACGCCTCATCCGGGCGAGATGACGCGCTTGAGCGGAGAAAGCGCTCGCCAGATTCAGGCCCGTCGCCTGGCGGCGGCAACAGAGTTCGCGCGCCAACACGATGTGACACTCGTCCTCAAGGGGTATCGGACGCTGACAGCGGCGCCGCAGGGCGATGTGTGGGTGAATCCCACTGGCAACCCCGGCATGGCCAGCGGAGGCACTGGGGACGTCTTGACGGGCCTCATTGCCGGTCTACTGGCCCAGTATCCCCAGCGGTCGCCCGCCGAGGTCACGGCCGCCGCCGTTTACCTGCACGGCCTTGCCGGCGACCTGGCGGCTCAAGAGGTCGGTGAAACCGCGCTCATCGCCGGGGATTTGCTGGCGGCCCTGCCGCGAGCCTTTCGGGCGTTCTGACAAGGCGGGGCATTGGAGCAATCCGACAAAGCGAACAGACCTGTAATGCCGGGACAAACCCCCTCTGATGTTCGGCTCCGGCAGGTGGTTACCCGCTCGCCGGACGAAACGCTTGCCTTCGGGCGCGCGTTGGCCCGCGAGCTGCGCCCGCCTTGCTTGGTGCTACTGCGGGGGGAGCTGGGGAGCGGCAAGACCACCCTGACGAAGGGCCTCGTGGAGGGATTCGGGGCCGCCAGAGAAGAAGATGTCACGAGTCCCTCCTTTACGCTTGTGCATGAGTACGGAGAATCCCCGAAGGTCTTTCACGTGGACCTGTACCGCATTGAGAGCACGCGCGAATTGGCGACGCTGGGTTTGGACGATCTGTGGACGCAGGAGGCCATACTGATCGTTGAATGGGGCGAAAAGCTTTGGGATAATGCCCCGGCCCCCCAGGTCGTCGTGCAAATGGAGCATGTCTCGAGTGAAGAACGCCGCATCACGGTGGAGCGTCTGGGCCCGTCCCCCTAGGCGGTGGGTGGGAATTCTCTTGTTGGCGGGAGTGGCAGGAGTTGCCTCGTGCGGCAGCGTGCCCAGGACGAATTACTACGCGCTGCGGATTCCTTCCCTGCCCCGTTCTCATAACCCCAGGACCGCGGCTGTGCTCGGCATCGAACGCTTCAGCGCGCCGGAGATCCTGCGGGACGACCGGCTGGTTTATTACGAATCGGCCACGCAACTCAACTTTTACCAGTATCATCGCTGGAGTTCTGAGCCGGCCACGATGATGCGCGACTTGGTCGCACAGCGGCTGGCCCAGATGGGTTTGTTTGCCGAGGTTCGGCTGCTGCCGGCGCGCGAGCCGGTGGACTACCTGCTGCGCGGGCGATTGCTCAACTTTGAGGAAGTGGACTATGCTTCCAGTGTGCAGGGCCGCGCCGCCCTGGAATTGACCCTGGTGCGGACGCGGGACCGTAAAGTCCTCTGGACGGCGGTGCGGCAGGCCCAGAGCGCCGTGCAAGGACGGGGAACGCCCGCCGTCGTCGAAGCGGTCAATGCCGCAAGCGAGCAGGTGCTCAGTGAACTGCTGCCTCTGCTCGTCGCCCGGGCGGAACAGGATATTCAGCAGGGCGTCCAGGCAGCGCCCTGACAGGAGCAAAGCAGAAGGCTATGAACCCCACCCCGGGGCCCACCCGCTGGGCGCTTATTGTAGGCGCGTCAAGCGGCTTCGGCGAAGCAACGGCGAAGGAACTCGCCCGCGAAGGGCTGAACATCTTTGGCGTCCACTTCGATCGTCGCGCCAGCCTGGAGCATGTGAATGAGGTGATCACGGCCATCCGGGCCACGGGGCGCGAAGCCCTGTTCTTCAACACCAACGCCGCCGACGCCGCCAAGCGCGCCGAAGTGCTCAGCCAGATCCAGCAACATTGGGCCAAACTGGGCGGCGAGCACTTCATCAAGGTGTTTCTCCACTCCATCGCCTTCGGGTCGCTTAAGCCGTACATTTCGGAGAGCGCGGACGACGAAGTCACACAAGCGCAGATGGAGATGACCGTCGATGTGATGGGCAACAACCTGGTCTATTGGATTCAGGAACTGATGCGGCGCAAGATGCTCGGGCAGGGCAGCCGCATCTATGCCTTGACCAGCGCCGGCGGCCACAGCGTGATTCCCAGCTACGGCGCGGTGTCCGCGGCCAAGGCCGTGCTCGAATCCCACATCCGCCAACTCGCCTACGAACTGATGCCTTACGGCATCACCGCCAACGCCATTCAGGCGGGCATTACCCAGACCGCCGCCCTCGCCAAGATTCCCGGCAGCGATAAGCTCGCCGAATTCGCCCGGATGCGCAACCCGGGAGGGCGCCTCACCACTCCGCAGGACGTCGCCGAGGCCATCGTCGCGCTCATGGACGACAAAACGCAGTGGATGACCGGCAACGTCATCCGCGTCGACGGCGGCGAAGATATCGTCACGTAGCAAAAACACACGAACTAAGGTGCCATCTCCTTTTGGGACGTCTGCTTCCAGCCGATATAAGCCGCCAGGATGGCGACGCTATGGATCATGCGCATCTTGCTTCTGGGCCACGATGAGGAGCGCTTCCGAGCCAAGGCGGAATGGCTCACCGGCGAGCGAGCCGTAGGCGGCGACTTCACCGAAGCCGGCGGCGGCGAGCGACTGGTGAATCTGGCTGTAAGTGTAAAGCCGCTCGGAGCCCACGCGCTTCTCGGTCTGGTCGCCGATCATCAGAGTGTACTCCGTGTCGATGCGCCCGCGGACGGGATCGTATTCCTGGTGCTCGAGGCACTTGAGATCGCCCAGCTCGCCCCATTCCCGCTCGTGAAATCGCGGGAAGATGGTTTCCGCGGATTTGGTGCTCAGGACGAATCTTGCCCCGGGCTTGAGCACGCGCGCGACGGCCCGGAGGAAGTCGTCGTCACCCTGGTCATCGAGATAGCCGAAGCT
>Ga0073934_10009618_pt1 | contig 12309 bp, 8 predicted proteins | sample LarsenN4metaG_FD_76834 | JGI IMG/M metagenome (GOLD analysis project Ga0073934, IMG submission 76834) | Hot spring sediment bacterial and archeal communities from British Columbia, Canada, to study Microbial Dark Matter (Phase II) - Larsen... ... | reverse complement strand
TGGAATACAGGTAATTAGGTTCCGCGTATTCCACCTCTGCAAGCTTTTCATAGTCCCGGGCCACGATCTCCGGGTTTACATCGCTTCGAAATCGGAGCCGGTAAACCCTCCATAGTTCTAGCCCTTTTGGCCCCCTCCCCTGGATGCGTACGCCGGGCATCTGGAAGAGTCTTTCCATTCTGCTGACCCCATATTTTTGATTTAAACCCTCCAGACCCATCCCCTTCGGGACAGGGCCCCGGACATAAGGGGTTCGAGTTCCAGGGAATTCCTGGAGGCTAGAGCGTCCAGTGACGGGGAGGTCTTGCCTCAGTTTTAGGATCACCTCACCGGGAACATACCTCCCTCCCCTGGATTGTATCCGGCTGCCTAAGGGTACACCGGAGCTCCTCAAGACCGGAACACCGAGGGTCCGCTGATCGCTTCGGATCGTTGGCCTCGACAGGATACGCTCCTCGGTGGAGCTTATCGAGGATTCGGTCCTCCTCCTGAGTTCCGGGCGTGCCCTCTGGGAGAGATCTTGGAGTATAGGGCCGAAGGACCTCCGGGGGAGTTCGGCGCTTTGGACCAGGCGCTCCAGCTCCAAAGGGTTCATATTCCCGGCCATTAGCCAAACGAACAAATAAAAGATCTTTATAAGACCTTTTTTATTTTTCATAGGTTTCCTCCTTTTCTTTAACAGATATTTCTGGTAGTTATGACGCTCCTGAAAGGAGAAAGTTTAGGTTAGCGCCGGAATCGCGTACAAAAAAGTAGAGGGCGGATAAAATGCTTCTAGCTCTAAGACCGCGCAGTTAGTGAATTAAAAGGTCCGGTAAGGACAGGATGGACAGCCTTCCATTTGGCATAATTCGGTGTGAAGTTGAATAAGGCCTTGATGTGTTCGGGCATAACGGATCTCCTGCGCCAGATGCCCCGGGTGGGTCGAGCTTTTTAGCTCGGTGGAATCCTTCCCACGGGGCCTTCGGACCTTAAAGAGGTTCTTGATCATAAATTTTGTGACGCTATTGCAGGCGGGCGCCGGGTAGCTTTTGTAAAGCCGAGAGATCTTTTCCTGGAGCTCCGCTCTGGAAGTTTTCTCGGCGTATACGTACAGGATCGGAAGAATTACATTGATGATCATCTCCCTTACCGTCTGGGAGCCTATCGCAACCCGGACGGATCTGAGCGTCCTGGGTGATCTGCTCGAGCTCTGATCCGCGCGGGCCCTCCCGGTTCCAAAGCCGGTATGGGACGCCCAATATCCGGAAACGGGGGCTAACAGGCTCGCTTCCAGGGCTTTAACCAGGTTTTTCCCCTCGGTCGGGGCCATCAGAAGGTTTACATACTCCGTTATCCATCTGGAACATCCCGTACGAGAAGCCAATACGAAGCTGAATCTGGACAACCGGCTGATGGGGGAGTTGAAAGGTCGTACCCTGAAGAATTGCCATTCTTCAGGTTGCATAACCTTATCGGCAAAACAAGGCCTTAACATTTCCCACAAGGAGGTTAATTCATCCAGATAGGCCTTCGTTTCTGGATCAAAGTTTCCCGCACCGGGTGTTCCGGTTCCAGGCGCCGAGGTGGCGGGCAGTAGACCGGCCACTCCCAGAAGGAGGGCCTGTATCCAGAGCAGCCTGCTCTCCTTCAGCCCTCCTGCGTCGCCGGAACATCCGGTGCCGGACCCCTCGGCGGTGTCCGGGGCCCCGGCTGGGATAAGTTCCTCGAGATATGGGAGGGGGAGAAGCTGGGCCAGTTTTAGAAAAGGCTTCTTATTGATGGGATACCCCAGGGCTTCCAAAAGGCCTCCATAGATTAGCTGGTCCCAGTCCTGATCCTTCCACCGAGCGGCAAATCGTTGGATTTTCCGCTGAAACCGAGTATCGGCTCTTTCTTCCAGGAGCTCTAATAACTTTTCTCTCGGGAGCATCTTAACTTCCGTGAGGCAGGGAGCCGTCGAGCCAATCCCCCCGGGTACTTCAGGTTGGGATCCAGGCCCAGGGGTTTGCTGACTTTCGAGCCAGTACGTCCCCTGCGATGGGAACGCCCGGCCCGGCTCGTCGAGGGGGTGCCTGAGGAACTGCTTCAGGACCAGGTTCGGAACCTCTTGTCGGTCCTGCCGAACGATAGGGCCTCCCAGGTCCTCCCACCATACCACGTGGAGGATCACCTCGTTGTAATGGGGATCCTTTTCATGCCCGTGGGCGTACCACTCGCTGGTCCTCAGATGAATTTCCACATCTCCTTGCTTGAGTTGATTTCCGATGCGGAGGAGGGCCGCCTTAAAATCCGGACCCGTATCAAAATTCCAACGCCCGCAACGGACCACCTCCACGTTCCTTCCATCTGTCGTCTTAAGGTTAGTCACATGCCGGGACTGGGAGCGCCAGATATGAAGGAGCCTGCGCTCGGTGAGGGTTGCGGAAGTCTCAGGGTTCAAGGGTTTTCCAGGCCTCCCCTTAAGGATAAGATTTTCAAGCAGGGATAAAATGCTCAGGGATCGCTGGATGCGCGATGAGGCTTTGCCTCCGCAGGCATCCCGCTCGGTTACCTAAAGCCCTCCCTGGAAGGGGCCTCTTTTTTGCCGACCTAACCCCCTGACCCCCTTCCCGCCTCGGGGGGGGGGACCCGGGGAGGGCCCAGGGCCCCCCTCTCCCCGTCCCTTCCCCTGCAAAGCGAGGGAAGGTCAGGAAGGGGGCGTTAGCGAGATGCATAGGGTCTTTGCCCCCCTGCTTGACGTATATCCGGAAATAGCCTACAATTAAAGTAATAAACCGTCCTTTTATGCAGCATAGCGCGTCGCATAGAAAATGTAAAATAAAAAATGTACCGGCTTACTCCTGGCTCTTCGGCAGCTGCTCTGTATAGATAGCTAAAAACGTAAAACGTAAAATGAACATGGGCCCGTCGCTACCGGTTACGGTTTACGTTTTACTTAATGGCCTTGTATTTAACCAGAAGACGTTTTCTAGTAAGCGGGCTAACTTTCGCCGCTTACCAGGTATTGAATCCCTCGGCACCTCTGCCTTCCGTTTTATATCCTGCAAATCCCTTCGCAGGCCGGTTCTACGACCCGTACGATGCCCAATTTTTGTCAAAAGCCGCTCCCGATTTTTACAGGCTCCTGGCCGATATGAAGCAAACCGTTCGAAAAAGCATGTATCCGATCAAGACCACCTATACCTGGCAACCCTATCCCAAGGCGACCGGGGAAGATACTCCGGTCTGGGTGCGTGGGATGCGAAGGGGTTTCGTAACCATCGTGACCTATCGGGAAAAGCTTTATGCGCTGTCCGTTTCCCACGTCGTTGTGCCCACTGCTAAAGACCTCCATGAAGAAAAGATCCGGTTGAAAGACGATCTCAGCATAGAAATATATGTCGGGAACACCCCGACCGTCCTGGACAAGTGGATTCTGGATCAGGTGGAAGAGGTAGCTGTTTTTAGAATTCCAGCATCTCTCTCCGTCAGCCCACTGACCTACGCTCTAGGTGATTCGGATAAACTGGAGCTGAAGGATATGATTATCGTCGTAGCCCCTCGGGACCTCAGGATTGGCTCTATTACTTCTCTTCACGGGGAGGACCCTATCAAAGACCTGGAGCTGGGAACCCCCCAAAACACTTTCCTTACAGATGTTCCCGTCATGCCCGGGTTTTCAGGAAGTTTAGTCTTTGCCATTTCTAAATCAACCCCTTTTATCGTCGGATTGGCCGAGGGGATCTACATCAAGCAACATCAGGGGTCGGAGGGTCGGATTGAAGAGGATTTCCAGAGCGTTATGATCCGGATTAATAAATTCAAAGAACTCATCGATGAAAAGTCTACTTCCACTTTTTAACTTCGCCCTCGCTTTTTTTGTTGACAGCCAAGGAAAAACATGAAATAACTCTCCCGCTTAAAGCCGCTTAACCGGTTCAGTTACTCGTTACGGAGGTTTAATTATTACGGAGGTCCACCATAATGAAAATTTTTAAGGCTTTCGTCGTTCCTTGGGTCGTCACGTCTGTGGTTTTATTTCCTATCGCAGCCTCTGGAGATTTAACCCTCGTTCAGGAGCTTACGTTCTCTATCGAACAAAGCGGAGGTGTTAAAAAAGCGGAGCTGGAAGAGCAAGAAGACGAGGCAACGGGAACCCTTCAAGATTTAGAAGAAGAACTCAAAGATTTAAAAGTCAAGCTATCTACCGCTAAAAGCAATGTTCAAAAAAAACGTCTCCACCGAGATATTGAGGAACTGGAGCAACTTATTGCGCAGCGCAAGCAGGACCTGGCCGACTCCCAATCCCTTAATGTGCAGAGCGAGGGCCATAAAGAACAGGTGACTATTTACCTTTCAGGCAATAGATTGCGATTTGATGCCGGGGAGATCATATCCATTGTGGATTTAGATAAAAATCGCCTGCTTAACTTGATGCCGGAGAGTAAGACTTACTATGAGATGACCTTTGAGGAGTGGGACAAAATGCAGAAACGAATGGAGGAAGTGATGGGTAAACCTCCGGCTGACAAGCAAAGGAAGCTAACTCCCAAGGATATCCAGGTGGTGCACACAGAAAACAGGCAGAAAGTGAACGGATTTGAGTGTGAACAATATATTATTACGGATCAGATGGGCAGTGACGAAGTCTGGGTTACTAAAGACGTAGAGTTTAAGGAGTACAACGCGTTGATGAAAAAGTATAGTAACCTGATGATGAGGGCAAATCCGGACATGCAGCGCGAGCTTGAAAAGCTACAGACTATCGAGGGGATTCCCGTTAAAATCATCAGTAAGTCCCCCTACAGCACAGAGATCACAGAGGTCAAGAGGATTTCCACCGATAAGCTGGATCCGGCTTTATTTCAAGTCCCACAAGGTTTCCAGAAATCCAGGCCGGAAACAAAAACAATCCGTAAATAAACATAAACCCCGATAAACCCGGATAAGAAAAGAATTAGATCCGGGCCCATCGGGGCCTCAGGGGGATTCCATCATTTGATACAAACGATATCGGATAGGATTTTAGCGGTTTTGCTTCTAATCTCGCCTTCCAGAGGTCCCTGGAACGCCTCGTGAAACGCATAGAGCGTATCCCACCGCCCCCTTTCTATCTCCGTTTTAGCCTCCAGGAATAATTTGGCCAGCAAGTTAAAGATGGATTCTCCGCCAAAGTGTTCATGGCAGGCCAGATAGTCCAGGTAGTAATGGAAGCCTAGAACCGTTTGACCCTCCTCTTCATACACGGTTATCCCACAGTCCTCATCCTCTTCGCAATCAAATTCGAACAGGTTCAGATCCCTAAAAAGTTCCTCGCGGTCCTCGAAGAGCAGATACGTATCATAGAGTTCATTCTCCTCGGAGATGGCCAGATCAAAGTACCTGGACAGGAGGGTGTCTCTGCCGAATCCCCAGTAACCTTGCGGTTGGGGATGAAAATAGGTCGTGGCGTCAAGCTTTCCTCCCTGCCCAAGGGGGCTTTTCGTAATTTCCTCTAGCTCCTCTCGGGAAAGGGGTTCTCTTCGAACTAAGATATAGCTCATAGCTTCTATATAGCCCGCTAACGATCCCCCTGTCAAGGGGTATTCCGCCTTGTGAAATCTTAGCTTGACAAGGTTTGAGAAGTTTCATATGTTAAAAAAGGTGAGGGTTTCAAAATAAGAGGATTAGGCTTTAAAAAAAATGAAAAATTTGGATAAGATCTCAGAGGGAGCTGGCATTACCTTTGACTTTGTTGCCGGGAGCGCTTCGGTGGCGATAGGACTTTTGAATACCTTTCTTTTTTTAATCGCCTGGGCCGCCTGGGGTCTCCAGGCTCCCATTGTCGCGATTTATCTACTCTTCGGGCTTACGCCCCTGGGAATCGGGGTGGGTTTGCTAAAACGAGGTAAGGCCCGTAAAACGGCCTTTAAAAGGAAACTTTTAAGGGATTCCATACGAAGGATAGCTTTTAGAAATCAAGGAAGGGTAAAGCCCCTGGATCTGGTAAGTACTTTAGGTTATACTTCCCGAGAGGCTTTGCAAGCGCTACGAGAGATAACTGCCGAAGATCCGGAGAATATCGATTTATATTTGGATTACGATACCGGTGAGATTTACTTTGAATTTCAGGATATTATAAAAAGTGTGGAAGCAGGTAAGTCCTATGAAGAAAACCTGGTTCAGCCTCGGACGTGGACGGAAGCCGCTTCCAGGGTCGCTAAACGGATTGATGAGGTGTTAAATCTGTTTGATACCTATCGGGAGTATAAGCGCCAGCTTCTCGCAGAAGGTTCTTTAAATGGCAAACTGGAGGAATATAAATCCAGGGTTAAACAACTGCGGGAAGAGATCGAGAGAATTCGAAGGGGGATCTAACCCAATGCGGAATACAGAAATGGACGAGGTATTCCGCACCGGGTTTTAGGGCTCATTTCATTCCGGCGCGTTTCCGGATATACCACTCTCCGCACAGAAAGAGGAAGATCAGAACGAAGCTCAAAGGGTTATCCCAGAGGTCCACGTTGTTGACCTCGGTCGTCTCCACTTTCATAGGCAATTTGATATTGAATTTGGATTTGACCTCGTTTTCCGCCAGGATATGCGTGTAAGCTCCTTGGGTCATATCCGCCAATTCTTTTAAAAAGTTACTGTTTAATCCCGGGTTTTCCAGTTCTAAATCCGAAATAGAAACCTCAACGGTCTGTTGATCTTCTCCCAGCAAAGTGCCGTTATATTTTGCAGAAACTTTCAGTTTATAGATCCCCGGCTGGTCTATTCGGGCGACCGTTTGAAAGAGGCCGTCCGTATCTTCGGATTTAAAAAGGCTCAGTTCTTGAGGAGGAGCGTCTGATTTCTGTAAAATCAATTTGAGTTCTGGGTCGTTGACCGGTTGATAGCTCTCGTTAAGGACCGTGGCCTCAATATTAATCTCTTCCCCACGGTCGTAACTCTTCTTATTGGTTCTGAGTTTAACCAGCCGGAGCTCGGGAGCTTTGGTCAGCCAGCGAATCGCCTGTTTCCAGAATTGAAGGTAATACTGATCAGAGCCCCCTTTGCCGATGTTTTCGAAGCCCCACCGCCAGGTCGAGCCTGAAGTCATGGCCAGGACCCTTCCTTCTCCGACTTGCTGGACAACCAGGACCGGCATATTTCCGTATTCGGTCTTTCTGGTCGCATGGGTACCTAACGAGATAGCTCCGGGTTTAGGCCGGAGGACGTAGTTAGCTCCCCATAGCCTGGGCATCTCGGCCCACAGCTTTTTGTTTTGCTCCACATCCTCCAAGAGCCGGGTGATCGGATGGGTAGAACCCTCCTCGGTCAGTTTCATCCGAAAGGGTTCTTTATAGACTGATACAGCGGCGTTGGTTATATCTACGGGGATGATTCGCTCCAGGGGGGTAAAGTGGTAACTCCCATTATTAAAGGAGTGCTCTCCGCCGATCATAATGAAGGCTTTACCCTGTTGTTCTACAAACTGGCGAATATTTTCCAGATATATGGGGGAGAAATAGGGTCGATAATCGAAATTATCAAAGATGAGAAGATCAAACTTGGGAAGATCTTCCGTAAACAATCGGTGCACCGGAAAAGGGATCAAACTCAACTGATCGTTGGGAACATCTACGATATCGAAGGCACTTCGGAGGATCATGAAGGAGACCAGCTCGATATTTGGGTCCTTCTTCAAGGCCCTCCTCAGAAATCGATATTCCCACCGGGGATTTCCAGAGATAAATAAAACCCTCAGTTTATTTCGAACGACCTGTAGGGTAAAATGTTTCCTATTATTATCTGTGACCACTTCTCCGGTCTGGACAGGGACCGATACCAGATAATCAAAGGTCCCCGTTTCCCGAGGCGTAAAGCTTAACTTAAGGGTGGTTTCATAGCTATCCTTCGGGAATTCGACTTTTTGTAAAGCCAGCGGCGCGCCATCTTGGGTAAGGGTTACCGGGACCGTTTTTCCCTTCAATCCGGTTCCGCGAATCGTGACGTCGACCTCTACTTCTTTATCTAGAAAGGCGAACTCATCCGTGATTAAATCGGCAATCTGAACGTCGATCAGCCTTTGGGGGTCTCCGACCCCGAAGGTATAGATGGGAACCTTACGGTTTTCCAGAGCCTGCGGGGAGGATACCACATTATCGACCCCGTCTGAGAAAACGAAGATGGCCTCCAGCGGCTGGTTGGAAAATTCCTTGCTAATCTGATTCAACGCATTAATGAGTTGGGTTTTAGATCCCCGGGCTTCCTGATTTTCAAGATTTGCCACGTCGATGGGAGAAAGGTTCTCAGAGAACTGAAAAAAATGTACCTCCTGATCCCTCGATAGGGCCTCCAGTTTTCCTTCTTCTCTGAGCGAGGTAAAAATCCGTTTCACCGCATCTATTCGGGATTCATCATTGGCCATATCCTTGATGTTCATACTGGAAGAAGTATCGATAAGTACAGCGATGATCGGTTTAATAAACCGTTCTTTCATCAACCCCAGGTTGGGTTGGAGGAGAGAGATCAATAGGAGAAAGAAAACCAAAACCCGAAGGGTAAACAGAAAGATACGAAGCTTATTGGATATTTTACCTCGAACGCCTCTGGCAGAAAAGAAAATCAGAACCCCGATGAGGGTCGCCAGAGCGATAAGAATCCACCAGGGAACCGGTCGCAGGAATTGAATTTCGTAGGCATTATAATCGTGGGTCTGTATACCGAGGAATTTTAAAAATGAATCCATTCAACTACTCAAGAAAAGCTTGCTTTTCCTTAGACTAATCAGCCACAAAGGCACTCAGACGATCCCCTTTCGTTTTTAATATCCCACGAGGGATAGACATAAGCTAAAGGGACTATCGTAAAAAACGGACTTTAGCCGCTTGCCAGCTCACAAGTTTTAGCGCACTTCCGGGTCCTTCGTGGAGGATGCCTTATCTTTAGTGCCTTTATGGTTGCGTAGTCAACAAAATTCTACCAAATATTGATACGTAACGTCTTGACTTAGATGGCTTTTTCGTCGATTTTCTTTTTTTCCTCTGCCTTCTCTTCTAGTTCGGCTTCCCGCGTGGCTTTTTTAAAGTTCTGTATGGCTTTTCCTAAGCCCCCACCTATTTCTGGCAGACGACCTGCACCGAAAATAATTAACACTATAACCAGGACGACCGCTAACTCCCAAGGCCCCATCCCAAACATATTTACAACTAGCCTCCTTTTCTTGTCATGCTCCAAGCATTAATAAACCTCTTTGGCTTTTTGTTTATTTATAAGGGTAACGTAACTACGACCTTTCTTAAAGTCTACTATGGAAATTTTTTTTGTCAACTATTTTTGTCGGTCTATCTCCGTGTCCATTTTTAGTCGGCAACCGGGCTAGGGGCGCGGAGACTACGCTCCTCCATCTCGATAGGGGCGGGGTTTCCCCGCCCCTGCGCCCTAACGGGAACGTTATCCCACCGATTAAATGAACACAGGCCCCGGATCCATTTTTTACTTGAAATCTTTAGCTGAATTGTGTAGGCTTACTTAAGATCTTCTTAAGATCTTATTGATTAAGACCGAATTTTAAGCTTTTTTTATAAAAGTATCAAAGTAGGAATCACTCCGGTGACCTTAGTCTATAGGACTTATATCTGTTCACCAAGTTTAGAGTGTAGGGTTCGTCGTTGTGAGGAGCCAGAGCTACCAGAGCCTAAAGCGAAGCGAAGGGAAGGAACCCATCAATATTTTGCACGTCTATGTGAGGGGATGGGGACTATAGAGATAAGGTTATAGGTACAAGATGTCCTTCGAGAAGGATAGGGAGGGGCAAAGACATGATGTATATCAGGAAATGTTCTGCATTACATGGATCTCTGGAGGCACTAAAGAGAGACGCTCTGAGGCTGTTAGCAACGGCGGTATGGGTATTTTTAGCGTCGCTGCTGCTACCTCCACAGACCCGAGCCGAAAGTCAGACGGTTTACGTTCCGTCACTGAATGCGAAAGTAACAGAGCTGCGGTTCTTTGAAAGCGATATCAACTCCGTACCCTATGAGCAGAGGACATATACAACTCGCTTTGAGAAATCAAAGACCCGATATATTAATTGGGAGCTCAATCTGGAATATCCGGCGCCTAAAGGTCGTCGGGTTGACTTTGACATCAATGCGGTCTGGTACCAATCGGACGGTAGCGTCCTTACCAAGCAAACCAAAAAGGCCTATGTGGAAGCGGACTGGCCTGCGTCTTACCATACAATGGGTTATGGCTGGGATAAACCCGGCAACTGGGAGGTAGGTTCTTACACTGTGGAGTTGTCTATCAAGGGGAAGAAGGTCGCGAGCGGTACCTTCGAGATTTACGAGGCTGAGACCTCCACCGAACAGTCTGGAAGTCCAACCGGTCACATCTCTTCGCTCAATGCAGATGTGACTTCATTGTTGTTCTTCGAGAGCGGGTACAATCCGATGTCTCGTGAGCAGAGGACCTATTCCCATCGCTTTGCGAGATCAAAAGCCAGATACATCAACTGGGAACTTAACCTCGAACATCCTTCTCAGAGCCGTCGAGTAGACTTTAAAATTGAGGCCGTCTGGTCCCGTTCCGATGGAAGTATCCTCAGGCGACAGACCCTTGATACCTCTCTGGAATTGGGTCGGACTTCATCCTACCATTCCTTCGGCTATGGGTGGGATGACCCTGGAAAATGGGAAGTGGGCCCTTATAAGGTAGAATTGTACGTCAAGGGAGAGAAGATCGCAGAGGACTCGTTCGAAATTTATGAAGCTGGAACTTCCAGTGAAAGTGTAACCGATAAATCCAAAGATTCTGAAAGCCCAACGGGATCCATCCCCTCCCTAAATGCGACCGTAACCGCGCTAAAGTTCTTTGAGGGGAGTACCAATGCGCCACCGCGCGAGCAAAGGGTTTATGCAAATCGTTTTGACAAATCAAAAACCCGGTACATTTTTTGGGAACTCAACCTGGAACATCCTGCCCAAGGCCACCCGGTTGATTTTTCTATTGAGGCGATCTGGTACCGTCCCAACAACAGCGTCCTTAGACGACAGACCCTTCAAACCTCTTTGGAAGCAGATTGGACCTGGTCTTACCACCAGTGGGGTTTTGGCTGGGATAAACCTGGCAACTGGGAGGTAGGCTCTTATCAGGTAGATTTATATGTGGATGGGAAAAAGGTCGCCAGTGACGTGTTTGAGGTTTACTGATGAAGGCTCGACCTCAATTCCGGGAGGTTTATAGGTTGAGGGGAAGTAGGATAGGGGAACTCCTTACCCGACTTTTCGGGTAGATGCCCAGTTCGGCCATGTTACAGGAGCGACCGGTTTGTAGCAAAAGATCTCCCTCCTCAGCCCCGTAGGAGGGTCCTGTTTCAAGCTGTTCTAAACAGGACGCTCTTACTACCTTTAAATAACCGTTGGACCCTCACCCCTGGCCCCTCTCTCACCGCGTGGGAGAGGGGAACGAGGGGATCTCCCGGCCAGCTTTTAGACTGCCCCTCTCCCTTTGTGGGCTAGGTCTTACCCACAGCTCTCGGAATGCTCTGCCCCCCCAACCCCCGCTCCCACAAGGGGAACGGGAGCAGTCCAGAGATCTTTGATAAAAAAGATCTTCGGGAGATCTGTTGGGGGATATAAAGAATGGTTAAGCGGAGCGAAAAAGTAAAAGCCCAAAAAGCCAGTTCCTGCCTTGCTTTTCCGGCTCTCACCAACCCATCCTTTTTACTCAACAGATCGAGCTTTCCCAGACTTATGGGCAAGGCATAGCACAAGAGGGGGAGGGGGGGGGAAGGGAAAACAGAACTATTGGTCAAAATTAAGTAAACAGGGTACTCCTACATCGTCCCGTTCATGCGGATCAACCGCTCCCTCACGGTCGCGGCTCTGAGGACTTGCGTCATCTACGCCTCTGAGCCACGACCGTCAGGGAGGGACTACATGAATCAAAATTAATTGGACTAGGTACTCATCTACGGAGCTTTTAAAGATTCATTAAGTTTAACTTTACGAAGGGCTAGGGGGCCTTGGGGCCTGTAACGGTCAGGACATAGTTGGTTAAGTACTTGTTGGCCACCCGTTTGATCTCTTCGGGAATGATGGCTCGAATTCGTTCGGCATAGTTCTCGTTGAAATTATAACCCAGACCTAGCAGTTCATTGACGGCTGCCTCCCGGGCCTGGTCTGCGTTGGTCTGCTGGTCCAGGGCGTGGGCGATGATGGCCTGGCTTTTAGCCCTTTCAAATTCTTCAAGGGCTACGGGGTCCTTTTTAATCTGTTCCACCTTTTCTAAGATAATCCGAATGACCTCCTCGACTTTATCCGGTTGGGTCGCTGCATAGATGGCGAAGAATCCCGGATAGGCCCCGGCGAAGTTGTACGC
>Ga0073934_10009617_pt1 | contig 12310 bp, 13 predicted proteins | sample LarsenN4metaG_FD_76834 | JGI IMG/M metagenome (GOLD analysis project Ga0073934, IMG submission 76834) | Hot spring sediment bacterial and archeal communities from British Columbia, Canada, to study Microbial Dark Matter (Phase II) - Larsen... ... | reverse complement strand
CCGTGTTCGATCATGCAGCCGCGTTCGCAACCTTCCCGAACGGCGGCATGGCCGTGACCCCCCACGCCATTCTCGAAGTGCGCAGCGCGACCGGTGAGTTGATCTGGCGTTTCGACCGCGATGGCCCAAAACCCCGCCGGGTGATGCCGGCGCAGGTCGCAGCCGACATCAACATGATCCTCAATCAAGCTGTCGAAGCAGGCACCGGCCGGCGCGCCATCCTTGAGGGGGTCAAGGCCGCAGGCAAAACCGGCACAACCAACGCCTACCGGGATGCATGGTTCGCAGGTTATACAGGCAACATGGTTGCGGCGGTCTGGTACGGCAACGACGACTACGCGCCCACCAACCGGATGACCGGCGGCTCGCTGCCAGCGATGACTTGGCAGAAGATCATGGCCTATGCCCATCAGGGCATCGAGCTTAAGCCAATGCCGGGGGTGGTGCCATTCCCCAACCCCACTGGTCCGGCGATTGCAGCCAAACCCGGGGACGAAATCCCGCGGCCAACCCTGTTGACCAAGAAAGGTGTCGACGTCTTGGTTCGCATTGAACGCGCGCTGGAAGATGCGAGCCAGGCTCTTGGCGGTCCTGCCGGCACAGGCCGAACCGTAGAAGCGGCGCCACCGGCTTCGCCTGGCCGCAGCGAAGGTGTGATCGCAGCCACCGAAGGCCGCGGCCGCGCTGGCCGCGGGAATTGACAAGCCAGCCGACCGTTTCTATCGCTCAACCATTCCTCCTTTCTGATCGGGATATTCCGTGCGGTTGCTCATCGGATTGCTGCTGGCGTTCACGGTCGCTGCATCCGTCGGCTTAGGTTCGACGCTTTATGCGTTGCACGAGGGAACCCCCTTCGGATCTTTTACGGTAGGTCCTTGGACGGCGTGGCCACGCACCGGAACCGCCGACATTGACCCTTACGCGCGCGCGCTGGTCGCCCGCACCGGAGAGTTGCCGATGGGCGCCGGTGATGGAATTGCGTTTGTCGCGACAAAAGATGACAGTGGAGCTGCGCTCGACGGCCGCTGCGATGCCGTCGTGTCTGGGATCACCCCGCAGGCGCGTTACTGGACGCTCACGCTCTATGACCCCGAGGGTCGTCTCGTCGGAAACTCACTTAAACGTCACGGCTTTTCTAGCCAGGAAGTTATTCGCAAGTCCGATGGAGCGATCGAGATTTCAATCGCACCACGGGCCCGCGCCGGTAACTGGCTGCCGACCGGCGGCGTCGAGCGCTACATGCTCGTCATGCGCTTCTACGATTCGCCGATTGGAGTGGCGTCACGCACTGGACGCGAGACTTTGATGCCGTCGGTAAAGGTACGCGCATGTCCATGAGATTGCTATCATGATACGCTGGCTCCTGTGGCTCGCAAGCGGACTTCTGCTCGGCGGCATCGTCCATTTTGTGACGATCCTGGTTCTTCCGAGTACAGCCACACAGAACGCATATGCTCGGATTTCTGCGATATCGCCTGTCAACGGCGTTGTAGCCCTGCCGGAGCCGACCGCGGAAAAGTCAATTCTCCCCTTCATGGACCCAGCCTTTGCGGCTGCTGTCTGCCGCTACGACTTGAGCGAAGCGCCGCTCAAACTGACCGCACCGGTCAGTCCGGCCTACACTTCTGTGACCTTCTACACCAACAAAGATGTCGCGTACTATGCCATCAACGATCGCGCTGCGGGACGCCGGACGATCGAACTCGATCTGATGACGGCAGCGCAGAAAGCCGATCTGCCGGATGATGAAGAAGTTGCAGCCGCCGACCGGCTGATCGTCGAATCTCCGAGCTCGACCGGCCTGATCGTACTTCGCGCCTTCGCACCCGAGCCTGGAATGATGCCCGCTGCGATCGCTGCGCTATCAGGCGCGCGGTGCCAGCCACAGCCGATGCCATAAATCGCGTTATTTCGAGACCATCGGGCGGTTCGCCTTCTGAATCCAAGGACCTGTCGATCCACGAGGCACCAGGGCCGCAGCCTCGATATTGGCCCGCATCAAATTGAGCTGTCGTTCTACCTCTGCAGCCTGTGGCGACGGCGCGACAATCACGAGCTTTTCAAGAGCAAAATTGTAGGCGTAGATTCGTTCCATCAGCGACTGGTGAACCCAGCGCGCGATCAGAGAGTTTTCGGCGATTCGCGCGACGGCATTTCCGTGCTCGCGGGGATTGAGATTGGACACGTAACGTAAGCTCCGATCGCGCCGTTCATCCATGTCCGACACAACGCGCGCGACACGCGCGAATGGACCAATGCGAACATTGTCATTGCGAATGTCCTGCAGGAGCCTCGCATAATAAGTCTCGGTCGACCTCGCCGGATCGGCAAACATGGCGGCAGCATAGGCCGTTTGGTCGTAGTACCACCAGCTATCGAGAAACATGCCGGACAGACCATACTCATTGAGCACACTATACCAGCGTTGCCGCTCATAAGGCGGCTCGATTAGCGGATAGCCTAGATCCCGCAGAGCTCTCTCCTCATCTGTCAGCGGAAATGCGGACTGCGCCTCGCCATAGCGCTGTGTGACCGCGGGTCCCATCCAACGATGGATATCGTCGGCACGCAGCGATGGTCGCACACGTCCGAGATCGGTGTTTAGGCACCCGATAAAGGGAAGGCAAAGGATGACGCGGGTCCTTCGGAGCTTCACGGCCGCGACGCCCGCTTTCGGCGTCTCCCGCTCGTTGATCGCCCGCCCGCCCGTTGAACAACCGGGCTATTCTCATAACGGTCGATGCGAATAACCGGAAGGATCACGACTTCGCAACGCCTATCGCCAGCGCCCGCCGTATGCACTCGGTACGCCGTACGATCTTTCGGAAAATCGATCACAACGCCCATTGCTCTTCTCACCCCTGTCCGGCGGCGAAGCGCCGGCCTCCCGGCGATTTAGAGATGGTCATGGTTAACGGTCTGCTAACGAGCCTCGGTTATAGGTCGGCTCATCTCAGTTCGGGTGGCATAACGTGCAACGTCTGACTCTCAATAATCTTGACGGTATGACAGGTCTTGCTGGACTGGCAGATCGCTCAGGGGTTGATATCAAACCGACCCTGCTCCGGGTCCTCACCGATCTCTATATCCAGAAAACATCGCACACGCCCCACGAAGATCAGCATTTTACCGAGTTGGCGCTTCGGCTGATCGATTCGGTGGACGAAGCGACCCGCGACGCAGTGGCCGCGCGGTTGACGAAATATCCCGGGACACCTCAGGCGGTGATAGACCGGCTGATGCAGCCCAGACAGCGCACGGCTGATCCGAGCCAACAAGGCAGCATCGAATTATTCATCAGCGAAACACCGCTCGGCGGCGACATTGAGCTATTCGAGACGAATGCGCCGAGGCTGCCCTCCGCGCAACCCACCCGTCCGCATCAACACGTGCCTGCCGCTGCGCCCGCAGCACCCTTGAGGGTCGATTATGTCTCTCAACGCGAGTCATTTTTCTCCGCTCCCCGAGACGAGCGAAAACTCATATTGATGAATCTGGAACATGTGGCCGACCAGAACGTCAGCCTAGCGCAGGAAACCAACATCATCCGCTATCTTGAGCAGGCGGCTCTTGCCGGCCGCGCGCAGGAATTCACGACGCTCCTTCAACAAAGTCTTGGCTTGTCGCGAACCACCGCGCGCCGGATCGTAACCGATCGAAGCGGCGAACCATTTGTCGTAAGCGCTAAGGCACTTGCGATGCCGACCGACGTCTTTCAGCGCATCCTAATGTCGCTCAATCCTGTCATCGGTCAGTCCGTTGAGATGGTCTTCGAACTCTCGGACTTGTTCCTGAATATACCGCTCTCATCGGCTCTGCATCTCGTTGCGGTCTGGCGTGCTGCCGACCGTACCGAAGCGAAGACCTTGGCACATCACCGGGCGCACTGGGACAACGATATCCCAGCCCGCCGGCCTACGGTCGTTGAAGCTTCCCGGAGCGAGCAAACGGCTCTGCAATCTTTGCAGAGACGCGACGCATCGCGGCGTTAGGGCTCTCTGATGATATTGTCGAGGAAATTGCGGCCTTGCCGATCCTCGACTTCGATGACCCAGATGTCCGGATCGAAGTCGATCTGGCGCATGACGTATTTCTCGACATCGTCATTTGGCCGCGGCTGCCCGCGTAGGCAGGCGACAAACGCGCGGTCTCCCGGATGGGTGTCGTCGAAAGCGCTTTGCGGCGCGGGACCGTATAGATCTGAAGTGCCGTCTAGCCGGTCGACTTTAACGAAGATCGCGCCGGCTTCTTCCGCTCCACGCCTGCGCACGACGGCGTACGCGCCCTCTATCATGCAGCGGCGTATATAGGCCGATACCCAGATCGCCGACTTCAAACGCATGAATTTTGTCCGCCGGTTCGGGCGCGCGCGAATTCGACAGACCGCGGATGAGGCCGGCCTAATCGAGCTCGCGGCCCGTCACAATTGCCAATTCGCGCAGTAACCGCGGTGAAATCTGACCGGTCACCTGCATCTTGCGCGCGCGCTCAAAGTTTTCGATCGCCGCCTTGGTCTCGGGGCCCATGGTTCCATTGGGTCTGAACTGACCATAACCAAAGTCGGTGAGCGCCCTCTGCACCGCAAAGATGCGTTTCGACGACGGCGAGATCAGTTCCGCAATCGGGTCGGACGCCATTTGCGGGGCGGCTGCCGCGCGCTGCTGTCCTGCCTTCGCTGGCGACCTGGTCACGGCCCGAAGAAAGACTTCGTTCGGCTCGGCGCCGGGGCGCAGACCTGAAGCCTGCTCGAAATCGCGCATGGCGGCGTTGGTCTTCGGCCCAAATACCCCGTCCGCCGCACCATCATAGAAGCCGCGGCGCGCCAACTCGCGCTGGATGTCGGCAATTACCTCGTTGCGCGGCCGTTGCGCCAAAGGCGCCTCCGGCTTTGTGATTTCCGTTCTCAAGACGTCCGTCTTCGGTGCGTCGATCTTGGGGAATTCGGCCTTGGGCGCCTCTATGTCGGCAGTGCGGCCTTTTGCGATCCCAATCTGAGGACCAGGTCCGGTAATTTCCTGTCCGACGATGCGAATGGATTTCGGCGCGGGCACCGGTGACGGCACCGGCCTGGACGCAAACATCGGTGCAGGGTGAGGCCCCGTTTGCAGGAACGCGGCATTGATAACCACTGCGGTCAGTGCCGCAGCGGCCACCACAGCGGCGACGGCGTCCCTCCGCCATCCCTGGCCCGAGGGTCGCATATCATTCAGCGCCTGAGCCGCGCTTTTTCCTTTTGAGCTCTTACGCACTTATGCACTCTTGCGCACTTGAGTATGGCTTTGCCTGCGCGGCGCATCCAACGGCGTCAATGCACCACCCTTTTTGCGATGCGTAACGCCCGCCTCGCAATCCAGCGGCAGACGGATCGATATTATCGTTCCCTTTCCAAGCTCGCTACGAACTTGCATATCGCCACCGTGCAGCGAAACGAGACCTTTCACGATCGACAACCCCAGACCGGTTCCGTCATGGCGGCGGTCGTAGGTCGACCGCGCCTGGAAAAACGGACTACCAATACGCGGCAAATCGGCAGCGCTGATGCCAACCCCGTTGTCTTCTACGGAGACGACCAAACGATCGCCGTCCCGGCGCGACGCGATGACAATATGCCCCCCGCGATCTGTGAACTTGATCGCATTGGACAGAAGGTTAAGCATGATCTGCTTGAAGGCGCGCTTGTCGGCAACGATTTCGGGAATGTCTTCTGCGTTGCGCATGACAAGATCGAGCCCGGATTCGCGAGCACGAAGCGCAAGGATGTCGCAACAATTGCGTATCACCTTGATGGGCGCGAATGGTTCAGGGGTGATCTCGAAATCGCCGGTTTCCATCTTGGACATATCGAGGATGCCATTGACCACAGCAAGCAAATGAGTCCCGGAATCATTAATGAGCCGGGCATATTCGCGGCGCTTGTTGGCGTCTAGGCGCATCTGGTCTTCGTTGACCAGCATTTCCGAGAATCCTATGATTGCATTTAGCGGCGTGCGCAATTCGTGACTCATGGTCGCGAGGAACCGCGTCTTCGCAGTGTTGGCACATTCAGATTCCGCACGTGCATCATCGAGCGCCAGCTCCTGCGCCTTGCGATCCGAGATATCGCGCATGACTGCAACGACTTCGCGGCCAGCAGCAGCACCGGTCTGCGTAAGCGGACGGCAACGCATCTCGACCCATACGAATTCGACACCGGTCTCGCCTTCGCGTTTCACACGAAACTCGACCGACTGCTGTGCACCCTCCGCGGCATCCGCGAGTGCCGAAAGATAGGCAGGGCGGTCGGCGACATGCACGCGGTCAAAAAGACCGTGGCCCTTGAGCGTCTCGACCCGCTCGCCGAACAAGACCTGAGCTGCTGGAGATGCAAACAAGACTGCGCCATTGCGGCCGTGCCGGGTAATGACGTCGGTCATATTGAGCGCGAGCAAGCGATAGCGGTCCTCCTCTGCGCAAAGAAGCGCGAAGCTCTTGCGTGCGAGCGATTCGGTTCCGAGTGCCAAGGCTGTTGCATAAATCGTCGCAGAGACGATTCCGAGCGCCTCCAGCCCCGCGGCTCCGGTCAAGTTCGACGGCGGCGTCAATCCCAATTGCTGCATGACCATTAAGGCGCCGGCAGCCGCCAATCCGAAGGCGGACGATATTGCGACGACCCTGCGCGAGGCTGAGAGCGACGCTTCCAGCGGTACCACTACGAGCCATATTGCCGCAAAGGACGAGAGACCACCGGTGTTGTAAGCAACGATAAAGACGAGGCCGGTCAGCGAGAGCGACGAAAGAATTTGGGCCGCCTCGTAGCGGCCGGTCCGCGACAGGTAGTAAGCCGCCGCAATCGGAGCGACAAACCAGGCAAAGACGGCAATCTCGATGGCGCTTGGAACCCCGCGGATCGCGAGATAGACGGGAAAAGCGGCGATCATAAAGAGCGAACCGAGCAGACGCGGCGCGATAAAGGCGCGGTGTCGCGTCGCAGTCAGCGGATCCCGCTGGGCCGATGGATGGACCAGGCCGTCGATATAGTCGTGGATCGGCTGAACGAAACTCAAGGCACTCTCTACGCCAGCCAGTACGCGCCGACGCACTCCCCATTTGCCGCGATCGTGTCAGACGCCGCTTAAGCGAACGCTAAGGGAACGGACTTTGGCGGCGGCGCGGATGTCACTGGCTGCACAAAATCCGCTTGTTGCGGCCCATCGTAGCCGCATGGTGAATGTTCGGTTTCCGTGAAGGAATTGCGGGACCTCCCGCGGCATGGTCAAGTGCCCGGAACAGCTTGGAAACTTCGTTCGTTCGAACGACAACGGCTAAATCTTTAACAAAATTCGATTCGCATTCTCGTCGAATAGGGGGCAAAAGCCCAACGGGCCTTTCAATAGCTGCTGCTAGCCTTGTCTCCAAGCGGCCAACCGAGCCGCGGGGGAGCCTGTGGGCCATGTTCTTTCTGTTGCGGGTTGCGTTTTGGCTCGGCGTTGTGCTCGTGCTCTTGCCGAGCGGCGACTACCAGCCGAAGACTCAGAGCCGAATCGGCGCTGCCGACGCGGTCAATGCCGCGAGTGCCGCGGTGTCCGACCTCAGCGGCTTTTGCAGCCGCCAGCCGGACGCCTGCGAAATTGGCGGCCAGGCAATGGTTGCAATCGGCCAGCGCGCGCAAGCTGGCGCGCGGTACCTGTTCGATGTCCTGCATGACAGGCTGACCCCCGGCACGACCGGATCGATTGGACCGAACGGCGTATCCGCCTCACAGCACACGCTGAAGCCGTCCGACCTGGAACCGGAGTGGCGCGCGCCCCTGCCGCCGAAGGATCCACGGCGTCCGGCCTGACGGCTCCGCGTCCAGCGCTTTCCTCATCGCCCGCCGCTGCCTATATCTGATCGTAGGGACGGGGCTTGCGCGGATGACTATTGACGAAATCATCGACAATTTCGAACTGCTCGACGATTGGGACGACCGTTACCGTTACATCATCGAGCTTGGCCGCGCCCTTCCCGAACTGCCCGAGGAAGCTCACACCGAAGCCAACAAAGTGCGGGGCTGCGCGAGCCAGGTCTGGGTGACGACGGATGTCCGGCCGAACGGCGCGGAAGGCCCCATTCTAGATTTTCACGGTGACAGCGACGCCCATATCGTGCGCGGCCTGATTGCAATCCTGTTCGCGCTCTATTCCGGCAAGCCGGCTCGTACCATCGTCGCAACCGACGCGGAAGCCTTGTTCGATAAACTCGGTCTGCGCGAGCACCTCACGCCACAGAGGTCGAACGGCTTCCGCGCGATGGTCGATCGCATCAAATCGGATGCGCGCGCCGCTCTCGCTGCCTAGCGATCAGCCGCGGCCGAAGCGGATGTCGCGCCGTCAGACCAAGATTGCATCATCGCGCTGGACTTCCCGCGGATCTCGGCGCAAAGGCCGTAGTGACGGGCGAGCCGTTCGAGCGCGAGTTGCAGCACGACCTTGGCCGAGCGAGACGGCCATCGACGCTCACTTTCGACGACATCGAGCTTCTTGAGAAAGCAACAGATGTCGATCAGAAGGCCGGACAATTCCGGACCGGTCGCGTCGAGAGCGTGCCGCAACCGCTGCCTTGCTGCGATCACGCGATCTGTCAGATGAGCCTCACTCGGATCGCGACGACGGCCCGCAACCGCCGCATGCCAGTTCGATGTGGTTCGCGGCATCATTTGGGCCAAGGTGAAATCGGCGCGGAGCCGCTCACCAGCCTGCAATTGATGTGGCTCGATCAGGGGGCGTCCGTCGGTCCGTTTGCGGCGCGCCAGCCAGACCAAAGGACTTTCCGTTTCATCGAACTTCGCGCCGCGCCCGAAATCTGGTCCCGCAATGTCGATGAGCGACATGTGCTGTGCGCGATAGCGGCTGATCGTTGTGCCGTTATCGGACGTGGTTTGGGCGCGTGCCGGGCCTTTTAGCTTCATCGTCCGGTCCCGCACGCGATGTTCGAATCCAGCACGAATGTTTCTATCGCGTCGAGCAATGCATCGAATCGGACATCGTCCCGCAGATCCTCCACCAGCCGGCAGGCGTGTGCTGCGGTCGTGCGATCGCGGGCAAACAGCAGCCCGGCGTCAGCCAAAGTCATTCCGAGTGTGACTCGGGCGAGATACATGCCGGTTTGCCGGGCCAACGCGACATCGCTGCGACCACGCGTCGCCGCGCGGAGATCATCTGGACTAACCTGAAACATCGCCTCGATGGCTCGGAACAGCCGCGCCTCCGGAACGGTCCACATCCGGCCCAGGCTGCGGCTGCCCGGTCTGACTAAGCCGCGCGCCCCTCGTCCGCCCTCGACAGCAATCTGATCCATCCGTCACCTCTATAGGACTTAATACCTATAGATTGCAACGGACAGACGATCAGGGGGATAACTTTTTTCGGTGCAGGAAGCCTCGGGTTTCACGCCGGGGCGGCAACGGTGCCGCCGAAATGCTCAGCCGCTCTTTTCGAGATGGTTTCGTAATTCCTCGATAGACCCGAAGCGGACCACACCCTGCGCCAATTCAGCCTCGATTGAACCGTCGGTGTAGAGCGTATAGGCCATGCCATCCACCACACCGGATTTGAGCACGGTGGCGGCTTCCGGCCGTCCGGCGGCCGGTGCGTCTGCCGGTGGCTCAATCGCGGGTTCGCGGCGCGGGGACGGAGGCGGCACGTCTGGCGCCATAGAACGGCGTGTCTCGGCTGGCTTAACAGCCGGACGGTCGGCCGTCGGCCGCGGGGGCCGCCAGCCTCCGCGGGCGGACGGAGCTGAAGCTGGTGCAACCGGTGCAGACATCTCTTCGGGACTGGGAATTGGCGACCGCGAGGGTGATCGCACAGGCTCGGCAAATTCGGGCGGCAATTCAAACTCGTCAGCCTGCGGCCGCGGCTGTGGCGCACGCGGACCGGGTTGTGGCACCACCGCGGGAGCCGCGGGCGCAACCGCAACGGCTGGAGCAGAAGCCATCATCGGCCGTGACGACAGAAGGTCGGCGATCCGCGACAACTGGCTGACGGCGCGGCTGATCGCGAATGTAACCAGCCCGCCGGCTGCGACGATCGTACCGGCAAGAATCAACGTGTTGCCCAGACTGAACTCATTGATCGGTATGCCGAAACCAATCAGGATGGCTCCCAGCGCAATCGCCAGGATACCGACCACCATCAAGACGAAAGACATTCCGCAATCCTCACACCCCGTCGCAATTCTAAACGAATTGTGACGGCCTTCCTAGTCACAGGCAAGCAACGTACGGCCCACAACCTTGATTTAGGACAGGCCCCGTTGCCTGCCGCCCTACTCCAACCACATGGAACGTCAAAGGAAAAGCTCGGTTCCAGAGGTCCGCATCCGATTTGCGGACAGCTTTGCGAGCTGCAATATTGCTTCCTTATTGCACAGGGCCTAACTCAGTGCGGGCCGGCCCGGTTTCGGCCGGCAGGACGCCTTTAACGTCACCCAAAACGTGAGCAAGCTCCCATGTCATTTACGTTGCCCGATCTGCCCTATTCGTACGACGCTCTCGCCCCGTACATGTCGCGCGAGACGCTCGAATATCACCACGACAAGCATCATCTGGCTTATGTGAATAACGGCAACAACCTGCTCAAGGGGACCGAGTGGGAAGGCAAGTCTCTCGAAGATATTGTGAAGGGCTCCTTTGGGAAGAATCCCGGCCTCTTCAATAATGCGGGCCAGCACTACAATCACATCCATTTCTGGAAATGGATGAAGCCCGGCGGCGGCGGCGACAAAATCCCCGGCACGCTGGAGAAGAAAATCGTCGCCGACCTCGGTTCGGTCGCCAAGTTCAAGGAAGATTTCATCCAGGCTGGTGTGACCCAATTCGGTTCAGGCTGGAACTGGTTGGCCGTAAAGGATGGCAAACTGGTCATCACCAAGACGCCCAACGGCGAAAATCCGCTTGTCCATGGTGCCACACCGATCCTTGGCTGCGATGTGTGGGAACACTCCTATTACATCGATTACCGCAACCGCCGTCCGGACTATCTCAAGGCTTTCGTGGACCATCTTGTGAACTGGGACTACGTCGCCGAGCTATATGAGAAGGCTGCCAAGTAGGCACGCCTTCGCCGCTTCGGTTGCGCGATCCTCAACAATATCCAGTGCGGCCGCCCTACCCGGCGGCCGCACTGCTGCACGGATGGCCTTTCGACGCGATGCGCGCCGCGATTGCACGCGATCCAATCGCCAGCCCCTGCGATGCAGCGACATGGCTGCTGCTGTCGGCGCTCGCCGTTATAGCCTATCTCACATTCGCAGATTACGGCCTTGGATGGGACGATTACACCCATTCGCAATATGGCCAGCTGCTGCTGGATTATTATGCGTCGGGATTGTCCGACCGCCGCGCCCTGTCCTTCGTCAATCTTTATATGTATGGCGGCGGCTTCGACATGCTCGCCGCCTTAGTCGCCAAGGTCCTTCCTTTTGGCCTGTTCGAGACCAGGCGGCTGGTCGGAGCGGCCGTCGGCATTGCCGGCATTGCCATCACTTGGCGGCTTGCCAGAAGACTGGGCGGTCCGGTCGCGGGTTTCGTCGCGGCAACTCTGCTGGCAACGGCACCCATCTTCTACGGACACATGTTCATCAACGCGAAGGACGCCCCCTTCGCGGTCGCGATGACGCTGCTGCTGTTGGGGCTGGTTCGCTCGCTTGAGGACTACCCGAGGCCTTGCGTCTCAACGGTTGCAATATTCGGTCTTGGTCTTGGGCTGACGCTCGGTACCCGCATCATGGGCGGCATGACCGCGCTTTATATGGTTCTGCCGCTTGCTGTTGTCGCGGGACACGATGTCCGCCGCATAGGCTCGGTGGCCGCGGCGCGCGCACTTGGCGTCTTCGTGCTGCGGCTCGTTCCCGGCCTCATTCTCGCTTATGCGGTGATGGCCCTGATCTGGCCCTGGTCCGTTGTCGAGCCGCTCAATCCAATCCGGGCGATCGGCTACTTCTCGCACTTTTTCGAAAAGCCCTGGAAAGAGATGTTCGGCGGCCAGCCGATCGCGGTCCCAGACATGCCGCGGAGCTATCTGCCAACCTATCTCGGCATGAAGCTGCCCGAAGTGCTGCTGCTGCTCGGCAGCGCCGGATTTCTCGGCGTCCTTGGGGCGCAATTCAGGAGCGAAATCCCGGTCCAGCGCCGCGCCGCCGTCCTGTTGATCGGGATGGCAGTGCTCGTTCCCATCGCGATCACTGTTGCGACGCGGCCTGCGATGTACAACGGCATCCGGCATTTCATTTTCATCCTGCCGCCGCTTTGCGTTCTGGGCGGACTGGCCGGTGCCACCGCTCTGCGATGGCT
>Ga0073934_10009616_pt1 | contig 12312 bp, 9 predicted proteins | sample LarsenN4metaG_FD_76834 | JGI IMG/M metagenome (GOLD analysis project Ga0073934, IMG submission 76834) | Hot spring sediment bacterial and archeal communities from British Columbia, Canada, to study Microbial Dark Matter (Phase II) - Larsen... ... | reverse complement strand
GCGATCGCGGCGAGATCGCCCACGCTGACAGCTTGGCGGATCGGCGGAGGGATCGCGATGACGTCGGCGAGCACCTGCAGGCGGTCCTCGGAGGTCATCAGGTGGTGCTTCGCGTCGGTCGAGGCCTCGAGCTCCGGGAGCGTGTCGGCCTGCCCGGAGGCGACGATCGCGTCCCGATCGACGGGCATGCCCTGGTTCACGGCGATCACGGCGGCGTTCAAGCCCAGTCCGGCGACGATCAGCACGAATCCGGGTAGGCGCATGTTGGCGATCGCGGTGATCAGGAGCAGGGCGAAGGAGAGGACCAGGACCAGATCGCCGAGACGTCCCGTGAGCGGGAGGAACTGCAGGGCGATGCCGCCCAGCCCCACCCACGGGAGCCGGAAACGGGTGTCGGCGAGCCGCCCCGGTCGTCCACCGGACAGGTAGCCGATGGCGATCGCCAGGAGCAGGCACGCGGCGAGGAGCCGGAGCATCGTTCCCCCTTTATGACACGCGAGGTCGAGCGCGCCAACGACCCTCCACGGAGGTATCGACGGTCGCTCCGGGTGACCTTGAGACGATCGGCCGTCCCCCCGGCGATGTACGCAGAGGCTCCAACCGTCCCCTCAAGGGCCGACACCACACGTCCGATACCTAACCGTGTCCCCCCGGAGGAGGCGATGCGCGTGAACAGGTACCGCCGACTGATGGTCTCGCTCGGGTGGCTCGCGGCGTTCCTGATGGCCGCGGGCGCGGGCTGGAAGACCAGCTGAGGAGCCTCGCCGCCGGGCGCCGACCCTGACCCCGCGGGATCAGGCGGCGCCCGGCGGACACGTGTGCAGCCGCGGCTCACCCCTCGCGCGCGATCGTGACCGGCTGAGTGGCGGTGGTGCCCTCGCCGATCAGCACCCGGAGCACGTCGGGGAAGTCGAGCCGGTGGGTCCCGGCCCCGTACCCGACGGAACGCACGATCACCGGGGGGAGGTCTCCGAACCCCTCGCTCGTGGCCGCCAGGATCGCCGCCCCGGTCGCGGTCGTGAGCTCGGCGGTCGCGCCCTTCGAGTAGAGGGGGGCGCCCTTGAGGAGCTCGACCACGGTGGGTGAGGGGATGGGCATCGCGCCGTGCTCGGTGCGCGTCATGCCGAACCCCGTTGGGATGGCCGAGGCGAAGACGCGCTCGACGTCCAGCAGCGTCAGCGCGAGGGCCGTCCCGACGACGTTCACCAAGGAGTCGATCGCATCCGCCTCGTGGAAGGTCACCGCCTCGACCTCGCGGCGGTGGACGTGGGCCTCGGCCTCGGCGAGGACCCGGAAGATCCGGTGAGAGATCTCGAGCGTCCGTGCGGGGAGCTCGGCGCCGTCGAGCAGGGCCCTGATGCTGCCGTACGTGCGGATCACGCCGGAGGAGCTCGAGCGCACGCTCACCCGGAGCGCCCGGATGCCACCCTGGTCGGTCTCCTCGATGTCCAGGTCGAAGGGCTCGAGCGGCAGCGTCGCGAGGTGCGAGCGCACCTGATCGAAGTCCGCGCCGGCGTCGACCAGCGCCGCGAGCGCCATGTCGCCGGAGATCCCGGCGATGCAGTCGAAGTACGCGATCCTCATCGGTCGGGGACGGTAGGGAGCGTATAGTCTATGGCCTCGCAGAACCCCAGGTAGATGGCCGATCCGCGGGAGTTCGCGCCGTGACCTTCTCGGACGAGACGCTCAGCCTGCTGGTCCTCCTCGCGCTCGCGATGGCGGCCCTCGCGCTGGTCTTCACCGCGCTTGCCCAAGGCCGGCGCCGCGCCGAGCCGCGGGGGCCGATCCAGCTGGACGACGCGCTGAGGGGCATCCTCGAGGGGCACGCACGCTCGATCAAGCGCCTCGAGGCGGCCGCTCGGATGCTGAACGCCACCGACAAGGGACAGCAGGAGCTGATCGAGGGCGCGGTACGCCACGTCGGCCTGATCCGGTACGACGCGTTCGAGGACGTGGGGGGCCGGCTGTCCTTCTCGTGCGCCCTGCTGGACGATCGCGGCAACGGTGTGGTGATCACGTCGATCAACGGCCGACAGGACACCCGCGTGTACGCCAAGCCGATCAGCGCGGGCAAGAGCGGCTACAACCTCTCGATCGAGGAGGACGAGGCGATCCGCAAGGCGCTCGAACGGCCCCGGGAGGCGGTCGAGGCGACATGATATGGCGACGCGAGGACGTGGAACCGGCGGAGGAAGCACCGGAGACGGGGAGACGACGGATGGCAGAGAGCGGCGAGGTCACGATCGTTGGACAGGGCGCGAAGCTGGAGGGCACGGTCGTGTCGGCCGGCTCCCTGCGGATCGACGGCCAGGTGAAGGGGCAGATCAACGCGGACGGCGACGTGATGCTGTCCCCGCAGAGCCAGGTCGAGGCCGACATCCGCGCCCAGAACGTGGCCGTCGCCGGCCGGTTCAAGGGCAGCATCGTGGTCAAGGGTCGCGCCGAGATCTCCTCCGGGGGGCGGGTGGACGGCAACATCACGTCGAAGACGCTCGTGGTCGAGGAGGGAGCCCTGTTCCAGGGTCAGAGCATCATGGACCAGCCCGCGCCATCGGGTCAGCCCGCGCCACCGCCCCAGAAGGCCGAGGCTCCACCAGAGCCCGAGAAGGTCCCGTAGGTGCTGGACGTCAAGGCGCTCCGGGAGGACCCGGAGACCTTCCGCCGCGGGCTCGCTCGCCGAGGGCTCTCCGGCGTCGTGGACGAGCTGCTCGCGCTGGACGAGCGGCGTCGCTCGCTCACGGGGCGCGTCGAGCAGCTCCGCGCCCAGCAGAACCGCGCGTCCAAGGCCATCGGGCGCGCGCAGGGCGATGAGAAGCAGCGGCTCATCGCCGAGGTGAGCGCCGTCTCGGCCGACCTGAAGGAGCTCGAACCGCAGCTGGTCGCAGCGGACGAGTCCCTGGCGGCCCTGCTCGCCAAGACCCCGAACGTGCCCCACGAGAGCGCGCCGGACGGGTTCACCGACGAGGACGCGGTCGAGGTCCGCCGCCACGGCGAGCCTCCCGCGTTCGACTTCGAGCCCCGCGACCACGTGGAGCTGGGCGAGCTCCTCGGCGTCCTGGACACGGAGCGCGGCGCCCGCACGAGCGGCTCACGGTTCGTGTACCTGCTCGGCGACATCGTGTACGTGCAGTTCGCGCTGGTGCGTCACGCGATCGACCTGCTCGCCTCGAAGGGCTTCCAGCCCGTGATCCCGCCGGTGCTCGTGCGCGAGGAAGCGATGTACGGCACCGGGTTCCTGCCGACCGACGAGGTGAACATCTACGTCACGCGGGAGGACGAGCTCTACCTGGTGGGCACCTCCGAGGTGCCGCTCGCCGCCCTGCGGATGGGGGAGATCCTCGACGAGGCGGACCTCCCGCTGCGCTACGCCGGGTACTCGACCTGCTTCCGCCGGGAGGCGGGCACCTACGGCAAGGACATGGGGGGGATGTTCCGGGTCCACCAGTTCGACAAGGTCGAGATGTTCTCGTTCACGACGCCGGAGTCCTCGTGGGACGAGCACGAGTTCATGGTCTCGGTCGAGGAGGAGATCGTGCAGCGGCTCGAGCTCCCGTACCGCGTCGTCAACGTCGCGGCCGGCGACCTGGGGGGCGCGGCGGCCAAGAAGTACGACCTGGAGGTCTGGCTGCCCGGCCAGGGCCGGTACCGGGAGCTCACCTCCTGCTCGAACTGCACGGATTACCAGGCGCGACGGCTCCAGACCCGTGTGCGCCGGGGCGAGGGCGGGGTGGAGGTCCTGCACACCCTGAACGGGACGGCGACGGCGATCGGGCGCACGCTGATCGCGATCTTGGAGAACCACCAGCGGCGGGATGGCTCCGTCGCGCTCCCGGCGGCCCTGCACCCCTATCTGCCGGGGTCGGTGCGCGAGCTTCGGCCGAGGGCGTAGGTTCAGCCGGACCCGGGTCCCGGCTCCTCGGCCTGCAGCCCCAGCGCTCGGAACGTGCGGCCGGCGAGGTCCCGGTAGCGGCCCTCCATCTCGCGCAGGGTGCGCTCGGCCCGCTTGCGGTCGGTGACGTCGAGCGCCACCCCGTGCCAGTAGCGGGGCGCCCCCGCGTCATCGCGCACGAGCACGGCACGGCTGTGCAGCCAGACCACGCGGCCATCCTTGGCGATGACCCGGTACTCCTCGTCGAAGGGCTCCCCCGTCCGCTCGGCCAGGGCGTTCGCCTCCAAGATCCGCTCGCGGTCGTCCGGGTGCAGCATCCTCGCGAAGTGCGCCGGGTCGGCGGTCAGCTCCTCGGCGGTGTGACCCAGGATCTGCTCCGTCCGTGGGCTCAGGTAGCGGAAGCGGCTCTCACCCGGCTCCGAGGAGGGCTCCTCAACGTAGACGATGGCGGGGAGCTGTTCCACGAGGGTCCGGTAGCGCTCCTCCATCTCCCGCGCCTGCTCCTGCGCCCGTCGGCGCTCGGTGACGTCGAGCATGAAGCCCTGGAACAGCCGAGGGCGCCCCCGCTCGTCCCGGGCCACCAGCACGGCCTCCTCGAGGACCCAGACGATGTGCCCGTCCTTGTGCAGGTACCGGCACTCGGCGCTGAAGGGCTCGCCGGTCGCCTCGGAACGGAGCGTGGCCGCCACCACCCTCGTGCGATCGTCGGGATGGACGCGCGACATCCAGAAGTCGCGGCTCCGCTGCCACTCCGTCGGCGTGTACCCGAGGAGCTGCTCGATCCGCGGGCTCGTGTAATCCTCGCCGCCGTGCCCCGAGAGGTCCCAGGTGTACGTCACGGCGGGGATCTGCTCCGCGAGCAGCCGGTACCGCCGCTCCGCCTCCGCGAGCTGCGCCTCGGCCGACCGCCGCTCGGTGATCTCGAGCGACATGAGCGCGTTGGCCTCCTCGAGCGCTGCGGTGCGTTCGTGGACCCGGCGCTCGAGCTCGTCACGCGTCCTGCGTAGCTCCTCCTCGGTCTCCTTGAGCGTGGTGATGTCGATCTGCACGCCGTGCCAGTAAGCGGGATCGCCGTCCTCGTCGCGGACCAGGGTCGCCATGTCCCGGAACCAGATCGGGCGTCCGTCGTGCGCGATGAGCCGGTAGTCGCGGCTCCACGGCTCGCCGGTCTCGTTGTGGCGGTCGTGGGCGGCGAGCGTCGGCTCGCGGTCGTCCGGGTGCAGCAGCTCCATCCAGATGTCCGGCTGGGCCAGCCACTCCTCGCGCGCGTATCCCAACGTGCGCTCCACGTGGGGGCTGACGTAGAGCGTCCGCCTGTCGTCGTCCGGGGCCACGAGGTACACGACGGCCGGGAGGTTCTCGACCAGCGCGCGGTACCGCTCGTGGGCGGCGTGGAGCTCGTGCTCCTGCTCCTTGCGGGCGGTGATGTCGAACAGGACGCCCTGCCAGAAGGCGACCCGGCCGTCGTCGTCGCGCATCGGCGTCGCGTCGTCGCGCACCCAGACCACGGAGCCGTCGGCGCGGATCATCCGGTACTCGCACCGGAAGGCGCGCTCCTCGAGGCGCGCCCGTCTCCAGGACTCGGCGATGCGCTGCACGTCGTCGGGGTGGGTCTGCCGGCGCCAGAGCTCGGGGTCGGCCACGTAGTCCTCGGGTGGGTGCCCGAGCAGCTCCCGGACCTGCGGGCTGATGTAGAGCGAGTCGGGTCGCTGGTCGCTGGAGTCGACGTAGACGACGGCCGGGATGCGCTCGACCAGCGTCCGGTACAGGCGGTCGCTCCAGCCGCGGAGACGAGGATCTCTCGCATCGTCCATCGATCCGCACATGCTAGGGAGCATCGGGCACGAGCGATAGGTCCGGCGTCGCCGAACCTACGCACTACACTCGGCGCCGGGAGGGTGGCCGAGCGGACGAAGGCGACGGTCTTGAAAACCGTTAGCGGGGCGACCCGCTCGTGGGTTCGAATCCCACCCCTCCCGCCACCTCTCCGGTCGGTGTCCCTGGATGCCCCACGCGCGCGTCCGCCGATGTGACGGCGGATCCCGGAGTCAGTCCACGCGAGGGTTCTCGTGTCCGGGGTCGTCAGGGCTCCCGAGGGATCCGGCGGTCGCCCCCAGCTCCGAGCTCCGCGTCGCGGTCGCGGCTTCCAGTGCGCCCATCTGCGAACGCATCGCCACGCGACCGCACTCGATGAGCTCGTCCGGATCGAGGAACCCGTCCCACCGGACCTCGCGTCCGAACGCGGGTCGAACGACGACATCGGCGTATCGCGCATCCTGTGCTGCGAGGTGACGCCGCAACAGGGCGAGCGAGTCGTTCGCGATCTGCCAGAGGCCTGGTTCGTCCTCTTTGGATGGGTCGTTCACGGGACGCTCCCAGTCCAGGTCCACGGCGACCACGACCTCGGCTCCCATGCTGCGCACCTGCTCCGCCGGCACCGGCATCGAGAGCCCGCCGTCGGCGAGGAGCCTGCCCTCGAGCTGAACGGGCCGGAACACCCACGGGACCGAGACGCTGGCACGCACGGCCGAGGCGAGATCGCCCTCCTGGAAGACCACCGTCTCGCCCGATCTCAGGTCGGTGGCGATGATGGCAAGGGGGATCCGACACCCCTCCACACGAAGACCACCGACCTGGTCCTCGATGGATCGTTCCAGCCTCGTCCCGCGGATTAAACCCTGCCGGAGCGATGGGTCGAACAGGTTGATGATCTTGCGCAGGGTCGCGCCCGACGCGATCCGGCGGAGGTCCTCGCTCGTCGCGCCCGAGGCGTAGAGACCCCCTACGAGGGCCCCGATGCTCGTGCCTGCCACGAAGTCGATCGAGACACCATGCTCCTCGAGCACCTCGATCACACCGATGTGCGCGAGCCCGCGGGCCCCTCCGCTGCCCAGGGCCAGACCGATGCGGGGCGACCGCGTCGCCAGGGCGGGGCGCGAGGTCGGAGCGGGACCACGAGCGAGCTTGGCGCTCCCCACGGCGGTCACCCTCCGACGACGCAGATCCGCGATGGCAGGTCCTTCATGACGACTCCACCGCTCCGACCCGCGAGGGTTCCTCGGCAGCCTCGGTCCCTCGCACCGCGGCCACGACGTCCTCGCCGTCGATCGTCTCGCGCTCGAGGAGCAGGGCGACGACCCTGTCGAGCCCTGCCCGATGAGACTCGAGGAGCGAATTGGCTCGGGCGTCAGCCTCGCCCAAGAGCCGGGCGACCTCCTCGTCGATCACCCGTTGCGTCTCCTCCGCGTACGGGCGCGAGGTGGCCTGGCTCGGACCCAGGTATCCCGGCCCATCCTCGGAGAAGCCGACGGGTCCGACCCGTGGGCTCATCCCGAACTCCCGGACCATCCTCGTGGCGATCTGCGTCGCGGCGGCCAGGTCGTTCGAGGCGCCGGTCGAGGTCTCGCCGATCACCAATCGCTCGGCAGCTCGCCCACCGAGGCTGATCGCGAGGCGATCCGTCAGGTAGCTCTCCGGGTACAGGCGCCGCTCGCCTTCCGGCAGCTGCTCGGTCACGCCGAGCGCCCGGCCTGCGGGCAGGATGGTGACCTTGGCCACGGGGTCCGCGTGCTCGGAGAGCGCCGCGACGACGGCGTGCCCGGCTTCGTGCACGGCGACACTGTGCTTCTCCGCGCCGGTCAGGGCGTTGGAGGCTTCACGTCGGCCCAGCAGGATCCGATCGCGCGCCTCGGAGAAGTCCTCCTCCGTGATCGATCCGTGACCGGCCCGCACGGCGAAGATCGCGGCCTCGTTCGTCAGGTTCGCCAGGTCGGCTCCCGAGAACCCCGGCGTGGCGCGCGCGACGGCATCCAGGTCGACGTCTTGGGCGAGCGGCTTGCTCCGGGCGTGCACACGGAGGATCGCGGCGCGCTCGATGAGGTTCGGCAGGGGGATCTCCACCTGCCGGTCGAACCGGCCGGGGCGGAGCAGGGCGGGATCCAGGACCTCGGGCCGGTTCGTGGCCGCCAGGACCACGATCCCGGTGGTCCGATCGAAGCCGTCCATCTCGGCGAGCATCTGGTTCAGCGTCTGCTCGCGTTCGTCGTTCGAGCTGTAGCTGGCGCCGCGGCGCTGTCCGATCGCATCGACCTCGTCGATGAAGATGATCGATGGGGCGCGCTTCTTGGCCTCGGAGAACAGGTCGCGCATGCGCGCCGCCCCCAGGCCGACGAACATCTCAACGAAGCTCGAGCCCGTGATGGCGAAGAACGGGACCTGCGCCTCGCCAGCGACGGCTCGTGCGAGCAGGGTCTTGCCGGTCCCAGGCGGACCCACCATGAGCAGGCCGCGTGGGGCCTTCGCTCCCGCCTTCGCGTACCGCTCCGGCTGCTTGAGGAACTCGACGACCTCGCTGATCTCCTGCTTGGCGCCCTCGTACCCGGCGACGTCCGCGAACCGGGTCGTGGGCTTCTCCGCGTCGTAGACCTTCGCCTTCGACCCGAGCATCCCGCCCAGACCACCGACCAACTGGCGTTGGGTGCGCTTGCCGATCCACACGTAGAAGCCGACCAGCAGCGCGAGCGGCAGCAGGCTGATGATCAGGTCGAGCAGGGAGGTGCCGGGGGCCGTTCCGGTCACCTCTACGCCGTTCTCCTCGAGCTCCGCAGCGAGCTCGCTGTCGCCGAGGGCCGTCGGGATCTGTGTCGTATACGTGGTGCCGTCCTCGAGCGTTCCCTTGACCGCTCCCGACTGGTCGATGACGGCGGTCGCCACCTTCCCCGCTTCCACCTGCGACAGGAAGTCGGTGTAGCTCAGGTCGGTCGTCGGCGTCTGCGTGAGCGACCAGTACAGCAGCGCCGACGTCAGCACGAAACCGATGAGGGGGAGCCATCGGTACCACGACGGCGGTGATGGCGGCGCCGGCCCCCGTGACGGGGGGGCGTTCGGGCTGGGACCGGTGACTTCGCTCATCTGGACCTCCGTGACCTCGACGATGCCTGAGCCGCTCCTCGGGCCCCCGTGGTCGACCGGGCCCGACATGCTCGAGTGTCGAACGGCACCGCTCGCCCTCACATCCGTGGAACCACCGGCTGACCACCTGGTCACGCCGCGGAACGCACCGGGGCGGGCAGGGAGGCGGGATGTCGAGCGTGAAGGTGAGGAGCGAACAGGCCTACGGCCGGCGCGGATCAGGACCGGACCCCGGCCGCGCGCGTCGTCGGGTCTGGATCCACCGGGCCCCGAGGCCCACGGCCTCGCCGATCGATGAGCCGATCAGGGCGCCGCCGATGACGTCGCCCGGATAGTGCACGCCGGTGTGCACCCGCGAGTAGGCCACGGCCGCGGCCAGGAGCCTGAGTGGCATCGCGACGGCGGGTGTGATCTCGCCGACCGCCTCGGCGAAGGCGAAGCCGGATGCGGCGTGTCCCGACGGGAACGAGTGAGATGTCGGCATCTCCACGCGACGGCCCTGCGGAACGCCGGCGTCGGCGGGGTTGGGACGTCGCCGCCGGAACAGCAGTTTGCCGGCCAGGTTGACCGCCGCGGAATCGACGGCGAGCGCTGCGATGCCGCTCAGCGCCGCTCGCCGCCCCGTCTTGCCACCGACGACAGCCATCCCGCCGGCGATCCCCAACCACAGCTTCGATCGGGTCGCGACATCCGACAGCCGGCGGAGCGGCTCGTCGAGCGTGGGGGTCGGCGTCGCCGCGATCGCGCGGTACACGGCGAGGTCGAGGCGGCCGAGATCGCGGAGCACGGCGACGAGCGTCGGACGCTTCGAGCCCGCATCGAGTCGCGTGGCGAGGCGCTCGGCCGGTGGCTCCCTCGCAGGCTTCGGCGGCTCCGTCATGAGGCGTCGTCGCTACGACCCGGCGTCCGAGCCGACCAGCTCGTCGGCGAGCGTCATGCGGACGAGCTCGGTCCGGGATGAGATCCCGAGCTTCGTGAACACCTTCCGCAGGTGGTATTCGACGGTTCGGGGACTCAGGAAGAGCTCGGCCGCCGCGTCGCGGTTGCTTGCCCCCTTGGCGACCAGACGCGCGATCTGGAGCTCCTGCGGCGTCAGCTGCCAGATCGCCTCGGGGTCACGGTGGCGTACCACTTCGCCCGTGGCCCGGAGCTCGTTGCGTGCACGCTCCTCCCAGAGCATGGCGCGGACGCCCGCGAAGGTCTCGAGCGCCGAGCGCAGGTGCGTCCGGGCATCGGCCCGACGCCGGGAGCGCCGCAGGAACTCGCCGAACAGGAGCTGCGTCCGGGCGAGGTCGAAGGCGGCGCCCGAAGCCTCGTGGAGTCGCAGCGCCTCCTGGAAGTGGCGCTCCGCGTCGGCACCCGTGGCGAGCTGCGCCCGACAGCGCTCAACCAGCGGGAGCGCCCAGGACGCTCCGGTCTCCGCGGTCCAGCGTTGGAGCTCCGTGAGGCGCGCTTGCGCAACCTCGACGCGTCCGGCGCGGACCGCGGCCTCGATCGCATCCGCGGCGCCGACCAAGCGCGGTTCGCCGATCCACGGCCGCGCCCAGATGGCCTCGAAGCGATCGGATGCCTCCAGGCGTCCGAGGCTCAGATCGAGGTGACCGAGCGCGAGATCGGCCCAGTTCATGGCGTCGCGGTTGCTGCGATCGATGGCGCCGAGCAGCGCGGCTTCCGCCTCGTCCCGGCAGGTCCCCTCCTCCCCCCGGACGGCCGCGACGGCGGCCAGGATCCCGTGGTCGACCAGGACGACGTTGTCGTTCCCCGTCTCCCGACCCATCGTGAGCCCCTCGGCCGCGTGGATCCGCGCGTCGTCGAGCCGGCGCGCCCAGAACTCCACGCCTGCGAGCTGGCGCAGACCGAACGAGAGGATGCCGAGCGCGCCCCGCGTCCGCGCGCGGCGCACGATGCGTTCGCCGTTGATCCTCGCGGCGCCCAGGTCCCCGAGGTACGCGGCCGTCGGGATGGCGAAGGGGGCGAGCACGGGGTCGTCGAGCCCGTCGATCAGCGACCCGACGCGATCCCCCGGGCCGGGCGCGGGGGTCGTCGCTCCCTCGGCCATCCACTGGTTGACCCTGACGACGAAGATCGAGGCTTGGACGGAGCGGGAGGACGCCCGTCGAGCGAGGCGCTCGAGGTTCTCGACGTCGGCATGGGACGCCTGCCGGCCGGTCAGCGACATGAGCAGCGTTCCGGCGAGCAACATCCGCAGTGCGCCGTTCGGATCGAGGTCACCCGCGGCCGCGGCGCCGCGGAGGAAGATGGGGATGGCGTCGCTCGTGACACCCCGCTGGGCCTCCCACGCGCCGCGCACGAAGTCGATCTTGGCCTGGATGGCATCGCCCGCGTCGAACGCCTCCGCCTCGGCGGCGAGCACCATCGCCCGGTCCGCCTGCCCGCCCAGCCACGCCATCTCGGCGGCGCTGGCGAGGCGCCTGGCGCGAGCCGCTTCGTCGCCGCTCAGCGCCGCGGCACGTTCGAGCGCCGTCGCGGCGGTCGCACACCCGGATCGTGCCGCGGATCGATCCGCGGAGCGCTCGAGCTCGCTGGCGACGTCTTCATCGGGCCCGATCGAGGCGAGCGCCCGGTGCCACACGCGGAGATCCTCGTCGGCCTTCCCGACCAGGATGGATGCCAGCGCGTCGTGCACGCGTCTGCGGTCGGTCGACGACGCGGCCGCATAGACGGCGAGGCGGACGGCGGGATGGGCGAACGTGACGTGATCCGACACGTCGATCAGCCCAGCCTCCGCGGCCTCGTCCAGCGCCTCCTCGCCGAGCCCCATGAACCGGAGGGCGGCCGCGATCGTCCCGATGTCCTCGAGCGATGTCGCGGCGGCGACGAGGAGCGCCGTCTGGGATGACTCAGGGAGCGCCCGGATGCGCCCAAGGTAGAGCGCCTCGACGTCGGGCGACACCGGAAGCGCGTCCGGCAGTGCGTCCGGCAGGGGCGCGCGGCCCTCCAGCTGGTCCTGGCTGAGGGAGGAGACCAGCGCGCTCAACAGGAGCGGCACGCCGCGGGCGGTCCGCACGATCCGCTCGACGACCGCGGGGGAGACGCCGACGGGCGAGACGTCCCGCACGACGGCGCGCGCGTCCTGCTCGGCGAGTGGGCGCAACCGGACCTGCTGCGGATCTGGAACCGCGAAGCGGGGCGCGTCCTCCTCTGCGAGCGCGACGACGAACGCGATCGGCTCGGCCTGGATCCTGCGGGCGACGAAGGCGAGCACGTCGGCGGACTCGGGATCGCACCAACGGACGTCGTCGACGACGCACAGGAGCGGCATCTCCTCCGCCGCCTCGCTGAGCAGGCTCAGGACGCCGATCGAGATGAGGAAGCGGTCCTCCACCGGGGCCCCCGACAGCCCGAACATTCCCCGGAGGGCGGTTGCCTGGGGACGCGGCAACCTCCCGATGAGTCCGAAGATCGGCCGGAGCAGCTGGAGGAGGCCGGCGAAGGCGAGCGTGGCCTCCGTCGGCGCGCCGACGCAGCGCAGGACCCGCATACCGTCGGCG
>Ga0073934_10009615_pt1 | contig 12313 bp, 5 predicted proteins | sample LarsenN4metaG_FD_76834 | JGI IMG/M metagenome (GOLD analysis project Ga0073934, IMG submission 76834) | Hot spring sediment bacterial and archeal communities from British Columbia, Canada, to study Microbial Dark Matter (Phase II) - Larsen... ... | reverse complement strand
GCGACTTCGGTCAGCCGCGCCTTGAAGGCGGAAAACTGCTGGCCGCCGACCTCGGCCAGGACGTCGGCCGGGCTGCGGTCGGTGAGGGCGGCGTAGATGCTGACGAGGTTGGCCGCTTCGGGCCGGTTTTCCAGCTCGGCCTCGCTTGTCGGCAGGGGCAGCGGATCGGTTTTGGCTTTCTGGAACTTGAGGGCGATGGCGTCGCGGTCGTCGGTCATGTTGATGCGCGAATAGTCGGACTCGTCCGACTTCGACATCTTCTTGGCGCCGTCGCGCAGCGACATGACGCGGGTGGCCGGCCCGCGTATGACCGGCTCGGGCAGCGGAAACACATCGACACCGTAGTCGGTATTGAACTTCTGGGCGATGTCGCGCGCGAGCTCCAGGTGCTGCTTCTGGTCCTCGCCCACGGGCACGTGGGTGGCCTTGTAGACCAGGATGTCGGCCGCCATGAGGTTGGGATAGACGTAGAGGCCCGCCGAGGCGTTCTCGCGGTTCTTGCCCGCCTTGTCCTTGAACTGGGTCATGCGGTTGAGCCAGCCTAGTCGCGCGACGCAGTTGAACACCCACGCCAATTGGGCGTGCGCGGGCACGTGGCTCTGCACGAACAGGGCATTGGCCATCGGATCGACGCCCGCGGCGATCATGCCCGCAGCCACCTCGCGCGTGGTGCGGGACAGCTCTTTCGGATCCTGCCAGACGGTGATGGCGTGCATGTCGACGATGCAGAACAGGCACTCGAAATCCCGTTGCAGCGCGACCCAGTTGCGGATGGCGCCCAGGTAGTTGCCGAGGTGGAGATTGCCGGTGGGCTGGATACCGGACAGGATGCGCCCGGCCTGCGGCCCGAGCGGTGTGGACCCGCTGGTGGACATGACGTCCTCCTTGCTGTGGCGACGCGCGGCTGGACTCGCGCGCCGGTGATAAGGGACGGCGGTGGTAGCCCGCGGGCCTGCAGGGGTCAAGCGCGGCGGCGCAGGCGCCGAAGATCGGACACCGTCGCCGCGCCGGTGAGCAGGATGACAAGACCGTAGACGGCGGCCCCGCCGACGATCAGCGCAGCCAGCACGAGAGCGCCGGCGCCGAAGTCTCCGGCGGGCTGGCCCGGCGCGCCGAACAGCGGGCCGAGGCGCCGGATCAGCGCCCCCTCGGCGACCCACAGCGCGAGCCCCATGAGCGCGGCGGCCCCGGCGATCTTGGGCAGGCCGCGCACAAGCCGCGCGTCGGCCTTGAGGAACCCGCGTCGCCGCAGAACCGCGACCAGGACGGCGACGTTGACCCAGGCCGAGATCGAGGTGGCCAGCGCGATGCCGACGTGGCCAAGCGCGGTCATCAGGGCGAGATTGAGCGCAACGCAGACCATGAAGGCGACGGCGGCGGCCTGGACGGGGGTTTTGGTGTCGCCGCGGCTGAAGAACCCCGGCGTCAGCGCTTTGTTGAGCACATAGGCGGGCAAGCCGAACGAAAAGGCCATCAGCGCCGCCGCCACGGCCTCGCGGTCGGCGGGCGTGAAGGCGCCGCGCTCGAACAGGACCGCCGTGATCGGACCCGCCAGCAGGGCGATGCCCGTCGCCGCCGGCACGGTCAACAGCAGGCTGATCTCGATGGCGCGGTTCTGGTGGCCCAGCGCGGCGGCGGCCTCGCCCTGCTCGATGGTCCGCGACAGCAGCGGCACCAGGGCGACGCCGACGGAGAAGCCGATAACGCCCACCGGCAGAAGATTGACGCGGTCCGCATAATACAGCCACGACACGGCGCCGGCCGAGACCAGCGTCGCGACGATCTTGTTGACGACCAGATTGAGCTGATAGATGCCCGCCCCGAACATGACCGGCGCCATACGCGCCAGCAACAGCCTGACCTCGGGCGTCAGCCGCGGACGCACCAGCCTGAAGCGCATGCCGATACGCTGGCAGTCCCTGGCCAGCCACAGAAACTGCACCACGCCCGCCGCGAACACGCCCCAGGCCAGAAACAACGCCGGGTCGCCGTCGGCCCCGACGCCGGCCAACAGCGCGGCTATGAGGGTCAGGTTGAGCAGCACCGGAGCGAAGGCGGCGGCGGCGAAACGGTCGAAGGCGTTCAGCACCCCCGACTGCAGCGACGTCAGCGAGATGAAGAAGAGATAGGGGAAGGCGATGCGGGCAAGCTCGGTGGTGCGTTCCATCTGGCCGGGTATGTCGGCGAAGCCCGGCGCCATGACGATGAGAACGACCGGCATGGCGAGGATCATGACGACGCTGAACAGCAGCAGCGCCACCGCCAGCACCGCGAAGGCGTCATCGGCGAAGCGTTTGGCCCGTTCCTGCCCGTCGCGGGCGAGGATCTGGGTGAAGATCGGCACGAAGCCCGCCGAGAACGCGCCCTCGGCGAACAGGCTGCGGAACAGGTTGGGGAACTGGAAGGCGATGAAGAAGGCGTCGGCCGCCGCCCCGGCGCCGAGGTAGGTGGCGGTCAAGACGTCGCGGAGAAAGCCGGAGACGCGCGAGAGCAGCGTAAACGAGCCGACGGTGGTGACCGAACGCAGGAACGACATGGGAAGGGGTGTAGCCTAATTCCGCCCCGGCGTGAATCCAAGGGCACCGGGCGGGCGGCCCTGGGGCGGGATTGCGGCTATTCCGCGGCGGTGGCGGCCGGCAGCTCGCGGCGCGGCGGCGGGCCCTGGACCGAGACGTCGGCCGCGGCCACGCCGATGGTGCGACCCAGCGCCTCGCGGATCTGCCGAAGCTTGGTCTCGTTCTCGATCTTCATGCCGAACACGTCCTTGACGTAGAACACGTCGACCACCCGCTCGCCGTAGGTGGAGATATGGGCCGAGGCGATCTGCAGGCCGAGGTCGGTGAGCGTCTTGGTGACGTCGTAGAGGAAGCCCGGCCGGTCGTGGCCGTTGATCTCGATGACCGTGCACACCTTCGAGGCGGCGTTGTCGATGAACACCCGCGGCGGCGCCTCCATGGCGCGGGCGCGGGTCGGCACACGCAAGACCGCGGTGCGCTCGAGCTCCTGGTTGAGGCGCAGGCGTCCTTCGAGCGCCTGGACGACGCGGGCCTTGATGCGCGCCAGCCGCGCCTCCTGGGCGATGGCCTCGCCGTCGTAGTCCTGCAGGTAGAAGGTGTCGAGCGCCATGCCGTTCGACAGCGTAAGAATCTTGGCGTCGACGATGGACACGCCCGACAGCGCCAGCGCCCCCGCGATCTTGGCGAACAGGCCGGGATGGTCGGGCGTGTAGACCAGCATGGCGGTGGCATCGCGCGCCGGCGCCGCGGCGAAGGCAATGGCGGCGATGGCGCCCTCGGCCGCGGCGGCGCGGATGAAGCGCATGTGCCGTTCCTGGGTATCGGTGTCGTAGCCGAGCCAATAGGCCGGCGGGGCGGACGAGACGACGCGCTCGCGCGCATCCTCGGGCCAGTCGGACAGCCGCGCGAGCAGCGCGTCGCGGGCCGCCCCGACGCGGGCATCGCGCGTGGCGGTGTTCTGGGCGCCGGACATGTGCTCGTCGGCGCGCTGGTACAGCTCGCGCAACAGCGTTGCCTTCCAGTTGTTCCAGACGTTGGGGCCGACGGCGCGGATGTCGGCGCAGGTGAGCACGAGAAGGAGCTTGAGCCGCTCGGGCGATTGCACCGCTTCGACGAAGCGCACGATGGTCTGGGGGTCGTCGAGGTCGCGCTTGAAGGCGGTGGCGCTCATCAGCAGGTGGTGGCGCACCAGCCAGCTGACCGATTCGGTTTCCTCGGGGCTCAAGCCCAGGCGCGGGCACAGGCTCAGCGCGATCTCGGCGCCGATCTCGGAATGGTCGCCGCCGCGGCCCTTAGCGATGTCGTGCAGCATCACCGCAACATAAAGCGCGCGGCGCGACTGCACCTTGTGGATCACCTCCGAGGCGATCGGCAGCTGATCCTTGAGCTTGCCCTGTTCGATGCGGTTGAGGATGCCGACGGCGCGGATGGTGTGCTCGTCGGTGGTGTAGACGTGGTACATGTCGTACTGCATCTGCGCCACGACCCGGGCGAAGTCGGGGATGAAACGGCCGAACACGCCTGCCTCGCTCATCAGCCGCAGCGTCGCCTCGGCACCCTTGGGCTCGGTCAGGATTTCCATGAACAGGGCGTTGGCCGCCGGGTCCTCGCGCAGGGCCGCGACACGCTTGGCGTTGCGCGCGATCAGGCGCAGGGCGGCGGGCTGGAAATCGAGCGCGTGGGCCTGGGCGACGCGGAAGATCTGCAGCAGCTTCAGGGGCTTGGCGTCGATCTCGGCCTGGGTCAGCGCGATCCGCCCGCCCTCGACCAGGAAGCCCGCGATCTTGCGCCGGCGCAGGGCGCCGGGCAGGCGCAACAGCGGCTTCCGCCGGCCCTTCTCCTCCAGCATGGTGATAAACACCCGCGTCAGATCGCCGACGTCGCGCGCAATCAGGAAGTAGTGGCGCATGAAGCGTTCGGTGGCGGTGGAGCCGGCACGGTCGGCGTAATTCATGCGCCGGGCGATCTCGCGCTGCAGGTCGAAGGTGAGGCGGTTGTCGGGCCGGCCGCTGAGGTAGTGCAGGTGGCAGCGCACGGTGGTGAGAAACTCATGCGCCTTGGCGAAGCGCGCGGCGGCCTCGTCGTCGATCAGGCCCAGGTCGGCCAGCCGGCGCACGTCGGAGACGCCGTAGAGATACTTGGCGATCCAGTAGAGGGTGTGCAGGTCGCGCAAGCCGCCCTTGTCGTCCTTGACGTTGGGCTCGAGCCGGTAGCGGGAATCGCCGGTCTTCTCGTGGCGGGCGCCGCGTTCGGCCAGCTTGGCCTGGACGAACTGCGCGCCCGAACCCTCGACGATCTCCTTGTGGAAGCGGCGCTTGAATTCGGCCGCCAGCGCCTGGTCGCCCCAGATCCAGCGCGCGTCCAGCAGCGCGGTGCGCACCGTCATGTCGGCCTTGGCGTGAAGGATGTTCTCGTCGATCGACCGCACCGCCTGGCCGACCTTGAGGCCCGCGTCCCACAGCGAATAGAGGATGAACTCCACCACCTGCTCGCTGAAGGGCGTTTCCTTGTAGGGCAGCAGGAACAGCAGATCGACGTCGGACAGCGGCGCCAGTTCGCCGCGGCCGTAGCCGCCAATGGCCAGGACCGAGAGACGCTCGCCGGTGGTGGGCACGCCGCGCCAGGCGAGATGATCGACGGCGTGGTCGAACAGCACGCGGACAATCTGGTCGACGAGAAACGAGCGCTCGGCGACGCAGTCGTTGCCCGAGTGCCGGCCGCTGTCGAGCCGGCGGCGGATTTCGTCCTCGCCCGATTTCAGCGCCGACTTCAGGGCTTCGAGCAGCTTCGCCCGGCGCGCAGCGTCGCCGGCGTCGCTTTTGGCGATCGCCTCGAGCGTCGCGGCGAGCGCACGGCGGTCGATGATATCGCGGGGCTTGAGGACGGCGCGCACAGGGAGCGGGGTCTGCGGGCGTTACTTGAGGCGCAGGCCCTGCTCGCGCGCCTGCTGCTCGGGCACCTTGATGACGCGCTCGGCCTGCTTCTGCGGAATGATCGCCGGCTTGTGCTCGGCGCTAGCAGCGGCCGACGGCGCGCCTGCGCGCAGCATGCCCTCCATGGCGAAGCGCGACTTCACCCGCGCGCTGATGACCGCCTGCAGCTCGAGGATCTTGGCCTGGCCGACGAACAGCAGCGCCACGCAGAAGGCGCCAAGGGCGCCGGCGAAGGCGAACACGTCGTTGACCCAGTCGTAGCCGGAGAAGGCAAGCAGCAGCGCCACCACCGAACCGATCATGCAGACCACGCCCAGCCACAACTGGATGCGCGCGAGCGCTGGCACGTCGGGCTTGTCGGGATCGACCTCGAACATGGCTCGCCTCCTGGCGCGCGCCCGCGCCTGCGATGGGACCGATATAAGTATATCAGAGGCCCGGCGCGAGGCCGATTCAGGGTTGGTCAGGCGGGGCCGTTTTCGGCCAGAAGCGCCTTCAGCCGGTAGAGCGTCTCGAGGGCCTCGCGCGGGGTCATGTGGTCGGGCACGATCTCGCGCAGGGCCTGTTCGAGCGCCGCGGCGGCGGGGCTGGCGCGGCCGGGCGCCGGCCGGGCGGCGGCGGCGAACAGCGGCAGCTCGGCCGCCAGTGCGCGCGCGGACTCGGACGGGCCGCTTTTCTCAATGTTTCCAAGCACTTCCTCGGCACGGGCGACGACCGCCGCCGGCATTCCGGCCAGCGCCGCGACGTGGATGCCGTAGGAGCGGTCGGCAGCGCCGGGGCCGATCTCGTGCAGGAAGATGACTTCGCCCTGCCAGTCGCGCACCTTCAGGGTGTGGGGGCTGAGTTCGGCCAGGCGTCCGGCGAGCGCCGTCAGCTCGTGATAGTGGGTGGCGAACAGGGCGCGGGCGCGGTTGACGTCGTGCAGGTGTTCCAGCGTCGCCCAGGCGATGGACAGGCCGTCGTAGGTGGCGGTGCCGCGGCCGATCTCGTCCAGGATCACGAACGAGTGCTCGGTCGCCTGGTTAAGGATGGCGGCGGTCTCGATCATCTCGACCATGAAGGTGGAGCGGCCGCGCGCCAGGTCGTCGGCGGCGCCGACGCGCGAGAACAGCTTGTCGACCACGCCGATGCGCGCGGAGGAGGCCGGGACGTAGAAGCCGGCCTGAGCCATGACGGCGATGAGGGCGTTCTGGCGCAGGAAGGTGCTTTTGCCCGCCATGTTGGGGCCGGTGACCAGCCACAGCCGCCCGGCACCGCCGGCGTGCGGATCGGATTTGGCGCCGAGGTTGCAGTCGTTGGCGACGAAGGCCGCCGCGCCCGCGGCCTGCAACGCCGCCTCGACCACCGGGTGGCGCCCGCCGACGACGTGGAAGGCGAGGCTGCGGTCCACCGCCGGCCGGCAGTAGGCGCGATCGACCGCCAGTTGCGCCAGCGCCGCGGCCACGTCGAGCTCGGCCAGGGCCGCGGCGGCGGCGGCGATACCCGCGGCCGCGGCCAGCACCGTGGCGGCGAGATCGGCGAACACCGCAAGCTCCAACGCCAGCGCCTTGTCGGCGGCGGAGCGGATGCGTTCTTCCAGATCCGACAGCTCGACGGTCGTAAAGCGCATGGCGTTGGCCAGCGTCTGGCGGTGGATGAACCTGGCTTTGCCGGGCGCGGCGGTGCGCGCGTCGTCGACCAGCTTTTCGCCGTGCTTGGCGTTCACCTCGATGTAATAGCCGAGCACGTTGTTGTGCCGGATCTTGAGGCCCGGGATGCCCGTGGCCTCGGCGTAGGTGGCCTGCAGCGCGGCGATGAGCCGGCGGCTGTCGTCGCGCATGAGGCGAAGCTGGTCGAGTTCGGCCGAGAAGCCCGGGGCGACGAAACCGCCGTCGCGGGCAAGCAGCGGCACGGCGGCGGCGAGCGCCTGGGACAGGCGCGCCACCAGCGCGCCGTGATCGCCCAGATCGGCCAGCGCCCGGGCCAGACGTTCCGGCGGCGGCAGCAGCGAGGCCTGGGCCGCCTCGACCGCACGGCGCAGCGCCGGGGCGAGGGCGAGCGCATCGCGCACCGCGGCGAGATCGCGCGGACCGCCGCGGCCCATGGCCAGGCGCGACTGGGCGCGCTCGAGGTCGGGACAGGCCGAGAGCAGCGCGCGCACCTCCTCGCGCGCCCGGGGCGCAGCGACGAAGAAGGCGATGGCGTCGAGCCGGGCGTCGATAGCGGCGGGATCGGTCAGCGGCGCGGCGAGGCGCGCGGCGAGCGCCCGGGCGCCGGCGGCGGTGACGGTGAGATCGAGCGTGGCCAGAAGACTGCCGCGCCGCTCGCCCGCCAGGGTCTGGGTCAGTTCGAGATTGCGGCGGGTGGCGGGATCGATCTCGAGGCTGCCGCCGGCCCGGTGCCGGCGCGGCGGGGTGAAGCGCGGCAGCCTGCCCTTCTGGGTCAGTTCGACGTAGTCCACCAGTGCGCCGGCGGCGGCGACCTCGGCGCGGGCGAAGGACCCAAAGGCGTCGAGCGTCGCCACGCCGTAGAGCCGATGCAGGCGCTGGCGGGCGTTGTCGGAATCGAACCGCGCCGCCGGCAGGGGCGAGAGCGCCGCACGCCAGGGCTCGAGCTGGGCGGCAAGCTCGGGCTCGGCAAGCAGGCGGTCGGGGACGACGATTTCGCCGGGGGCAAGGCGGGCCAGCGCGGCGGCGAGCCCGCGCACCGCCACCGTCTCGACGTTCAGCTCGCCCACGGAGACGTCGACCCAGGCGAGCCCGAGCGCGTCGGCGGCTTCGGCCTTCACCTGGGCGATGGCGAGGAGATAGTTATGGGCGCGGGCATCGAGCAGCGTGTCCTCGGTGAGCGTGCCCGGGGTGATGAGACGCACCACGTCGCGCTTCACCACCGCCTTGGAGCCGCGCTTCCTGGCCTCGGCCGGGTCCTCGAGCTGCTCGCACACCGCCACCTTGAAGCCCTTGCGGATAAGCCGGGCGAGATAGCTGTCGTGGCTGTGGACCGGCACGCCGCACATCGGGATGTCCTCGCCGGCGTGCTTGCCCCGTTTGGTCAGCGCGATGTCGAGAGCGGCGGCGGCCTTGACCGCGTCGTCGAAGAACAGCTCGTAGAAGTCGCCCATGCGGTAGAACACCAGCGCGTCGGGATAGCCCGCCTTGACGGCGAGGTATTGCGCCATCAGGGGCGTGGCGCTGTCGAGCTCGGCGGGCGCGGGCGGCGCGGCGGCGGGTTGGGGACGGTCGTGGTTCATGGCGACGCCGGTTCTATAGCACGGCCCGGCGCGGGGCATGACAGCGTTGTGACGGCGGCGAGGCGGCCATTGCCTCGGGCCACGGCGCCCGCGCACAATGGACCGATATCGCCATTCCGGAAGGACGTTCCATGCCCAAGCGGACCCCACGCAACCTCGACCGCGAGGCGCTGGCGCTGCACGCCGGCGGCCGGCCCGGCAAGATCGAGATCACGCCGACCAAGCCGCTGACCACGCAGCGCGACCTGTCGCTGGCGTATTCGCCGGGCGTGGCCGCGCCGTGCCTGGAGATCGCGCGCGACCCGGCGCTGGCCTACGACTACACCGCCAAGGGCAACCTGGTGGCCGTGATCTCCAACGGCACGGCGGTGCTGGGGCTGGGCGATCTGGGCGCCATCGCCGGCAAGCCGGTGATGGAGGGCAAGGCGGTGCTGTTCAAGCGGTTCGCCGACGTCGACGGCATCGACCTGGAGGTGGACACCAAGGATGTGGACGAGTTCGTCAACTGCGTGCGCTTTCTGGGCCCGTCGTTCGGCGGCATCAACCTGGAGGACATCAAGGCGCCCGAGTGCTTCATCATCGAGCAGCGGCTGCGCGAGCTGATGGACATTCCGGTGTTCCACGACGACCAGCACGGCACCGCCATCATCGCCGCCGCCGGGCTGATTAACGCCTGCGACCTGACCAAGCGCAAACTCGGCGACATCAAGCTGGTGGTGAACGGCGCGGGCGCGGCGGCCACGGCCTGCGTCGAGCTGGTGAAGGCGCTGGGCGTGCGCGCCGAGCACGTCATCATGTGCGACTCCAAGGGCGTGATCTACAAGGGCCGCACCGAGGGCATGAACCAGTGGAAGTCGGCGCACGCCGTCGACACCCGGGCGCGCACCCTGGCCGACGCGCTGAAGGGCGCGGACGCCTTCTTCGGGTTGAGCGTCAAGGGCGCGGTGTCGAAGGAGATGGTGGCCGGCATGGCCAAGCACCCCATCATCTTCGCCATGGCCAACCCCGACCCCGAGATCACGCCCGAGGACGTGGCCGAGGTGCGCAAGGACGCGATCATCGCCACCGGGCGCTCGGACTACCCCAACCAGGTCAACAACGTATTGGGCTTTCCCTTCATCTTCCGCGGCGCGCTGGACGTGCGCGCGCGCACCATCAACGACGAAATGAAGGTGGCCGCGGCCAAGGCGCTGGCGGAGCTGGCGCGCCAGGACGTGCCCGACGAGGTGGCGGCGGCCTACGCCGGGCGCAAGCTGAAGTACGGGCGCGAGTACATTATTCCGGTGCCGTTCGACCCGCGCCTGATCGCCACCGTGCCGCCGGCGGTGGCCCAGGCCGCCATGGACACGGGCGTGGCGCGCAAGCCCATCGCCAATATGACGGCGTACCGCAAGGAGCTGGCGGCGCGGCTGGACCCCACCGTGGCCAGCCTGCAGTCGATCGCCGCCGAGGTGGCGCGCCGGCCGCAGACGGTGGTGTTCGCCGAGGGCGAGGAGGAGCGCTCGATCCGCGCCGCCGTGGCCTACTGCAATGCCGGCTACGGCAAGGCAATCCTGGTCGGGCGGCGGCGCAAGCTGGAGGAGAAGCTGAAGGAGCTGAGCATCGGCGAGGACGACCTGAAGGCCATCGGCATCCGCGTCACCAACGCCCGCGAGTCCACCCACAACGACGCCTACATCGACTATCTGTACCGCCGCACCCAGCGCCAGGGCCTGCTGCTGCGCGATTGCCAGCGCATGGTCAGCATCGACCGCAACATCTTCGCCGCGTGCATGGTGGCCTTCGGCCACGCCGACTGCATGGTGACCGGGCTGACGCGCAACTACCATACCGCCCTGACCGAGGTGCGCCGCGTTATCGATACCCGGCCGGGTGGGCTGGTGTTCGCGGTCAACATCGTCGTGGTGCGCGGGCGCACGTTGTTCATCGCCGACACCGCCGTGATCGAGCGGCCGACGCCGCAGGAGATGAAGGCCATCGCCATCGAAAGCGCCGCCATGGCGCGGCGCATGGGTCACGAGCCGCGGGTGGCGCTGCTGTCGTTCTCGAACTTCGGCAACCCGCCGGGCGCGGTGGCCGAAACCATGGCCGAGGCGGTGCGCCTGCTCGACGCCGCCAGGGTGGACTTCGAATACGACGGCGAGATGGGCGTGGACGTGGCGCTGGACCCGGAGCGCAAACTCTATCCCTTCTGCCGCCTGACCGGGCCCGCCAACGTGCTGGTCATGCCCGGGCTGCACGCCGCCAACATTTCGTCAAAGCTGATGCAGCGCTTCGGCGCAGCCACCACCATCGGCCCGGTGCTGACCGGCCTGGAGAAGCACGTGCAGATCGTGGCGATGGACGCGGGCGTGTCGGACCTGGTGCAGATGGCGCTGATGGCGGCCCACGGCGGCATCGGCAAGCTGCTGTAGGGCGCGGCCGTGGCCGGTGCCGACACGACCTCGGCCAAGTCGCTGCGCCGCCTGACGGCGTGGGCGCTGGGCCCGTGCCTGCCGGCCTGGATGGTGCTGGCGGCGCTGTATCTGCTGGACAGGCTGGACGGCGGCACGGTGCTGGCGGCGGGGCTGGCGGTGTTCGTGTTGATGGCGGGGCTGGTGTTCACCCGGCTGGCCGACTTCGAGCGCCTGATCCGCTACGCCGAGACGCTGTTCGAGAACCCCGACACGCCGCCGCCGCCGCTGTACACCTCGGCCACCGCCCAGCGCCTGCTGACGGCGCTGACGGCGCTGCGCAAGCTGTGGGCCGACCGCCGCGACGAGGCGGCAAGCCTGGCGCGCTCGCGGCAGGACATCCTGGACGGCCTGCCCGACCCGCTCTTGCTGCTGGACGGCCAGCGCCGCGTGGTCGGCGCCAACGCCGCGGCGCTGGATCTGCTGGAGCGCGAGCTGGGCGGCGTGGGCACCGGGCGGCAGCTGGCGGGACGCGACCTAGCCGGCGTCATCCGCGACCCCAAGGTGCTGGAGGCCGCCGACCTGGCGCTGAAGCAGAACCGCCGCACCGAGGCGCAGTTCACCCTCTCCGCGCCGGTCGAGCGCACGTTCCGCACCCTGCTGGTGCCACTGCGCGCCGCGGTGACGGACGGCACCGCCATGATCCTGGCGCTGCAGGAGCAGACCGAACGGCTGAAGATGGACCGCATGCGCGCCGACTTCGTGGCCAACGCCAGCCATGAGCTGCGCACGCCCCTGGCCAGCGTGCTGGGGTTCATCGAGACCTTGCGCGGGGCGGCCCACGACGACCCTGAGGCGCGCGAGAAGTTCCTGGACATCATGCTGAAGCAGGCCAACCGCATGACGCGGCTGATCGACGATCTGCTGTCGCTGTCGCGCATCGAGCTGCGCGAGCACAACCGGCCGACCGAGGCGGTGGACCTGGCCGGCGTGATCCGCACCGCCGCCGAGCTGCTGGAGCCCCAGGCGCGCGAGCGCAAGTCGACGCTGCGCCTGAACCTTGCCCCCGACCTGCCGCGCGTCATCGGCGATGCCTCGGAGCTGGGCCAGGTCATCACCAACCTGACCGCCAACGCGATCAAGTACGGCGGCGAGCGCGGGCCGGTGGAGATCAGCGCGACGCGGGTCGAGCAGCGCCCGCCGGCCATGCCAGGCACGGGGCCGTGCGTGCGGGTGGCGGTG
>Ga0073934_10009613_pt1 | contig 12314 bp, 9 predicted proteins | sample LarsenN4metaG_FD_76834 | JGI IMG/M metagenome (GOLD analysis project Ga0073934, IMG submission 76834) | Hot spring sediment bacterial and archeal communities from British Columbia, Canada, to study Microbial Dark Matter (Phase II) - Larsen... ... | reverse complement strand
GTTGTTGTACCACTGAATCGGGTTGTACTCCTGGCGCAGTCTCACGACCTCCTCCGCGTTCAGGCCGAAGATGAAGATGTTCTCCCTGCCAACCTCCTCCATGATCTCGATGTTCGCCCCGTCCAGGGTGCCGATGGTCAGGGCTCCGTTGAGGGTGAATTTCATGTTCCCCGTGCCCGAAGCCTCGGTGCCTGCCGTGGAGATCTGCTCCGACAGGTCCGCTGCCGGGAAGATCCGCTCTGCCAGGGTCACGTTGTAGTTGGCGAGGAAAACCACCTTCAGACGGTTGTTGATCAGGGGGTCGTTGTTTACCACATCGGCCACGCCGTTGATCAGGCGGATGATCAGCTTGGCCATGACGTATGACGGCGCCGCCTTGCCGCTGAAGATGAAGGTCCTCGGCGCCAGTACCTGATCCGGGTTGCTCCTGATTCTGTTATAGAGGGTGATGATATGCAGTACGTTCAACAGCTGCCGCTTGTATTCGTGGATACGCTTCACATGGCAGTCGAACATGGATTCCAGGTCAACCTGGATGCAGTTGTGCGAAAGAATATGGTGGGCAAGCTTCTCCTTGGCTTCCAGCTTGACCCGGTGCCACTCATTTCTGAAAGCGGGATCATCCGCCAGGGGGCGGAGACCTTGCAGTTCATAAAGGTCGGTGGTCCAACCGTCGCCGATGGCGCTGGTGATGAGCCCGGACAGGCCGGGGTTTGCCTTGCGCAGCCAGCGCCGCTGGGTTATGCCATTGGTCTTGTTGTTGAACCGGTCCGGGTACATCTCGTAGAAATCGCGGAAGAGATCCTTTTTCAGGATTTCGCTGTGCAGTTCGGCCACGCCGTTGACGGAGTGGCTGCCGACAATGGCCAGATTGGCCATGCGGATCTTCCGCTCCCAGTGCTCCTCGATGATCGACATCCGCTCCACCCGGGACTCGTCGTCGGGAAAACGCTGGCGCACGTCAAGGAGGAACCGTTCGTTGATCTCGTAGATGATCATCAGATGCCGCGGAAGGATGTGCTCGAAGAACCAGATCGGCCACTTTTCCAGCGCCTCGGGGAGCACGGTGTGGTTGGTGTAGGCAAAGGTCCTGACGGTTATGTCCCAGGCATCTTCCCAGCCGAAATTCTCGATATCCAGGAGGATGCGCATCAACTCCGGTATGCAGAGGGCAGGGTGGGTGTCGTTCAGCTGCACCGCAACCTTGTCCGGCAGGAGTCGCAAGTCCTTGTGGACTTTTTTGAAACGATAGATGACGTCGTGGATGGTGGAGGAGGCGAGGAAGTACTCCTGCTTCAGCCGCAGCTCCCGCCCCTCCTGGACGTTGTCAGCCGGATAGAGGACCTTGGAGAGGTTTTCCGAGGTCATCTTCTTTTCCACCGCCCTGATGTAGTTACCCTCGTTGAAAAACTTCAGGTCGAATTCCCGGGTCGCCTTTGCGCTCCAGAGCCTCAGGGTGTTGACCGTATGGGTGTTGTATCCGGGGATCGGGGTGTCGTATGCCATGGCCATGACGTTTTCCGTCTCAACCCATTCGTGGTATGCCCTGCCGTCCGGTCCGCGCCGCTCCGTCACCTTGCCGTAGAATTTCACCTCGTGCAGATGCTGCTCCCGGTCCAGTTCCCACGGGTTGATGTAGCGGAGCCAGTTGTCCGGCAGCTCCAGTTGGGCGCCGTCGACGATCTTCTGGCGGAAGATGCCGTATTCGTAACGGATGCCGTAGCCGTACGCGGGTATGGACATGGTGGCAAGGGAGTCGATGAAGCAGGAGGCGAGACGGCCGAGGCCGCCGTTTCCCAGGCCGGCGTCCTCCTCGGTCTCGATGATCCGGTCGAAATCGTAGCCGAGGGATTCCATGGCGTTCCGGTAGTCTTCCAGGAGCCCTGTGTTGATGAGTGAGTTCTCCAGGTGGCGTCCCATGAGAAACTCCATGGAGACGTAGTATACCCGCTTCGGGTCCTTGTGGTAGTATGCCTGCTGGGTGTCGAGCCAGCGCTCCACGAGACGGTCGCGCACGGCATAGGAGAGGGCATTGAACACATCCCGGGCCACAGCGGTGTATTTATCCCTGCCGAGGGTGTATTCTATATGTTCGAGAAAGGATTTGATGACCCGCATGATCGGGTCGAGCTCGACACTGGTTTCATAAACCTGGCTGTCGCTTTCGCTCATACCGGTTCTCCGTTTTGCCTGGTGGCGTCGTCGGTCTGTTCCGGGCTCAGGTGAAACGATCCCAAAACTCTAGAATGATAACTACTGCAAATCCGGATAATGCACAAGCCCTGTCTGCCATGGTGCCCGGTTGACCAAGGGGTGCAGGGGATTATTAACTTGTTAATTATAGCCAGATTTCACAGGATTTCCATAGACACGCATATTAAACCATGCTACTAAAATCTCCTCATTTCAGGGTACAGAGGCCTGTCGATGAAAAAAATTGCGGTATTTGCCAAGGTTCATGATCCCCGTTGTCAGGATGTTGCCGTAGAGCTGTTCCGCTGGCTGACCGAGAGGGGGTATGAGCCCCTGATCGAGTCACACCTCGCCCGCCACCTGAACACTCCGGGTGTCAATGCCGAAGATATCCCGGACCAGGCCGACCTTGTGGTGGTCCTCGGCGGTGACGGCACCCTGATTTCAACGGTCAGGATTATCGGCGAGCGGACCATCCCCATCCTCGGGGTAAACCTGGGGAGCCTCGGTTTCATCACCGAGATCACCCTGGACGAGCTCTATCCGGCCCTGGAACAATACCTCGGCGGTGACTACAGGATTTCGGAGCGGCTGATGCTGCAGGCGGTAGTGGAGCGCGACAACCGGGAGATGGCGTCCCACCTGGTCCTGAACGATGTGGTCATCAACAAAGGGGCACTGGCCAGGATCGTCGATCTCAAGACCAAGGTGAACTGTTTCGACCTGACGACCTTCAAGGCCGACGGACTGATCATCAGCACCCCCACCGGTTCCACCGGCTACTCCCTGTCCGCCGGCGGCCCCATCGTCACCCCTTCCATGAATTGTCTCGTCATCACCCCGATATGCCCCCACACCCTGACCAACAGGCCCCTGGTCATCGACGACGACTCCATGGTGACGATCACGGTCAAGTCACTGGATGACGAGGATATCTTTCTAACACTTGACGGCCAGGTCGGTCTGGAATTAAAGTCAGGAGATGTGATCCACGTCAGCCGCTCACGGCACAACGCCAGACTGATCATGTCGGAGCGTCGGGATTACTTCGAGATATTGAGGACCAAACTGAAGTGGGGAGAAAGATAAGGGTGAACAGTGAATAGTGAGTGGCGACTCTTCACTGTTCACCGTTCACTATTCACCGGTTTCCTATGCTGACAGACCTTTCCATCAAAAACCTTGCCATCATCGACTCCCTCCGGGTGAGTTTCGCCCCCGGCCTGAACATCCTGACCGGTGAAACCGGGGCGGGAAAGTCGATCATCATCGATGCGGTCAATCTGCTTCTCGGCTCGCGGGGTGGGAGCGACCTGATACGCGCCGGTGCTGACGAGGCGGCCGTCGAGGCGATGTTCGACCTCTCTGCCCATGCGGAACTGCGGGAACTGCTCTCCGACCGTGGGGTCGAGTGCGACGGCGAACTGCTGATCAAGCGGGTCATCTCCCGCAGCGGCAAGGGGAAGGTCTTCATCAACGGCGGCCTGGCAACGTTTTCGCTCCTGGCGGATATCTCCAGCCGCCTCGTCAATATTTACGGACAGCACGAGTCCCAGACACTGCTGAAGGTGGAGAACCACCTGGAGATGCTGGACGGTTACGCCGGCCTGGCCGGGCTGCGCAGTTCCTTCGCCAGGCTCCACCGCTCATACCGCACGGTCCTTGAGGAACTGCGGCTCTTGGAGGAGGGGGAGCGGGACGCCCTGAGAAAGGCGGACCTGCTCGCCTACCAGGTGGAGGAGATCGCGGCTGCGGCCCTTGTCCCGGGAGAGGACGACCAGCTGGAACAGGAGAAGAGCATCCTGGGTCACGCGGAAAAGCTCCTGCTCCGGACCGAAGGGGCCTATGAAACCCTTTACGGCGGCGAGCGGCCGCTGCTTGGACTGCTCCGCACCGTTGAGGGCGCCGTTGCCGAGGCCGCCGGCTATGACGCTTCTCTCCGCACCCTCGCGGAGTCCATCACCGCATCCTATGCGCAGCTGGAAGATACGGCTCTCTCCCTGCGCGATTATGCCGCCCGAATCGAGTCGGACCCTGCCCGGATCCAGGCGGTTGACGACCGGCTCGAACTGATCCGCCGCCTGAAGAAAAAGTATGGTTCGACCATTGAGGAGATTCTGGAGTATCATGGCGCTATGGCCAGGGAACTGGAGCAGCTGCAGGGGCGTGAGCTTTCCATCGAACAGCTGCAGGCCCGGCGTTCCGACCTGGAAGAGGAGCTGCGCCTGATGGGGAGCGAGCTGAGCGGCAGCCGGCTGGCGGCCGCATCCCGGATGCAGGCAGCCCTTGAGCAGGAGCTCCACCAGCTGGCCATGAAGCATGCCCGGATCGTCGTGCAGATCGACACCCTGCCGGAGCCGCGGGAGAGTGGCTTCGAGCGGGTCGAACTCCTCTTCTCGCCCAATCCGGGAGAGCCCCCCAAGCCCCTGGCGAAGATCGCCTCCGGCGGCGAGCTGTCGCGCATCATGCTGGCCATGAAGCAGCTCCACCCCGAGAGCGACGTGCCGACCCTGATCTTCGACGAGGTGGACACCGGCATCGGCGGCGCCACGTCGGCAATGGTGGGGAAAAAGCTGCAGGCGGTCGCCAGCCGGCAGCAGGTCCTCTGCATCACCCATCTCCCCCAGGTCGCGGCCCATGCCGACTGCCATTACAAGGTTGAAAAGCACATGACGGCGGATCGCACCAGTACCGGAATAGCCCCCCTGGATGGCGAGGGGCGGGTTGAGGAGATCGCCAGAATGCTCGGCGCCCTGGTCGTAACCGACAAGAGCCGTGAACATGCCCGGGAGCTGATCCAGCACGCCGCTGCGCGCTGATCGGCTGACCGCAGGAAAGGGATTCCATGCTCCGTAAGGCCCAGATATCAGATGTCAAAGAGATCCAGAAACTGCTGACCCACTATGCCAGCCGCGGGGACATGCTCTCCCGCTCCCTCTCCGAGCTGTACGAGGCGGTGCGCGACTTCTACATCATGGAGGAGGAGGGGAGGCTCCTGGGGGTCTCGGCGCTCCATATCGTCTGGGAGGACCTGGCAGAGATCCGCTCCGTTGCGGTTGCCGAGGATGCCGGCCGCAAGGGGGTCGGCACCCAGGTGGTGCAGGCCTGTATCGACGAGGCCCGCGAGCTCGGCCTTAAGCGGCTTTTCTGCCTCACCTACAAGCCGGATTTCTTTGCCCGCTTCGGCTTCCGGGTGGTTGACAAGTCCGAACTCCCCCACAAGGTCTGGGGTGACTGCATCAAGTGCGTCAAGTTCCCCGATTGCGACGAGATCGCCATGATCGTCGACCTCTGATGCAACGGATACGGTCTTTTCCCGATTCCATTACCACAGGTACCCAGTGAACATAATAAGGCTCGCCGATACTGTCGAATCCATTCTCGCCGCACGGGCACCCGACGGCTGGGAGATCATGTCCGGTCACTCGTCCACTCTTGCCATCGAAGCCCGGGAGGGGAAGGTGGACACCTTCAAATCCGCCGAACCCGTCGGGGTGAGCATCCGCCTCCTGAAAAACGGCGGCATGGGTTTTTCCTACTCATCCAGCTTCGATCCCCGCGATCTCGAGAAGATGGTGGACAACGCCCTGACCGGCGCCGGTGCCCAGTGCCCTGACGATGCCAACCTCCTTCCCCCGGGGGTAGACTGCCTGACGATGCCCGAGCTTTTCGACCAGGGGCTCGGGAAGGTCGAACTCTCCCTTAAGATCGAGCGGGCCCTGGAGCTGGAACGCCTGGCCCTGTCGTCCGACAGCCGCATCAAGAGGGTTCGCAAGGCGACATACGGCGAGACGATCTACGCCGTCCATATCAGAAACTCCAACGGCCTGTACGGCGAATACAGCGGCACCTCCGTCTCCAGCAGTCTTGCAGCCCTTGCCGAGGCGGACGGAGACTCACAGATGGGGTGGGATTTCGAGTTCGGCACCGGTTTCGACTCGGTCGACATCGGGCGGATTGCGGCGCGAGCCGTTGCCAGGAGTGTCGGCATGCTCGGGGCACGGGTGATCCCGACCATGCGCGCGCCGGTGGTGCTGGACAACCATGTGGCAGCCGAGTTCCTCGAACTGCTCGCCCCGTCGTTCTCCGCCGAGAACCTGTACAAGGGAAAATCCCTGCTCAAGGGGAAAGAGGGGGAGCGGCTCTTCTCGGAGCTTCTCACTGTCCGTGACGACGGCACCCTCCCCGGGGGGATGGCCACGGCGCCGTTCGACGGCGAGGGGGTCTGCCACCGGAACAATCTACTGGTGGGAAACGGGACCATCCGCTCCTTCCTCTATGAAACTCGCTACGGCGCCAAGTTCGGCAAGCCGTCAAGCGGCAACTCCGCCCGGGGAGGGGTCAAGGGGATGCCCCATCTGGGGGTGAGTAACTTTTTCATCGAGAACGGGCCGACCGCTGCCGATGATCTGTTTGCCGGCATATCCCGGGGGATGCTGGTCACCGGCCTGATCGGCATGCACACCGCCAACCCGGTATCCGGCGACTTTTCCGTCGGAGCGACCGGCTTCCTCATCGAGGACGGACGCATTTCCCAACCGGTGAAGGGTGTTGCCATAGCGGGGAATGTTCTGGACATTTTTGCCGGCGTGGAGATGATCGGCGACGACCTGAGATTCTACAGTTCAATCGGTTCGCCGTCCCTCAGAATAGCCGCCCTTGACATAAGCGGCGAATAGGAGACGTTTCATGTATGTTGTCATACTGGCAGGTGGTTCGGGTACCCGTTTCTGGCCCCTTTCCCGGACGAAAACGCCGAAGCAGCTGATGTCGGTGTTCGGCGGCAAGTCGATGCTGCAGCGCACGGTGGAGCGGGTTCTCCCCCTGTCGCCGAAGCGGATCATGGTGGTCACCAACGCCCTCCAGGCGGAGGAGACCGCCCGGCAGCTGAAGGACCTCGGCGATTTGCCGGTGGATGTGATCGCCGAGCCTGTTGGGCGAAATACCGCTCCGGCCATTGCCCTTGCCGCCGCGGTCATCGCCTGTCACGACCCTGACGCCACCATGCTGGTGCTGCCCGCCGACCATTACATCCGGGACGAGGCGGAGTTCTGCCGCGTTGCCAGAGCCGCCTGCGAGGCTGCCGCAGATGGCGCGCTGGTGACCCTCGGCATCGAGCCGACCCGTCCGGAGACCGGCTACGGCTACATCGAGGCCGACACCGCGGCCCCGGGAGCCGGGGCCTGTCCGGTGCGGCGTTTCGTGGAAAAACCTGATATGCAGAAGGCGCTGGAGTTCCTCGCCGCACGAAACTTCTACTGGAACAGCGGCATGTTCATCTGGCGTGTGGAGGCGATCCGGGGGGAGCTTGCCCGTCAGATGCCCGAACTGGCGGCAGCCATTGATACCATCGTCTTCGGCGAGCCGTGGGACCTGGAGGCGCTCAAGCCCCAGGTGGAACGAATCTACCCCGGGATCAGAGGGGAATCCATCGATTACGGCGTCATGGAGCGGGCGGAGAGGGTGCTGGTCATCCCGGCGTCCTTCGGCTGGAGTGACGTGGGGAGCTGGAGCGCCCTGCCGGAGGTCATGGAAGCCGATGGCAATGGCAATGTTGCAATCGCCGCCAAGGGGGTGGTTTCTATCGATTCCGGCGACTCCCTTGTCTACGGCAACGGAAAGATGACTGCCCTTGTCGGTGTCACGGGGCTGATTATTGTCGACACCCCCGATGCCCTCCTTGTCTGCAGTCAGCATCGTGCCCAGGACGTGAAGAAGGTTGTCGAACAGCTGCAGCGGGAAGGACGGACGGAGTACCTGTAATGCACGCCTGGACCGGCACCATCCTGAAGGTCGACCTGACCGGACGCACCCTGCGCAGGGAGCGGATTCCAGTCGAACTGCTCCACGCCTACCTGGGGGGGCGGGGGCTGGGGGTGCGACTGATGCGCGACCACTACCACCGTCCCGTCACCGACCCCGAGCTGCCGCTCATCTTCTCCGTCGGGCCGCTGTGCGGCACGTCCGCACCGACAGCGGCGCGGCTGACCGTGGTCTCCCGCTCGCCGCTCACCGGCACCATCTACGACTGCTCCGCCGGCGGTCGGTTCGCCTGGCGTCTGAAGGGTGCCGGCCTCGACGCCGTTTTCATAACCGGTCGGAGCGACACCCCGGTGACCCTGGCGATCGACGAGAACGGAGACGAACTGCTCCCGGCTGACGAACTTTGGGGGATGGATGTCCCGGCAACCGTCCGCGCCCTGGAGCAGCGGGGGAGCGTCGCGGCAGTCGGCCCTGCCGGAGAGAACGGGGTGCTGTTCGCCAACATCATGATGGGAGAGGGGAACTCCGTCGGCCGGGGGGGGCTGGGAGCCGTCATGGCTGGCAAGGGGCTGAAGGCGATCGTCGTGAACGGCGACCGGAAGGTGCTTCTAGCGGATCAGCCCCGTTTCGACCGTGCCCGCGCCGACGTGCTCCGTCTCTTCAGGGCCTCTCCGGTCATCTACGGGGAGTTGGGGATCGCCGAATACGGCACCCCGGCGCTGGTTGACCTGATGCGGCAGCGGCGCATGGCTCCGACGGAAAACTTCCGCGGCACGGTTTTCGACGGCTCGGCCAACTACTCGGGGAGCGCCATCAGGCGGGAGTACGCTTCCAGGAAGGACGGCTGCTACGGCTGCCCGATCCAGTGCAAGAAGAGCACCCCGCAGGGTGAGCATCTTCCCGAGTACGAAACCGTTTCCCACTTCGGCGCCCTGAACGGCATATCCTCGCTGCGCTCCATTATCAGTGCCAATACCCTCTGCAATCACCTCGGCATGGATACCATATCGGCCGCTGCCACCATCGCGGCGTGGGGCGAGGCACGGGGAAGATTCCCCGACGGGGCGGAGGTCGACGAACTGCTGCGCGCCATCGCACGGCGGGAGGGGGATGGGGAACTCCTCTCCCTGGGATCGAAACGGGCGATGGAAGCGATCGGCAGGGGAGAGCTCTCCATGTCCGTCAAGGGGATGGAACTGCCGGCTTATGATCCGCGCGGCGCCTACGGCATGGCACTGGCGTACTGCACCAGCAACCGTGGGGGGTGCCACCTGCGCGCCTACCCCATATCACACGAGATTCTCCGCAAGCCGGTTGCCACCGACCGCTTTACCTTTGACGGCAAGGCGCGTATCATAAGCATTGCCGAGGATGCCAACGCCGCCATAGACTCCCTGGTCACATGCAAGTTCTCCTTCTTCGGCGCCAGTCTCGAAGAGTATGCCGAACTGCTGACCGCCGCCTGCGGCATCGAGTACACGCCGGACCTCCTCAAGGAGATCGGCAGGAACATCTTCCTGACCGAACGCTATTACAACTGGCAAAACGGTTTCAGCAGCGCGGACGACATCCTGCCGAAGCGATTCTTCACCGAACCCGGCTCCGGAGGGGAAGGGGTGGAAATACCCCCCATCGACCGGATACGCTTTTTGCTCGAACGGGACAAATACTATCGCATCCGCGGCCTTGCACCCGACGGAAGCTTTACGGATAGCCGATTTCTCGACAGATTGATCTGATAGAACTTTTATGATGGAACAGACCGAAACAACCTGCCCAATGCCGCTGCAGCGCAAATCAATCGACATTTTCATCTGCATGCTGATCGTCTCCATGCTGCTGCATGTCGCATTCTCCGTGGTTCTCCTTATCCCGGGCCGCGCCATGGTTCAGGGGCGCCAGCCACTGTACGTCGACCTCGGCTCCATTCCCGCCATCTCCCCCCCGGCTGACACGGCCGCGGCGGATGAACCCGAACCTGCCGATGAACCGGAAACTCCGCCGGTGGAAAACCAGGCTGAGCCCCTTTCGCAGGCGGAGGCCCTGGACAAAACGGTCAACGATACCCTCCAGGATGCTGCGGGCAGACCGGAGGTGGTGCACCGCAGCTCCATCGGACTCGGAATGACCTCCGGTTATTTCGGCAGCTTTGCCGAGGGTGAAACCCTCAAGGCGGAGATCAGGGAGTACTATTTCACCCTGATGCGCCGGATCAACGAGGTCTGGTGGACCCGGAGCGCCTCGAACCCCTCGATGAACGGTGCCTCCTTCATCCTCGTGGTCAATCGCGAGGGGAAAGTTGTCGCCTGCGACCCGCTTCGGGGCTCCGGAGACCCACGAAGCGACCAGCTGCTGATTGAAACCGTGAAGCTGGCCGAGCCCCTCCCGCCTCTGCCGGCGGGCTTTCCCGACCAGACTTTCAATGCCCCCATACGGTTCATCCCCCCCCTCAAGCTCATGCTGCCGAATTTCATGCGTATGCCCGCATTGCCGCACAGCTAGCATTCACCTCTTGCATCTGGCTTTTTATTTCAGTTTCATGCTAGACTTGCCAGGTATTTTCATTGATGATTTCTCTTAAAAGGGAGCCGATCCATGTATAGACTGAAAATCGTAACGTCTTTTGCCGCTGCCCATAACCTCAATAATTACCAGGGTGAATGTGAAAACCTCCATGGCCACAACTGGCGTGTCGAGGTGTCGGTGACCGCACGGGAGCTGGACAAGGCAGGCCTCGGCATGGACTTCAAGATCCTCAAGGCAGAGACCAAGGAGCTGCTGGCCACTCTTGACCACAAGTACCTGAATGAGCTGGAGTTTTTCAAGGGGTTCTCCCCGTCGTCGGAAAACATCTCCCGGTTCATCTATCATGAACTGGGAAAAAAGCTCAATAACGGCAATGTCACGGTTGAGATGATCACCGTCTGGGAATCGGATTTTGCCTGTGCCAGCTATTATGAAGAGTGACAGCGCCAGTATTGCCGAAATTTTCTCCTCCATTCAGGGGGAGGGGATTCATATCGGCCGCCGCCAGGTTTTCATCCGCTTCATAGGCTGCAATCTTTCCTGCGATTACTGTGATACCCACCTGCTTGACAAGGCCGGGTCGTGCCGTCTGGAAGAAACGCCGGGGAGGGGGGATTTCCACTCCCTGCCGAACCCCGTGCCGCTCCATCGGGTGATTGAACTGCTCCGCCAATGGAACAGCGGCTGGCCCAGGGTACACCATTCCATCTCCATCACCGGCGGTGAACCTCTGCTCCATGTGGAGCAGTTGCGTCAGTGGCTCCCCAGCCTCAGGGAGATCCTTCCGGTACATCTGGAGACCAACGGCATCCTCCACTCAGCGCTCGGCTCGGTAATCAGGGAGATCGACTTCATCAGCATGGATATCAAGCTCCCCTCATCCACGGGTGAAGAATCCATGTGGGATCACCACAGGGATTTTCTCGCGGTTGCCGCGACCAGAGAACTGTCGGTCAAGACCGTAGTAAACTCCCTTACCCGGCATTGGGAGATTATCCGGGCGGCCGAACTGACCGCTGCCGCTTCCCCGTCGATTCCATTCATCATCCAGCCGGAAACCGGAGATGATCTGTCTGTCAGAATCACCCCGGCAGAGCTGATCGAGCTGCAGGAACTGGCATCCGGGATTCTCACGGATGTCAGGATCATCCCCCAGACACACCGGTTCATCGGTCTCCTCTAGCAGGTTTTTCAACAACCTGCTGGATCATCGCGAACCCTGCATTCATCGAAATCCCCGTCGTCTCATCGGGCACGATTTCATGGTGAGAAGATTCTCGTGGAGGGGATAAATATCTTTACAATACCCCGCGTATCAGGCTATATTTCAACGCTTGAATATCAAATCCGATACGGCTTCGCGGCTGCTGCGACCGTCCCTACAAGAGTCCATGTCCATTAATAAAATTCGCAATTTTTCCATCATTGCCCATATCGATCACGGCAAGTCGACCCTGGCCGACCGCCTTCTCGAATATACCGGCGCTCTCTCCGCCAGGGAGAAGCAGGACCAGTTCCTCGACAAGATGGACCTGGAGCGGGAGAGGGGTATCACCATCAAGGCTCAGACCGTCCGTCTCAACTACGCGGCGGACGATGGCAACACCTACATCCTGAACCTGATCGATACCCCGGGTCATGTGGATTTTACCTACGAGGTTTCCCGTTCCCTTGCCGCCTGCGAGGGGGGGCTGCTGGTGGTCGATGCGTCCCAGGGGGTGGAGGCCCAGACCCTGGCGAATGTCTACCTTGCCCTGGACACCAACCTGGAGGTATTCCCGGTCCTGAACAAGATCGACCTGCCGGCCGCCGAGCCGGAGCGGGTAATCCAG
>Ga0073934_10009612_pt1 | contig 12316 bp, 12 predicted proteins | sample LarsenN4metaG_FD_76834 | JGI IMG/M metagenome (GOLD analysis project Ga0073934, IMG submission 76834) | Hot spring sediment bacterial and archeal communities from British Columbia, Canada, to study Microbial Dark Matter (Phase II) - Larsen... ... | reverse complement strand
GGCGGTACTCGCGGAAGATCGGGTCGGCGAAATAGACGAAGCGCTCACCTGCGACAATGGCCGCCTGACCGGACGCCTCCGGGCGCGGCGGGGTCTGGAGATGGGAGCAGTACCGGACGTCGTCGCGCTTGAAGTAAGGTAACACCCGCTCTGCGAGCAGTTCGCAGCCGGGGGCGGAGACCACAAGCCCCTGCTGGTAAAACACCCGATCGGTGCGGGCGAGCTCCGCCGAAAACTTGGGATGGGTGCGCCAATACGCCGGGTACTCGGCGAGGTCCCCGGCGATCGCGATCGGCAGAAAGTCGAGAGCCCACTTTCCCGAGGCATCGCATCCACCACGGTAGCTGACGAGGAGCTTTCCGCCCGCGGCGTAGTACGCGCGGAGCTTCTCGACGAAGCCGGGGGTTAGGGTCGTCCGATCCCCCAGGATCACGAGATCGAGGCCGTCGATCGGGCTTTCGGCGTCCAGCACCGCGCACTCGTAGTGGGCCTCCTCGCACATTTGGATCGCCCCTTCATCCGACTTGGCGGTCTCATCCCCGTCGAGCCCGGGCGTTCCCGACGTCGCGATCCCGACCTGCACGAGCGGCGAGGACCCCTCGTAAAACGGCTCCGCGGCTTCGGTCTGGGCGTACACCGCACCGATCAGGTCGTAGGCCGCCGGGTCGAGCCGGCCGCGCGGCGGTAACTGGTCGCCGACGGAGTTCCCGCCCCCGAGCGCCTGCGGGCGGAAGCATTCGAACTCCAACGCAGCCTGCGGTTTGAGTCCGCCGAAATCGCCCCACATCGTCTGGAAGCGTCCGGTCATCGCGAGCCACGGCTTCCCCCAGTGCCCGCTGGAGCGCGCGAGACGCGGGAAATGGAAGTAGCCCCAGAACCCGCTCGGAAGTGACTCGATCTCCATGTGGCTCATGTGGCCGTACCGGGCACGCCCCCCAAGGCCCGGCTCGAGGAAGGTATCGGAGCCGGCGTTGAAAAACACCGTCGCGCCCGGACGCGCCGCCTGGATGACATCCCAGTACCGTCCCGAAAAACTCTCCTGCGCCTTGGCGAGGAAGCGTTCGTGCCCGGCCGCGGAATCCTCCAGGAGACCATGTCGCTCGCGGAACCGGACCGATTCCGGGGACCAGCAGGCACCCCGCGGGAAAAAGCAGATATCGTAAAAGAACCCGTCGACCTCCTTGCCATACCGTTCGAGGACCTCGCGGGTCACCTCCTCGATGTGCTGCTGGTACTCGGGATGCAGCCAGTTGAGGAACTTCCATTGTCCCGGGTGGCCGGTCTCCCAATCGCCGAAACGTCCGTTCCGGAACATCGCGCGCCACTCCGGATGGTTCTGTGCCGCGAGCGCGTCCCACCCGACGGTGATGTAGATGGGGCACCGGATCCCTTCGCGATGGAGCGCCACGATCTGCTCGCCGAGAAGATCCAGGCCGGGACGGAGATGCGGGTGCACCGCGCAGGCCCGCGAGGGATAGTAGGTGAACCCGTGATGGCATTTCGCGAACACCGTGACGCTGTTGACGTGTGCCCGCTTGAAAGTCGCGGCGAACTCCCGCGCGTCGAACTCCTCGCCCACGCCGGGAATGTGGGGGGAGGTGTGGAAATCGAGATGGACTTGCCGGGTCGGGAGCGAGGGGGGATGCACCATGGGCGCTTCGATTACCGGAGGCCCGCGGCGGCGCCCAGCCAATTTTGCGCGAAGCATGCGCCGTCGCGTTGCATCGCTGGGCGCCGCTCCCCGGCACCGCAGGGCCGACAGCGGCGCCGATTCCCCTTGCTTCCGGCTTAACCTGATCCAACATCCCGCGTCGCATCCCGCTTCGGAAGGAGGTGAAATTCCAAATGATCAAGACACTCGCAATCGTCGCGGTGGCCATCGCCACCCTCGGCCTCGGAGCCTGCGCCAGCAAGCAGAGCACGCCGGCCTCGACCGCTCCGGCTTCCGTCGGTTACTCGAAGTAATCCGCCAGAAGCGGTTTCCATGGGCCAGCCCCGGGACTCCCGGGGCTGGCCTGTCCGTTGTACGGGAGGCGTCCGGACGCGCGGCTCAGCCAGGCCGCGGACGGCTGACATGCGGGTTCCCGCCCACCGCAAACCGCCACGGTTTCTCCTGCGCGAGCGAGATCCCGACACGCGGGCCGCGGACGATCTCGGGCGTCCGGACCCGCGCGAGGAAGCCACGTCGCCCCCCGGCGCAGAGATCGACTCCGTGGTGCCGCCCGTCGATGCCGAACGCGCGGGCCAGGCGGCCCGGCCCCGAACAGAGTTCGGCGACATCCCTCGGACCTCGGCGGCGGCGCATCCAGGCGAGCCCCGCCACCGGCTGGACCGCGCGCAGCAGCACAAACCCCTCCGCTTCACCTTTCACCAGCACGTTCGCCAGCCAGTGCATTCCGTAGTTGAAGTAAACATACGCAGCCCCGGCCGGGTGGTCGGCGACAAACTGCCGCGCCGAAGGTCTCCGGAATGTGTGGCAAGCGGCATCCCCTTCGGCGGCGTACGCTTCGGTCTCCACCACGATCCCTGCGCAGGCGCCCCAGACCAGCGTGCAACCGACCAGCGCCTCGGCACACCGAACCGGATCGGATGCGAAAAACGAGCGATCGAGAAACGGCCGGTCCGCCACGGCACTCACCGTCCGGTGGGGTGATGGAAGAATTCCCACGGCAACCGGAAACGCTTGGCGAGCCGCGCGCAGATCGCCCGAACCCCGAAGGTCTCGGTGGCGTAGTGGCCCGCGCAACAGACGTTGAGCCCGTATTCCTCCGCCTCGATACTGGATTGGTGCGGGGCTTCGCCGGTCACGAACGTATCGACCCCTTCCGCAAGAATCTCGGCCGCGGAGCTCCAGCCGGCCCCGGTCACGATCCCGACCCGCCGCACCCGGTCGGGTCCGCCGGGGGCGAGATGGACCGCCCCCTCGCAGACCGTCGCGAGCCGCTCCACAAATGCCGCACGGTCCATCGCGCGCACCACGCCCTGCACCCCGATCGGCAGGCCGCGCGGAGGGAGGAAGGGCTTCAGCCCGCGCAACCCGAGCGCTCGCGCCAGCAGGGGGTTGTTCCCGAAGACCGGGTCGCCATCGAGCGGGAGGTGCGAGCTGTAGATCGCGAGATCGCCCTCCATCGCGGCCCGGATCTTGCGGCCGAACGGACCCGCCAGCGGTTGCACCCCGCCCCAGAAAAGCCCGTGATGGACGAACAGCAACGACCCGGATCGCGCCGCCGCGTGGCGGATCGCGGCTTCGCTGGCATCGACCGCGGCCACGATCCGGCGGATCCGACCCGCATTTGCCAACTGCAAGCCATTCACCGCATTCGGCCAGTCCCGATACTCCGTGACCCGAAGCGTCTGCGCCAGAAAGTCCACAATCGCCTGCAAATCCGCCATGGCCCAACCCTAGCGCCTCGCAGCCGGACTTTGAACCCCGAACTTCGCCCGCCGAAAGGTTCGATCGGATCCGAATTCGGACTTCCCCCCTCCGAGGGTCGCCCTACACTCCACCGCCTATGTTGAGCGCTGGCATCGTCGGACTCCCGAACGTGGGGAAATCAACCCTGTTCAACGCGGTCACCCGTACGCGCAAGGCGCAGGCGGCGAACTACCCGTTCTGCACCATCGACCCCAACGTGGGAGTCGTCACGGTGCCGGACACCCGGCTCGACGCGCTCTCGGCGCTCTCGAAGAGCCAGAAGTTGGTGCCCGCGGCGATCGAGTTCGTCGATATCGCCGGCCTGGTGAAGGGGGCCAGCCAGGGCGAGGGTCTCGGCAACCAGTTCCTCAGCCACATCCGCGAGGTGAACGCTATCATCCAGGTGGTGCGCTGCTTCGAACACGCCGACATCCATCACGTGAGCGGATCGGTCGATCCGTTGCGCGACATCGAAGTCATCAACACCGAGCTGATCCTTGCCGACCTCGCCTCCCTCCAGAAACGGATCGAGCGCCTCCAGAAACAGGCCCGCACCGGTGACAAGGCCGCGAAGGCGGAGATCGCCCTCGCCGAACGGCTCGTGCCCCACCTCGACGCCGGGCGCCCGGCGCTGACCGCCGAGGTCACCGACGAGGAGAAGCGCCTGCTGCACTCTTTCTTCCTGCTCACCTCGAAACCGGCCATCTTCGCCTGCAACGTCCTGGAGGCCGACCTCGGCGCCATCGTCTCGAACCCGGACTCCGCCGCAGCCCGGCACGTCCGCGCCGTGCGCGAGTACGCCGCCGCGCACTTCGGCACGGAGGCAGTGGTGATCAGCGCAGAGATCGAGAGCGAACTGGTCGATCTCACCCCGGAGGAAGCCGCTGCGTACCTCGCCGATCTCGGGGTTCAAGAGAGCGGGATCGGCGCCCTGATCCGCGCGGTGTACCACCTCCTCGGGTTGCGGACCTACTTCACCACCGGTGAAAAGGAGACGCGCGCTTGGACCATCCGGGCCGGGGACAAAGCGCCGGCCGCCGCCGGGGTGATCCACACCGATTTCGAACGCGGGTTCATCGCGGCCGAGACCGTCCATTTCGACGATCTCGTCGCGCTCGGGTCCTTCGCCAAAGCGCGCGAAGCCGGGAAGCTCCGCATCGAAGGCAAAGAGTATGTGGTCAAGGACGGCGACGTGATGGAGTTCCGGTTCAATGTCTGAGCCACGCCCCGATCTCCCTCCGCCTCCCGCCCCGCCCCCCGCTCCGTCCGACGCGGGGGTGGATTCCGTCTGTCCGGTATGCGGCGAGGCGGTCCGCAACGAGAAGTGCAAGGTGGTCTGCCGGAGCTCGCGCTGCGGGTACCGCATCATCCTTACCTGCGCGGAGTTTTGAACGGCCAGGCCCCCGACCCTCTCCAACCCCGCACATGACGTTGCCCCGCTTCCTATTCTGCCTGGGACCGGTGTTCGCTCTGGCGGGGCTCGCGGGGGCGGACACGACGCAGCCGACGCTGGTCCGGAAGAGCCTGGTCCGGGTGAGCACGACTGCGGTCATGCCCGACTACCGCCAACCGTGGATCGCGGGCCGGCCATCGGGCGGCGTCGGGGCCGGGTTCGTGATCTCCGGCAACCGGATCCTCACCAACGCGCACGTCGTGAGCAACGCACGCTTCCTCGCGGTGGAGAAAGACGGCGACCCGAACCGGTGGGTGGCGGGCGTCCGGTTCGTCGCCCACGACGCGGACCTCGCGATCCTGGAGGTCAAGGAGGCGCGGTTCTTCGATGGGATGCACCCGCTGGAGTTCGGCGGGATCCCCGCGCTCGACTCCACCGTGGCCGCCTACGGCTACCCCATCGGCGGCGAGCGCCTCTCGATCACCCGCGGGGTGGTCTCCCGCATCGATTTCCAGCTCTATTCCCATTCCGCGGCCGATTCGCACCTCGCGATCCAGATCGACGCGGCGATCAACCCGGGCAACAGCGGAGGGCCCGTCCTCCAGGATGGCAAAGTGGTGGGGGTCGCCTTCCAGGGATACTCCGGCGACGTCGCGCAGAACACCGGCTACATGATCCCGGTGCCGGTCGTGAAACGTTTCCTCAAAGATATCGAGGACGGGCGCTACGACCGCTACGTCGATCTCGCCATTTCCTATTTCCCGCTCCTCAACCCCGCCCAACGCCGGTCGCTCGGACTCCCCGATGACGGCCACGGGGTGCTCGTCACCTCGGTCTACCCCAAGGGGAGTTGCGACGGGGTGCTCGAAAAAGGGGATGTCCTCCTCGCCATCGACGGCCATCGCGTGGACAGCGATGGCTTCGTGGAGCTGGAAGGAGAACGGGTGGAGCTCCCCGAGATCGTCGAGCGCAAGTTTCTCGACGAACCGGTCCGGTTCCGGGTCCGCCGCGCGGGAGCGGAGACGGAGGTGGAAGCCCGCTTGAAGCCGGCCACCCCGTTCATGATCCAGGCCAAGCGATATGACACACCGCCACGGTACGCGATGCTCGCCGGACTCCTGTTCCAGCCGCTCGACCGGGAGTTTCTGGAAGCCTGGCGACCCGAGGACCTCCGGGTGCGCTATACGTATGACGCTTTCGTGTCCGAGCGGATCTACGTCGAGCGCCCCGAGGTCGTGGTGTTGAGCGCGGTGCTTCCCGATCCCGTCAACACGTACCTCGCCCCCTACGCCGGCGGCATCGTGGACGAGATCAACGGACGCAAGATCCGCTCGCTCGCAGATGTCGCCGAAGCCATTGACGCAAAACCCGAGCACCACGTCATCCGATTGCTCGGAGAGGGACGCCCGCTCGTGATCGAGCAGGCGCTGGTCGGGGAAGCGGCGGATCGCATCCGTACGCGGTATCAGATCCCCGCGGACCGCAACCTCGACGGGGAGGCGTCCGCACCATGAACCGCGCCCTCTTCGCCTCGCTGCTGGCCGCACTAGTGCTCGGAGTTCCGTCCGCCTCCCGCTCCGCCCCCGCCAAACCCGACCCCACGCCCGGCGTGGTCCGGGTCCGGGTCACCAGCCAGGCCCACGATTTTCTCCGTCCGTGGCTCAAGCGCCCGCCGGCCACCCGCGAAGCGGTGGGCGCGGTGCTCGCCGGCGACCGGGTGCTCGTGACCGGCGAACTGGTGGCGAACCATACCTACATCGAGTTGGAACACCCGACGAGCGGCGAGAAAGCGCCCGCGCGCCTGGCCGCCTGCGACTACGACGCCAACCTGGCCTTGGTGGAGCCGTCGGGCCCTTCGTTCCTCTCGCAGCTCGCGAAGCTCGAGATCTCCACGGATCCGGTTTCCGGCGACCGGATGGAGGCCACGCAATTCGAAGCGAGCGGTGCGCCGATGCAGACGCCGCTCACCCTCACCACGGTGGAGATCGGCTCCTACCCGATCTCAGAAATCCCGCTGCTGATCTACCGGCTCAGCGGATCGCTCCAACAACGCGACGGCAGTTTCGCCCTCCCGATTCTGCGAGGCGGGAAGCTGGCCGGCTTGGTCATGCGGTACGACCCGCGCTCCCAGGCCTCCGACGCGGTCTCCGTCCCGGTGATCCGGCGTTTCCTTGCACAGGTCGCCGACGGCGGAAAGACCGGTTTCCCGCGCGCGGGCGTCGCCTTCGCCCCCACGCGCGATCCTCAGCTCCGCCGCTTCCTGGGTTTGAAGAACGGTACCGGTGGCGTGTTGATCACCGCCGTCGACCCGCTCGGCCCGGCCGCCGAGGCGGGCATCCAGAAGGGGGATGTGCTCCTCGAAGTGGACGGCAAACGGATCGATCAGGATGGCAACTACGAGGACCCACGGCACGGCCGCCTCGGGCTCGCCCACATCCTCAGCATGGCAAAGGCAGAGCCGCTCCCCTTCCAGATCCTCCGCGAAGGCAAACCGCAGAACATCCCGGTCGCGGTCCGGCCGCGGGTTCCCTCTGAATCGGTCAGCCCCCCGTACCAACTCGACTCCGCCCCGCGCTATCTCGTGCTCGGGGGGCTTGTTTTCCAAGAGCTCGGTCGCCAGGTGCTGCGGGAGTGGGGGCCGGGCTGGGACAAGCGGGCACCGCAACGCCTCGTGTATCTCGACCGCTTCCAGTCGGAGCTCTTTCCCGAGGGCAAACGCCGCATCGTGTTCCTCAGCCAGATCCTTCCCTCACCGGCAACGCTCGGGTACGAGGAGGTCGGCCAGCATGTCGTCGAGCGCGTGAACGGCAAAGAGATCCGATCGCTCGAAGATCTCGAGGCGGCCCTGGCCGCGCCGGTGGACGGATTTCACCAGATCGATCTGGACGGCGACCCCCACCGCATCGTGATCGATCCGGCCGAGGCGGCCCGGATTGCCCCGGCGCTGATGCGGCATTACGGGCTGGGAGCGCTGAAACGGTTCTGACCCGCTTTCGGGCTTCCCATCCTCCGCCGTCCACTCCAACCTCCGCCGCGCATGCAGATCCGGGGGGCCATTTTCGACTGGGACGGTGTGGTGATCGATTCGTCGCGTCACCACGAAGAGAGCTGGGAACGACTCGCGCGCGAGACCGGGCTCCCGCTGCCCGAGGGGCATTTCAAACGGGGCTTCGGGATGAAGAACGACGTGATTATCCCGGAGTTGCTCGCCTGGACTTCCGATCCCGCGGAAATCCAGCGTCTCTCCCTCCGCAAGGAAACGCTCTACCGCGAGGTGGTTCGCGAATGGGGCATCGCCGCACTGCCCGGCGTCGCCGCGCTGCTGGCCGACCTCGCGTCGAGCGGGATCCCGGCCGCCATCGGCTCGTCCACCCACCGGGAAAATATCGAGACCGCGCTTTCGCTGATCGGACTTCGCGCGAGCTTCACATCGATCGTGAGTGCGGAGGATGTGCGCCGCGGAAAACCCGATCCCGAGGTGTTCCTGAAGGCGGCGGACCGCATCGGGCGGACCCCGCAGGAGTGCGTGGTGTTTGAGGACGCGCATGTCGGGATCGAGGCGGCGCGGGCTGCGGGGATGCGAGTCATCGCCGTGGCAACGACCCATCCGCTCTCCCAACTCGCCGAGGCCGACCTCGCCGTCGAGACCCTCTCCACCGTCTCGGCAGCCACGCTCCGCCAGCTCGCGGCGGAGTGAACCAGGTTGCGACCAGGAAAGCCGCGGCCTGTGCCTCGCGGCTCAGCCCCAAAGCGGAGAAGGGTATTCTCCCGCATCGACCCGCTCCCGGATCGCCGCCACCACGCGCGGGCGATCTTCTCGGAATGTGACCCCGAACCACTCGCCCTCGACCGGCAGAACCCGCACCGTGCATTCCCCGCGTCGGATCAGGTCGAACACCGCCGCAGGGATGTAGTACTCGGACTTCGGATCGTGTCCGCGAAGTTCGAGAAACGCGCGGAACCCGCGCTCCAGCAACGGGAACAGTTCCGGGCGAAACCCCCAGAAATTCATCGAAACCGGCTGGCCGGGCATGAACTCGCGAAGCGTCCCATCCCCCTGTCGCTGCGCGATCCGAGCCCCGTGACGTTCGATCCCCACCACCTCCTCGATCCCCGTCAGAAATCCCCCCCCGTCCACCTCGCACACCCCCCGCGCCACCCCCCCGAACTCGGAGAGCGTGTTGCCCAGACGGAAACCGGCCATCGCAAACGCCAGCGGTGCTCCCGGCCCCGCCCCCGCGGACTCGCTCAAGAAAGCTCCCATCTGGCGGAACGAATCGGCCCCGTAGAAATCATCCGCGTTGATCGCGAGAAAGGGCGTTCCCACCTCCCCTGCCGCACACGCGATGGCATGCGCCGTCCCCCACGGCTTGGTCCGGCCGGCAGGAACCGTGAACCCGCGCGGAAGCCGTTCGATCTCCTGATACGCCAGCGCGCAGGGAATCCGCCCCTCAAACCGGGAGAGCACCGCCTCCTGGAAGACACCCTCCATCTCCCGCCGGATGACGAAAACCACCTTGCCGAACCCGGCCCGGACGGCATCGAACACGGAATAGTCGAGCACCGTCTCCCCGGCGGGTCCCACCGGTTCGACCTGCTTCAGTCCCCCGAATCGGCTCCCCATTCCGGCCGCCAGCACTACCAGAGTCGGTCTCATCGGGCGAAGTGAAGCCGAGGGGCACGCACGGATCAACCCGGAAACGGGCCGACCAAGCGGTCAGTTTGTTTGACATGTCATTCAGAAGCCTAATCCCCCACCCCAAATCCCGCTTGCGGCCTCCGTCGGCTGCGGCCATAGTGTTCCACAAGGACCACCGGCCTCGTGCACGGGGCCGACGGTTTGAACGGCCGTCGTTCCTGCCCGTTCCGCGCCCAGCGCGCGTCGAGCGGGCCTGCCCGGTCAGGCGGCTCCTTCCTCGGGATGCGTCGCGCGAACGGAAATCCGCGCCCCGGTGCCCTTCGCTCGAACGGAAGGCACCCCCGCATCCCCCATACCAACACGAAACGAGAAACACCCAGCAATGAACGCACCGCAGAATCGCGGACGCTCCCGGCGAGGACGCCGGAACGGACCGCCCCGCAGACCGACCGAAACGAAGCCGGCCCCGCAAGGCTTCTTCTCCAAAATCCTGGCCCTGTTCGGCTTCGGGCCCAAGCCCGCACCCGCCCGGGCATCCTACCCGGAACGCCCGCCGCGCGGGGACCGTCCGGAGCGGCCCGCTGGCTCCCAGCCCCAACGCCGCGAACCTTCCGGCCCGCGGCAGGAATACCGCAAGCCCGAGATGCATGAGGTCACCACGCCCCGGCTCTATGTCGGCAACCTGTCGTACGACGCCTCCGAGAGCGACCTCTTTGAGCTCTTCAACGGGGTGGGCAACGTGCAGAACGCCGAGGTGGTGACCAACCGCCACACCCAGCGCTCAAAAGGCTTTGCCTTCGTGCAGATGGCCAGCGTGGAAGAAGCCAAGCGCGCCGTCGAAGTGCTACACGACAAAGAGTTCATGGGGCGCAAGCTGCTCGTCAGCGGCGCAAAGCTCCCGGCAGGCGCCGAAAGCCGCGGCTGATCCAGCCACACCCGCAGTTTCCCGCAAGCGGGGCCCGGCCGTCAGTCGGCCGGGCCCCGTCTGTTTTCAGGATCGGCGAGCGCGGCGCAGAGACAGCCGCCACCGATGATCACCACGCCGCAGAGGTACACCCAGAGCAGCAGGATGACCAGGACCCCGACCGCGCCGTAGATCGCGTTGACGCGCCAGATCTGGTAGCCGTACACCAGCAGCAACTGCTGGAGCCCCTTCAGCGCGAGCGTGACGAGCAAGGCCGGCAACCAGACCTCGCGGAAAACCGTCCGTCGCCGCGGCGAGACAAGGTAAAGCATCGCGAGCATGTAGAAGACCAGCAGGCCGGGCACGAGGTAGCGCAGCAGGTCGAGGACCCACGGCAGGAACAGCGGCCCGCCCCGGAGGACCCGCTCCACCACCCCGAGCGCCGCGGGCAACAGGATGCCGAAGATCAACCCCAGCCCCACGAGCGCGAGCATCGAGAGGTTCTTGATCGGCACTTTCCACCAATCGAGTTCCCGCGTGTGCCAGGCGCGGTTCACCGCCCGCACCAGCGCGTGGAAGAAATGGGTGGCGCTCCAGCCAAGCCCCGCCAACGCCAGCAACCCGAGGCCCTTGCGCGAATCGAACACCCCGCGCACCGTCGCGAACACCCCCGCGCGATCCGCCTCGCTCAACGGGAGGAACGTGTCGAGATACCGCAGAATGAGTGCTTCGACCGTAGCCGGATCGACGAACACCGCACCCACGGAGACCGCCAGCAGGATCAGGGGAAACAGGGAGAAGAAAGCGTAGAACGCAAACGAGGCGGCCCGCTGCTCGCCGTCGATCTCCAGGAAAATGGATCCGGTCCGACGGATCACCCGCCACGCGCGAACCGCTGCGCCTGGACGGCGCGGCATCATGGGGCGTGCGGCCCTCGCAGTTCCAGAGGCGCCGTCCGTGCGCGCAGTTTGAGGTTGAGGACCTCCACCAGCACGGAGAACGCCATCGCGAAGTAGATGTACCCCTTCGGGATGTGCTGGCCCAGACCGTCCGCGACCAAGATCACGCCCACGAGCAGCAGGAAGCTCAGGGCGAGCATGTTGAGGGTCGGATGGCGGTGGATGAAGTCGCTGATCGGACCGGCGCTAACCAGCATCACCCCGACCGCGATGATCACGGCTGCGACCATCACCCCGATATGCTGCGCCATGCCGACCGCGGTGATCACGGAATCAAGCGAGAACACGATGTCGAGCGCCAAGATCTGCGCGACCACGCCCCCGAACGTCGCGCGGCCCCCGCCCGCCCGCAGCTCCTCCGGACCCTCCAGCTTCGAGTGGATCTCGTGCGTCGCCTTGCCGATCAGAAACAGGCCGCCCAGCAGCAGGATCAGGTCGCGGCCTGAGAACGGATGTCCCAGCACGGTGAAAAGCGGCGCCGTCAACCGCATCAGCCAGAAGATGGAAAACAGCAATCCGACCCGGGTGACCAGCGCCAGGATCAGCCCGACCCGCCGCGCCTTCGCCTGTTGGTCCTGCGGAAGCTTGTTGGCCAGGATCGAGATGAAGATGATGTTGTCGATGCCGAGGACGATCTCGAGCACGGTGAGCGTGGCGAGACTGACAAGGTTCTCGGGACTGAAAAAGGTTTCCATGGCGGCGAGCGGCTGCAGGCGGGAGAGCGATCCGGGTCGTTCAGAGTCGATGCGAAACAGAACGCGGGAGAGTGGTCCGGTTCAGGCCGCGCCTCCCGCGACGAGCAGCGTGAGCACCGCCTTCTGCGCGTGGAGCCGGTTCTCGGCCTGGTCGAAAATCGTCGACGCATGCGCCTCGAACGCTTCCTCGGAAATCTCTTTACCCCGGTACGCCGGGAGGCAATGCATCACGAGCGCCCGCGGGGCCGCCTGGCGGACCAGGGCGGTGTCGATCTGGTAGCTGGCGAGTTGCGCGAGGCGGAACGCCTGCT
>Ga0073934_10009611_pt1 | contig 12316 bp, 4 predicted proteins | sample LarsenN4metaG_FD_76834 | JGI IMG/M metagenome (GOLD analysis project Ga0073934, IMG submission 76834) | Hot spring sediment bacterial and archeal communities from British Columbia, Canada, to study Microbial Dark Matter (Phase II) - Larsen... ... | reverse complement strand
TACCGGCTATATCGGTATGTGGTTCGCCAGCGCGAATGGTGCAGGTATCGATAACTTTGGTGGAGGAACAACGACCGGAAGCACTCCAACTCCCTCCAATACTCCGGTCTATACTCCAACTTTTACCGCCACCCCCACGCCCACCAATACTCAGAATTGTCCACCCACCGCCACTCCGACAAACACTCCTGTTTTTACACCAACACCTTCTGGCTACAACTTTCCTGCCACCGGAGTGGTGGACGATTTCAATCGGGCAGACGGTTCACTCGGAAGCAATTGGTCGGGCGATACTACCAATTATTCCATTTTGTGTAATCAACTCGTCATTGAAAGCAGCTATGCCAACAATGCCATTTATTGGAATAACACTGCCTATGGACCGAATCAAGAGACGTCGATCACATTTGTACAAGTAGACGATCAGGCTCTTGAACAGGATTTGATTCTTAAGGCACAGAGTAATACTTCATGGGGGGATGGCATTCTGGAAGTGCTTTATGACGCGCCCAACCACCGCGCCCAGGTCTTTACCTATGAATGGCCAGGCGGTTGGGTACAGCACGGCAGTGATATTCCCGTTACGTTCGTTAACGGAGACAACTTTGGCGCTCGTGCCCGCGAAGATGGGACTGTGGAGGTCTTTCGAAACGGGGAACTGCTTGCGACCCGCGAAGTCAGTTCATGGGCATATCATGCCAACGGTGGTTATATCGGGTTGTGGTTCAACGAAGTAAGCCATGCTGTTATAGATAACTTCGGTGGGGGCATATTTATAGAAGGCACACCAACTCCAACGCCTGAAGTGACTTCAACCTACACACCTACTTTCACACCTACAAATACCCTCACTTATACCCCCACCCCTTCCTATACACCTACTTCAACCCTTACTCCAACCCAGACTCCTTCGTTTACACCAACCAACACAGAAACGAACACACCGACAGTTACCCCTACCTTTACTTCTACACATACGCCAACGGCTACTCTTACTCCTTCACGAACACCAACTTTCACACCGACTCAGACCGCCACCTTTGCCCCGCCGCCAGGACTCAGTTGTATTGACTGGCAGGATGGATTGTCACAAGGCTGGGTACAAAGCCCGTGGATGGATCCCAATGCCCAGATCAATTGGGACAGCTATGGTATGCATGGTTCCGCAACCAGTGGAATTACCTACGAGGTGGGTGCCTATTTCCAGATGCCTGCAGGCGGGTCTTATAAGGTCTTGCTCGATGGACAACGTTTGACAAACATTGTGGTGACTCAAGGACCAACTGCGCCTACCAGCACAGAACCATTAAGTAATAATCTCGTGGCAGCGCCAGATGGAAGCTATTGGATCACTGATTCTTTTTTGGAAGTACGATGGTCTGTTAATGTTCCGGTAGACTTTAACACAACTTCCCTATTCCAATCCTTTTGTTATTCATCGTACAATCCAACTTCAACCAGCACACCAACAGTAACACCCAGTTACACTGCAACAGAGACATTAGCGCCATCAGGATTTGTAGCGAGTACATTCGATACAGGAGATGAAGGCTGGACGGTAGTCAATGATGCAAATACCCCGGTCTATTACAACCAGGGTGGAAATCCAGGTGGCTATGTATCGGCCGTTGATCAGTCATCTGGCGCTGCTTGGTTTTGGCGCGCGCCAGCAAAATTCTACGGCGATTTTTCGATGACCTATGGCAAGACGCTGACATTCGAACTAAGGCAAAATCCTTTTTCCGGCGAATATACAAGCGATGACGTCATTTTAGTCGGTGGGGGCATCCGCTTGGTTTACAATACTGCGTATAATCCTGACACAGGTTGGACTTCTTACAGCATCCTGTTACATGAATCGGCTGGATGGCGTAATGGGACCACTGGTAATGCTGCCACGCAGGCGGAGATTCAAACTGTACTTTCCTCTCTTTCTGATTTACAGATTTTAGGTGAATATCGTACAGGCCCAGATACCGGGTCATTGGATAATGTTGTACTTGGAAATGGATCTGGCCAGCCTCCAACGCCGACCGAAACCGTCACACCCGGTCCATCCCCCACGCCCACAAACACACCCTCGCCAACGCTTACCCCAACCCCAACGCTACCAGCCTTCCAGGAAATGGTCATCCCGGGGTGGATTGGGAGTCCTGCCCAGCAGAGTTCGGTTTCAGGCGTGGTGCCGATCACGCTTGCCAATGGGATTACCCTGCAAAGTGGAACGGTTGATTATTGGCCGATCAACGATACCAGTCAGGTAGAAGTCCTGGCAACGGTATCCAACAAAACCGGGGGCGATACGCTTGCGTCCCTCGACACAACCACGCTCGCCAACGGATCGTATGTCATCCGGCTGCAGGGCGTGGATGGCAACGGCGTACAGCAGGATAGCGGGATCATGGTCACGGTGACCGGCGAATACAAGCCGGGACGGGTGCGCTTCACGATCACTGATCTCACGATTCCAGTGGTTGGTTTGCCCATCACAATCGCGCGCACCTATGACAGTCTCGAACGCAATCAGGTGGGTGATTTCGGCTATGGCTGGTCACTGGCGATTGGCAATCCCAAGCTGGAGACCGACCTGGCGCATAATGTTACCCTGACCATGCCCGATGGACGACGCTCGGTCTTCTATTTCACGCCGATCAATTACACCAGCCCGTTCAGTCTGTTCAAGAAGCCGCACTATACACCGGAAGCAGGCGTCTATGGCAGCCTGACTTCCAATGGGTGTGACCTGCTGGTGCTGTCTGGTGGACAATATTCCTGTTTTCTGGAGGGAGACTACCAGCCCACAGAGTACACCTACACTGACCCCTATGGGCGCAAGTTCGTAATGAGCGCGGACCCCCTAACGGGGACAGGCGGCACGCTCAAGACCATCACGGATTTGAACAATAATGTGTTGACCTTCTCCCCGGATGGCATCACGAGCAGTGCAGGGAACATCAACGTGCCGTTCGTGCGCGATGGACAGGGACGTATTACGAAGATCACCTACCCGGCAGGCAAGGAGTATGTCTATGGATACGACTCCGAAGGCAATCTGGAGACGGTGACTTTCCCAACCGTCACCCAGCCAAGCCAGCAGACAATCGTTCTGCAATACAGCTATTACCCCGGCGATCACTTCTTCAAGGATGTGACCGACCCGCGCGGCAATAAGCCGGTCATTTCCACATACGATGCTTTGAACCGCCTCGAAAGCGTTACGGATGCAGCGGGCAACAAGACCGCCTATGAGTATGATCTTGCCCTGCGAAAAACGACTATTCATTACTTGGGTGACCCGAACAATCCCAATGACAATCTGGGGGATGCCATCCTGATCTATGACCAGGCAGGCTATCTCACGAATTACACCGACCCGTTAGGCAATGAGACGGTTTACACATACAACACGAGTCACAACCTGACCAAGTTCAGGGACCCGCTCACGCATGAGATCCAATATACCTACAATGACCAGGGGCATCCCACATCCATCATCGACCCATTAACTCATACTCTGGGTGAAGTGGATTACAACCAGTATGGCGGACCGACCACTATGGACACCGCACAAGGCGGCAACGCGACCGTTCAATACGATCCGGTCACTTTCATGCCGTTGTCTGCCAGCGACAATCTGGGAGCGTTGGGCGGCTACACCTGGACGCCGCAGGGAAATCCAGAGACATATACCGACCAATATGGTGAAACAACAAGCTATACCTATACAGCGCAAGGCTATGTGGATATAGTGACCGATCCATTGGGACACAAAACGGATTATGCTTACGATGAATTCGGGCGCGTAACGGATGTCACCATTGCATACAATACGGCAGATGCATCCACCACTCATTATGTATACGACGAATTGGGTCGCCAGAGCGAAGTAACGGTCGCCTATGGCACCACCAGAGCCGCCACGACCAAGTATGAGTACGATGCCAATGGCAATCGCACCCTGGTGACGGACCCGCTCAACCGGCGGACAAAATATGAGTATGACAATGCCAACCGTTTGATTTTGGTGACTTATGCGTATTCCACTACGGAAGCTTCCTCGACGAAATATGTCTACGATATTTATGGCAGGCTCACCGATACCATCATGGCTTTTGGTACGGCGGATGAATCCACAACGCACACCATCTATGATGCTGTTGGTCGCAAGACGGATGTGGTCACGGCTTACAACACGCCCAACGCCTCCACCACCCATTACACGTACTATACCGATGGGCGCGTGCAGGATGTGACGATTGCCTATAACACCGCTGATGCGTCAACTACACATTATGTGTACGATGCTGCCGGTCGCATGACCGATGTGACAATTGCCTACGGCACGACTGACGCTTCTACCACGCATTACACCTACTATGATTCCGGCTTGATGCGCAGCATGACGACCGCCTATGGCACGTCATCACTGGCTGCCACAACAAATTACTACTACGACACGCGCGGTCGCTCGACCTATACACAATATCCCGACCAAACCACGGTCAACCAGTATTATGACCCCATGCCCACTACACCGGGCTGGAAAAATTCAACGATAGATCAAGCGGGCGTCAAGACAACGTATATCTATGATGCGGCGGGACGATTGGATCAACTGGATGTCTCGGCTGTGGATATTCAAAACGGACAGACACTCCATCACATCAGCAATTACGACTACGATGCCGCGGATCGGATGACAGATTCCTTCGATCCGATGAACAACCACACGAGCTTCACCTATTATCCGACCGGGCAGATGCACACCAGCACTGCCTGGCTGGATGCCACTACCCCCTATACCACCACCTATGATTACAACCCCGCAGGCGAGCAGATCTCAGTAGATGATGCAAACCAGCATGTTACACAGTACCAGTACAACGAACGCGGGCTGCTAAAAAAGACCATCTACCCGCTGGGACCGGGAGAAACCGGGTGTGCACGCAAAGGATGTCAGGTGGCGAGAGGTAAAAGTGAGCGGGCAGAAACGAGTTTTTTCCAGTTACCACTCATCCAAGCGGTACGAGCTTTGGCAACCAAAACAGCACCGTCAACCTGCCATTGAGCGCCAGGGAGTTTGAGACGATGGGTCACAATCTGTTTGCAGCCACTTTCAATAACGCCACTGCCGATCAGGTACCCAGCCGCACGGAAGTGAGCATAGCGCATGCGCTCCCTGTTGTTGGCATAATAGGAAAGCGATTGTTTGGCGAAATTGGATTTCTTCGCCAAGAGCTGGCAGGCTTCGATCACCGTTTCCACGCTGCCCTGCCACAAGTCTTCTGTGTTCTTTTCCAGCCATGTCTGGCGTTCATCCAAATTGGAGAATGCTTCTTCGGCAATGCGCTTGAGACGATCTACAGCGTGATACCAATCTACAATTTGAACGGCATTGGGGAAATAGTGGGCGATCAAATTCCAGATCCAAACGGCGCCATCACAAATAAAGACCAGGGTACGGGCTCGGTCTGCACCAACCGCACAACCCGTGGCCCAAAGTAATTTGCCAAACTCTTCCGCCGTCTCAATATCACAAAAGTATTGTTGGTTTTTGGCGCGCAAGACGACGCCTTCTCGTTGCGCCTGGACCTTCTGCCGGACAGACCGATGGCGAGTGGGAACAATCTCTCCTTCATACCAACAGCCGACCTTCAAATCACGCCAGGTTTCACGGTTTTCCAGCGCTTTTTCCTTCTCGTTGCGTGGTTCGATCCGTACTTTGGCAGCGTCCATGGAGCCATACAAGATGTCTGGCGTGGGCGGTTGACTCCGTTCCCGTTTTTGCAAACCAGCCTCCGCCTGCGTTTCCTTCACCAACCTCGTGTCTGCCTGACGTTGGAGTTCTCCCATTTTTTGCGTTTCAGCACGCACTGTGTTCTCTGAAACCTCAAACAACAAAAACTCTTGCAACCACTTTCTGCCCTCCTCAAATGCTTTGTGTATTCCACTCAACGCAATCAGATGCGCCAACCCAGCCGTTACATTGCCAGGTTCGATACCATACCGTTTGTCTACGGGCGCTTGACCTTTGCCGCAAGTACAACCCGCATAGTATGCTCTTTGATAGACCACTTTCCCAAATACGGACCAGATGGTCGCCTCGCGCCTCCTTTGGTATTTCAACTTGCCACCACAGGCGCATTCCACCTCTGCTCCCACTTCTCCATGGGCGTTCTCCAGAAAACACTTCAAGGCACTCCGTCCGATCTCTCGCAGGCTTTCTCGAAACGCCATTTCTACGTCCCCAATTCGAACTTCTGCCTGTCCTTCCGCTTTCATCGCCTCCGTTACAACCTCTGCCAACATCTTGCCTATCTCGTTTATTTTTTCAATGTTATATTTCATTCTGAGCCTCGGGTAGGTGGTTTGCTGATTACTTACTATCCTACCGGAGGCTCCCTTTTTCTGACAACCTTTGCGTGCACACGAAACCGGAGAGATCGCCACATCCCAAATCTATGACTTTGCCGGGCGGCTACTCACCTCCACTGATGAGAATGGAGTCGTGACCCGTAACGCCTACAATGCCGCCGGGCAGTTGACCAGTGTGACACTGGCAGACGACACCACGGACGCCACAACCATCCAGTATGGCTATAACCGTGCCGGACAGTTGACCAGCATGAAGGACGTGTTAACCACCCATGAGACGCGCTTTGAATACAACGATGCCGGGCAGCAGGTGAAGAAGATCCTTCCGGATGGTGTTACGTATGAGCAGTTCCATTACAACGCCGCAGGCAAAATGGATTGGCACCGCTTGGAAGACGGCAACATCAACAACTTCACGTACAACGAGATGAACCGCCTGACGGAGATCTCATACTTCGATGGGCAATACGCCAACTTTACATACACGTCTGTTGGGCAACGCAAAACTGCCTCGACCCGTACGCAGGGACCCGCAATCCCGCAGGTCACGGATTACGACTACGATCCTTTTCAGCGGCTAGAGAAGATCACAAGACCAGATGATGCTTACGTAGCCTATACCTATAACAACAACGACCAGCGCGCCTCCATGACCACCCCGGCCGGCACGACGAATTATGGCTACAACGGTTTGGGGCAACTGGAAACGGTGAGCGTGGGGAGCGCGACCACTACCTTCATATACGACCCAGTTGGATTCCTGACAGAGAAGCGACTACCGAATGGGGTCACTCAATTCTACACACCCAATGTGAGGGATCAGCTCAAGAATGTCACCAGCAAGGATTCTTCCAATGCGGTTCTGGGATCGTTTGAGTACCAACTGGATAGCGCCGGGAACCGCGAGCGAGTGACCGAAGCGGGCGGCAGCTATATCAAGTGGGATTACGACAACCTGTACCGGCTGACCTATGAAACGCGCTACAACAGCAGCGACGTGATCACTACACAAACGCAATTCCAATACGACGCAGCAGGTAACCAGAACTGGGTCAAGGTGGATGGTGTCACGACCGATTACACCTACAACACTCTTGACCAGTTGATCTCGACTGGCTCGACCACATATGATTATGATGATCGCGGTAATTTTTATCAGGTGATTAACGGCTCGCAGATCACCACCTACACCTACGACGCGGCAGATCGCCTGGCAGGTGTGACCCTGCCCGATGCCACATCGATTGCTTACAGCTATGATGCGGATGGCAGGCGGGTAAAGCAAACGGTTGGGTCAGCGACCACCAACTATCTGTGGGATGAAACCTCTGCTTATGGCGATGTGGTCTATGAATACAATGAGAGTGGCTTGCCGATTGTCAGTTATGTCATGGCTGGGACAGAGATACTTTCCCAGAACAGAAGCGGAACCACCAATTATTACCTGCAAGATGGACAGGGCAGCACCCGTGCTCTGACGAATAGTACAGGAGCAATCACCGATTCCTATTCTTACACTGCCTTTGGGGAACTGTTCAACCAATCGGGGACAACCACAAATAGCTATCTCTATACGGGACAGCAATTTGATTCGCTGACCGGGTTATATGACCTGCGGGCAAGATACTACAATCCCGCGTTGGGGAGGTTCCTGTCGCAGGATACGTATCCTGTTGATTTCTGGAACCCAATGGAGTTCAATCGATATACATATACAGGAAACAATCCTGTGAATCTAATTGACCCAAGCGGGCATGAAGGAACAGTTGATTATAGCGTCCTTCTAAGAAATGCATTACGAAGTGCAAAAGCAGTTGCAGAAATTGGCTTCAAGGCTGGAGCAGTTTATGGAACCGTAGCCTCTCTGTTTTGCACTGATAATGTTGGTGATGCAATAGGACTAATCGCGACATCGGCTGTGACTGGTTATTTGGGCGGAGGCTTACTTGGCGGTATCGCGGGAGTTCCTGCACTAGCTGGACTAGCAGAAGCGTTGGGAGCCACAAGTGGACTGGTCGGTTATGCAATGGCTGCTGAGGATATGAGAGTACATGGAGCAAATGGATGTAACATCATCAACATGGCTGCGTCTTTGGTTGCTTTTACGGGTAGCTCTTACAGCGGACTTTCTGGCGGAGGACCATCCATGCAACTTTCTTATGCTGGGTTGCCAGGAGGTACATCTGCTTCGGTTATCCCAGGAGTTGCTGGCAACACAGGGATATGGGGAGCGCTTGGATTAGCGAACATGATATCAGGAGGTAGTGGGGATGATGAACCATACATACCAAAACCTGGGGAACCTTTCGGTGAAGGACGTCACAAAGGGAAAATACCTCCCAAGCGTCCAGGGATGTATGAGTATATTGACAAGTTCGGCAAATGGTATGTAGGGATAACTGATAATCTTTACAGGCGTCTCATAATACAGCATAAAAATGACTATGCAAGTTTTGAAGATGTTGTGTGGACAGAATTACAGACTTCAAGTGATAAGGCACTACGTGTGGCTGAGCGAGTAAGATTTGAACAATTATTGAAAATGGTTGGCTCACAGAATATGGCAAATAAGGGTAACGTTATTTCGGTGGAACAGGCTAGATGGTGGTTTGACAATGGCTATTCTCAAACCATACCGGGATGGCCTAACTGGCTTACGAAGCCTTGATAAAATAAAAGGTGTAGTGATCATAACTTTGTAGGAGGCTGTAAATGGATGTTGAGTTCTTTTGGAAGTTGATAGAAAAAACCTTCAAAATCAGTGAGGGTAATCTTTCTAAGCAGGTTGAATTATTAACCGAATTACTGGCTCAAAACTCTGAAAATGATATCGTTGATTACAAAACTATTTTGGATAATCTGATGGACGAAGCTTATGATGCCAAACTGTGGGACGCCGCTATAGTTATTAATTGTGGATGTAGCGACGATAGCTTTGCTGATTTTCGTGCATGGGTGATTGCCCATGGCAAAGAGGTCTACGAGAAAGCACTAGTTGATCCAGAGATTCTTGTAGATCTCGTCGAGATAGATGAATGGGCAAGCGATGAATTATTTCTGTATGTAGCTGAGGAGTCCTATGAGCGTAAAACAGGGCAAGAATTACCTGCTCATGTGTATAGAACAGAACGCCCAGAATTACGCGGTGATTTTTGGTCGGAAGAGACCAGAAAAAAGCGATTTCCAAAGCTAGCAGCAAAGTTTGGTGATTGTAGCAAGAGGTGGCCTTTATTGCCTTGAGTGCCCTGGTCTCTTACCATGTTGAGCCTCTTTTGGCGGCTAATCTCGGCTCGGCGTGGATTTTTGACCCCGCTGAGTTTTGTTTTCAAATAATTGATCTAGAGCCAGCCATAAACGGGCGAGGCAAACCTCCTTGCCAACCGAAACGGGTCGCCAAAGGCAACACTTTCCATTTGCCAGCAGGAACGCGCCTGACTGACCCTGGATGCGTTTGCTCCTGATTGCTTATAATCCGAAGCACCATGTAAAGTAGAAAACACATTTTGATAAACACGGATGCTTTCCTTTGTGGAAGCATCCGTGATTTTGTTTTAAGTCGTCAATTAGGCTGGCGCAAAGCTTTTTCTAACCGACACGGCTCGTACACCTTCCGACACATTTTCATATCATACGCCCGGCATTTGAGAACCGAACTCCACAAGGATACTTCTTCTCCTATGCACATTCCGCAACAAGGATTGATATGAAAATAGTCTACATTTTGCTTCTGCCCATTGTTGTGTTGCTTATGTTAATCGGATTGAACTACCGTCAAATCATCTCTGCCTGGATGATTCGAACAGAAATAAACCGGCTGGAAAATTTGGCGGCAAACGCAACAGGGGAATATTCAAACCCTGCTCCATTGGAAGACAAGTTTCAAGGGGAGTTATCTCCAGACTTCTGGAAGTTTTCCATCATCAACGGCGGTGGAAAAGTTTCCAACCAGGAGGCCTGGCATGCAGCCGCCATGACCGTTGAGGATGGGCTGGCGATCAACCATTTCCCTGATACCGAGTTTGAGCGTGAAAGTTCACAGGCGCGCCAGCCGGCGGCGGAGCGCTACAACAACGTCACCCTGATTGGCGCAAGTGGATTTCAACCCACATCTTCCAAAGATATTGTTCTGAAGTTTTCTGCCAAAGCCAGTGAAAATTTCTACGGCACCGCCGGCGTGATCTTCCAGCCGGTTGGAACCCTTCAGCCCGATGGACTCTTTGCCAGGGCTTTTGACATGTTTGGCTTTTCCGTTGTGGGACCAGAGTCTTCCATTATGGGAGTCAATGGGGCATTGTGTTATTTGGCAATCAATTGGATGCCGGTGCAGCTCAACAAGCTGCCAGTAGATGCCCATGAAGGGCATGACTATGAGATCCGCCTACGTTGGGTGAGCAACGCCAGGTGGCTGGGCTTGCTCAGTGTGGATGGCATTGGACAATGCGAGATCCCCATGCCAGCGTTCGGACCGCTGGAGGTGCATGTCTGGAGTGACAACGCCCTGGTGCTCAGCACTCCACGCCGCTGGTGGGAGATCGCGCCCACTATGGAACTGGAACACCAAAACAGCGGAGACAAGGAATTCTCACTTGGCTTCATTCAGATCGCCGCGGAGCCGAGATGAAACTCCCAAAGTTATTACAACTACCAGACACCTTCGATCCGGATGATCGCCGGCGCAGGCAGATCCTCAACATCATCCTGCTGTTCTTTATATCTGCGGGACTGGTCTCGATCATCGCCACCTTTGCCTATGGCGACTCATGGCGGGAGATCTTTCAGGATCCGGAAGGGATGCTCGTCATTGCCAGCAGTATTGCCGTGGTGGTCCTGTTTTCACTTCTCTTCCTTCTCAATCGCTGGGAGCGTTCCGGGTCGCTGGCAGGCTGGCTATTTGTCATTGCCTTGATCGCCATTATTTCCTTTTCTGATTTCCCCGCAGACCTGATGAAACGCGGACTCATCCTTTGGACTCTTCCCGTTCTGGCGGGTGGGATCGTTCTGCCGCCACCGGCGGTGTTCCTGGTGGCAGGATTGGTCTCGCTCACCAACTTGTACATTTCCATCGTGGTGGCACAGGTCTCCACCAACCCCTATGCTATCGCCATCTACTTTGTCCTGGCGGGTCTAACCTGGCTGGGCATGTCCATTGCCAACACAGCCATTCGCACAGCGCGCCTGGAGGCGCAAAAGAACGCTGCCATCCTGAACGGGGTGGCGGATGGTGTGGTGGTGGTGGATGAAGAGGAGCATGTAGTTTTGGCAAATCCGGTGGGGCTATCCCTGATGGGCAGCGGGCTGGCACAACTTACAAGCCAAATCAAGGACCAGCAGGAACTGCGCGGGCGCGTGTTGTCCTTTACCTGGAGCGATGTTCAGGAGGTGGGGCGGGTTGCCATCGTGCGCGATATCTCACGCCAGGTGGAGGTCGAACGCGCCAAGCAAGCCATGCTGGGTGTGGTCAGTCACGAGATGCGCACACCGCTCGCTGCGATCATTGGCTTCGCTGAGGTGATCACCTTGCGCAATGACATGGCGGCCCAGATGGCAGAGCGCATTCGGGCCAATGCCCAGCGCCTGACATACATGGTGAATGACTTGCTCGATCATGCCCAGATGCAATCCGGCTCATTGAAGATTCGCAATGAGCCGTTCTCCCCATCATCATTGCTTTTGCTTGTGAAGAATTTGCTATCTGGTCTTGCCGAGCAAAAGAGTCTGAAGCTCATCACACATATCGATCCCAGTTTGCCTGAACGGATTCTGGGTGACAACAGCCGGCTGCAACAGATTCTCGTCAACCTAGTGGGCAATGCCATTAAGTTTACAGATTATGGTGAGGTGCACATGTCGTGCAAACGGCTGGATACAGAATGGCAAATCATCGTGCAGGATACTGGTATCGGTATTCCGGCGGAACGCCTGCCGGATATCTTCGAACCCT
>Ga0073934_10009610_pt1 | contig 12317 bp, 8 predicted proteins | sample LarsenN4metaG_FD_76834 | JGI IMG/M metagenome (GOLD analysis project Ga0073934, IMG submission 76834) | Hot spring sediment bacterial and archeal communities from British Columbia, Canada, to study Microbial Dark Matter (Phase II) - Larsen... ... | reverse complement strand
CCGGCGTCGTCACCTTCACCTTCGTCCTCGGCGCCGCCACGCAGCCGCCCGATGATCTTGCTCCGGTCACCAACTTCGATTTCGACGGTCACGGGCTTCTTGTCGCGGAGCAGTTCCACCTTCAGCTTCCTGCCCACCTCGCTCTCGGAGACGATCGCCACCAGTTCATCACCATTGTTAATGGCCTTGCCATTCACCGTCGTGATGACGTCGCCCCGGTGGACGCCGGCGCGTTCCGCGGGGCTGCCCGCCTCGACGTTGTTCACCACCACGCCATGCTCGGCGCCGAAGCTGCGCAGCAGCGAGGGGTTATTCTGGTTCATGAACGACACGCCAATGGCGCCACGGCGCACGCTGCCGGTAGAGATGAGCTGGTTATAGACCTTGCGCGCCGTGTTGGAGGGAACCGCGAAACCCACGCCGTCGTAAGTGCCGCGATTGGTGGCGATCGCCGTGTTGATGCCGATGACCTGTCCGGCCAAATTCACGAGCGGCCCGCCGCTGTTTCCCGGATTGATGGCGGCATCGGTCTGCAGGTAGCGCTTGAATTGCCCTTCCGGTCCGCCCTCGATGTCGCGGCCTTTGGCGCTCAGGATCCCGGCCGTGACGGTGGAATCCAAGCCAAACGGGCTGCCGATCGCCAGCACCCAGTCGCCCACGCGCATGGAGTCCGAATCGCCGAACTGCGCATTCGGCAAGGGTCGACCGACGTCAATCTTGATGACGGCCAGGTCCGTGTCGCGGTCCTTGCCGATGATTTTGGCCTCGTGGCCCCTGGAGATGTCGTCTTCACCGTGCAGGCGGACACGAATGCGATCGACGGGTTTGTTTTCGCCCGGCTGCATGATGACGTGATAGTTGGTCACGATGTAGCCGTTCTTATCGACAATCACGCCTGAGCCTAAGCTGGGCTGACGGAATTCCGTGCCGGGCCCCTGCCCCTCCGGTCCGTACTGAAAGAAGCGATCGAAGAAATCGCCGAAGGGCGAATCCTCGGGCGCGTGGAAGCGCCGGCGGCTGATGCGCACCACCGACTCAGTGTTGATGTTCACCACCGCCGGCTCGACCGCGTCGGCCACGCGGGAAAAAGAATTCGAGAGGTCGGCAGGGGACGGTGCCGGCAATGGCGTCGCGTCCGCCGCGACGGCGTTCGCGACCCTGGCGGCGCGCACGCCGTTCGACACCAGCGTCCCGATCAAAATCCCAATTCCCAATGTGACGGCGATCAGTACCGCCGGAAGAAATCTTCGCCTGTTCCTACTCATAACCACCACCTCACCCCTTGGCCAGTCCGCAACCGGCTGCTTTTGCATTATACACTGCTTTGGACGCGCCAGACCCGGAGGGCGTTAGCATCGCCGCGTGTTGCCTTGCTGGCCAACGGCAACGAGGTTGCATCGCCCAGCACGAGCCTCAGCGCGGACGCCTGCTCATCTCCGCCAGATCCCGTTTCTGCCCTGCCCAACTCTCCATTGGATGAGTGAGGCATGGGGTAAGTTGCTCTGAACGGGTCTACGCCCCTTGCTGAGGCGGATGCCGACCAGCGGTTTGTAGAGTAGCCGCGTGACTTGCTCTTGATCGAAAGAACTATCCCGATAGCCGGTAAGAGGCCGTGAGCGCGCTTCTGCCTTCGCCTTCACGACTGGCGAGTGATGACCCAGGAGCAACAGCTACTTCTTGTCTTTGCCTTTTGCTGACGGCTTCCCTTCCTTCTCCTTGCGGGCTTCGGCTTTCGCCGTCTTCTCCGTCTTCTGCTCAGCTTGCTGGGCCTGGGCCTTTGAGAGGCCGTGTTCGACACCTTGCTCGCTGGCGACATCCGCCGCACGTTCGAGACCCTTCTCGTTGGGCTTGCCCGTCTCCTTGCTTGCTTTCTCCCCCTTGCCCTCCGCGTGCTCAGCCTTCTTCTCGGTCTTGGCGGCCTTGTCTTTTGCCTGCCCGTGCGCCTCGGCGCGACCTTTCGACTTCCCCTTGCCTTGCGCGGCCACCGCGGCTGATCCCGACAACCAGAATGCAACCGCCATCGCAAGGACTGACAATATGACTCTCTTCATGTCTTTTCCCTCCTTCGCATTTTGCGCATAAGACATCTGCAGCAATCCCCCCGCCAGACGCCCGCAGTGACCTGTAGTCCTATCATTCCACGCCATTTGGTCACTTTCAACGATTTGCGGGTCACGTCCGGAGGGGCCCTTTGTCAGGAAGACTTACCGAGCCTGTGAATACGTTGCATGCTCCGAGATCTCAGCCCTCGACGGGGGAGGGCGCGCTCCCACCCCAGATCTCCGAGATAATCATCCCGGCCAGAATTAGGGCGGAGCCAAGAAACAGCCTCCCGCCCAGCCGCTCGCCCAGCACAATCCGCGAGGTCGCGGCGGCAAACACCGGCTCGAGCGCGAAGATGAGGGCGGTGTGCGCGGGGGGCGTAAACTGCTGCGCCCAGTTCTGCACCGAGAAGGCAAGTCCTGTAGCCAACAGGGCGGTCACTGCGATCGCCGCCACGAGCCCCACGGTCCAGTGCAGCCGGAACGGCAGTCCCAGCGGCCCGGCGGCGAGGGCCAGCAGACCCACAGCGAGGATCTGGATGGAGACGAGTTGACGGAACGAATGCCGCCGTGTATAGGCGCCCACCAGGACTATGTGCACGGCAAAGGCACAGGCCCCGAAAAGGGTCAACATGTCGCCGCGATTGACCGCCGCCAAGCCGCGGGGCATCACTAAAAGGTATATTCCGCTCAGCCCGAGCACGGCCCCGGCCAGCATTGCGGCGCGCAGCCGAAAGCCGTGCATCGTCTGGAGGAAGGGGACCAGGATCACCGCAAAGCCCGTGATGAATGCGGATTTGGACGGCGTCGTGTACTGAAGTCCCGTGGTCTGGAAGAGGTAGCCGCCGAAAAGGAAGATGCCAAGTAGGAATCCCCGCCCAAGCGCCGCCGCGCTCATCCGGCCCTGGTACATGAAGAGGAAGAGCAGTATTCCCGCCAGCGTGAAGCGCACCGCGAGGAAAGCCAGCGGTGTGGCGTGACTCAAGGCGTCCTTCACCACCACGAAAGTGGCTCCCCAAATCATGGCAGTCAGGACGAGGAGAATCTCCGCTTTGGCGCGTTGGCTCAACAGAGTCGTCAGTTGTCAGTGATCAGTCAGAGCGGCGGGCTTTGGCTCGTCAGCTGACGGGCACGTTGTCCGCCTGAGGGCCGGCGCTACACTTTCTCGCCGCAGATCGCAAAGATTTCCGTGTCGCTCAACACCCGGTCGGCCTGTTTGGCGCGGCTGAGGATCCTCTCGACCAACTCGTCCGTGGGTCGGAACTGGCGCTTCTCGAGCCAGAAGACCACATTCGACTTCCCGCTCATCGGGCCGATTTCGATTTTCTGGTCGATACCAAACCAATGAGACGGCACGCCGGAATAGACCTGGTTGGCCAGTTCGACGTCATTTTTGCGGAATGCCTTGATCACGGCCGCCGCGTGGACGCCGGTAGCGGTGCGGAATGCATCCTCGCCCACCACCGGGTAGTTGGGCGGGATCGGCACCCCTACCGCTTCCGACACCACCGAACAGTACTCTTTGAGCTTTCCCAAGTTCCGGTCGATTGCGCCCATGAGCCTAAGGTTGACTAGCAACTGGTCGAGAGGCGTATTCCCCACCCGTTCCCCGATGCCGAGCGCGGTCCCATGCACTTGCTGCGCGCCTGCTTCGAACGCGGCCAGGGAATTCGCCACCGCCAGGCCGCGGTCCGAGTGGCCGTGCCAATCGAGGCGGATCGGTTCGCCCGCGGGTTTCACCACTTCCTCGTGCACAAAGTGCAGCAGGGCACGCACGCCCGCAGGGGTCACGTGGCCCACGGTGTCGCAGACCACGATGGCCCGCGCGCCGCACTCGATGGCCGTCGTATAAAGTTTCTTGATCACCTCCGGCCGGGCCCGCGTCGTGTCTTCGGTGACATACATTACCGGCAGCCCGAGGCTGCGGGCGTGTTTTACCGCCCGCTCGGTCGTGCGCAGCAGAAAGTCGAGCGTCCAATCCTCGGCGTATTGGCGGATCGGGCTCGAGCCGAGAAATGTCGCGGCTTCGATCTCGACGCCCGTCGCCTGAACGATATCCGCGATCGGGCGGATATCGGCTTCGGTGGTGCGCGCTGCGCAGTTGGGCCGGATCCGCAGCCGACAGTGGGCGATTTCCTGCGCGAGCCTCAAGACATCGGCCTGCGCGCGCGGGCCAGCCCCGGGGAGTCCCAAGTCCACCGCGTCGATGCCCAGCCCTTCCATCAGGTGCAGAATCCGCAGTTTCGTCTCGATAGGAGGATCAAGCACGGAAGGCGACTGGAGACCGTCCCGGAGCGTCTCATCGTCGAGCATCGGGCGGCCGAGCAGCCTCAGTTCCGGCCCCGCGGCGCGGTTCCAGTCGTGGATGAGTTCATCGGTGAGTGCCATCAGTGCGGATGTGGGAGTACCTGGACGAAGCCCTTCGAGCGATGGGCGAACCGCACAATCTCTGTGTACACCCGCTACCGACCAAAATCGCCGAAAATGTTCACGGGCCGCTTTTCGTAGCGCAGTCCGGCGCTGGAGCGGTCCTCGGCGGCGGGGCGATAGAGCGTCTTGCAGCGCTCGCAGCGGTAAATCTCCACGCCCTTTCCCACCTGCTTGATAACCGCTTCGGTGGGCGTGTACCAGCGCTTCAGGTGCCCCACGCAAAGCTTGCCTTTCTCGTCTTTCTCGTCACAGGCGCGCTGGCCCGGCTTCTTCTCTTTGACCTTGCGTGTCTCAGCGCTCAACATTCTTACCTCGATTTGTCCGTTGCCCGTCGTCCGTTGTCAGTGGTTAGGGCTCAGAACTGCTCTCTCAAGGGTTCATTGTACTCAACCCTATGCCTGTTGTCCAAAAGGCGAACAACGGACCACGGACGACTGACAACGGACGGCGCCTTAATATTCTACTTTCCCAAGGCATAGTCCCTGCGCCGGCGCTGTCGGTCCGGCCAGAGTGCGGTCGCGGGCGGCCAGAATCCGAGTTACGTCGGCGGGTGTGAGTTTTCCTCGTCCTACTTCCATCAGCGTGCCGACCATATTGCGGACCATATGATGCAGGAATCCGTTTCCCGAGACTTCATAGATCAACATGGATGTTCGAGGACGCGAAATGAGTCGCGAGGAGAAAATCACCCGCACCATCTGCTTGCTCCTTTCATCCCCCGTCATCCCGTCATCGCGGCCAGTCCGTGCTGTGCCCACGTCTCGTGCTGGGGAGGTCCGAATTCTGAATTCTGAATTCTGAATTCCGAATTCGGGTTCCTCCCCCGACACTGCCGCAAACGACGTGAAATCGTGCTCGCCCTCGAACCCGCGGGCGGCCGCGGCCATCGCTGCGGCATCGAGCGGATACGGGTAGTGCCAGACGAATCGCCACAGGAACGGCGAGCAGACAGGGGCTTGGAGAATCCGGTAGCGGTAAGTTTTCCGCCGCACATCGTAGCGCGCATGGAAGTCCTCACGGACTTCTGTCGCCTCTTTCACCCGGACGGTGGGCGGCAGAAGGTTGTTGAGCGCTTTCTTCAGGTTTTCGCAGGGGATGGGACACGCGACCTTGAAGTTCGCCACCTGATTCAAGGCGTGCACGCCCGCATCCGTGCGCCCCGATCCCCAGACGCGCGACTTCTCCCCAGTAACGCGTTCGATGGCGCTTTCGACACAATCCTGAATCGTTGGGAGACTAGGCTGCCGCTGCCAGCCGTGGAAGTCAGTCCCGTCGTAGGCTAACACCAATCGAATGTTGCGCACGCGAAAAGAGGCCGAAGCCTGCGTTTGCCGAGTAAACACGCTGGCGTGCGCGTTGTCAAGGCCGGGGGAGGATGCTAGACTGCCTGCTTTTGTGTCGAAGACACGGAAGAAGGTAAGGAAACGGAGTCCGCGCGGGCGTTCCCAAGGCCGATGTGCAGCGCCCGCGTTCGCCGCGCGCCGGAAATCATCGGCGCGGCAGCAGCTATGGGACTCGAAGTCACTCCCTACCCTTTCTTTGAAACCCCGCGTCCTGGAATTTCGTAAGTATTTCTATGATGGCCAGCACTTTCTGAGAGTCTGACCTAAAGGGAGAAGAACACGCGATGATGCACAAAATCCTAGGCCAGTTTGCCGCGACTGCGGTGCTGGTAGCGGTCTCTATACCCGCTCGCCTGAGCGCACAACAGCCGACCCAGCCCGCGCCGAAGGTTGCACTCGACTACACGCGGACGGATTGGTTCCCCAAGTTTTTTGAGCCTTACCAGCAGCCGCTCGTGCCGGAGCCGCCCATGAGCAACTCGGAGCGGTTACGCGCGCTCACTGCGGACGGCAAAATCCGGCTTTCAGTCGAAGATGCCGTCGCCCTGGCGCTCGAGAACAATCTGGATATCGCCGTGGCGCGGTTTGGCCCGGCACTAGCTCAGACGGACATCGTGCGCGCCAAGAGCGGTGGCGCCACCCGCGGCGTGCAAGGTGCGTTCACCTCGTCAGCTCTGTTTGCCGGCGCGCTGGGCGGCGGCGTGGCGGCGGGTGGCGGCCAATTCCAAGGCGGAGCGGGCGGGGCCTTCGGTGGCGGGGGAGCGACGAACGTCGGCTCGGTTGGATCGTTCGACCCCGTAACTGGCTTCTCCTTCGGCTGGGACCGCCGGACGACACCGCTGGGCATCACCTTCATCACCGGCGTGCCGTACGTCACGACCCAGACGACGCAATACCAGAGCTTCTTTGGCCAGCGTTTTCAGACCGGAACCAGCTACGTCGCCGCGCTCGGGGGGCAGCGGCAGTCCACCACGTCGCTTTCCAACGTCTTCAACCCAGCGGTCAGCTCGAACTTTCTGATCGGCTTCAACCAGCCACTCCTGAATGGCTTCGGCTACCGCGCGAACTCGAAGTTTATCCGCATCTCGAAGAACAACTCCATGATTGCCGACAGCGTCTTCCGCCAGCAGGTGATTGTCGCGGTTACGCAGATCTTGAACCTTTACTACGATTTGGTGTCTTTCCGCGACAACGTCCGGGTGGCCGAGCGCTCGCTCGCCCTGGCCCAAAAAACTCTCTCCGACAACAAGCGCCAGGTGGAGATCGGCACCCTGGCCCCCATCGAGGTGGTGCGGGCGGAATCGGAAGTCGCGGCTCGTCAGCAGGATCTGATCTTCGCGCAAACCAATCTGCAGAAACAGCAGACACTGCTGAAAACCGCGCTGGCCAAGCAGGTGGATAAGGACGTAGCTGAAGCGGAGATTGAGCCGACCGAGGCCTTGCCGGAACCCAAGCCGGAGGATATCCCACCTCTCGATGAGGCCCTCCGCATAGCTTCCCAGAACCGTCCGGAACTTGAGCAGGCCGATCTGAACTTGCGCAACCAGGAGATCGTCATCAAAGCCAACCGCAACGCGCTGCTGCCCACCTTCGACATTTTCGCCACGTACGCGGGGTCAGGCCTCTCGGGCAACCACTGCATAACCCCCAACGTTCCTGCCGCCGTCTGCCAGGCCGAGATTCTCATGCGGGGCGTCGGGCAATCTTTGACCCAGTCGTTCCATGGCAACTTCCCGGATTACTCCTTTGGCGCGACCCTGCAGATTCCCATCAAGAACCGCTCCGCCCAGGCCGACGCCGCGCGCGCGCTGATCGAGCAGCGGCAACTCCGCACGCAACAGCAAAAGACCAAGAATCAAGTGGAGCAGGAAGTCCGCAACGCCGAGATCGCCATGATCCAGGCGAAGTCGCAGATCGAGGCGGCGCGCAAGGCCGTACTACTCGCCCGGCAGACTCTCGACGCGGAACAGAAGAAATTTCAGCTTGGTGAGTCCACCGTGTTCCTGGTGATCCAGGCGCAACGCGACCTGGTGCTGGCGGAATTCCGCGAGGTGCAAGCGCGCTCCATTTACGCCAAGGCGCTCACGGAATTTGCCCAGGCCACCGGAACCACGCTCAGCAAACACCGCATCGAGCTGAACGACGCGCTGGAAGGCAAGGTCTCGCGCACACCGAATATCCCCGGCACACCCAGCGCCCGCTTGCTTGGTGGAATCCGCCAGGGCGGATAGGCTAGACGTGTGACGCGACAGCAGAATCAGGCGACGGCGGTTTTCCATGATGGCTCGTTCTTCTGAAGAGATCTGCCCGCGGCGAGGTTCCTGGGAGACGACGCGAAGCTTCGCAGCGGCTTACGGCACCTGCGCGCCCTGGGCCTCGACGTAGAGGGCGTAAAGGGATTGGCTGCCGGTCATGAACAGCCGGTTGCGCTTGGCGCCGCCGAAGCAGAGGTTGGAGCAAACTTCGGGCAGGTGAATCTTCCCGATCAGCTTGCCATCGGGCGCGAAGACGTGGACGCCGTCGTAGCCTTCGCCCGCCCAGCCAGCGCTGGCCCAGATGTTGCCGTCGGTGTCGCAGCGGATGCCGTCGGCGCCGCCCCGGCCCATATCCACAAACATCCGGCCGTTCGCGAGCCGCTTGCCCTCGACCACGTCGTAGACGCGGATAGGGTGGGGCTGGCCAGGCGGCCGGCCGGTATCGGTAATGTAAAGCTGCTTCTCGTCGGGCGAGAAGCACAGGCCGTTCGGACGGGCGAGATCGGAAGCGACCACGCTGACTTCGCGGGTCTCGGGATCGAGGCGATAGACGTTCGGCGGCAGTTCGAACTCGGCCACCTGGCCTTCGTAGTTCTTCATGATTCCGTATCCCGGATCGGTGAACCAAATGCCGCCGTTCGAGTCGACGACCGCGTCATTGGGCGCGTTCAGCCGCTTGCCCTGGAAGCGCTCGATGAGCACGGAGATGGTGCCGTCGTGCTCGGTGCGGGTGACGCGCCGTCCGTGCTCGCAGGAAATCAGCCGCCCCTGCTTGTCGCGGGTGTTGCCGTTGGTGTAATTCGAGGGGCTGCGAAAGACGCTGATCTCGCCGGTCTCTTCGGTCCAGCGGAGGATGCGGTTGTTGGGGATATCGCTGAACAGGAGGCATCGACCGTCGCCGAACCACACGGGCCCTTCGGCCCACCGCGCGCCCGTCCATAGCCGCTCGAGGGCGGCGTTCCCCACGCGGTACTTCTCGAAGCGCGGATCGAGTGCTTCGACGGCCGGGTCGGGATAGCGAACCGGCTCTTTCCAGTCCCTCGCCCAAGCCCAGGGTTTCGCTGCTATCGTAGCTGCGCCCGCGGCCGCATGGGTCATGAATGTTCGACGTCGCATGAGTCTTGTCCTCTCTCCGATGCTGACTTAGGTTGGATTAGATTTCGGACATGTCATGTTGAGCGAAGCTCATCAATTGACGCACAAAGCGAAGCATCTGCATTTTCGAGCCATCTACCGCCTGCAGATTCTTCGTCGTCCGTCAGCCGACGGACTCCTCAGAATGACACCACGGCGGTGGCCTTCAACGAACCGCTAAACATTCTCCGGCACCACGTAAGGATCACGATACGTGCCGCGCAGCAGCCGGTTAGCTTCCTCGTCGCCAATCACCTGCTCGGTCTCGGGATCGAAGTGCAGGGTGCGGCCCAAGCGGTAGGAAGCATTCGCCAGGTGCACGAGCGCCGAGGAGATGTGCCCTTCCTCGATGGGCGCATTCACTTCCACCTGTCCGCGGGTGCGAACGGCGGCGATGAAGTTCGTCCAGCGATCGTGGCCTTTGGTGAGACTTGGTCCCGGTTCCTGATTCTCGCCCAGCCACGTTTTGTACGAGTCGTAGCCCGCCATGGCCATGTAACCTTTCGACCCGTAGTAGAGGTTGCCGCACATCGCCTTGGGCTGCGCGCGCATGACTTCTCCGGCCGCGCCGGGAATGGCCTGCGCCCCGGCGCCGAAACCCGGCATGCCGATTTCAGCTTCCGTGTTACTGATCCAGTGACGGACTTCAAAGACCAGCATCTTCCGCTTCCCATCCGGCAGGTTGAACTCGAAAGAAGCGGTCAAGGTGTTGGGGGTTTCCTGGTCGTCATCGAACATGAAGTGTCCGCCGATGGCCGAGACCTTGTTGGGCAGCCCGACGCCCAGTCCCCAGCGCGCCATGTCGACTTCATGCACGCCCTGGTTGCCGATGTCGCCGTTGCCCGTGTCCCAGATCCAGTGCCAGTTGTAGTGGAAGCGGTTCTTGGTAAACGGCTTCAGGGGCGCGGGACCCGTCCAGAGATCATAGTGGACGCCCGCTGGCACGGACTCCGCCGGGGTCTTACCGATGGTATCGCGCCACTTGAAGCACAAGCCGCGCGCCATGTAAACCTCGCCGATCAGCCCGGCGCGCAGTTGCTGAATGCCCGCGAGGTAGCCGCCCGCCGAACGCCCCTGCGTGCCATGCATCACCACGCGGTTGTACTTCTTCGCCGCGCGCACCAGTTGCCGCCCTTCCCACAGGTTGTGCGAGCACGGCTTCTCGACGTAGGCATCCTTTCCCGCCTGGCACGCCCAGATGCCCATCAGCGCGTGCCAGTGATTCGGGGTGGCGATTGAGATGACATCGATCGACTTGTCTTCGAGCATTTGGCGATAGTCGATATAAGTCTTGGGTTTGGGCAGACGGAGCTTTCCCATGTCCGCCAGCCGCTTGCCCATCACGCTCTCGTCCACGTCGCAGACCGCGGCCACCTCGACGTCGGGTTCACCCGAAAAGCCTCGGATGTGTTCGAATCCCTGGCCACGAATGCCCGCGACCGCTACTCGCACACGATCATTGGCGCCAAACACGCGCTCGGGGCGAGTCAGGAAGGTGACACTCGAAAGCGCGGCGATTCCGCCCCGCTCCAGAAAATCGCGACGGCTCAGTTCGGATTGGTTCGGCATAATGCCTCCGGCGTTTGTGGGTAACCTTTCCCCAAGCGCCCTTTGATTTCGGGACCGAGGCCCCGCACCGCTGGATTGCGCACGGCGGATTCTACCACCACCCGCGCCGCAGTGAACGCACCAGTTCCGTACGCGCCGATACGAGGTCAGCGTTCAAAGTTTGACATCGGTTCAAACGATCAACTAACATGCCGGGAGGTCTCGGTCCTCGCGATGAACAAAGACGAAAAAGCCGGCGTACAACTGGAGGCGGATTTCAAACGGAAGCCGTCGGAGGCCGAGCGCCACTGGGAAGAGCGGACGCTCACGCCCGCTCTCGAGAAGTTGCCGGAGCGCCGGAAAGCCTTCACAACCCTGTCGGGAGTTCCCATCCAGCGGCTGTACACGCCCGCCGATTTGGCGGATTTCGATTACGCCCGCGACCTCGGCGACCCAGGCGAGTATCCCTTCACCCGCGGTATTCACCGCACCATGTATCGCGGCAGGCGGTGGACGATGCGGCAGTTCTCGGGCTTCGGCACGCCTGAGGACACCAACCGGCGCCTCCACTACCTCCTTGCGCAGGGCCAGACGGGCCTCTCCATCGCCTTCGATTTGCCCACACTGATGGGCTACGACAGTGACCATCCGCTGGCTGAAGGTGAAGTCGGCAAGTGCGGCGTGGCGGTCAGCTCGCTCGCCGACATGGAAACGCTGCTCGCCGGGTTGCCGCTCGAGCAGATCACGACTTCCATGACCATCAACTCGCCCGCGGCGATGATCTGGGCGATGTACCTGGCGGTGGCTGAAAGACAGGGCGCCGACTGGAAAAAGATTTCCGGGACGACCCAGAACGATATTCTCAAGGAGTATATAGCCCAGAAGGAATACATCTTCCCACCCCGGCCTTCAATGCGTCTGGTAGTGGACACCATCACCTTTGGCGCGCGAGAGGTGCCGCGCTGGAACCCCATTTCTATCAGCGGGTATCACATCCGCGAGGCGGGCTCGACCGCTGTCCAGGAGCTGGCCTTCACTCTGCGCGACGGGATCGAGTATGTCGAGTGGGTGCTCCGCGCCGGCATGGACGTCGACGAGTTTGCCCCCCGCCTCAGCTTCTTCTTCAATGCCCACAACGACCTCTTCGAGGAGATCGCCAAGTACCGTGCGGCGCGCAAGATCTGGGCGCGCGTGATGCGCGAGCGCTTCGGCGCGAAGAACCCCCGCTCCTGGTTCTGTCGCTTCCACACCCAGACGGCCGGCTGCTCGCTCACTGCGCAGCAACCTTACAATAATGTCATCCGCACGACGATTCAGGCGCTGGCCGCGGTGCTGGGGGGCACGCAGTCGCTCCACACCAACTCGCTCGATGAAGCCTGGGCGCTGCCCACGGAAGAAGCGGTCACGCTGGCGCTGCGCACGCAGCAGGTGCTCGCGCATGAAAGCGGCTTGGCCTCGACCGTGGACCCGCTCGGAGGTTCCTACTTCCTCGAGAAACTCACGCTCGAGACCGAGCGTGCTTGTTACGAGTACTTCGACAAGATTGACGCGATGGGCGGCATGGT
>Ga0073934_10009609_pt1 | contig 12317 bp, 12 predicted proteins | sample LarsenN4metaG_FD_76834 | JGI IMG/M metagenome (GOLD analysis project Ga0073934, IMG submission 76834) | Hot spring sediment bacterial and archeal communities from British Columbia, Canada, to study Microbial Dark Matter (Phase II) - Larsen... ... | reverse complement strand
GCAGGAGGTCCGCTACGACGGCGGCAACCCGCGCCATCAGGTGCGCGTTCACAACTCCTTCGACCTTCCGGGTCGTGTGCGGCTCGACTGGCAGCTGCGACACGTCTCGAGGCTGTGGGGCCTCCGTCTTCCCGCCTACACTGAATCCAACGTGCGGGTCAGCTGGCAGGCGACCGACGAGCTCGAGCTCCACGTCACCGGTCAGAACCTGCACCACGACCACCACGCCGAATGGATCGCCGATACGGGCACGGCCAACGTCGAGATCGAACGGAGGTTCTTCATGGGGCTGACATGGCGAAGATGAGAGTGATCGCACTGGCGCTGCTCGCGCTCGCGTGCGCCGGCGAGCAGGCGCCCCGTGATCGCGTCCTGGTTATGGTGGTGGACGGCCTGCGCCCCGACTACGTGACCGCCGAGATCATGCCGCGCCTGAACGCACTCGCGCTCGAAGGCTTCCGCGGACAGGCACACCACTCCGTCTTCCCGACGGTCACCCGCGTGAACGGCCCTTCGATTTTCACGGGGATGAGCCCCGGCAGTCACGGGCTCCTCGGCAACTCCGTCTACCTCCCGAACGTCGATCCGTCGCGAACGCTGGACGCGTCGGACGCCGCCGACCTCCGGGTGATCGATGCCTCCACGGAAGGCCAGCTGCTCACCACACCGTCGCTCGGCGAGATGCTCGACGAGCGCGGGCTCGTCTACTTCGCCGTGTCGTCCGGGTCGAGCGGCTCGGGCCTGCTGATGAACCACCGCGGGGCGGGAGCCGGCCTGGTGCACTACGAGTTCACGCTCCCTGACTCGCTGGGCTCGGTCGTGGCGCAGGTGGTGGGACCGGAGCCGACGATTCCGCCGGGGTCTCCCGCGGTCCAGCGCGTCGCACGCGCCGTGGACGAGCTGCTTCTCATCGGCATCGACCGCGTCGACGCCGACGTGCTGTCGATTTGGCTCACGGAGCCGGACGGGACGGCGCACCGCGAAGGCATCGGTGCTCCGGAGACGATGGAGGTGCTCAGAGGCGTGGATGCCGAGATCGGGAGGCTGCTCGACGGCCTCGCCGAGCGCGAGCTGCTGGAGCGCACGAACATCATCGTGACGTCCGACCACGGCTTCACGACGCACCAGGCTGGTCGCTCGCTCGAGGACCTGCTCGTCGAGGCCGGCCTCAAGGAATCGGAGGAGTCGACCGACGTCGTGGTGGCCGGCGACGCCATCCACGTCAACGACTCCGTGCCCGGCGGCGAGGACGCGCGCATCGACGCCATCGTGACGCTGCTCCAGAGGACGGAGGGGTTCGGCCCCGTGTTCACGCGCGGCGTCACGCCCGACACGATCCTCGGCGCGCGCGAGGGCACGGTCTCGTTCGCGGCGATCGGGTGGGATCACGAGCGGTCCGCGGACATCCTGACGAGCCCCGACTGGACCGACGCGGAGAACGAATACGGATGGCGCGGCGTCGTGCTCACGGGCGGTACGGCCGGCCACGGCAGCTCGAGCCCGTGGGACATCCACGCGACGCTGATCGCAGCCGGACCGGGCATCAAACGGAACGTCGCGTCACCGATTCCGAGCGGAAACGTGGACGTGACGCCGACCGTGCTCGCGCTGCTCGGAGCGCCCGTGCCGGAGGGGCTCGACGGCCGCGTGCTCGAGGAGGCGCTGCTGAGCGGTCCTCAGCCCGGTGAGATGGCCCTGTCGACGTTCCCCATCGTGACCTCGGCGACCCTGGGCGGCATGAGCTACCAGCTCACGGTGCACCGCACGATGGTCGACTCGAGCGTCTACTTCGACGGGACCGAGGTCACGCGCACGCCGAGCCGCTGACGCCCCCCGGGAATCGGAGCAGAAGATGACGACGCCTTGCAGACGGTCGAGCCCGTGGCTCGCGGTTCTCGCGCTTCTTACCGGCGTGCAAGGCGCGTCGGCGCAGGCGCCCGCGTACGCCCGTAGCACCGGAACGCGCGAAATCACGCTCGGGAGCGGCACCGTGATCAAGATGCTCCTCGATGCGTCGAACCTGGGGACCGGAGACGTGGAGGTCGCGGAGATCACGTTCCCGGCCAGCGCGCCCGCGCCGACGGCGGGCCACCGCCACGGTGCCACGGAGATCTTCTATGTCATCGAAGGCGTGCTCGGCCACGTGGTGAACGGGCAGGAGCACCGGCTCGGGCCCGGCATGCTGGGCGTCGTGAAGCCGACCGACGAGGTGATGCATCGCGTTCTGGAGGGTCCGGTCAAGGCCGTGGTGATCTGGGTACCCGGCGGCGAGGGCGACCGCATCCAACCCGCCGAGCGCTGGCGGGTTCTGGCTCGCTGAGGGTCGTCGTCGAGCTCAGGGCGCCGAAGCGGGGACTGCCCAGAGCAGGCTCATCGCTCGCTCGTAGGGCATGAGCACCGGCGAGCCTCCCGCGGACTCGTAGCCCCACACGAACGCACGCCGGTTCGGGTAGGCGGCGAGCACCGCCCGGTTCCGGTCCGGCCCGTGATCCCTCACGAACAGCGGGCGTCCGGCTTCGAGCGACGGCAGATCGCCCTGCCAGAGCAGAGGAGCGAGCGCGATCGAGCCGAAGCGATCCGCGGCGGCCTCGCGCGCGCAGACCGCGGACCACGCCTCGCCATCCAAGCGCGAAGCGCGCGTGCCGCCCTGCAGGAGCAGAGCGCCGAGGCCCGAGCGCTGCTCGTGGGTCTGCGCCAGGTCGATGGCCGGCAGCTCGGACGGGGTCGCGGCTCCCAAGCGGGCCAAGGCGTAGCGATGGAGCGCACACGTGTCGTTCCTGCGCAGGATCGGCTGGATCGAGTCGTTGCGCATGCCTGCCGCCTGCAGCGTAGACGCGATTCGCTCGTCCCACGGCGCGTGCACGAAGACGAGCGAAGGCTCGGCGGTCTCGGGAGCCGTGATCCGTGAGAGCGTCTCTTCGTTCCACGCCTGCGCCCGCACTCGGGCCCACGCGAAGGGCACGGCGGCGAGCAGCGCGATCGCCGCGCCGGCCGTGATCCCCGCCCGCAGCGCCGGCCCGGCTCGCCGGTGGGCGTGCGCGATCGCGAACACGGCGAGGAGGATCCACGCGGGCGCCGCCTCGAAGAGCATCCTCGGCGCGTGGAACCAGTACGCGGCGTTCGCGGCGACGGGGAGCACAGCCCAGGCGGCCACGACGGAGAGGCCGGCGGGCAGCGCCGGTGCCGCCGCCAGGTACGCGGCGGCGACGAGGGTGACGGACATGGGCGACTCGAGGAGGCTCACGCCGAGCTGCCCGACGTCCGATGCGGTGTACGCGAGCGCGTCCCTCAATCCGTACGGATAGGCCCACGGGTCCGCGTGCAGCCCGAGCCCGTGAGCCGGTCCGTGCAGCGCTTCGTATCCGAGCGTGAGCGGCGAGCCGAACAACGTCGCGTCGTACCAGAAGAGGAGAAGGGCGCTCGGAGCGCCGCCCGCGGTCCAGGGGCCGATCGCCCGTAGGGCGTGACGAATTCCGCCCCGCTGGAGCCACACGCCGAGCGTGAGGACGGGTCCGAGAACGAGCCCCGTCCACGGCCGCGCGAGCACCATGATGCCGACCGCGGCTCCGGCGGCGACCGCCCAGCCGCGTCCGCCGTCGGTGGTCCTGAGCGCGGCATACAGCGCGGCCGCTCCGGCCGCACCGGCAGTCACGTGCGAGGGCGTGACCGCCGCGATCGAGACGGCGAACGGGCTCACCGCCACCAGAAGGGCGGCGAGGCGGCCGTGGGCGCGGTGCTCCACGGGCAGCAGACGGTCGAAGGAAGCCACGAGGAGCCCGACCATGAGACCGAACAGCAGCGGTCCGGCTGCCCAACGAAGTCCGGCGAGCACGAACGCCGCCCACACCAGCGGGTGGCCCGGCGGATACTGAGAGGTCCACCCCTCGGCCGTCACGAGCATGTTGGGGATCAACCACGCTTCGGCGCCCGCGGGCAGCGGGGCTCCAAGCAAGCCCGCGCCCAAGTAGCGGGCCTGGATGAGCTGCGCCATCTCGTCCACGCCGGGGAGCAGACGGTCGTAGACGACGATCGCCACGATCGCCGAGAGTCCCGCCGCGAGCATGGCCGCGACGAGCGCGAGCCGCGGTGTGCTCGGACCCGTCAGGAGCTTCGCGAAATCCGCTCCGATGCGCTCGAAGACGCTCGCGGCGCTGCTGCGCGGCGGAGCACGGCGTGCGATCACCGCCGCGGCCGCGCCGAGGAGCACGACCAGCACGCCACCCCACAACGTGAGGCCCCAGCTCGCCTCGGCCCTCGCCAGCGCGTCCGACCCCGCAGGCCCGTTGCGCTCGACCGAGAGCATTCGATGGAGCGGAAGAACGCAGAGGAGTGCGACGGCAAGGGCCGCCGCCCTCCTCACCCACCGTGTGGATGGGACCGGACTCGCGCGTGACTCGAGGCTCGAGCGTGGGGAACTCGGCACTCCGAAGGTTGGCTCGAAGCGCGGCGCGAAGTCAAAAGCCGCGAGCAGGCAACCATCGGCGGCACTCCTCCGTCAGAGAGGCAGCGAGCGCCGGTGGGCCGGCGGTCATTCTTCGGGAGGAGGTGGGGATGGGTGCGACGAGCAGAAGGTTTGGGATGGCGGCAGTATCGTTGGCTCTGGCGGCGGCATCGGCGGTGCCGGTGGCGACGCGCGCGCAGTCCGTGGCGGATCCCGAACGGGCGGCGCTCCTCGAAGCGGAGGCGGCCCGGCTGCATGAGCTCCCCAGTCGTTGGGCGGATGCAGCGAGCCTGTATCGCGCTGCTGCGGCTCTGCGACAGACGGAGGATCCCCAGGCCCGGCAGGATCTATTCATCGCCGCGAACCTCTCCTATCAGCTCGGAGATCGGCCCTCGGCCGTCACCGCGCTCGAATCCGCGGGCACGCGCGCGCTTTCCGCCGGGGATTCGGTCTTCGCGACGGAGATGTTCGCCAACGCGGCGAGCATCGCGGAGGAGGCCGGCATGGTCGCCTACGAGCGCAGGCTGAGGTCCCGCGTGGCGGATCTAGCTGGAGCCACTGGCATCCGGCGGGGAAGCAGCTAAGCATAACGCCGGCAGCGACATGCGGGGGCCGCCATCGGGGGTGGGCGGCCTCCGCGTCCGGTGCCCCGTTCCTGCCGCCGCGGTGGCGCGGCACTTGCTTGGCCGTGGGTCGGAGAGCGCAGTCACCCCCGACCCCCGATCGACGCCCATGGAAGAACAAATTCTGACCTTCCTGTCGAAGCTGGAAAGCGACAACAAGCCCCCCACGATCGAAGCGGACACCGACCTGTTCGAGACCGGCTTCCTCGACTCGTTCGGCTTCGTCGAGCTCGTCGGCTTTCTGGAGACGTTGACCGGCTCGACCGTGACCGAAGAGGACATGGACGACCCGCGCTTCACGACCGTCCGGGGCATCGTCGAGGTGCTGAACGAGAAGGCCGCGCCCGAGCCGCGGATGGCCGCGGGCGGCTCCAGGTGACCACGGTCGCCAACCCCGTCGTTAGCGGATACTCCGACCTGGCGGCGGCGTACGATTCCCCGGCGAACCTGCGGTCGTGCTGGGGAACGGCGAGCGACGAGATCGTGGCCGGCATCGAGCTGAAGCCCTCGTACCGGACGATCGCCGACATCGGCTGCGGCACCGGGCAGGCACTCGAAGCGCTGGCCGCGCGAGCGCCCGAGGGCAGCCAGCTCATCGGTGTCGAGCCCGCGGAGCAAATGCGCGAGCGAGCCCAGGTGCGCACGAGTCATTTCCGCAACGTGCGCATCCTCGACGGTACGTTCGAGAGCATCCCGATCGATTCGGACTCCGTCGACTATCTCTACAGCATCCACGCCTTCCACTGGGCGACGGATCCGACGCGAGGGGCGGAGGAAGTCGCGAGGGTCCTCCAGCCCGGCGGTGAGCTGGACCTCTTCTTCGTCGGGCCCGACAACGGGGCCGAGTTCAACCGCGTCACGACGCCGCTGATGAGGAAGTACATGGGCCGGGCGTACATGGCGATGGCTGCGAAGATGCAGCGGCAGATCTCCCGCGAGCAGGCGCTCGCTCTGTTCGCACGCACGCTCGGCCGCGAAGGGCTGACCGTGGACGAGTCGCGCCGCACATACTGGGACACCCTCGAGGGACACTGGGGCTGGCGCGTGCGTATCGAGGGCCACTTCAGCCGCATCCCCGCCGACAAGCGCGCCGCCTTCGACGCGGAAGTCCGAGACGCGCTCCAGAGCCTGAGCACCGAGCGCGGGATCCCGTACACGATCCATCAGCTCCACGTGAAGCTGCGCCGGCCGCAGAACTGGGAGTGAAGAACAGAGGGCGACGGCCCGGAGCCGCCGCCCTCGTTTTCGTTTAGCCGAGCCTCGGGGCAGCGGCTAGTGCACGTGGGGCTCGACCGGAATCTCGCCCCTGCACCCGATCGGCGGCTTGAAGCGCGGCGCGAAATGGAAGCGGCCATCGAGCATGACGACCGCGTTCCGCACGTCCAGCGTCAGCGACACCGTCGACGTTCCGGATCCCTCCACCTCGATCGGCGGACAGAGCGGCACGATCGCGGTCCAGCCGCCGCCCGGAGGCGTGATCGTGATCTCGGTGTCGTCCTTCAGCACCAGCTGGACCTCCGTCATCACGACGACGACCTGATCGTACGTGGCCGCAGGTAACTCGCCGTCCGGCAGCTGGACTTGTCTGCCCGTTTCCAGCGTGACCACGTCCACCGTGACCGGCAGGTCCATCTCGACGTCCTCCAGCACGCCGTCCAGGTTGCGCGCGAGCACGCTCGCGAACGTCACGTTCGCGGCCTTGATGAACGGAAATGCGCGATGGTCACCGGGGCCCGGGCCGCTGGGGCCGTCCCCGGATTCGTCGTGGGCGGGTTGGACGGTGTCAGAGCCGCTGGTCGCGAGCGGCGACCCCGTAGGCGTGATCCCGGCGTCGCCCCCGATCACGAAGCGCACGCGACCGTGGTTGGGCGCCAGCACGCCGTCGCTGCCGCCGCAGGCCGCGGTCATGGCAACCACAGCGAGAGCGGTCAGCAGCCTCGATTCGAACGGATGCCGTGGGTTCATACGACTCCTCCTGCCGGAAGGTGGTGATCGACCCGCTCGAAGCAGAGTAGGCGCCCCGCGCAGGTGCTCGCCAGGGGCGGCCGCTCTCGGCTGCGCTGCCTGCGTGCGGGTCACCGGCGAGGAGCGCCTCCGCGGTCGATCCGCTGGATTCTCGTATCACCCCGTGATCCACCGTCCGTCCCTTTCAGGGGACACTCGCCGGCTCGCTAACTTCTCAAGCTGTTGGTATACAACGACTTACGTCATGGCACGGGCGATGCTTCTCTCCTCGGGCGACGAACGATTCGCTCGAGGAGGGGGGACAAATGAACCGTGCAGCGTTTGGTCTCGTGATCCTGGCCGGCGGGCTGTTCACCGCGGCGCCGCAGCGGGCTGAGGGGCAGCTCAACGCGCAGGTCGTGCTGACTTGGGAGTTCGGGGACGATGGCTGGGTCTCGTACCGACCCGCGCACGCGCCGCACCGGGAGGTCGTTTACTACGACACACCGCGCCAGCGCGTCCACGTCCCGCCGGGCCACATGCCGCGGCCGGGGTACTGCCGGCTCTGGTATCCCGGCGTGCCGCCCGGACACCAGCCGCGCGCGGAGCGATGCGAGCGGCTCTTCGGAATGCGCTATCTGCCGCCGGGCGCGGTGATCATCGGCTCGCCCGCCTATGACTTCGACTACGGGGACGATCGTGGCCGCGGCAGAGGCCGAGGCAACGGCAAGAAAGGCCGCTGGTAGTACCGCTCGACGCCGCCAAGACAACGACGGCGAATCGGAACGACCGAGGTCCTCCGCCCCGGGGGATCTCGGTCGCTGCTTTTCGGCGCTGATCGCCAGATGCGGACGGCCCCTTCGCGACCTATGATCACGGCATAGCCAAGACGTCCGTGAGGTCGCGAATGGAAGGCGGTCATCCCAACGGCGGCACCGACGATCTCTCGCGCCGCGGGTTCCTGAAGGGTTCCGGAGCCGCGCTGGTCGCTGCCGGCGTCGTTCATCCGACGGCGGCTCCCGCGTCCCCGCCGGACGCATCCGTCCAGCAGGCCCCCGCTGCCCCGCGCACGTCCGTTCGCTTCACGGTCAACGGCGCCGAGCAGCGGCTGGAGGTGGAGGATCGCTGGACGCTCGTCGAGGTGCTCCGTGATCATCTCGGGCTGACGGGCACGAAGATCGGGTGCGAGCGCGGCGAGTGCGGCGCGTGCACGGTCCTCGTCGACGGCGCACCGGTGTACTCGTGCAGCACGCTCGCCGTGTGGATGGACGGCCGCTCGGTTCGCACCGTGGAGGGCCTCGCGCGCAACGGGGAGATCTCGGTGCTCCAGCGCGCCTTCGTCGAGAACAATGCGCCGCAGTGCGGCTTCTGCACCCCGGGCCAGCTCATGGCCTCGACGGCGCTGCTCGAGCGCAACCCGACGCCGACGGCGGCCGAGGTGCGCAGCGCGCTGGCCGGCAATCTCTGCCGCTGCTCGAACTACAATGCGATCGTCGAGGCGGTGCTCGCGGCCGCCTCGGCGGGTCGGACCACGGGAGGCGCCGAGTGAGCCCGCGGCAGCAGGTGCCGGCGGCCCAGCTGCCACCGCTGCAGACCGTCGGCCGCAATGTGCCGCGCATCGACGCCGTCGAGCGCGTGACCGGGCGCGCAACCTACACGCGGGATCTCACGCTCCCGGGGATGCTGTACGCGCGGCTGCTCACCAGCCCGCATCCGCACGCGCGCATCGTGTCGATCGACGCCTCGCGCGCGCGGGCGCTCCCGGGCGTACGAGCGATCATCACGCACGAGACGCATCCCGACATCGTGTACGGGTCGGGGTCGATCGCGGGAGGGGCGCAGTACAACGACGAGGCGAAGGACCGCACGCTCCACAAGCGCTACATGTTCGACAATCCGGTGCGCCACGTGGGCGAGCCCGTCGTGGCGGTCGCTGCGGTCGATCGTCACGTGGCCGAGGAGGCCGTGCGGCTCATCGCGGTCCAGTACGAGGAGCTTCCGTTCGTGCTGGACGTCGAGGAGGCGCTCGAGCCCAGCGCTCCGCAGATCTGGCCGGAGGGCAACATCGCGCTCAACGGACAGAACCAGCCGCGTCCGCTCGGCGGCCGCCAGGGCGATCCGGAGGCCGGCTTCGCCGCAGCGGACCAGATCTTCGAGGACCGCTACACCACGGCGTTCAATCAGGACGCGCAGCTCGAGCCGCGCTCCGCGATGGCTCATTGGGAGGGCGACAAGCTCGTCCTGCACACGCCCACGCAGGGCATCTCGAACTGCCGGCACGACAACGCCAAGGACCTCGGTCTCGAGGACCACCAGGTCCAGGTCATCTGTCAGTACATGGGCGGAGGGTTCGGCGACAAGAACGGCAGCTACTACTTCGATCTGATCGCGGCGATGCTCGCGAAGGAGACAGGCACGCCGGTCCTGCTCGAGCTGACACGCAAGGAAGACTGGCTCGGCACGCACGGCCGCTGGCCCACGGTGCAGGATCTCCGGGTCGGAGTGAAGAACGACGGCACCGTGACGGCGATCCGGCAGCGGGCGTACAGCGGCATGGGGCCCTACCTGAGACGGTCGGGAAGCCTCAGCGGCATCGACGCGTATGCGTGCCCGAACGTGGACCGGGAGATCTATCCGGTACACACGAACCGCGTGGTGTCGGGCAACTTCCGGGCGCCGAGCGAGCCGCAGGGCTACTTCCCCGTCCAGTCGCTCATGGACGACATCGCGTATCGGATCGGGCTGGACCCGGTCGAGTTCGCGCTGAAGAACATGCGCCGCCCGACCGAGCAGATCCGCTTCACGAACTACTCGATGGAGGAGTGCATCCGCACCGGCGCGCAGCTCTTCGACTGGAGCACGCGCTGGCGCCCGCAGCCGGGCGCGGACGCCGGGCCGGTGAAGCGAGGCGCGGGGTTCTCGTTCATGATGTTCCGCTCGGGAGTGGGTCCGAGCAGCGCGATCCTGCGGGTGGACTCGGCGGGCCGGTACACCCTCTTCGTGGGCGTCACCGACATCGGGCCCGGCGCCAAGACCACGATGGCGCTCATCGCGGCGGAGGCGCTCGGCGTGCCGCTGGAGCGCGTGGACGTCGTCTGGGGCGACAGCGACCGCTGCCCGTACTCGGTGGGCGAGTCGGGGAGCCGCACGACGATCATGACGGGATACGCCGTCGTCGAAGCCTCACGTGATCTCCTGAGGCAGATCGCGGAGCGCGGGATGCCGAGGGGCAACGACGTCCTGATCGCTTCCGCCACGCCCAATCCCAGCACGGAGGGCCGCCAGCGCCTCTGCTTCGGCGCGCACTTCGTCGAGACCGAGGTGGACGTCGAGCTCGGCCACGTGCGCATCACGAAGTACGTCGCCGTGCACGAGTCGGGGCGCATCCTCAACCCGCTGCCCGCGCGCGACCAGATCCGCGGAGCCGTGCTGCAGGGCGTCGGCATGGCGCTGCGCGAGGACCTCCTCTACGACGCGCGCAACGGCCAGCCGCTCACCGCGGGCTACTACGGCGCGCGCCATCTCACGCACCTCGACGTGCCGCAGATCGAGGTGACGTTCATCGAGACCGACGACGGCTTCGGGCCGTTCGGCGCCAAGACGGTCGGCGAGGCGGGGATCATCCTCGCACCTTCGGCCGTGGCGAACTCGATCTTCAACGCCACGGGCCGCCGCATGAAGGATCTGCCGATCACGCGGAGCCGGCTGGTGGAGGCGCTCGCATGAAGGCCTTCGCGAACCAGAACGCGCGCAGCGTCCAGCAGGCGGTCGCGCTCGCCCGCCAGGCGCTCGACTCGGGCCGTGCGGTCTCGTTCGCGGGCGGCGGGAGCGACCTGCTGCAGCTCGTGAAGGACCACATCCCGAATCGTCCCGGGTCCAGCCCCGGAATCGGTGAGCCCGACGTGCTCATCAACCTCAAGGGCGTCGTCGGCCTCGATCGCGTCGAGTCGAACGCCGGCGGGCTCCGCATCGGCGCGCTCACGACGCTGCGCGCCCTCGCCGAGGACGCCGCGGTGCGAGAGCGTTACACGGTCCTCTCCGAGGCCGCGGAGACCGTGGCGACCCCACAGATCCGCAACGTCGGCACGCTCGCAGGCAACGTCGCGCAGCGCCCGTGGTGCTGGTACTTCCGCAACGGCTTCCCGTGCTACAAGGCCGGCGGCGATCGCTGCTTCTCCGCGGGCGGGGAGAACCAGCTGCACGCGATCTTCGGCGGAGGGCCGAGCTATATCGTGCATCCGTCGGATATGGCTCCCGCGCTCGTCGCGCTCGGAGCGACGTTCCGCGTCGCCGGGACGGCGGGTGAGCGCGCCGTGGCGGCCGCCGAGTTCTTCGTGCTGCCGAGACAGGACGCGCTGCACGAGAACGTGTTGGCGGACGACGAGGTGCTGATCGGGTTCGATGTACCGGCGCCGGGGAGCGGCACCCGCAGCACCTATCGCAAGATCATGGACCGAGAGACGTGGACGCACGCGCTCACCAGCGCGGCGGTCGTGCTGGAGATGGACGGCGTGACATGCCGGAGCGCGCGGATCGTCCTCGGGGGCGTCGCGCCGGTGCCCTGGCGCGTTCCAGCAGCCGAGCGCCTGCTCGCCGGGCAGCGCGTCACCCCCGATCTCGCCCGCCGAGTCGGCGACGCCGCGGTGGACGGTGCGCGTCCGCTCTCGAAGAACGCCTACAAGGTTCCGCTCACGCAGAAGCTCGTGGAGCGGACCGTGCTCGACCTCGCGACGCGGGCCTGAGGCGCGGTCGCGCGTTGGCTTCGGGCTCGATGGACCGGCGGGCGTTTCTCTCCCTCGGACGGCGCGGCCGTCAGCGCGTGCTCGAGCTCTCGTGCGAGCGCCTCTACGTGCGCTGGGTAGACGCCATGGCGCACGCGGCTCGCCCGAGCGTCCACGAGCTCTTCCCCGAGACGGGTGAGCCGCCGACCCAAGTCGCCGGTGAGCGCACCGACGATCTCCTCGAGGAGCTCGAGCGGAAGCTGGCAGATGCCGAGGTGGTACGGGTGATCGAGGAACGGTGGCTCGATGACATGGCCCTCATGAGCGGCGTGAAGAGGAGAATCGAGGCGTTCGAGCGGCGGGGTGGGCGCGTCGAGCGCGTCTGGAGCGATGTCGCATGAAGAGCCCCACGATCGCTGTGCGCGCAGCCATCGTCGCGCTCGCGTTGGGCGTCGGCGCCGCGCCTGCGGCCGCCCAAGCGGCTCCCGACGACGTGCTGAGGCAGCGTGTCGAGGCCGCTCTGGCCGCGGCCTCGGATCTGCCGGCGGACTCGATCTCCGTGCAGGTTCGGGGCGGAGTGGTCACGCT
>Ga0073934_10009608_pt1 | contig 12317 bp, 10 predicted proteins | sample LarsenN4metaG_FD_76834 | JGI IMG/M metagenome (GOLD analysis project Ga0073934, IMG submission 76834) | Hot spring sediment bacterial and archeal communities from British Columbia, Canada, to study Microbial Dark Matter (Phase II) - Larsen... ... | reverse complement strand
TTCCTCCCGTGGTCGCGCTGGGCAGCCGAGTCGCTCCGCGCGCAGGGCATCCCCGACGGCCGCATCCGCGTCCTGCCGCCGGGCGTCGACCTCGGTGTCTGGCGCCCGCGTCCCGAGCTGCGCATCCGGGACGACGCCGGCCCCGTCCGCATCCTCTTCGTCGGCGGCGACTTCGCCCGCAAGGGTGGCCCGATGTTGCTCGATGTCTTCCGCGAGCGCTTCGCCGAGCGGTGCGAGCTCGACATCGTCACCCGCGACGCCGTCGATCCGGCGCCGAACGTCCGCGTCCACGCGGCCGAGGCGAACTCCCCGCTCCTGCGCGAGCTCTACGCCCGCGCCGACCTCTTCGTCCTGCCGACGCGCGCCGAGGCCTTCGGCATCGCCACGACCGAAGCGCTTGCCAGCGGCCTGCCGGCGATCGCGAGCGACATCGGCGGCGCCCGCGACATCATCGACCCCGGCGAGACCGGTTGGCTGATCGAGCCGACGCCCGCCTCCCTTGCGGCGGCTCTCGCCGACGCCGTCGCCGACCGCGCCCGCCTGCGTGCGATGGGCGAGCGCGCCCGCCGCGCCGCCGAAGAGCGCTTCGACGGCGCCCGGAACGACCGCATCGTCGCCGACATCATGGTCGAGGTTGGCGAGCGCGCGCGCCGCCAACGGGAGCGAGGCCACCGATGAGCGCGGCGCAGTCGCTGAAGCGCATCGTTCGGCGTGCCGGGATCCGGCGCTCGACCGTGGCCGCTGCGCGCATGCGCTGCGAGCGCGTCGTCCTATCCCATGCCGGCCGCCGCAATGAGGGCCCTCGCCCGCGCATCCTCTGCTATCACTCGGTCGGCACACCGCGCTGGGGCGTGAACGACGTCTCTCCGGCGCGGTTCCGCCGCCAGATCGAGCGCGCGCTCGCCGCCGGCTATCGCTTCGTGCCCGCGGCCGAGATCGCCCGCGCTGACGTGCCGACGCAGGCGCCGCTCCTCGCCGTCACCTTCGACGACGGCCTCCGCTCCGTGCTCGACCACGCGGCGCCTGTGCTACGGACGTACGGCATCCCCTGGACGATCTTCGTCGTCAGCGACTGGGCCTCCGGCCAGCACCGCTTCGGCGAGGGCACCATGCTCGACTGGCGCGACCTCGAACGCGTCGCCGCGGCCGGCGGCAGGATCGGCAGTCACTCGGTGAGCCACCCGGACTTCGCCCGTCTCGAACCCGGGACTGCGGCCAACGAGCTCGCCCGCTCGCGCGAGGCAATCCGGGCGCACCTCGGCCTCGACGTAACCGAGTTCGCGATCCCGTTCGGGCAGTCGATGAACTGGACACCGGCTGCCCAACAGGCTGCCCTTGAGGCCGGCTATACGACGGTCTACGCCCAGTCCGAGGACCGCCGGCCGCCCGGCACCGTCGCACGTACGTTCGTCACCCGCTTCGATGGCGACCGGATCTTCGATGCCGCGCTCGGCGGAGCGTACGACCGCTGGGAAGAATGGGTCTGAACGCGCGAGCGTTTATGTTGCCGGACGGCTCGCCATAACCTTCTCGACGGGCACTCCCTCCCCCGTCAACCGGTCCTCAACACCGCGTCGATACCTTCCCGAACATCGGTGCCTCGCGCCTGACGATGGGGAGGACATTTCTTGACCACGCTCGCGTCCCGCCAGCCCGTGACGAAGCCCGTCGATGGCGTCGTCGGCGTCGCCGTCGTCGGCTGCGGCTACTGGGGCCCCAACCTCCTCCGCAATTTCTTCGATACCCCCGGTTGCCGCGTCGTCGCCGCGTGCGACCTGTCGGAGCAGCGCCTCGAGGCAATGGCGCGGCGCCACCCCAGCCTGCGCGCCACGACCTCGCTCGACGATGTCCTCGACGACCCGGCGGTGCACGCCATCGCCGTCGCGACGCCCGTCGCCAGCCATGCGGCGCTCGCCCGCCGCGCCCTCGAGGCCGGCAAGCACGTGCTGGTTGAGAAGCCCATGACGCTCTCGACCGAGGAGGCGCAGGCGCTCGTCGAGCTGGCTGAAGCGCGCGGGCTGCAGCTCATGGTGGACCACACCTTCGTCTACACCGGCGCCGTGCGCCGCATCAAGCAGATGATCGACAGCGGCGAGCTGGGGAAGCTGTACTACTACGACTCCGTGCGCGTGAACCTGGGCCTCATCCAGCACGACGTCAGCGTCGTCTGGGACCTGGCGGCGCACGACCTGGCGATCATGGACCACCTGATCGAGCAGCGGCCGGTCGGCATCAGCGCTATGTCGGCGACGCACTTCCCGGGCGGCATGGCCGATGTCGCCTACATCACCGTCCAGTTCGAGGACAACCTGATCGCCCACTTCCACGTGAACTGGCTCTCGCCGGTGAAGGTGCGCCAGGTGCTCATCGGCGGCGACCGCCGGATGATTCTGTACGATGACATCGAGGCGACCGAGAAGGTGAAGGTGTACGACCGCGGCATCCGCTGGAACGACGACCCGATCGAGGCGCGGCGGGAGACGCTCGTCGCCTACCGCCTCGGCGATATGTACGCGCCCGTCCTCGACCAGACCGAGGCGCTGCGCAACGAGTGCGCGCACTTCATCGAGTCCGTCCGCGCCGGCACGACACCGCTGACGGACGGCCGCGCCGGCCTCCGCACGGTGCAGATGCTCGAAGCTGCCGAGCGCTCGATGCGCAACGGCGGGGCGATGGAACCGCTCGGATGAGGGCCGCCGGCCGTCAGGTGCCCTGGCTCGACCTGCAGGCCCGCCTGCGCCCGCTCCGCGCCGAGCTCGTCGCCGCGTGCGAGCGCGTCATCGACAGCGGCGTCTACGTGATGGGGCGGGAGGCCGAGGCGCTCGAGCACGAGTTCGCGGCGTACTCCGGCGCGAAGCACGGCATCGCGGTCGCCAACGGCACCGTCGCGCTCCAGCTCGCCCTGCTCGCCGCCAACATCGGGCCCGGCGACGAGGTGATCAGCGTCTCGCACACGTTTATCGCGACGGTCGAGGCGATCACGGCCGTCGGCGCGAAGCCGGTGCTCGTCGACGTCTGCCCCGACACCTACACGATCGACGTAGCCCAGGCGGAGGCGGCGATCACGCCCCGCACGAAGGCGATCATCGCCGTCCACATCTACGGTCTGCCCGCCGACATGGACCAGCTGCGGGCGCTCGCCGACAAGCATCGACTGCTGCTCGTCGAGGATGCCGCGCAGGCGCACGGCGCGCGCTACCGCGGGCGCCGCGCCGGCAGCCTCGGCGATGTCGCCTGTTTCAGCCTCTACCCGTCGAAGAATCTCGGCACGCTCGGCGAAGGCGGCATCATCCTGACGAGCGACGACGGCCTCGCGACGCGCATGCGCGCGCTGCGCAGCCACGGCGAGGTCGACCGCTACGCGTCGCAGGAGCCCGGCTACAACTTCCGCATGCCGGAGCTGATGGCGGCGATGGCGCGCGTCCAGCTGCCGCACCTCGACGCCTGGAACGCCGAGCGCCGGCAGGTCGGCGCCTGGTACGCCGAAGCGCTCGCAGGCCTACCTGTCGTGATCCCGCACGTGCCCGCCGACCGCGAGCATGTCTACCACCTGTACGTCGTGCAGACGGAGCGGCGCGACGCCGTCCGGCAGGCGCTCAGCGAGCGCGGCGTCGGCACGGCGGTGCATTACCCGCTCGCTGTCCACCAGCAGCAGGCATACCGCTCGCTGGGCGTCTCGCTGCCAGCGACTGAGCGCCTCGCCTCCCGCGTGCTGTCGCTGCCGATGTACCCCAACCTCTCGCAGGATGACGTGATGTACGTTGGGGAAGCGCTGCGCGCGGCGCTTGAAGCCTCGAAGGCGCTCGTGGCGTAGGTAACGGCGCCCGGGCCGGGGGCGTTGACGGTAATGAGATAGCGCGGACTGAAGTCCGGGCGGTGTACCGAACAAAACGGAGCGCCTGCCCCAGGCAACGAGGGGTTGCACGGGCATCAGCCCGCGCTGGGGTGGAACGAGGCGTAGCGCGGGGCTAGCCTGCGATGGGAGAAAATCGAGGACAATGGCTGACCTTCACGGCGCGCGCATCTTCATCACCGGAGGCGCCGGCTTCATCGGCTCCCACATCGCGGACCAGGCGCTCGAGGCAGGAGCCGCGAGTGTGGTCGTCGTCGACGACTTCGTCCGAGGCCGCCGGGAGAACCTCGCCCGCGCCATGCGCACCGAGCGCGTCGAGGTCCACGAGGGCGACATCTGCGACGCCGCGCTCGTCGACCGCCTCACCGAGGGTGCCGACATCGTCTTCCACCAGGCGGCGCTGCGCATCACGCAGTGCGCGGAGGAGCCGGTGCGCGCCGTCAACGTCATGGTCAACGGCACGCAGAACGTCCTCGAGGCGGCGCGCAAGCACGGGGTCAAGAAGATCGTCGCCGCCTCGAGCGCGTCGGTCTACGGCGAACCGAGCTACCTGCCCATCGACGAGGCGCACCCGTTCAACAACCGCACGCTGTACGGCGCGGCGAAGATCGCCAACGAGCAGATCTTCCGCGCCTACGCCGACATGTATGGCCTGCAGTACGTCATGCTGCGCTACTTCAACGCCTACGGCCCGCGCATGGACATCTACGGCGTCTACACCGAGGTCCTCGCGCGCTGGCTCGACCGCGTCGACGCCGGACAGGCGCCGATCATCTTCGGCGACGGCACGCAGTCGATGGACCTCGTCTTCGTGACGGACATCGCGCGCGCGAACATCCTCGCCGCGCAGTCGGACGTCACCGACGACTACTTCAACGTCGGCACGGGGGTCGAGACAACGCTGCGCCAGCTGTGCGACATGGTGCTCGAAGTTACCGGCCGCACCGACCTCACGCCCGAGCACCAGCCCGAGCGCAAGGTCAACCCGGTCCGTCGCCGCATCGCGTCGATCGACAAGATTCGCGCCGCGCTCGGCTACGAGCCGGCCGTGGACGTGCGCGAGGGCCTGCGCCAGCTCGTCGAATGGCGCAAGGAGTCGCTGTGCCTGTCGTGACGACGACGGTCCCACTGACGAAACCGACGCTGGGCGAGGAAGAGGAGCGCGCCGTCCTCGAGGTGCTGCGCTCCGGCTGGCTCGTCCAGGGCGAGCGCGTCGCCGCCTTCGAGCGCCGCGTCGCCCAGTACGTCGGCGCCAAGCACGCGGTCGCCACGACGAACTGCACGACGGCGCTCCAGCTCGCGCTCGAACAGCTGCACCTGCGGCCCGGCGACGAAGTCATCGTCCCGAGCTTCACCTTCGTCGCCTCCGTGAACGCGATCATCCACGCCGGGGGCACGCCGCGCATCATCGACGTCCAGCCGGACACCTGGAACATCGATCCTGACGAGGTCGAGCGCGCGGTCAACGAGCGCACGCGCGCGGTCCTGCCCGTCGACCAGTTCGGGCTCGCGGCCGACATCGACGCGGTCCTCGACATCGCCCAGCGCCACGGCCTGCGCGTCATCGAGGACGCCGCCCCCGCGCTCGGCGCCGCCGTCCGCGGCCGGCGCGTCGGCGCACTCAGCGAGATGACGTGCTTCAGCTTCCACCCGCGCAAGAGCGTCACGAGCGCCGAGGGCGGCATGATCACGACCGACTCCGACGAGGCGGCCGAGCGCGCCCGCCTGCTCCGCTCACACGCCGCCTCCGTGTCCGACCTCGCGCGCCACGCCGCCGAAGGCGTCATCGTCGAGGAGTACCCGGAGGCCGGCTACAACTTCCGCATGAGCGACCTCCACGCCGCCGTCGGCCTCGCGCAACTCGACCGCCTCGACTGGGCGATCGCGCGCCGGCGCGAGCTCGCTGCCGCCTACGATGCCGCCTTCGCCGGCATCGAAGCGGTACAGGTGCCCCACGCGCGCGACGGCTTCTTCCACACCTACCAGAGCTATTGCATCGTCCTCACCGACGCCGCCCGCATCACCCGCGACGCGGCCATGCAGCAGCTCAAGCGCCGCGGCGTCACCACACGCCGCGGCTGCATGGCGGTCCACCTCGAGCCGTACGTCACGAAGCGCTACGGCCGCGCCAGCCTGCCGGTCTCCGAGCGGCTTGAGGCGCGCTCGATCGCCATCCCGCTGTTCCCGACGATGACGGCCGACGAGCAGGCGCAGGTCATCGAGGCCGTGCGCGACGTCGTCGGCTAGCGCCGGCGTGACGACGGAGTCCGGCTGGCCGCGCCGCGTCCTCTTCGTCCTCCAGTCGACGCAGGTGGGTGGCATGGAGACCCACGTCATTGACCTGGCGGGCGAATACGTGCGCCGCGGCATGACGGTACGCGCCGTCGTGCCCGCGAGCGAGAGCATGGACGTGCTGGTACCGCGCTTCGAGGCGAACGGCATCGAGGTCGTCCGCCGCAGCAGCGACGCCCGCCACGGGCGCCTGCGTCAGCTCGCCGGCGTCCCCACGTTTGTCCGGGAGATCCGCGCCTTCCGGCCCGACGTCCTCCACTTGCAGACCGGCGGCGCCACCGGCGGCCTCGGCGTCGTCGCCATGGCGCGCCTCGCCGGCGTGCCCGTCGTCGCCGTCACCGAGCACGATGTGCCGGGCGAGCGTCCGTCGCTGCACCAGCGCCTCGCCCGCCGGGCGATGGACCGCCTGCTCCATGCGCTGATCGCCGTTTCGCGCCGCAACGCCCGCCTGCGCGCCGAACGCATCGGCATGCCGCGCGCGAAGTCCGTCGCCATCCTCAACGGCGTGCCGATCATCGACGCCAGCCCACAACAGCGCGCGAGCGACCGGGCCGCCGTGCGCGACGAATACGGCCTCGGTGAGGACGAACTCGTGGTCGGGAGCGTCGTCCGGCTGGCGCCGGGCAAGGGCCTCGACGACCTCCTGCGCGCCTTCGCCATCGTCGTGAAGGGCGTTCCCGCCACCCGCCTGCTGCTCGTCGGCGATGGGCCGCTGCGCGAGGAGCTGCGAGCGCTCGCCGGCGAGCTCGGCATCGGCGGCCGCGTCGTCTTCGCCGGCGAGCAGAAGCAGCCGCGGCGCTTCCTGCATGCGATGGACGCCTTCGTCCTGGCCGTCCCGGCCGGCTCGATGTCGATTGCGCTGCTCGAGGCGATGGCGGCCGGCGTGCCGCCGGTCATCACCTTCTGCGGGCCCGAAGAGGCCGTCATCGACGGCGAGACCGGCCTCTGTGCCCCCGCCGGCGACCCGGCAGGCCTGGCGCGTGTGCTGCATGCGCTCGTCGCGGACAGCGCGCTGCGCGCGCGCCTTGCGGAGGCCGCGGCGGCGCATGCGCGGCGGCACTTCTCCGTCACTCGCGTCGCCGACGATACGCTCGCGGCGTACACCGCGGCGCGAGCCCGGGGACCAATGCCAGAGGCGCTCGACGCCGCGGGACCGCCGGACCCGCGCCCCGGGGACCGCGCCCGGGGTTAGCCGGCCGGCGGCTGGTTCACGGCGGCAGCGGCGCGTGGCGCACGGGGCGGTCCGGCGTTGTGTTCCGCGGGTCGAGATCGCCGCACCAACGACGCGGCGAGGGCCCGCGCGCGTTTGAGGGCCCCGCGTGGCCAGGGGCAGAGGTTATACGCCCACAGCTCGCCCCGCGGCGGCGCCCAGAGGGCCTTGTAGTCGTGTCCGCCGCCGATGTCGATCTCGTCGAAGCCGTTGTCGCGCGCCCAGAAGAACGCGTACTCGAACAGCCGCGCGCCAACCTTGCGGGTCGCGTAACGCTCGTCGAACCAGGTTGTCTGGAAGACGAGCTGACCACCGACCGCCTGAAAGTTGTAGCCAGCGATCGGCCGTTCGCCGTCGAACATGCGGAACGTGTGGTAGAGGCCACGACGCTGCAGGTAATCCGCCGCGACCAGCAGCTGCGGTAGCGCGCGCGTCTCGTCGCTCTGCCATCGGTGCGCCCACTGCCGCAACGTCCACTCCGCGGCTCCCGGCCCTTCGTCCACGCGGATGTCGAAGCGCTTGGTGCTCTCGCGCCCGCGCTTCACCATCCCCCACATGCCGGTCTCATGCCAGAACGCCTCGAAGTCCGCCGTCGCCGGCATGCGGTAGGCCTGGATCGCGTACGTGGCCGACACTGGCACGCCGCGTGGCGGGGGCGCATCCTGTGCGCCGACCCAGATGTCTCGCCTGAGCGCGCGGAGTGCTGGCAGCAATTCGCCGGGCACGCACGGCGCCGCCGGCGAAGGCACCACGCCGTCCGTGACAAGCCGCCAGTGCCGCTGCTGCCGGCGCAGGGCGAGCAGCGCCACGGCCTCGCCGTCCCGCTCGACGAGCGCGAGGAGCCGTTCCCGCGTAGGCAGCGAGCCGGCGAGCGCCCGGTACAACTCATGCGAGCAGGATGGTGTCTCGGGCAGCTGTGCGAGCGCCGCATCGAGCCGCGCGTCCCAGCGCTCGACAACGTGGAGGGCGTACGGGGAACGCATCACCACATCTGACCTCGGGTAGAGAAGGCGCCAGGTGATGTGTACGGTACGCCTTCGGCGTTGAGTGGCCGTAAACTGGTTATCTCCAATCCGTATAAATTGCCAATGTGCCGACTGGCCACGGCCGCCGTCAATCGACGGGCGTTCACCGCCGTCTCAATACCGCCTCAACCACGCCTCCCTAGCCTGACTGCGATGGTCTCCCAGACGACGGCTCTCGCCGACAGCCCCGCCGTGGCCGCCACCAGCGACGCGGCGCGCGCGGTCCGACCGGCGGCGCTCGACCGCACGGCGCGTGTCGCGCGCAACGTCGTCGTCGTGCTCCTCTCCCAGGTCGGCGTCTGGATCGCGGGTTCGGGAGTCGGCATCCTCCTGCCGCGCTACGTCAGCGGAGCCGACATCGGCCGGCTGACGTTCGCCACCTCGTTCACCGGGTTCTTCCAGATCTTCGTGCTCTTTGGCTCAGAACGCTTCATCACGCGCGAGGTCGCCCGCTATCCCGAGCGCGCCGGGACACTGGCCTTCAACGCCGTGCTCATGCGCCTACCGCTCTTCCTGCTCGCCGCCGTCGCGATGTTCGCGTTCATGAACGTGCCGCTGTTCGACTATTCCCAGCGGACGAAGGACGTCGTCTATGTGTTCACCATCTCGATCTTCGTGACGGCCGTGGGGAACACCGTGATCGCGGCGATGCAGGGGATGGAGCGGATGACCTTGATCAGCTTCATGGGCATCGTCGAGCGCGTCCTCGGCAGCGCGCTTGGCCTCGGTGCGATCGTCCTCGCCGGCCAGAACATGCGCGCGTACGCCCTCGTCCTGCTTGGCGCGAACATCTTCAGCGTCGTCGTCCTGACGGGGTACTTCGTACATCTGGTCGGCGTCCGCTGGCGCTTCGAGCCGGAGACCTGCAAGCGCCTCGCGCGCGGCGGCATGCCGTTCCTCATCTGGGGCATCGCCCTCGTCGTCTACGGCACGGTCGATGTCACTATCCTCTCCATCCTCACCGACGACGATGTCGTCGGCTGGTACGGCACGGCGTACCGCTTCATCGGCTTCGCGGGCTTCTTCCCCTTCGCGCTCACCACAGCGCTCCTGCCGAGCATCTCCGCGGCGCCGCTCGAGGACTTGCGCGCGCTCACGCGCCGGGCGCTCGACATCACAATGTTCATCAGCATCCCGCTCACGATGTTCTTCATCGTCTGCGCGACCGCGATCATCGACTTCCTCGGCTACAGCTCGGACTACGACAACTCGATCATCCTCATCCGCATCCTCGCGCTCCATGTCCCGCTGGTCGGCTTCACGATGATCGGTGGCACGGTGCTCATCGCGGAGAACCGCGAGGGGCCGCGGACGAAGGCGGCGATCGCCGCCGCGATCATCGCGCCGGTCCTGAACCTCGCGACGATCCCGTACTTCCAGAGCCGCTTCGACAACGGGGCGATCGGCGCCGCCATCAACTCGGTCCTCATCGAGATGTTCATCGCCGTCGCGATCATCGTCCTCGTCGAGGGCGGCGTCTTCTCACGGCAGAACTTGGTGACGGCGCTCCGCTGCATCGTCGCGTCGCTGCCGATGGGCGCGGCGATGTACCTCGCCGCTCCTGGCGGACTGCTGGCCATGATGGCGCTCGGAGGCATCGTCTACCTCGTCGCCGCGCTGCTGGTGAAAGCCGTGAGCATCGACGAGCTGCGCGAGATCGCCGCGACCGCGATCCGTAAACGCGTCCAACGGGAGGCCGACCCGGCGGCTGTCTAGTCGTCTGGGAGCTCCCGCACGACGGCTGCGGGCACGCCGGTGACGAGCGTGTTCGGCGGCACATCGCGGTTCACCACCGAACCGGCGCTGACGACCGAACCTCGGCCGACAGTCACGCCGGGGAGGATCACCGCACCGGTCCCGATCCATGCGCCGTCCTCGATCACCACCGGCTCGGGCGTGAATGCCGGGTCGAAGCGGCGCTCGCTGGGCCCCATACGGTGGCGGCTCGTGTAGATGCGGACGAACTGACTCACGTTGACGTTTCGCCCGATGCGGATCTCGCCCTCGAGGTTGAACAGCACGCCCGTCGAAATGATCGTGTTCTCGCCGATCGAGAGCCGCCGGTAGGGGTTCGCCCCCGACCCGGTCACCCGGATGGTGTGCATGAACGCCACATGGGGCGCAATCCGCATCCCGAGCAGCCGCCGGTAGATTTGCGCTCGCACGGCTGACAGCGAGAACTGGGGCATCAGGCCGCAGAGCAGGTTTGCGACGAGCAGCCGGAGCCGCACCTCGCCCCAGGCGATCCTCAGCTCTGTGCGGATGCGCTCACGCTTGTCCATGCCCTCCCCGCTCGATGATCGGCAACGCCGCCCGGCGGCGCCACCGCCTCGCGCCCGGGCCCTCGTCCGCCGGGCATCTCAACGGGCCCTGTACGCGCGGTACACCGCGCCTCAACGGCCCTTCCGTACGCTCCTGATACCACACGCCGCCCAGGCGGCACACGAGTGCCCGGCCGCGCAGGTTCGGGCAGGCGCCGCGGAGAGCCAGCCTTTGAAGGCACGCGTCGGATTCGTCATCGAGCAGGCCCTCGGCCATGTCGCCTACGGGATGAGTCTTCGTAACGCCCTCGCCCCACGCGACGATATCGAGGTCGTCTGGATCGAAGTCCCGTACGAACGCCGCGGCCTCACGAGGCTGCCCCCGTTCGGCAACTGGACCGTGCGCGGCAGCCTGCGCGCGCGGCGCTTGGTCGCCCGCGCCCACGCCGAGCGCCCGCTCGACGCTCTTTTCCTGCACACGCAGACGATCAGCCTGTTCAGCGGCGGCCTCATGCGCCGGATCCCGACGCTCCTCTCGCTCGACGCCACCCCGTTGAACCTCGATACCCTGGCCGGACCCTACGACCACGCCGTAGCCCCAGCGCCCGTCGAGCGTCTCAAGCGTTCGCTCCAGCGCCGCACCTGGCGCTACGCCCGCGCCTACACCACGTGGTCGCAGTGGGCGAAGGACTCGCTGGTGCGCGATTACGACGTCGCAGCGCGCGACGTCACCGTCGTCCACCCCGGCACCATGCTCGCCAACTTCCCGCGTCGCGACCCCGCGCCGCGCGACGCCGCGCGGCCCCTGCAGGTCCTCTTCGTCGGCGCCGACCTGCACCGCAAGGGCGGCGACCTCCTGATCGACGTCTGCGGCAGTCTTCATGGCGCCGTGGAGTTGCATCTCGTGACGAAGAGTGTCGTCCCCGCGTCGCCGGGCGTGCGCGTCTACCACGACGTCCGCCCGCACTCGCCGGAGCTGCTCGCCCTCTATCGCAACGCCGATGTCTTCGCGCTGCCGACGCGCGGCGACTGCCTCGCCGTCGTCCTCGGCGAAGCGATGGCCGCCTCACTTCCCATCGTCACCACCAACGTCGGAGCGCACGCCGAGGCCGTCGAGGACGGCGCGAGCGGCTACGTCATCCCTGTCGACGATGCGGCCGCCCTGCGCGACCGTCTCCAGCGCCTCGCCGGGGACCGCGCGCTCGTGGCGCGCATGGGAACGCGCGCGCGGGCGATCGCCGAGGAGCGGTTCGATATGGCGAAGGGCGCGAACACCCTCGGCGATATCCTCGTGCGTATCGCTACCCTCGGGCGCGCGGGCGTCGCGCCGGCGCCCCGGATGCGGGAGGCCGTATGAGCCGCGCGCTGGTCACGGGCGGCGCCGGCTTCATCGGCTCGCACCTCGTGCGCCGGCTGGTGGCGCTCGGCTACGACGTCACGGTCCTGGACAACATGAAGCGCGGGTCACGGGAGCGGCTGAAGCCGGAGCTCCGCGCCGGTGCCATCGAGCTGATCGAGGGCGATATCCGCGAGCCGCGCGACCTCAAGGCCGCCGCTGCCGGCTGCGACCTGGTCTTCCACCTCGCCGCGCAGTCGAACGTGATGGGTGCGCTGCAGGACAGCGACTACTCGTTCACCACGAACGTCGTCGGCACCTACAACGTGTTCGAGGCGGC
>Ga0073934_10009607_pt1 | contig 12318 bp, 8 predicted proteins | sample LarsenN4metaG_FD_76834 | JGI IMG/M metagenome (GOLD analysis project Ga0073934, IMG submission 76834) | Hot spring sediment bacterial and archeal communities from British Columbia, Canada, to study Microbial Dark Matter (Phase II) - Larsen... ... | reverse complement strand
GTCTGGCTGAGCTCGCTCGGCTGCCCGAATGGCTGGCTCGCGGCTATGCGGGAGAAATGGCCTACCTGCGCGACCCGCGGCGCACGGATCCGCGCCGCGTGCTGGCCGGCGCCCGCAGCCTGATCGTTTGCGCGCTCAACTACAACACGGCGCTTCCCTGTTCCACGGAGTTCGCAACCGATGCGCCGCGCGGCTGGGTATCGCGTTACGCCTGGGGCGAGGACTATCACCGCGTCGTGGGCCAGCGGCTCGACGCGCTGCTGCGCGCCTTGCGCCAGGGGTTTTCCGAGCCCTTCGAAGCGCGCGTCTATGTGGACACCGGCCCGCTCGTCGAGCGCGTGGCCGCCAAATACGCTGGCTTGGGCTGGCTCGGAAAGAACACCTGCCTGATCAACGAGCAGGTCGGTTCCTGGCTCTTCCTAGGGGTCATCATCACAACGCTGGAGTTGGCCCCTTCGCTCGGCCCGGCCGAGCCGCCCCCAGCCGACCTGTGCGGCCAGTGCCGCTTGTGCCTTGACGCTTGCCCGACGGGCGCCATTGTCGAGCCGTACCTGCTCGATGCCCGCCGCTGCATCTCCTACCTGACCATCGAGCTGCGCGGCGCGATTCCGGAAGAGTTTCGCCCGGCGGTAGGCCGGCACGTCTTCGGCTGTGATATCTGCCAGGACGTCTGCCCGTGGAATCGCCGCGCACCGGTAACGGCCCTGGCAGCGTTTCAGCCCAGGCGCACGGCGGAGAACGCTTTGCCTGCGAAAAAGCCAGCACGGATGGAGCGGGCAGGGCCCAGGCCCCTAGCCGGAGAGAAACTCGCCACAGATCTTTTCGCGCCGGACCTGGAATGGCTGGCCGCCCTGACCGAAGAGCAGTTCGGCGAAATCTTTCGCGGCAGCGCCATGCGGCGCGCCAAGTGGCGCGGACTGCTCAGGAATGCCTGCGTGGCGCTGGGCAACTGGCTCCGCAAGCAACAGGCGTGGCCACCCGCCCGGCTGCCCGATGTCCCGGGCGAGACCCCGCCTGGTTTGCTGGCGAGCCAACGTGTCCGCGAGCGGATCCGCTATCTGCTCGAGCGGCTCGCCGCCAGCGACGACCTGCTCATCGCCGAACACGCCCGCTGGGCCTTGGAAGCCTCCCTTGCGGGCCAGCCGGGTTTACGCCACTGATCGTGCGGGCTGGGGATGGTCTTGTTCTTCCTGCCTACCACGTTAGTCATAAGCGATTCTGATGCCCGCAGATGCCTCCCCAGCAAGTTGAGCCAGTCCCCACGACCGGCAAGCCCAACGAGGGAACTCGCCTCCAGCAGGGTGCTGGAACCCCTTCCACGCTTGACCCAATGTCCGCACTCTGGAGTTGCCTTCCCCGGGCGGGCTCTGGATTGACAAGCTGGACGCGGCGCGGCTAGGCTCGCGTTGGTTCTGGGCGGAGGCGATACCGTGAGATCGTGCCGGGGCTGTCGTGTGCGCTTGATGAGCCTTGTGGTGTCCGCGGCGCTTTTCGTTGCTGCCTGCCGACGCGAAGAAGCGAAGCAGCCAGAGGAGCCGTTTCGCGGGCCGGAGATTTCCGGCTACGCAGCGATGAAGATCCCCGCCGAAAACCCCATGACGCGCGCCAAGGTCGAGCTGGGCCGCCAGCTTTACTACGACCCGCGGCTGAGCGGCGATGGCTCGCGCTCCTGCTACTCCTGCCACCTGGTCGAGTATGGCTTGACCGACGGCAAACCGCTGGCCGTGGGCGCGTACGGCGTCCCGCTGCCGCGGCGCAGCCCCACGCTGTGGAACATCGGCTACCACGAGCAGTTCTACTGGGACGGTCGCAGCGGCTCACTCGAGGCGCAGGCCCGGGCGGCTTGGTCCGGCGGAAATATGGGTGCCACCGGCCAGGACGGCCGGCCCAGCATGAACGACATTGCCGCGAAGCTGAACCAGGTGGCGGGCTACCGGCAGCAGTTCCAGGCCGTTTTCGGCGCGACGGCCACACCGGACAACATCGTGAAGGCCATCGCCGCCTTCGAGCGCACCATCGTGAGCGACGATGCGGCCTGGATCCGCTTCCGCCAAGGCGACCCCTCAGCCTTCAGCGCAGAAGCCCGGCGCGGCTGGGAGATATTCTCTGCCAAGGCGGGCTGCACGAAATGCCACGACGGGTTGCTGCTCACCGACCTGCAGTATCACAACATCGGCATCGGCTGGGACCCCAGAACGAGGACCTACAAGGACGAAGGCCGCGCGCGGGTCACCCAAAACGAACGCGACAGGGGCGCCTTCAAGACGCCCACCCTGATTGACGTCGCCCGCCGCACCCACTTCTTCCACGACGGCAGCGTGGACAGCCTCGAAAAAGCCGTGGATCTCATGCTCGGCGGCGGAATCAAGAACCCCAACCTGGACACTGCGAATCTCCAACCCATCAAGCTGACCAGGCAGGAAAAGGCTGACTTGCTGGCCTTCCTGCGCTCGCTCACCGCCGAGTATCGCATCGCCCAACCGACATTGCCGCAGTAGGACAGGGTCAAGAGTCCCGGGCCGCTGCAGGACAGGCTTAGGCGAGCAGCCGGGGCGCGTGCAGAGCCGCAGGCGGCTGGGCCGAAGCGTTCGGGCCTGTGTGGCGGGCTGTGGCCGGCATTTGCTGCCCTTCCGCGGAGGACTCCGGCGGCACAGCCTGGTGGAATGGTGCCACGTGCGAGAGCAGCTTCGCTGCTTCTCCGGCCAGGCCGGCGCGGCTGCGCACGCGGAATTTCCTCAGCAGCGCCGAGACGTGAAACTTCACCGTGCGCTCGGAGAGGTTGAGCCGCGCCGCAATCTCCTTGTTGGCCAGGTCTTCCATCACCCCGCGGAGCACCTCGCGCTCCCGTCGGCTCAGGTTCACGGGCGAGCGGATCGCCGGGCTCAAGGCCAACAACTGTTCGGTGTATTCGACCACGGCCGTCAGCAGGTCTTCCTGGACCCCTACCAGTACCTGGAAAGCTTCCGGGCGCTGCCGCGACGCAACGCAGTGCAGCGCCAACAAGGTGGCCGCCTGGTCCACGGGCAGGCAGCCGTCCGGCGCTGCCTCCACCTGGAACCTGACTGCCCCTGACTTGCGGTCGCAAAAGGCAAAGAAGCGCGGCTGCAGCCTGGCTCTTTTGGCAGGCTCGCGAACGAAATGCTTGCGTTCCAGGTTCACGCGGCACGCTCCGCGTTGTGTCTTTCAGCGGGCCGGGCGGGGCAACTGCAGCGGCAAAGCTCGGTAAACAGCAGGAAGTAGCCCGCGGGTAACCTTCCCCCGCCACGCGCTGTGCACGCCCGTTGCCAGGGAGCCGGAGCCCATTGCGGCCAAGCAGTTGCGCAGAGCCAGGGCCGCGCAACCAGCCCGCCCCACCGGGAAGATTCTGCTCGCACCGGGAAAAGCTTGCCGCACCGGAAAGATTTCCCCGCGGGGCTGTTTTCGCGTAAGATTCGGGCCGCGCAGGAGTGAACCTAACCCCCTACTCGCGGAGGTGGACATGAACCCCTTCGACTTCCTCACGGCCTGGACCGCGCTGCTGCAGGTCCATGTGCAGTTCCCCGAGGGCGCGATGCCGCTCGTTGAGCAGGTGCTCCGCTGGGTGCACTTCCTTGCGGGCATCACCTGGATCGGGTTGCTGTACTTCTTCAACCTGGTGAACGTGCCCTTCATGAAGGAGATCGATGCGTCGACCAAGGGCAAAGTGGTGCCCAAGCTGCTGCCGCGCACGCTGTGGTGGTTCCGCTGGGGCGCGGTGGTGACCGTGCTGGCCGGGCTGCTTTACTTCATCATTCTGCTGTGGCGTGATGCGGAGCGTACTGGTTCCACCAGCGTGGCCTGGAAGTGGCTGGGCCTGTGGCTGGTGGTCTGGGTGGTGGTCTGGTTCATCCTGTACGCGTTGGTGTGTACCTCGCCGGCCAAGGCGACCTTTTACACCCTGGCCGTTATCGTGGTCGTCGTCGCGGGCACCTGGGGTATCCTGGCCCTGCTGCAGAATGAGCCGGAAATCGGTGCGGACAATCGCGCGCTTTCCATCGCTGTCGGCGGAGGCATGGGTCTGGTCATGCTGCTGAACGTCTGGGGCATCATCTGGCGCTATCAGAAGAAGATTATCGCCTGGACGCAGGCCAACGCCGAGCAGGGCACGCCCATTCCGCCTGAATCGGCGAAGCTGGCGCGCATCGCTTTCCTAGCCTCACGGACGAACTTCTGGCTGTCGTGGCCCATGCTGTTCTTCATGGCCTCGGCTTCGCACTTCGCATTCCTAGGGCGCTGAGCGAAGCACAGGAGGGGGCTGGGCGCCCGAGCCGGCACGATTCAGCGGCGAAGGATGCGCGTCTGCGTCGGTGACGCCAGCTCGTAACGGTTGCCGCGCCAGGTGATGCGCCGGCGGGTCGCGGCTACCAGGCTGTTCCACGCGTACAGAAACGGCGCCAGGGGAGCCAGCAGCACCCACGCCCACCCGCGCTGGATCAGCTCCGGCTTCCATTCCGGGGCCAGCAGCTCGCTCACCGCCTCCAGCCGCACTAGGCCGCGCAGAGCGGCTAGCAGCAAGATGAGCAGCAGGAGCAGCGCGAACGGCATTGCTGGCGCGCCCTGGACCCAGTTCCACGCGACAAAGAACAAGGCGTAGAGCAGCGCGGCTGAATAAAACGTATGGGCTGCGAGCGCCTGAGCCCACAGCCGCGGATGGTACACGCGCGTGAGGATCATCTGCCGGTTGGTGAATTCGGCCAGCTCGCACCAACCGGCCTGAACCCGCGAGGGCACTAGGCACTCCGGGACAAACCTAATGCCTAATCCCGCGCTGCGTAACGCGCGGGTGAGCGCATAGTCTTCGGCGGCTGCCCCGCGCCAGTGCTCGAGCACCTGGATGCGGTCAAAGGTCTGCCGGCGGATGGCTGTGCCGCCGCCCCAGCAGAAGTTTCGCGGATGGTCGCCGAGCAGGCTGACTGCCGCAGCGTTCCAGGCGGCGGCTAGGGCGCTTGCGAATCGGGAGTCGCCGGGCACCAGCCAGCGGAAGGTCGTGGCAGCACCGAGCTTCGCGTCGGCCAGCGGAGCCACCAGTCGTCCCAGCCAACGCCGGTCGGGACGGCCATCCGAGTCGGTAAACACCAGCACCTCGCACTCGGCGCCAACCTGTTCGGCAGCGGCGCGTAGATTGTTGACCTTCTCGCTCGAGTCCCGCGGCGCGCCGGCCACAACGATGTGCGCAGGGTGCGGGCTGGCCACCGTGATGCGACGCAAGACCTCGTGCGCCGGATCCGCCGCGCTGGCCAGCACGAAAAACACTTCGTAGTAGGGATAGTCGAGCCCGGTCAGGGCCCGGAGGTTCTCTTCGAGTTCAGGTTCCAGGCCCTTGCAGGGACAGATCAGCGCCACGCGAGGCGTGTAGAAGCCGCTGTGCGCTGCCGTGCGCCGTCGCACCCACCCGCGCCAGCGGAGAATCTCCAGCAGCCCGTAAACGGACAGGACAAGCTGAATACCCATCAGAAGAAAAAACGCCGTGCGCATCCTGCCCTGAGCCTAGCAAAGGCTTTGGCCCGGCCCCAACCGGAAACCACCCGGTGAGTGGTCAGGTGGTAGCCCTACCGGCTGCTTCCCTGCGCTCGGGAAAAGAATCCACGGCAGTTATCCCGGCAGGGCGCCTCAGCCGCCGCTTTGCTCCTCGGCGCTGCAATAGTCACGGCTGCGGAAAGCGGACTGAGATGAGCAGGAACTCTGGTCAGGTGCTGGTGCTCAGTGGATGGGGCGAGGGGCGCTGCGCGGCTCAGGCTTGCGGCCGGGGCGCGGCTCTTCCGCGACGGGGCGCGGAGCCAGCTTGCCGATGGCAATCTCGATGGCTTCGTCCACGGTCCTGACGAAGTGCAGTTGCAGGCCCTCGAGCAGATGCGCCTGCAGGTCTTCCCGGACGTTGGGCTCGTTGTCGGCGGGCAGGATAATCTGCCGGATCCCAGCGCGCCGGGCGCCGAGCACTTTCTCCTTGATTCCGCCAACCGGCAGGACGAATCCTGACAAAGAAATCTCGCCGGTCATGGCTACGTGCGGACGCACCGGCCGACCGCTCAGCAGGCTTACGAGCGCGGTGGCCATGGCCACGCCGGCCGAGGGCCCGTCCTTGGGGATGGCGCCCGAGGGCACATGGATGTGGATGTCCTCGCGGCGGAAGAAGTCTTCGTCAATGCCGTACTGGCTGGCGTGCGCGCGCACCCAGGAAAGCGCCGCCTTCATGGATTCCTGCATGACCTCGCCCAGGTGGCCGGTCATCTGGAACTGCTTGCCGCCACGCATGCGCGACGCCTCGATGAACACCACGTCGCCGCCCGCAGGCGTCCACACCAGCCCCACGGCCACGCCCGGCTGTTTGACCCGCTCCTCCACTTCCTTTTCCGTGCGGTACTTCGGCACACCTAGCTTCTCGCGCACCACTTCCGGCGTGACGACCAGCGGCCCGCCCCGCCCCTCGGCAATGTTCCTGGCTTGCTTGCGGACCAGTGTGGCAATCTCCCGCTCCAGGTTGCGCACCCCCGCCTCGCGCGTGTAGCTGTGGATGATCTCCCGCAAGCCCTCCTCGGTGAAGCTGATGTGCTTGCCGGGCTCGAGCCCGTGCTCGCTGGCCTGCTTGGGAATCAGGAACTTGTTGGCAATGTGGATCTTCTCTTCCTCGGAATAGCCCGGGAGCTCGATGATCTCCATGCGGTCGCGCAGCGGATCGGGGATGGGGTCGAGCCAGTTGGCTGTGGCGATGAACAGCACCTTGGAGAGGTCAAAGGGCACGTCCAGGTAGTGGTCCCGGAAGGCGTTGTTCTGCTCCGGGTCGAGCACCTCCATCAGTGCTGCCGAGGGGTCGCCGCGAAAATCGCGCCCCAGTTTGTCCACCTCGTCCAGCATGAAGACCGGGTCGTTGGTCTCCGCGCGCCGGATGCCCTGGATGATCTGGCCGGGGAGGGCCCCGATGTAGGTGCGCCGGTGCCCGCGGATCTCCGCTTCGTCGTGCATCCCGCCCAGTGAAATGCGCACAAACTTGCGGCCCAGTGCCCGCGCGATGGACTTTCCAAGCGAGGTCTTGCCCACGCCCGGCGGCCCTACGAAGCACAGGATCGGCCCCTTCATCCCCGGGCGCAGCTTTTTCACTGCCAGGTAGTCCAGGATACGTTGTTTGACCTTTTCCAGGTCGTAGTGGTCTTCGTCGAGGATCTGCTGGGCCCGGCCGATGTCAATCTCTTCGCTGCCGGACGACTTGCTCCAGGGTAGCGCGGTCATCCACTCGAGGTAGGTGCGCGCCACCATGTACTCGGCGGACGCGGGAGTCATCTTCTCCAGCCGCTTGAGCTCCCGCTCGCACTCCTTGCGCGCCTCGGCCGGCATCCCGGAAGACTCAATCTTCTTGCGCAGCTCTTCGATTTCGCCCTGGGTATCGTCGGATTCGCCCAGCTCCTTCTGGATGGCCTTGAGCTGCTCGCGCAGCAGGTACTCGCGCTGGCTCTGGTTGACCTGCTCCTGCACCTGCTCCTGGATCTTGTTGCGCAGCTCCAGGACTTCTTTTTCCTTGCTCAGTTCGCGGATCAGGGTTTCCAGGCGCGCGCGCACGCTGGCCGTCTCGAGCAGTTCCTGGCGCACCAGGGTGGACAGTGAGGGCAGGGTGGAGGCGATGAAGTCGGCCAGCCGCGCCGGCTCGGTGATGTTCATCACCACGCTCTGCAGGTCGTCGGAAAGCTGCGGCGAGCGCGCCACCACGTCGCGGAACAGGTCCTGCGCATTGCGGTGCAGCGCCAGCAGTTCGGCTTCAGGGGCGTCCAGGATGTCCGCCAGCGGTTCCAGCCGGGCGCGGAGGAAGGGATGAAAACCCACAAACTCCACCACGCGAATGCGCTCGAGACCCTCCAGAAACACGACCACGTGCCCGTTGGGCATGCGCACCGTGCGGTGCACCCGGCACTCCGTGCCCACGGCATGCAAATCGCTCCCGGTCGGCTCGTCCACGCGCGGGTCCAACTGAGTAACCACCCCGATGCGCTTTTCCTCCCCGCTCAGCGAGCTCAGCAGGGCCAGCGAGCTTTCCCGGCCGATGGTGATGGGCAGAACCGCGCCGGGAAACAGCACGATGTCCCGCACGGGCAGAATGCCCAGCTCTTTCCAGCTCGCCTTCTCGTCCGCCATGGGCCTTGTGTGCTCCTGTCAGTCCAGTCTACCGCGGTTTGCGCCGCGCGCAACCACCCCGGCGCTTCCGTTATTTAGATGCGCGGCAGGCCGGAAACGTTGCGGTATCTCTGCAGACCTGGCTAAGAATACATTAGCACGACACACTCAACGTGCCTTGCGCCCCCTTCTATTTCTGAATCAATATATTACCAGATTTTGATGGAAACTGGCTAGCCGGAATTGACTCGGTTGGCCTCGATTTGCAGCAACCGCTGGATGTAACTCAGGGCTGCCTCGCGGGTGTGAATCTCGCCGTCAAGCTGGGCATCTTCCACCGCTCCCAGCAGCCGTCTGAACAACGGTCCGGGACGCAGACCCAGCGCTTTCAGGTCGTCTCCGGTCACGAGGCGCGGTGGTCGGACCTCTTCCGGCGTGGTCTCGGCCAAGAAGCGGCGCACGCGCTCGTAGCTGTCCAGGTTGCCGTGGCTGGCTAGGCAATCCAGCCGATGAAGCTCGAGGTGCTCTGCAAACTGGGGAAGGCGCACAAACCGCTTCAGCGTGGACGGCCGCATCTGGAAGACATCTTTGAAGCGCAGGTGGTTGGCCACCAACGACATGATCTGCTCGGTCTCCTTGTTGGAAAAGCGCAGCCGCCGGCAGATTTCCTGGGCCATTCGGGTTCCGACTTCCACATGCTGGTCGAAGCGGATGCGCGTTCCTGGCCCGGAGGCAGGCGCAAACGTCGGGGGCTTGCCCACGTCGTGCAGCAGGACTCCCCAAGCCAGCGTCGTCGAGCACCCTGCGGGCAGCCGCTCGAGCATCAGCCGCGTGTGGATCCACACGTCGCCCTCGGGATGAAACTCAGGTGGCTGCGGCACGCCTTTCATGCGTGCCACTTCGGGCAGCAGGGCCTCCAGCAGGCCGGCCTCATCCAGCAACTCGAAGGCCCGTCGCGCAGCTCCTTCGGTGAGCAATCGGGTCAATTCGTCGCGCAGTCGTTCCGCAGAGACGTGGACGATCTGCGGGGCCAGCTCGCGGATGGCGGCGAACGTGCCCAGTTCAATCTGGTATCCGAAGCGCGCGGCAAACCGCACGGCGCGAACCATGCGCAGCTTGTCCTCGGAGAAGCGCCGCTGGGGCTCGCCGATGGCGCGGACAACACCGGCGCGCAGGTCTTCTCGTCCGCCCACGAAGTCCAAAACGTCGCCGGTGCGCGGATCCATCAGCAGGCCGTTGATGGTGAAATCGCGACGCTGGACATCCTCTTCCGGGGAGGCCGAGTACTCGACGCGGTCCGGATGGCGTCCGTCGGAGTAACCCACATCGGAGCGGAACGTGGCGACTTCGACCTCGGCGCTGTTTTCCACTACGAGGATGACGCCGAAAGCTGCGCCAACACCCACGCTGCGGGGGAAAAGCTCCTGGACGCGTTCCGGCCGCGCGTCGGTGGCCACGTCATAGTCGCCTGGCTCGCGCCCGAGAAGCAGGTCGCGCACGCAGCCGCCCACGAGGTATGCCTGGTGTCCGGCGTCACGCAGGATACGGCAAACTTTTCTGGCCAGCTCTCCCGGAGTCATGGCGGAACGATGTTAGGCGATGTGCAGCACCAAACAGGTTACGTCGTTCTGTGGGCGCGTGCTAGCGACAAAATGGTCCACTGCTGCCATCAGGTTCCCCAGCGTTTACGCGGCATCGGCGGCGCTGGCAGCGGCCGAGAAAGCGGCATGAGAACCGGCGGACATTGCAGCAGGATTATAGACCAAGCGGGCTGGCCCCCGGCTCACTCCTCGCCGGGCCCCGGCAGCGAGCCTCCCCATTGGACCTTCGAGAAACCAAAGCGGTCGCGGAGCCGGTCGGTGGCCCGCGCCAGCCGCTCGAGGCGTTCGTGCAGCCCGGCATCCAGCAGGTCAAGCTGGCGAGCGCCTTGCGAAAAGGAAGAAAGTTCGACGCCCAGCAGACGCACCTTTTGCCCGCGGTCGCGATGCTGGTCAAAGAGCCTGCGGATGGTGTCAAGCACGACCCGATCGAGGTTGGTGGGCTCGCGCAGGGTCTGGCTGCGCGTGATGGTGCGGAAGCTCGCGTAGCGAATTGTCAGCGTGATCGTGCGGGCGTACAGCCCGGCGTCGCGCAGCCGTTTGCCGGCCTTCTGGCACAGGTGGCTCAGCATGACGGCGAGCACGCCAGGGTCATCCACGTCTACACCGAAGGTGTGATTGTGCGAGATGGATTTTGGCTCGGCGTCCACCAGGAACTCGTATGCATCTTGGCCGCGCGCTTTTCGATGCAGCGCGGTGCCCCAGCAGCCGAAGGCTTCCTCGAGCTTTTCGAGAGGCAAGGCGGCCAGTTGCCCGACCGTTTCAATCCCCAGGCCGCGCAGAGCCGCTTGGGTAACTCTGCCAATGCCAGGAATTTTGCGCACGGGCAGCGGCGCCAGGAACGCGGTTTCGCTGCCCGGCGGCACCCACAGCAGCCCCTTCGGCTTGGCCTGGTCAGAAGCCACCTTGGCCACCAGCCGCGTCGCGGCCAGGCCCAGCGAACACGGCAAGCCTGTGGAGTCCCAGATTTCGCGGCGAAGGCGGTGCGCCGCAGCGAGGGCCGGGCCATGCAAACGCTGGCAGCCGGTCAGGTCGAGATAGGCCTCGTCAATGGAAACCATCTCCACGATGGGGGAATAGCGCGCCAGAATCGCTGCAACGCGGTCGCTCCATTCCGCGTAAAGCTCGTGATGCCCGTCGAGGAAGACTGCGTCGGGGCACAGGCGGGCCGCCGTGCGCAGCGGCATCGCCGAATGGATGCCGTACCGCCGTGCCTCATAGCTGGCTGCCGCTACCACGCCGCGCTCGTCGGGTCGTCCGCCTACCACCACCGGCCTGCCGCGCAACTCCGGCCGGTAGAGCAATTCCACCGACACGAAGAATGCATCCATGTCCACGTGGAGGATCGAGGCCGAGGAGGTAGAGGATTCCTCGGGCGGCACCACACCGGGGAACGGGGTGCCAGATTGCTTCGAACGGAAGCGAGCCAGTTTGGGCATGGCCTACTCTGGCCGGCTCAGCGGCCGGCTCTGCTCAACAAGACTACCCAAGCCGCGCCAACTAAGCGGGGCTCTTCCGCTAAGCGTGCGCGGCGGCGATCACGCGCGGGATGCCTGCCAGGTCATTCGTCACCGTCACTGCGGTCCAATGCGGTGCTGCCAGCAGTGACCGGACGCGCGCAAGGGCACCGTAGCCCATTTCGAGCACCAGAAGCCCTCCCGGGGCCAGCAACCGCCCCGCCTGCTCGATGAGCGCCGCATACAGCTCGGTGCCGTGCTCGCCGGCAAACAAGGCCTGCTCAGGTTCGTGCTCGCGCACTTCGCGCGGCAGCAGGTCGGCTTCGCGCCGGCCCACGTAGGGCGGGTTGCTCACAATCAAATCGAAAGATAGCGGAGAGTGGCCCGTGGCGCGTGGCCAGCCAACCAAACCGTCCAGCAGATTGCATTGCACGAACTCGATGCGCTCGGCGACGCCGTGCCGGGCGGCGTTGCCGCGCGCCACACGGAGCGCCGCGGCGGAAACCTCCGTGGCGTAGACCCGTGCTCCAGGCAGCTCGCGAGCCAGCGCGACAGCCAAGCAGCCCGAGCCGGTGCCCACGTCAGCGATGCGCAACCCGGAACCGCGCGGCAGGCCCCCACCTTCCCGCCGTGGCTGACCCAGCCGCTCGAGGGCCACTTCGACCACGTGCTCGGTCTCCGGCCGCGGGATCAGCACGTCCGGCGTGACCTCGAACTCCAGGCCCCAGAACTCCTGTTTGCCGGTCAGATACTGCGTCGGCGTGCCCGCGATGCGCCGAGCGACGAGTTCCCGATACCGTTCGAGCGCCGCCGCGTCCAGCCTCTCTTCCGGATGGGCGTAGAGCCAGGTGCGGTCGCACTCGAGCACATGCATCAGCAACAGTTCGGCCGCCAGTGTGTGCGACGGCACGCGACCGGCGCGCAGCCGCGCCATCCCCTCTTTCAGTGCCGCACGCAGATCCATGGATGGGGCCGCTGCTTTCATCCGCGCAGCCTTTCTTTCTGTCGCCCGCTAGCCATGTCGTAGCCGAACGCGCCGCCAGCCACTGCCCACCAGCCGACCGCCAAGCCAACCACGCTCCAGATTCCCAGCGAAACGCCGCTCAGGGCCACGCCGCCGGCCACGACCGAGCCCATGGCCATCC
>Ga0073934_10009605_pt1 | contig 12318 bp, 8 predicted proteins | sample LarsenN4metaG_FD_76834 | JGI IMG/M metagenome (GOLD analysis project Ga0073934, IMG submission 76834) | Hot spring sediment bacterial and archeal communities from British Columbia, Canada, to study Microbial Dark Matter (Phase II) - Larsen... ... | reverse complement strand
GCAGATTTATTATGGAGACTTGGCTGACCTGATGCTGCTGAATAAGCAACAGAACAAACAAAATGCGAACACTAACATCATGGAAGCTATCCGTAAAATAAGGATGCGGCAGTTGTACAATGGTGCGGTTACACTTTGGGATGGAGAAGGAAGAGAAGACTGGTGGACAACGGTCTATTCTACACATTTTCTTTTAGAGGCTAAGAAAGCAGGGTTTGATGTCGATAATAGTTTACTGGAAACAATGCTGAACTATGTAAATAACCGGTTGAAAAATAAAGAGACCATTACTTATTATTATAACCGTGATCAGAACAAAAAGATAGCCCCCAAGGAAGTAGCTTATGGATTATATGTGCTGTCCCTGGCCAATCGCAGCAATGTGCCGGCTATGAATTATTATAAAGCTAATCCTGCCTTGCTTGCTTTGGACAGCCGTTATTTGCTGGCAGCTGCCTATGCCACAGCAGGGGATAAGCGATCTTTCACTGCCATGCTTCCTGCCTCTTTTGCCGGAGAGGAGTCTGTTACCCAGACGGGCGGTAGTTATTATTCAGATGTGCGGGATGAAGCTATTGCATTGAATGCACTCATTGATGTTGATCCCGGAAATGCGCAGATAGGTACTATGGTAAAACATGTAGCTGACAAATTGAAACGGAGACAATGGTTAAGCACACAGGAAAGAGCATTTGCTTTCCTCGCTTTAGGCAAACATGCAAGAGCTGCCAACAATTCCACTGCTACTGCTGAAATAAAAGTGAATGGAAAAGTAATTGCCAAAGTGGATGGTGGCCAATGGACAGGAGATATGAAAGCATTGGGCAGCAATAATGTGGACATAACGGTTAAAGGCAATGGCCGCTTGTATTATTTCTGGCAGAGTGAGGGTATCAGCAGCAGCGGTGCCTACAAAGAAGAAGACAGTTACCTGAAAGTAAGAAAACGATTCTTTGACCGGACAGGTAAACCAATAGCAGGTAATACATTTAAACAAAATGAACTTATCATTGTGGGTATTACTTTGGAACGTTCGTTTAATACGGCTATAGAGAATGTCGTTATCACAGATTTACTGCCGGCTGGTTTTGAAATAGAAAATCCCCGGACCAAAGAGATTCCTGGTATGGACTGGATCAAAGACGCATCAACCCCAACTGCCCTGGATGTGAGAGATGACCGGGTACACTTCTTTGTGGATGCATTTAATAACAAACAAACTTATTATTATGCTGTTCGGGCTGTTTCACCCGGTAATTATAAAATGGGACCAGTAAGCGCTGATGCCATGTATAATGGCGAGTATCATTCGTATAACGGTGCCGGGGTAGTGAGAGTAGTGCAATGAAAATAAAATAAGTAGTTTTAAAGCCTCCCATAACCGGAAGGCTTTTTTATGCAACAAGATGAACAAAGAAATATTGCAATTGTGTGTAATCCGCTGGCAGGTTCAGGAAGAGCAACAGGTATTGGTAAAAATTTGCAGCAGATTTTAGAGGAGAAAGCTATTCCTCACTCTTTGTTTATTGAGAAATGGCCCGTTTTCTTTAATTCTTTTTCCGATGTCTGGATTGTTGGCGGTGATGGAACCCTTAATTACTTTATTAACAAATATCCGGACATAGCACTGCCGCTGGTGATCTTTAACGGCGGCACCGGCAATGATTTCCATTGGCTGTTATATGGCAATCAAACACTAGAGGAGCAAATTGCGACCTCATTGCATGCTGAGCCCGGGCATATAGATGCCGGTCGGTGCAATGAAAGGTATTTTATCAATGGTGTTGGAATCGGTTTTGAAGGCGAAGTGGCAAAAGCATTAACAGGAAAGAAGAAATTATCCGGGAAAACATCATTCCTGCTTACAATCTTGCAGAAGATTTTTAATTACCGGTCAAAACAATATATAATAAAGTTCGACGGAAAAAACTTGGAAGGAAAAAAGCTACTGATAGATATAAGTAATGGACGAAGGGCTGGTGGCGGGTTTCATAACGCTCCGGTTGCTGAAGCAAATGATGGCTTATTGAATGTAGTTATTGCTAATGCATTGACTCCCCTGCAAAGGCTGCGTTATTTGCCTGTTATTGAAAAGGGCAAACATCTGGGTCTGCCATTTATTAAGCATTTTACCAGCAGTAAAATCACAGTGATTTCTGATAAAATTATTCAGTACCATCTGGATGGAGAATATTTTGAAGCTAACCGGTTGGATATAGAAATAATGAGCGGAAAATTATTATTCAGGTATTAAAAAAAAGCCCGATTCTTTCGAACCGAGCTTTCAAAGCGAGATAAATATCGTTATTGATTAATAATCGTTATTGTATCCACCACGGTCACGGTTGTAGCCGCCGCCATTGCCGCCTTTTTTGAAGCCGCCACCTTTGTAGCCACCGCCACCGCCGCCGAAGCTTCTTTTCTTGAAGCCACCGCCGCCACCGCCTCTTTCGCCTTCAGGCTTAGGACGGCTTTCGTTTACTACGATGTTACGGCCATCAACTTCAGTACCATTCAACGCTGCGATAGCAGCCTGAGCCTGGTCATCGTTGGGCATTTCTACAAATCCAAAACCTTTGCTGCGGTTGGTGAATTTGTCGGTTACAATTTTGGCTGAAGTTACTTCACCATGTGTTGCGAAAAGGTTGGATAAGTCCTGGTCTTTCAGGTTCCAACTGAGGTTTCCTACGTAAATGTTCATTTTGAGAGGTTTTAAAAAATAAAAGTGTCAACAGTAAACAGTACCCAATGAACATTCTACGGTTTTTCGAATCGTTCAGGACTTGTGAAACTGAAAGAGCACCAAAATACAGAACAAATTAACGGATTTTTCCCATACATATTGCCATTTTGTTTAACTGTGACTCATGTTATCTATTAAGTTATTGATTTTAAGCTAGTAAAATTGGCATTAAATAAAAAAAATCCTCACTAAGGAGGATTCTTTTAGTTGATTTGTTTTTTTCTTATTCAGCTACCACTTCAAATTCAACTTCGGTATGATGTCCGTTGCCGAAATCAATGGTGGCTTTGTAAGTGCCTAATTCTTTAATGTCATCAGTGATGCTTATCTTTTTACGGTCAATTTCATAACCTCTCTGCTCACGGATAGCACGGCTGATTTGCAGTGAAGTAACGCTACCGAAGATTTTACCACTTGTTCCGGTTTTAGCGCCCAGTTTCAGCGGAGCTTCTTTCAGCTTATCAATTACACTGTTGATCTCTGCCAACATTTTTGCTTCTTTTTTGGCAACCTGCTTCAACCTTTCTTCCAGTTGCTTGCGGTTGCTGGGGCTGTTTTCTACAGCCAGCTGACGGGGTAATAGAAAATTACGGGCATAACCGTTTTTTACTTTTACCACCTCGTTCTTAGCGCCGAGGTTATCTACATCCTGAATCAAAATGATTTCCATATACGTTATTTTTTTCCCAATGAATTACAGGCTTCATTGTCTCCCGATTTTTATCGGGATTAGGGAAGTGCCTATTTCAATAAATCTGTTACGTAAGGCAGTAATGCCATCTGGCGGGCTTTTTTCACCGCATCAGAAACTTTGCGCTGGTATTTCAGGCTGTTTCCGGTAAGGCGGCGAGGTAACAATTTACCCTGCTCGTTCAGAAACTTTTTCAGGAACTCCACATCTTTATAATCGATGTAGCGGATGCCGTACTTTTTAAAGCGGCAGAATTTTTTTACCCTTTTATCGCTTTTAATAGCGGTGAGGTATTTGATTTCGTTTTTTGCCATGGTATTAAGCCTCCACTGCTTTTTCGGTTCCTGTTTTTACGCCACTTCTCTTTTTAGCATTGTACTCGACGGCGTATTTATCGAGTTTAGTGCACAGTTGACGAAGTACATTTTCGTCACGAAGCATCTGGATTTTCAGCTTCTCGTTGAAGTCGGATGGCGCAGTGTATTCCATCACCCAGTACAAACCAGTGGTTTTTTTCTGGATGGGGTACGCCAGTGATTTCAGTCCCCAGGGGTTTTCAGCAACCACAGTTCCACCGGCATCAGTAACCATTTTGGCATACTTCTTTTGCTCGGCTTTGAACTCGTCATCGCTTAAAACAGGGGTAAAAATCACCATCAATTCGTAATTGTTCATTTACCTGTTTTTTATCCGCCAGCTGGCGGAATGGTTAAAAAATTATTTATTCCCATTGGACAATCCGCCTTGGAGACAGAAAGAATCCCGCAACCATGCAGGATTTGGGGCGGCAAAGATAGGGGAATGTAGCCAAATAAGGAGTCCTGATGCTTGAAAACTGAACTTTCAGCTTCTACGATTATCCGAAAAAAGGAACTTTAAGCAAAATGATTTGTAAGACGCTGAAAAACAGTATTTAAAATGCTTTCTTTTCCGGTTTCACCTCTTTAAGCATAACCAGGTAGGTAGGAAAGTGGTCACTGTAACCGCCCCGGTAAGTGTTGCCATCCCAGGTACGCATGGGGTACCCTTTATATCGGCCTTTGTTTTCCACCAGGTACTCTTTATTGAAAATATGTTGTTGATAAAAGAAAAAGCCGCTTTGGTCTTTATTCAGCCATGCATGTGAGATCAGTATCTGGTCAAACAAGCCCCATGCATCCTGGTAAGCTAATGTACCAATGCCCTTTTTATATAAATCCATCCAGGGATTGAACATACCGCCGGCCCTTACGTCTGTGATTCTCCCCTTCGCTTTGATGATGCCTTCCACACTTTCATTCGTAGGATCATCGTTCAGATCGCCCATCACTATCACTTTTGCATTGGGTTCCAGTTTGGCAATGGAGTCCATATGATTTTTGCATACCTGTGCTGCAGCATTTCTTGCCGGTGCACTGCGCTGCTCGCCACCGCTGCGGCTGGGCCAGTGATTGACATAAATATGAATAGTTTCACCACCGAGTTTTCCTTTTACCCATAAAATGTCACGGGTAAAATATGCATCTTTAGAGCCGCCGGGCAGTTGTACAAACAATTTATCACTGGCTTCCACCACAAAGTATTTAGGATTATAGAGAAGTCCTACATCCACTCCTCTTATATCTCTTGAATCGTAGTGAACGATCTTATAATTTCTTTTTGTTATGAGCGGCTGTTTTACCAGGTCGTTAAGCACCGTGTCATTTTCTACCTCGGCCACACCTAAAATGGCAGGTCCATCGGGGCTGATTTCTGATCCGATCTGAGAAATAACAGTGGCCAGTTTATTTAATTTGTCGAAATAAATTGAACCGTTATAATTCCTGACTCCGTTGGGCAAGAACTCCTCATCATTGGTCATGGTATTATCTACCGTATCATAAAGATTTTCGAGATTGTAGAAAGCGATTACAGCGGCTTTATAATCTTTTTTCTGCGCTAAAACAGAAGTGCTTAGAAGGGAAACTAGTAATATTCCTATGATTTTTCTCATATTGAAAAAATAATAAGTGGCAAACTTAGTGAAACAAGAGACGCATGCAACGAATAAAAGGATGACACCGGTTAATAAAATATTATGTGTTTATCTTTTTTCGGACTGTAAGTGTATCATCAGTAATTTTGCCGTCTTGTTTAAAAAAATAATCATGCTTAAAACCAGACTGTTACTGCTGCTCTTATGTGCCGGTCTTTTTACTTCGGCACAGGTTGATTCCACAGCAAAGAAGGATACTTCGATCATTGATGAGGTGAAAGACGGGTTGTTGGACAATATCCCGACTGTTTCTTTAGATGATAATGACCTCGGCGATGGTGGCAACCAGAACATCTCTTCACTGCTAACGGCGGGAAGAGATCCTTTTTATTCTGCAGCCTCTTTTAATTTCAGCGCTGTTCGTTTCCGTATCCGTGGATACGACAACGATCATTTCAGCACATTTATGAACGGTATTCCCATGGATAACCTGGATAATGGATTTACACCATTCGGACTGTGGGGCGGCCTGAATGATGTGATGCGCAACCGGGATATATCCTGGGGATTGCGCTACAATACTTTTACGTTTGGTGATATTGGTGGTAATACCAGTATTGATTCCCGTGCTAGCAAACAAAGGGCACAGACAAGCATCAGCTATGCTGCCTCTAATCGTAACTATAATAACCGGATCATGATCACCCATTCCACTGGTATGAGTAAAAAAGGATGGGCTTTCTCTATGAGTGGTAGCCGCCGCTGGGCAGATGAAGGCTATGTACCGGGTACTTATTATAACGGCTGGGGTTATTTCCTCGGTGTAGATAAAAGAATTGGCCAAAATCACTTGCTTTCTTTGACAGCATTTGGTGCGCCAACAGAAAATGGTCGCCAGGGTGCTGCAGTACAGGAGATGCTTGATCTGGCAGGTACCAATTATTATAATCCTAACTGGGGTTATCAGAATGGAAAAAAGAGAAATGCCAGTGTAGGTAAAACACACCAGCCCATTGCTATTCTGACACATGATTTCCGCATTAATAATAATACTACCCTTACAACGGCGCTTGGTTATTCATTTGGAAACAGAAGTGTAACAGCACTTGACTGGTACAATGCAGCAGATCCAAGACCCGACTATTATCGTTACCTGCCCAGTTATACTTCTACCTGGGCCAGCACACCCGATCCGGTGCAGGGACAAATTTTGTCTGATTTAATGAGGGAAGACATCAATACCCGCCAGATCAACTGGCAGCGGTTGTATGATGTGAACAGGGCCAGTTTTGCCACCATCAATGATGCCAATGGTATTGCAGGAAACACTGTTAGCGGTCGCCGTTCACGGTATATTATTGAAGAAAGAATCATTAATACCACCCGTTTCAATGCCAACTCTGTATTGAATACCAAGTTTGGCGATCACATTGATTTTACTGCCGGTGCTTCTTATCAGCAGCAGAATAATCACTACTATAAAAAAGTGGATGATCTGCTCGGTGGCGAATTTTATGTGAATGTGAACCAGTTTGCCGAAAGAGATTTTCCGGTAGATAATATAGCTAACCAGTTTGACCTGGACGTACCTAACCGTATTTTGAAAGAAGGTGACAAGTTTGGTTACGATTATAATATCAATATCTCAAGAATAGCTGCCTGGGCACAGGGTGTTTTCAAATTCAATAAAGTAGATTTCTTCCTGGCCGGTACTATTTCTCAAACTGAATTTTACCGTGAAGGCAATAAGCGTAATGGTTTGTTCCCGGATAATTCAATAGGTAAAGGAACGAATAACGAGTTTACCAATTATGCCGGTAAGGCAGGTGTTACCTACAAGATTGACGGAAGAAATTATGTATTTGCCAATGGTTCTTACCTGACAAGGGCACCTTATTTTGAAAATGTATATATATCGCCCCGTACACGCAACAGCCAGCAGGATGTGGTGGAAAGTGAAACCATCCAGACTGTTGAAGCCGGCTATATCATGAATGCACCGAAGCTCAAATTAAGAGTGGGCGGTTATTATACCCGTTTCCAGAATGGAATGGATGTAATGACTTTCTATCATGATGCTTACCAGAATTTTGTAAACTATGCTATCAATGGAATAGATAAGGTGCACTTTGGCGGCGAAGTAGGTATTGAAGCAAAAGTGACACCTACTATTACACTGAATGCAGCCGCAGCAGTTGGCCGTTATTATTTCGACAGCAAGCAAAATGCAGTCATTACTGTTGACAACAGCGCTTCCATATTGGGCAAACAGCTTGTTTATATGGAAAACTTCCGGGTGCCTTCCACGCCAATGGAAGCTTATAGTTTTGGAATCAATTACCGCTCTCCCAAATTCTGGTTTGTCAGCCTTACCGGAAATTATTTTGATCAGTCCTATCTCAGCATGAATCCCCTGCGTCGTACTTGGGATGCGTTACAGTATGTAGCGCCAAAGAGTGATGCTTATAATGAGATATTCAATCAAACCAAGTTTGATGCGCAATACACTGTTGATTTCTTTGGTGGTTATTCATGGAAACTGCCTAAGGACTTTGAAATCAACAAGAAGCCGACTTACCTCGTATTTAATGTGGGCATTAACAATCTTCTTAATAATAAGGACATCATTACTGGTGGCTTTGAGCAGCTTCGTTATGATGCACAGGCTTCTGCTTCAGACCCGGTAAGTGTGGGCAAGTTTCCTCCTAAGTTTTATTATGCTTACGGGCTGAACTTTTTTGCCAGCATGACTTTGCGGTTTTAATAATTGACAAAAGCGATAAAAAAAATTATATGCGATCCTATCAAATCAATAAAATCATGAAAACACTGTTTCTTTCTTTAGCAGCAAGTGTTTTATTGCTCTCTTGTGATAAGGAGCCAATCGGCCCGACAGGGCCGGATCCGCTGGGTCCGGGCGACTATTTGAGCTTTGCCGATTTCAGGGCATTGTATCCCGGTAGCGGAGAATACCTGATTCCTACCGGTACCAAGCGTATAAGAGGACAGGTTATCTCTAATAATACTAATGAGGCTAACGGTGTTTATCGTTTGCAGGATGAAAGCGGCTCGGGTATTTACCTGTATACTGTAATTGGTTCCCCGGTTTACCCAATGGGTACTGTGCTTGATATTAATGCTACAGGTGGAGGCAAGCTTTTGTTGTATAACGGCGACCTGGAACTGATGAGTGTGCCACAGGCAAATATTACCCAGGTAAGCGGCACTATCAATATTACGCCGAGGGTTGCAACTGTTGCAGATATAATCACCAATAAAAATACCTGGGCATCATCATTGGTAAAGATCAATAATGTGACATCGATTTCGCAGGCATCATCCAATTCAACAGGAGTGACCTATAATGTTACTGATGCCACCGGAACCCTGTCCATGTTTGTAAGAACAGCATCCGGAATAACAGTGAACACCAGCGGTACATCGGTGACTGGTTATGTTTCCATTTACAATACAACCACCCAAATCGGTATCCGCACGGCTGCTGATATCCAATAGAAATAAATAAGAAACTCAGAAAAATAATTTTATGAAAATGAACAGTAAACACAATCGGATAAGCATGGCGGCAGCGGTGCTGCTTGCCAGTTTATTTATTGTATCATGCGAAAGGAAATTTACTGATCCGCCGCCATTGGGAGAGCCGGATGTGGTGGCCAATATCAGTATCAAGGATATTAAAACCCGTTACACCTCAGGAGCTCCTGTACAGATCACCGATGATGCGATCATTGAAGGTGTGGTTTCCTGTGATGATAAGAGCGGTAATTATTACCAGCAGATAGCCATACAGGATTCTACCGGTGGTGTGTTGCTGCGCCTGGGAAGTTTTAACCTGTTTAATTATTACCCGGTTGGCCGCAAGGTTTATGTTAAACTGAAGGGTTTATATCTTGGTCAGTACAATGGCACATTACAGTTTGGCGGTGGTATTGATTCTGCCTATATCAACCAGGGCGGTGTTACATTGCTGGCTGCTAACCTGCTCGATAAGCATATTATCAAAGGTGCTTTGAATCAGCCATTAGTTCCTAAAGTGGTAACGGTAAATCAGCTTACCACCAACCTGCAGGACAGGCATGTGAGTACATTGATCAAGCTGGTAGGCTACGAATTTGTTTCCAGCGATAGAAACAAAAATTATGCAGATGATAATGCTTCCGGCAACAGGTTAATCCAGGATTGCTCTAATGTGACAGCCAACAGGATAACCCTGCGTACCAGCAACTACTGCAATTTTGCAACAATACCTGTAGCACAAGGAAACGGTGAAATCATTGGCGTTTATTCTTTCTTCGGATCGACCAAGCAACTTACAATAAGAGATACAACTGATGTCCGGTTTACCAACCCCCGTTGCCCTACTGCCAGCGGAGAGGGCCAGATAAATCTTACAACTTCGCCACTTACATTCAACTTTGACAACATCGGCACTGCGGGATTACCTACAGGAGTTTATGTAAAGGAAGGTGCTTCCAGCTCATATATTGGCAATGACGGATTTGTATACCAGGCAAATTTTAATAACGGTACTGCATGGAACCAGACTTCTGCGGGCTTTAAGAATTTTGCTTCAGCCACAGGTCTTACGTCCACTGCATCAACATCTGTACAAGCAGCTGCCACCAACAGGGCTCTTGGCTACAGGCAAACAGGATCTTTTGGTGATCCGGGAGCCGCTTTTGCTTTCTTGCTGGCCAATACTGCGGGTAAGTCTAACCTGCAACTGGAGTTCAAGCTGCAGTCTTTAGATGCAGTCACTCTTGGAAGAACAACCACCTGGCGGGTGGATTATGCAACGGGTTTAAATCCTGCATTCTTTTCAACTGTTGCTACCAGCCCGGCAACCATTACTACTACGAATGGTACATTTTTAAACAATACTGTGACTGTAAATTTTGGGAGCCTGTTGAGTAATATTAACCAGCCAATATGGATTCGTATTGTAACACTAACAAGTACGACAGGTGGTGGCAACAGGCCGTCCACAGGTATTGATGATGTTAAATTTAGCTGGAACTGATAAGCAGAATAATTTTAAGTATTCAAATGATTAATTGTATGAAAAAATTCTTTTTAATAGCTCTTTCTACTGTTTTAATTGGTAATATAAACGGGCAGTTATTGACAGAGAACTTTAGTTATACGGCCGGACAAGCAATTACTGCCAATGGTTGGACAGCACATTCAGCAGGAGGAACAAATGCAATAACAGTTACATCGCCGGGACTTACATATACCGGTCATCCGGGGTCTGGAGTAGGAAATGCTGTAACGATGACAACTTCGGGTGAAGATGATAACCGTACATTTACATCAACAAATAGTGGTAGTGTTTATTTTTCCTTTTTGGTTAACCTAAGTGCTGCACAAACTGCAGGAGACTATTTTATCGGCTTGTTTCAGAATAGCTCAATTTTCCCGGTCAGGATATATGCAAAATCAAATGGGGCCGGAGGATTTACTTTTGGGGTAGGTAAAGGAAGTTCTACAGCAGTATATGAGTCTTCAGCAAGAAGTTTTGGGACTACTTATTTTATTGTAGCCAAGTATACCTTTAATACAGTTAATACAACTGATGACGTTGTTGATTTATGGGTAGATCCTGCACTAGGCGGGGTGGAAACTCCCGCAACAATAGCTAATGTAACGGGCACAAGTACAGATGCCACTTCAATTACTGCTGTTTACTTAAGGCAGGGGGCTGCAACTAATGCACCAACACAGCAGGTAGATGCGATACTTGCTGGTACTACTTGGGCAGTTGTAACTCCCGGCGCTGCAACTCCGGCTTTATCTCTCACGGCTTTACCTGCATTCGGAAACGTTTGTATTAATACCTCTGCCGGCCCCAATTCATTTACTATTACAGGTTCAAATCTTACTACAGCAGATGTTACAGTAGCTGCTTTAGCCGGATATACTTATTCAACAACTGCAGGAGGTACTTATACAACGACATTAAATATCACACAACCCGGAGGCACTCTTAACCAACAGGTATTTGTGAGATTTGATCCACTCGCCGTGCAATCTTATAATGGCAATATTGCCGTAGCAGGAGGTGGTGTAACAATACCGGTGAATGCAGCAGCGTCAGGTGCAGGTGTGAACACCATTCCTTCACTGACTACAGGAACTGCTACTGCCATAACACAAGTGTCTGCCACATTAGCTGGTACAATAACTGCCAATGGGTGCACACCCGTAACTGCTTATGGTATTGAGTACAGCACTGTCAGCGGATTTCCTAATGGATCAGGAACGCAGGTGGCTTCTACGAATATTGCCGGTGGAAATTATACTTCTGGTGTTACAGGTCTTGCATCTGGAACTACATACTATTACAAAGCGTATGCGACTAACGGAGGTGGTACGGGTTACGGAACTGAACAATCGTTCACAACTGCTACACCTAACCCTACAATTTCCACGACGCCGCTTCCTGCTTTTGGTAATATTTGTATCAATACCACTGCCGGACCTAATTCATTTACAATATCCGGGGCAAATCTTACAACAGCTGATGTGACAGTAGGTCCATTAGCTGGATTTACATATTCAACAACTGCCGGCGGTACTTATACAACATCTTTAACTCTTACACAACCAGGCGGAACGTACTTGCAGGAAATATTTGTCAGGTTTAGTCCAACAGTTGTGCAATCATATAGTGGGGATATAGCTGTAGGTGGAGGAGGTGTTGCTGCCTCTGTAATTGTGCCTGCATCAGGTGCTGGTGTAAATACTGCAGCATCTGTTACTACAGGTAGCGCCAGTGCTATTACCCAAACCAGCGCAACAGCGGCAGGTTCTATTACTGCTATTGGTTGCTCTGCAGTTACAGCTTATGGCATTGAATACAGTACTACTAATAACTTCCCGTTAGGTAGCGGTACACAGGTTGCTTCT
>Ga0073934_10009604_pt1 | contig 12318 bp, 10 predicted proteins | sample LarsenN4metaG_FD_76834 | JGI IMG/M metagenome (GOLD analysis project Ga0073934, IMG submission 76834) | Hot spring sediment bacterial and archeal communities from British Columbia, Canada, to study Microbial Dark Matter (Phase II) - Larsen... ... | reverse complement strand
CGGGCAAATGCCAAGAGTCCAACCTCTGCCATCGCGCTTGCTGCCTCCGAGCAAATGGACCCTTGCCAAGGGCTGGCGCACTTAAATTCTCCCTGGTTGGAGTAAGGATGTCAACAGAGCCAATGCGAGCCAACGGCACACGGCGTTCACCACTGGGAGTTTTGGTGGAGCCAACCTGACCGCAATAAACATCCCGGCGAACGTAGAGTAAGCCCCTCGACAGATCGGCATCCTCTAGGCGCAGAGCGAGCAATTCCCCGATGCGCAGTCCGGTCAACTCCCCCAAGAGAAATATCAAACGGAGGGGATTCTCCAGAGCTTCAAATAAGCGCTGGCTTTCCCCCTCAGTCAAGACGCGAGCCTTGCGCACGCGTTCCATCGCCGGAAGTTTGATGTCTCGGGCCGGGTTGTCGTTCAGCCACAACCAGGAGACAGCCACTCCGAACACGTTGCTGAGCAAATTTCGCAGGTGTCGCAACGTCTGAGGCGAGTATTCCTCTCTCTGCTTGATGCCCATTAACTGTTGAACCTCAACCCGCGTGATGTCGTAAAGTTTTTTCTTGCCCAAAGCAGGGAGCAGGTGTTTCTTCGCCAAGGCCCGGTAGAGCCTTCGCGTCGAGTATTTCTTGGTGGAGACGATTTCCGGCTCAAAATAATCGAACCAGAAATCCGAAAAGGTGATATCGAACTGAGGCTGGCGGGCAGCGTGGTTAACCTTGTCGAGATAATGCTCGGCTGCCCGCCATGCGTCTTTCTCATTCCTAACGGGGTGCTTAATTCCCTGGTCGTCGCGGAAGGTTTCGAGCACAACGCAGCGATGCTTGGCACGGACGCTCCCGTCAGGGGTGAGGAAATATTCTCGGTAACGTAACTCGTACTTTTTCCCTCGCCTTCGAAGATATCCTTTCTGGTAACGCGGTCGGGCCACGGGAACAATCCTTTCTCCCGTGTTCTCCCGCGTCCCTGCTGCCGGGGGAATTGTGCGCGCATCGGGGAGAGATTTCAAGCGCCAAACGACCAGGCGGAAGCCCCCGCCCTCGCCCGCGTAGACTTCGGCGTACTGACCGCGTGGAAAAGCGATTTTCACTCGTTCAACCAGCTCTGCCATTCTTCAAGACTCCGCGACTCCGCATCTTCCGCGAAAACAATTTCGCCATCCTGAAACTGGATTACTTCCTCACTCCCGCCCGGCTCCGCATCCCCGCCCAGCACGACCTCATCCCATATCCCGCGAACATAGAGCGACCGACAAAGAGAGCAACGCCATCTGAAACTGTGGTCGGTTCCCCGATGCGTCTCAAAAACCAGCGGCAATTTCTTACGGCAATGCGAGCAGCCCCGCCCAGAAAGCCGAACGACCACCCAAGCCGAACGGACCCGCACCTCAGTTAAAGGTAGAGTAGCCCTCTCCATATCGCCCAGACCGCCTTTCCAGAGGCCTACAGCCCCAAAAATCGCGCCACGATTCCCCAGGACGCATCGGCAACCCGTCGCCCGACCCGTAGCACCCCCCGGAATGCACCACAAATGGTGCAACTCAAGAAAAACTCAGATAGGCATATCACCAAAAAGCAACACCTCTCCGTGAACATAACCTTCTACAACCGATCGCTCCGAGTCCGGCGAGCATCACGCATAGAGCTTTTGCCACGGGGGATCGGAACCTGAATCGCATTTCCCGGATTCATCCCGCACACCCTTAAAGGCCGAAGTTTCCAATTCCGGCAAGCCCAGCAAAAGGCCTGCGGGAACCCAACCAGAGACGGGCCTGATAAAACCCCCGCACTGACACTGGGGCGTAGAAGGCACAAACTTCGGCAACGTCATACCGTAGATAAGACCCGCCGTTTGCACGCGGCGTGTCCCGTGAAAAGCCGCTTCCAGGCGAGCCAGCATTTCCGGCGTGCTCGCGGGCAGCTTTTCCGTGTACTTCAAGGCATGGGCGAGAGCCGACTTAAAATCGCGGGCTTCTTTGATCACCACGCGATAACTCTCCCCGCCCGTCGCTTCCTTCAACAATCCAGAGAGCCGTTTCAGCGGAATCCAGGGACCGAAAAAGCAGAGGTGGAAATGGAGATTCACATTATCAAAACCAACTTCGGAAACACGCACGATGATCCAAGCTTTCCGCCACCGAATGCCCTCTCGCGTTTTGACTGGCACGCGATCCTTGGCGCCTTTCAAAGCTTTTTCCATCACGCGGCGAACAGTCTTTGCCATTTGGCAAATCTCGGCGGGCGTAGGCAGAACGCCATGATGCCGGAAAGTAACATCCACAGTTTTCCAGCCCCAACTGGGTCGGCATTTCAGTTCAGCCGGAATGAAGGAATCTATGCAGGCGTACTTGGCAAAAAGAGCGTCAAACTGCTTCCGAGCACAACGCGGGCAGAAACGCTGTTCGCAACGGAAGGTGCGCTTAAACTTTTTACCGCAGCGCTCACACTTCATTTCACGCGCCAGCCGCCCACAGAAAGCGAGTTCCTGAGCCTTTCGCGACAGGCCCAGACGTTCTAACCATCGTGCCTGTTCCTGGTTTTCACCTTCACCGTCTCCCAAAACGTACTCACCAGCTTGTTGATCAAAAAACGGTCGCGGTATCCCACGCAGAGTGACGAATCTTCGGGAACCCGGAGTAGAGGCTGTCTGAGCTTTTCGAGCAGCTTCCCACGCCGCAGTAATCGAGGCTTCGATCCGCGCTTCGATGTCCATCAACTCGACTTCACTTGCGAGCTGTGTTTCCACTTCCATTCAACTTTCTCCGCTTCGGTAGGCTGCCAGTTCACCGGATGGGGCGGAAAGGCAAAGCCCGTACCGAAACAAACGAGACATTCCCCGCTCCCGCCCCATACGGGATTCTCAGCACACGCGATGCATGAACACACCGCCGAGCCGCTACAATGCCAGCACGGACGTGATACCCCGGCTTCGCATTCGGCTTGGCCCCGATCTTCGATTTGGATTTCATCCAACACAGTTATTCACTCGCACACAAGTAAGAGATGGGGCTCCGCCCCACACCCCGCGCAAACTCTCTGTCGCCGCCTTTCCAGCAGCACAGGGCGCTGCTGGAACCTTGGCGGCTCCGGCTTCGGGGCTGGAGGGCGCGGACCGCGAGCCCCTTGCCCCCTGGCTCGAATGGTTTGCGATTCCTTCGGCCAGGGATTGCGCCCCACGGTCCGCACCCACAACTCTTCCGGGATGTGAAACAGGAACTAAACCGAACGATGAAAGAGCTTCGATAATTCCAGATCGTGTTTTATAAGCGACTGTAGGCAGTTTGACGACAGCACTGCCCGCCGACTTCGTAGAATAGCCCGGGATCGCGGGGGAACGCCTGTCCGCCGCATTTCCGCCGTTGTTCCTAGGCCCGAGGCCCTTTGCTTGCCGGAAACGCGCGGGAATGGCGCGGGAACGCTGCGCGAACGGTTTCCCACAAGAAACGGCACTTCGGCCTATGGAAGCGCAGGGAGGGATTCCCAAAAACCGATGGGCTTGACTTTCAGATGGGGTTGTGTAGAGTGGCTTCATTCGATTTTTCCTTTTTGGCTGGTCCTCTGATTCGCCATCGGGACCAGCCAAAATTTTTTGCTACAAACCTACGCTTCCAGCTTCGGCCTCTCCGAGACAGGCACCGCTTGGCTCTCCGCCACCGCGGGAAGGCCCAGCTTCGCGCGAAGCGTGCGGATTTCCTCGGCCCGTCGCGCGCGGTCGTCATCAGGCCTAAGCCATGAATCGCGCTCCGCCTCCAGCTCGCAAAGACGCTTGGCACTGGCCGCGACTTCAGGCGGAATTTCCTTCTCGATATCTTCGAGCACCCCTTCCACGCGCCGCCTCCGCCCAAACGTCGGCCACGTCATGTTGCCCAACTCAACGCGAAGGTCGAGACACTGCTGCAACCTCGGATGGACGGGCTTGCCTTTGCCGTCGCCCTGGTCCGCCTTCCGGCCTGCCAGGAGCCTGTCAGCCCGCTCCAGGAGAGCAGCCGCGCGGGAGGAAACTTTGCTGGCAGGAGCCGGACCGGAAGGGCTTTCGGCGTCATCCGAAAAGCGAGACAGCAGTACGCCCATGAAGTCGGCCAGGTCCTCGCGGATCGCATCGAAGCCAGAGCCAAGCTCGGCCCGAAGCTCGCCCAGATCGGCCCGGAGATCGGAACCCGAGTCTTTCATCGGAGAGACGGCCGCGCCGTTCGGATTCGGATTCGGACGGGAGTCGGGAGGAGCTGCCGGCGCACCATCTTGAGATTGAAAAAAGGCGAGCCGTTTCCGACCGGCTTCCGTTAACGAGTACCTGCGCGGACGCTGATTCACGTCACGGGTCACCAGGCCCTGAGAGGCCATCCGTTCGACCAGCTCCGAGGCGGTACTCGCCCGGCTGTCCAAATCAACCGCCAGTTCTTTGGCCGTCACCGGCTTGTCCTGTCTGAGCAAGTATTCCAAGGCGTCTCTTTTTTGCAGAGCCATAAGTGAATCCTCCTCCGCTAGGCAACTGGACGTACCATCAGCCTAGCGACTCAAACTTACACCCGCTTTTCGGGGGTTCTTGTCAACTAGGGCCTATTCGGGGTCTACTAGGGCCTATTTGCGGTCTACTTGGCAAAACTTTCCTTACGCGCGCGCGTAAAGAAAGTTTCGAGTGTGGCCCTCAAAATGCGTTATTGACAAGGTTTCCGAAAACGGGGCAGCGGGCACAAAAAGCGTTTGTCTTATAGTCTCGACTTGAAACCTAAAAACACGCGGCGCGCGAGCGTCGTTCCGCGTCAACCATTGAACGAATAATAGGTCATAGGCAGAAAGCGCGGCACTCCACAGGTGCATTGTGGCGTAGTTTGAATCTGGGCCGCAACAGACTGGAATGCGAATTGCTCTTTCAGTTAGAACGCTAGGTCTTCAATTTTCGGAGCTGCCGGTCCTGCCTTGGGAGCTTTCTTGAAGGTCACGTTCTCTCGCGGGAAATCGACGGCTTTACCGGACAGCAAATCGGCAATTGTGAGGAGTTGCAAACGGGGGTAATCCTTGCCCCAAGGGGCCTTGTAAAATCCCGCCGACGCCGCTTCCCTGTGCATATGCGGACCATCGCTTAGGATGCCGTCTGCGAGCGTTTATCGCCACTACCGTCTAGGGCGCTTCCGCTCGTAAACCTTCTTGCCACTTTTGCTGATTTCGATAGTGTCTCCATCCTTCACGGCTACGACTTTGCCGGTGAAGTCTTGCCCTTTCGCGTATATCGGCAACAGGGAGAAGAGGAGAACTGCTAGAAAAGTCTTTGTGCGTTGGCGCATGTTTCACCTCCAAGCGAGGCTCCAAACCATGAGGAGCTATACTAATTGACCGAACCATACTCCCTGGTCGATCTTTAGTCAATATCACCGCTTAGATAACAGGTCGGCTTGGGCACAAAACGGGCACAAAACCCCCCTACTTTGGGTGTCATTCTTGGCAGAAGGGACGCGGAAAACACAGGCACTTAGGTGGGTTGGATTTATCTCCGGAGCAACAGGTCGCAGGTTCGAATCCTGCCAGGCGTACCATTCCCCAATTTTGGCGGCTCCGCAGATCAAGTCAAGGGGCTTTCGGTAGGTAGGAAAGACACTTGCGGCATCCACACGGCAGTTCGAAAGCACAATTCTCAACTGATTAGCTCTCTCCACAGAATTCTGCGCGTTGAAACCTTCGTTTCAAAATCGGAGCTTTGTCAGGGTCGACCTCGATGGTTCGCTGCAGCTTATTGTTGCGGTCGCCGAATGGCGCGCGACTGGGATAGGTTCCCTGCTCGGCTGTTTCGCGCATCCTTTGCGGACCTCTTCTTTCAAGTTCTCAGTAAAGTTCAGCGCGAAGACAAGCTGGATTCCGTGAACCAGTTGGGCTTGGGACTTTGATTCTTTGCTGATAGTTTACCCTTCCTTGGGCAGGTGGACTTCCACGTCTAGATCTTCCAAGGTGACGAAGTCCCGGAAGTTGCAGCAGAGACGGTCGGTCTTCTCGACAATCACCGTCCGGCAGTCTCGGCTCCCTTTCAGGAATTTCAGCATTTCACCAGATTGTTTTCTTCCGGTTGCTTTCGCCGTTTCAACGTCCATGAATTCGTTCCCTATCGTGAAGCCGTGTGTCTAGGCATACTCGCGGAGCAACTTCAACTGTGCGGGTATCGAGTACCCTTCCTTCTCCTGATCTTTACTGGAAACGCGCGCATGTAGAACGGCCTTGGTCATACAATCCCCTCCGGGAAACTTGATCGGGCTTGTTCGCGAAGGGCAATTGCGGGCATTCGTGGACGGACAAATGTGAGAGCTGCTCGAACGCTTTTGGTCTTGGCTGGGACGCCCGGTAGTTTCCTGAGAAAGACTTACAGGAGAAAAGGAGGCGCCAGAGCCACTTGAGGAAGCTCCGGCAAATCCTGCCCCGGATGCGGGCATTCAGTCAGGTGACTCCCGACATCCGACTCGCGCGCAGTCTGGCACAGCGGCAGGCCTATCCACCGGCCAAGCGGCGCTGAACTGGCAAGCCCTGCGAGGGCGGAACGCTACGGATAGCAGTGCTCCGGGCCCTTGCGGCGGTTCGCTTCTCGTGGCCCGTGCTGCCCCACACATGCTTCTTCCCCATAAAACGCGCCACCGACTGGTGAACCGGCTTAGCACGGCTATTGGGCCAAACTGGGCCCACTGCGGTCGATTGCCGATGCTGCGAAGGCGATACCGACGCCTCAGGGAACCTGGTCGGGGTGCCTTGGGCTAGAGGAGGCCCTCTCCAGCGTGCTTCCAGCGCCGATCCGGAGTACTTAATTACGTAAATACAAGGAACGAACCCAGATTGGAATGAGTTGGGTGGCATCAATAGGCAACTTCCGAGTTGCCCACCATCTGCTCGCTGACCGTAGGCACGTCATTTTCCGGTCAAACCTGCCGGTAGCCTCGCCGTCTAGTGCCGTTCCAACTAATTGCGGCTACTCTCGGCGCGCCTTGCACTTGCCCCCGCGACGAGAAGGATGATCGTGACGTATTGCCTCAATGAGTTGGAACGGCACTAGCCGAGTCGGCATCCAGACCGGAGCATCTGTCAGTGCTGCGCGCTCGGATCGCCGGTTGGCGGCGGGGCGTGGTCGTCCGCGGCCGGTGGCCCGAGCAGTTCTCGGAAGACGGGCTTCAGAGCGTCCGCCCAGACCTGATAGGCCTGTTCGGCCGGATGGAGTTTATCGGCATTCATCATGCCCTCATAAAGCCTACCGCGGTCATCGGCGACCTTATCGTTGATGCTGAGAAAGCGCACCTTTGAGCCGTCGGCCATTTTCTCGAGATGGGCATTGATTCGGTTGATCACGGGCATGACGGCCATGTTGTCGTTGCGCGGAAATATGCCCATGACGATCAGGGTGGCTTCGGGCGCTTTGTTCCGAATCGCCGTCACGAGCGCCCGCAGCTCTTTGGTGACGTCCGCGACCACGGCGTCATCAGTGCCTGCCGGAATGGCGCTGCCGACGTTGTTGGTACCCGCCAGCAGAACGACAATCTTGGGCTTGACGTTATCCAACTCGCCGTATTCCAAGCGCCAGAGGATGTTTTGAATGCGGTCGCCGCCCCAACCGAAATTGGCCGCGTTCCAGCGGAAGAAGTTCCGCCGCCAGTTGGCGAACAGTCGAGGGTAATCGGTCGCACCCCATCGCCGCGTGATCGAGTCACCTTCAAAGTAAACGTCGATGCGGCCGGTCTTGGCCTTCTCAATCAACTGAGAGTGGGCGATGAGCGAGTTCGCGTCGGTTCGTGGAACGGCAACATCGGCGGCAATCGGCGGGGGCGGCGGAGCGGTATACCGGATGGACCGGGTCGCCCAGGGGATGAAGTATTTCCAATTGGGGCCGTCACTGTGGCCCCCGTCATGCTGTCGCCACGCGAGGCGGCCGTCGAGCAGACTGGTATTGACCGGTGGTATCTTCGCCTGGCGGTAGTCCTCGGTGACCCCGAAGTCCTTGACACCCAGCAGCCGAAACACGGGCCCGGCCGCGACGGCAGCCATAAAGCAGCCTTGCTGGTCGAGCCATTTTGCGTCCCCCTTTTCCGGCACGCCGTATTCGAAAAGAATCGCGCCCGAGTGCCCAGTCTAGAAGGGCGTGGCGATTTTGCGCGGATGCCATTGGCCTTTGAAAATGGGCTAGCCCGAACGGCCCGAGTTTCAGGCCGCGAGAGTTCGAAACGTCCAAGGTGGGGAACCATTTCTTACACGGGCCGCATGAGGGTAGGATCAGGGAGGCTTTGCCAGAGGCTTCGTGGGCACAGGTTCCTCGCTCGCGACAGAAAGAAAAGGGGCGATCCCGCCAAGCAGGATCACCCCCAAGGAGGCGTTGGCATGCCATCAGAAAGTGAACTTCAACCCAAATTGAATTCGGCGTGCATCGTAGGTCGAAGTTATCTTTCCGAAGTTCGAAGAAAGGAAGTTGGTGTCGTAGTTCGAGAACTGGGTGTGGTTGAAGCTGTTAAACATCTCCAGCCGGAATTGAAGCCGTGCATCCTCCGTAAGGGCTGCCAAGCTAAAGACCTTGAAGACCGAGATGTTCCAGTTGTTTCGGCCCGGGCGCCAGATGACGTTTCGACCGGAGCTACCGAAGGTGAGATTGGCGGGCGCTTGAAACGCGCTCTTGTTGAACCACTCCGTGACGGTCTTCGCCCCCGTGTTGGGATCGCCGATGACATCGGGGCGCACGTTGCCAAAGCCCGTTCCCGCAATGTCGCCGGGATAGCTGGGCGTGTTGGGCAGCCCGGTCTGGAAGGTCGTAATCCCGGAGAGCTGCCAGCCTCCCAGCGCCTGACGGACAAAGGCGTTGGGGTGGCCCTTGAAGAACGGCAAATCGTAAATGTAGTTCATTACCAACACATGCCGTCGGTCGAGATCCGAGCTGGCGCGGTCATATCCGAGCTCGTACGCATTGTAGGCGTTGGCAAAGTCGCCGCTGACGGAGTCGATGGCATGCGCCCAAGTGTATGCACTCTGGAACGTCAACCCATGAATGTTATCCATCCGCAAGTTCACTTGCAGGGAGTTGTAATTGCCAGAGGTGGAATTCTCCCCGTAAGTGATCGAGCTGAAGCCGAGGAACGGCCGAATCTCGTTCACGACCGCCGTCCCGGCGCGCACATCGGCCCGCCGCGGATCATCCGTCAGGGGTTGATTGATGTTCCGCTGGACCCGCTGATGGATATTCACGTTGCCGACATAACCGACGGAGAGCACCGTCCGAGGTGCGAGCTCGTGCTGGATGCCGAAGCTCCACTGCTGGCTCGTCGGAGGCAGGTAGTCCCTGGCCAGAGCGACGAAACTCGCTGGGAAGATCGGGACGGCAGCTTTCTGCCCGTTCAGCAGGCTGACGCTGGGATCACTGAAATACACGTTATTCACGCTGGGGTTGAAGGAGAAGGGAGGATTGGGCCCGCCGTTGTAAACGTCGTTGCCCTGAATGCGCTCGTAGAACATGCCAAACCCGCCGCGAATGACCGTGCGCCCCTTCCCAGTCAGATCGTAGGCAAACCCCACGCGCGGACCGATGGTGTCGTAGTAGTTGTTCACCAGCCCTCGGGGCACTCCCTGCCCGGCCAGGCGCACTCCGTTCAGGTAAAAGGGAATGGTGGAGAGTGGCACGGTGGAGACTGTAGTGAATCCCGGACCGGTCGTGTCCAGGCTGTGGTCAGGGTTGAAAATGGGAGCCTCCGCCGCGTCGTACAGCTCCGGGTAGAGATTGGACATGCGGTCAACGACCTCATAGGCATGCGGCAGAATTTCCCACCGGACCCCCAGATTCAAAGTCAGCCGGGAGGTCGCTCGCCAGTTGTCGGTGAAGTAGAAAGAGATGTTGGTGTTGCGCCAGTGGCCGCGATCTTGGATCGCCAGTTCGGAGTAAGACTTGGCGAAGCCCAGCAGGAAATCGGCAAGGTCCGACCCAGTATAACTGCCATCAAACGTGTAATTACCCTGGGTCTGCCCGAAAATGTCCTGATTCTTGCGGTAGCGCATGAACTGCCCACCGAACTTCAAGCCGTGCTTGCCGACCATCCAGGAAACGTCATCGCGGACCTGCTGGCTGTCCGCGGCATTGTGCCAGGGCCAAGATCCGCTGTCGTACGTTGTCCCGATTTGCTTCCTGAAACCAATGACCGGCAGGCGGTCAAGCGAGTTGCCGGAAAAGAACTCCTGCACGTTGTACCCACTCGGCTTGGCGTAGACGCCGTTCGGGGTCAAGTCGATGCGGTTTCCGTTATAGTTGTACGCAACCTCGTTCAACAAGTTCGGGCTGATGGTCCAGGTCAGCCGTAGGACGGCGCTCTTGCCAGGGTTTCTGAAGATGGTGCCGAGCGTCGGGTACGACATGCCCGTCCACAGCGTGGTATCGGTCTCCTGGACCACGGCGTCGTTGATGAAGTGGGCCATGAGGCTCACTTTCTCGTTGAAATTGTGGTCCACGCGGACGATCTCCTCACGCACGTTGATGGGCACCATGCGGGAACCTGTGAACTGGGTACCGAAGTTGGGTGCCGGTATCGCGCCCGTGCCGAGGAACGCTGCGGCGTTAGGATCAATCAAGGAACTGGGAATGACATTGTCCGGGAAGGGCTGCCCGGGAGTCAGTCCCGCAGCGGCAAACCTGGCCAGCATCTCCGGGTCGCCCACCTTCGTCTCCGATGGGACCGTAATCGTCGTGCTATAGCCCGAAAAATCGCCATGGCGCAGCGCGTCCGAGAAGGAGTTGGCGGTCCTGGTGACCCCCTGGCGGATTTTTCGCCACTCCTGGTTGAAGAAGAAGAAGGTCTTGTTCTTCGCCGTGTTGTACTTCCCCGGAATGTAGAATGGCCCGCCCAGGTTCCAGCCGAAGTTGTTGTAGCGCAATATGGGCGTCGCGGCCGCCCGCGTCCCGTCGGCTTTACGCGGCACAGCGTTGGTGAAGTAGTTGACGGAGTCCACGGCCTCGTTGCGCAGGAACTCGTAAACCGTTCCGTGAAATCTCTGCGTTCCTGACTTCAACATCATGTTGATGGTTCCGCCGGACGCGATGCCGAAGTCTGCCCCATAGTTGCTGGTCATGACTTTGAACTCGGCGAGGGCATCCATCGAAGGCATGACGGTGACACACCCGCCGCATCCCCGGTCGTAGTTCTCGCCCCCATCGATCATCCACACGTTGTGCTCGTTGCGGTTGCCGTTGAACCGAATCGTGCTGTTCGAGCCCACCGGAATCGGCAGGTTGAAATCCGGCAGGTCCGACGAGACCCCGGTCGTGAGGCTCGCCAGGGCGAAGAAGTTCCGACTGTTCATCGAAAGCTGTGTGATCTGATTTCCCGAGATCAGGTCACTCACCTCGCCGGATTCGGTCTGAACTTTCACAATCGCCTCGGATACCGTTACGCTTTGCGTGATCTCGCCCACCTCCATGGGAATGTCCACGCGCACCATGTCCCGAACGTTGAGAACGATGCCCGTGCGGGAATAGGTTTTGAACCCTTTGGCTTCAGCTCTAATCTCGTAGGTCCCCGGCACGAGTTCGGGAGCACTAAAGCTGCCCGCCGCGTTGGTCTCCAGCGTGCGCGTCACGCCGGTCGCGCTGTTCGTGACAACGATCTTGACCCCGGGCATCAGCGCCTCAGAGGGGTCGGTCACGGTTCCGACAATGGTCGCCTTTTCCTGGGGCCAGGCGGTCAGGGGCAAAAACAACAACCCAAAACACACCAGCCCGAGGAGTCGCACATACTTGTCCTTCTTCATACGGATTCCTCCTTGACGTATTGAAGCATTGATTGGCGCGGCAGAGGTATCTGACTGCCGCCGCTCCCCTTGCTGACCCAACACCCGAGAAAGCTGGTAGCTAAGGACCGACGCTATGAAATCCGCTCGCCTGAGGCGATATCAGCCCGCCCTTCATGCCCCCAGGGCCTTCCGCCTCAACGCGACCATCATCCGGCGCTTGAGCCTTACATCTGGATGGAATCTAATCACCGCGCTATCGACGTGTCTAGACCCAGTTTGCGGAAAGTTTTGGACATTTTGCGTCAGGCCAGGTGAACTGAATTCCTTGCAACTGCGCTTGAAAACCAATCACCAGGCGCTTGTAACTGTGTCGCACGGTCTGATTTGCGTCAAGCCCCAAGATACCAAAGCCGGGCGTAACAAAAGCGTACGAATAAGCAAGCCCTCGACCGGCGTCACGCTCGAGCTAGACCGATTTGAAAGGCCGAGGGCCACCGCGAACTGGCCCACGGCCTCGCCGCCCCTGTAGGGGTCGCTATTCGGGCAGCTTTAGCTCCCCTTCCATCGAGAACTGAGCTTCCACCCCGGGTGCCCCGGT
>Ga0073934_10009603_pt1 | contig 12319 bp, 9 predicted proteins | sample LarsenN4metaG_FD_76834 | JGI IMG/M metagenome (GOLD analysis project Ga0073934, IMG submission 76834) | Hot spring sediment bacterial and archeal communities from British Columbia, Canada, to study Microbial Dark Matter (Phase II) - Larsen... ... | reverse complement strand
TGCAAGAGATGATTGTCCCGGTTGCCGTGATCCATCTTCAAGCAGTTCAGGCTCCATTAGCAAAAGTAGATTATTCACTCACGATGGAACGCCCACTAATTACTTCCCGGCTATTCACTATTGCAGCCAGTTTCTCCGTGAAAGGATTATTTGATGCCCCTCATTGTCGGGTGATATGCATCGCTAAGCATAAAGGGGAGACGATAGCCAAAGCGGTTGCAGCCGGGTACGGATTTGACCAGAATACGTCAGAAGTCACGCTTGAAAAAGAAAAGACAAACTACATTACCTTGATGCTGACAAAAGAGATCAATAACGTAACCGTGAAAGTCCACCTTTTTGACCCTGACACCCAGGCTGAATTGGCGCATTTAGATGGTATAAAAGTGGATATCGCAATTTGATGGAGTAACAAACCATGGATAGTGGTTCCGATTTGACCCAAGAACAAGTACAGACCCCGCCGTCTCCGGCGGATGCATTAGATCAGAAAGCGAACGCGATCTTTGGCGGAAAGGTTGTTCGCAAAGACCTTGTGCGTAAGGTTAAAGTCGGCGCCAATGTGCCTGTTTATGTGCTGGAGTATCTGCTGGGGAAATATTGTGCCACAGATGATTCGCAAGCCATTGAAGTCGGGTTGCGTCTGGTAAATGATACCCTCTCAGACAATTTCATTCGCCCGGACGAAGCTATGAAGGCGCAGTCGAGGGTTAAGGAACGCACCGAGATGACCTATATTGACAAAGTCTCGGTGCGCCTGGATGGGACAAAGTATTGGGCTGACCTGGTCAACTTCGGACACAATTTTGTTCATATCCCGGATTTCATTGTTCGCAAATACGATCGCTTATTTGAGGGTGGGGTTTGGGGTTTAATCCGGATCGAATATCGTGAAGATGAGGAAGTGGGAGGAAAAGCGCGGCCGTTTTTCATCTCGGAGCTGACACCTATTCAACTGGCATCGTTCAATATCGAGGATTACTGTACACGAAGAACTGACTTCACCACAGATGAGTGGATCGACCTGTTAATCCGTAGTATGGGGCTAGAGCCGGCACATTTTTCTCGTCGCGTAAAGCTACTGATGCTAATGCGATTGGTGCCGATGGTGCAGCGCAATTACAACCTGATCGAACTTGGACCTCGCGGGACAGGGAAATCCTTTGTCTATCGTGATCTTTCTCCCTATGCGATCTTGATCTCCGGTGGCAAGACAACCGTGGCGAATCTGTTCTACAACATGAGCACCCGCAAAGTTGGCTTGGTCGGTTTATGGGATGTGGTCGCTTTTGACGAGGTGGCCGGAATTAAGTTCGACGATAAAACTGCCATCCAGATCATGAAAGATTATATGGAAAGTGGAAGTTTCAGCCGGGGGCGAGAGGAGTTGGTTGCCGAGGCTTCGATTGTATTCGCAGGCAATATCAACCAACCGGTGGACGTTTTAGTCAAGACTGGCACACTCTTTCAGCCTTTACCAGAAGACATGCAAGACATGGCATTGATCGATCGCATTCATTTCTACGTTCCGGGATGGGAACTCCCGAAGATGCACAACGAATATCTGACCGATCATTATGGTTTCGTTGTGGATTATCTGGCAGAGGCTTTCCGAGAATTGCGCCGGCGTAACTACACCGACATCTCTGACCGGCATTTCTCATTAGGAACTGACTTAAATACACGCGATGCCAAAGCCGTGCGGAGGACATTGTCAGGATTGATCAAGCTGCTTCATCCATTAGGAGATCCCAACAAAGAAGAGGTAGCAGAATACTTGGAACTCGCTTTAGAAGGGCGCAGAAGAGTCAAAGAACAACTGAAGAAGATGGGAGCATTTGAGTATTACCAGACCTCTTTCTCCTACATTGACACTGAGACAATGCAAGAACACTATGTTGGCGTTCCCGAAGAGGGTGGGCGCTCCTTGATTGGTCAGGATCCGTTGCCTGCGGGAAGTGTTTACGCAGTCGATCTCACGAGTGCTGATACAGTAGCGCTCCTGCGTATTGAAGTGAGTCGTATGAGCGGCTCGGGGAAGCTGAGGATTACGGGCAGCCCAGACCGAACCATGAAAGAGTCGGTAATCACGGCATTCAATTATATCCGGGCAAACAAAGCACGGCTGGGCATTGAGCGTGATTTAGAAAGCTACGACTTCCACGTACAGATTGTGGACTTGACTCACTCGAAAGAGAGTGTGCAGGCAGGCGTGGCTTTCTTTGTAGCCCTCTATTCCTTACTACGGGAAAAGCCAGCATTGGCTGGACTAGTTGTGTTGGGCGAGTTGACCATTCAGGGGAATATTCTACCCGCCCGCTCTTTAATTGAAGCGTTGCAAGTGGTGATGGACAATGGCGCCAAAAAAGTGTTAATACCAGTTGGCAATAAGCGGCAGTTTCTTGAGGTTCCGGGAGATGTAATTGAGCGGGTGGATCCCATTTTTTATGGAGACCCACTGACTGCGGCAATGAAAGCATTAGGGATGAATTGAGCAAACATCTGACTCACATGCCATTCTAGAGGGAGTGAGGTAATATGTGGTATGACTGGCAACCTAAACCCACATTTATATGGGAAGATCTTGAAATGATCTGTCCGGCTGGAGAATATCGGGTTATTGATCCAAGCCAAGTACCAGCAGGAATAATATCTCCTGGATTATTAGCAAAGTGTCATAGCGTGTTAATTTTATGCTCAGGCACAGCAAATGGGCGTGTATATGCAGTGTTCAATCTAAATCGCATCGATAATGTTGAGATTGACCAGATGCCATATTGCATAGCCTTTGACGGTAACGAGCCAATTCCCAGCGGTGTTTTGATCCAACATGCAAACTATCCAGGGCGAACAACACCGCTTCCGGTAGATTTTTATCCATACATAACTGCAAGTGGTACTTATCCACTACAAGAAATGCCCGCATGCGACAGTGGCTCATTATCCGATCTAAGTATTGGCAGTCAAGAGGAAGCCTTCAGGTTACTTGTAACCGTTATTGAGGAGAATTTTCCGGAGGAAGAATAATCTTCGGATATTGAATTGAGGGTTATGTCGGTGGATAACGAAACTCCCTTTGATTGGTGGGGTTTGCATCTAAAACGATAGATATCTGCACAAAGATACCATCAAGGTTTTTCTTATTTGACAATTCCATTTTATGACCGAAAAAGGACAACAACAGTTGAAGGAAGCATCGACTGGTAGCACTGGTCGAAACAGGATATTGGCTTGAAAGTGTTGGATGTTATTCAAGTGCGGGTGCCATATTTCGAATTACAATGCTGGTTTGATAAGGTTTTTCAAAATGTTGAATTACTCAGGCAAGAGCTGGCTGAAGTGTTTCAAGAAGAGGACGCTTTGTTGTCGGCTGTTCTGGAGCGGGCGTTTCGAGGGGAGCTATAATGATACGGAAAAAGTCGACGCCTAAATTACAGGCAGAATTGTTTCCTTTGGAGTCTACTCAAAATCCAGAAGAATCGGAAAATATTACTTCTTCGCGTCTGTATGCCATGGTAAAACCCGAAATGTTAATTTGGGCAAGGCAATATGCGTATTTACAGATAGAAGAAGCGGCAAAACGAATAGGGATAACTGTTGAGAAACTTCAGGGCTGGGAAGCCGGCAGTTCATCACCGACTGTAAACCAACTACACAAGATCGCAAATGTTTATCACCAGTCATTCGCTGTTTTTTACTTACCTCAACCACCCAGGCCTGCTAGCCTCCCTGTTAAGGATTATCGTAGAATTCCATCCGATGGTATATCAATCATTAGTCCAGAACTAGCGAATGAAGTTCGGATGGCTATTTGCAGGCGGGAAATAGTATTACAGCTAAAAGAAGACACGGAAGAGGAAATACCCGAGTTTGGCTATTTCACCAGTTTGCAAGATCGTCCCTCAGATATTGCAAGGGAAATCCGATCACTTTTGTTTTCTGATTTGAGACATATCCCATCATTCAAGGATAAGAATAGAGCGTTTGCATTTTTTAGAGGGAAACTAGAAGCTCTAGGTATCCTCGTGTTTCAAGCAAATACCGTAGGCATTCGCGAAATGAGGGGGTTTTCAATTAGTGAAAGTGTGCTGCCCATCATCGTAATTAACCGGAAAGACGCATATGCAGGTAGGATATTTTCAATGTTTCACGAGTTGGCGCATATACTTTTACGAGCATCTGGTTTATGTGACATCGAGCCGGATATAACTCGATCAGGCAAATATCCAAAAATTGAGGTGTTCTGCAATCAAGTGGCAGCTGAAATACTAATGCCAGAACAGCTCTTTAGAGAATCGATACGGTACCTCCTTAGTCAAGAACAAGCTACCAGTTTCACTGAGGAAATCATTGCTCGCCTGTCTGATGAATTCGGAGTAAGTCGAGAGGCTATTGTTCGGCGTTTAATGACCTTAAATCTAGTAAACAATAATTTCTATGAACTAAAGCGAGATCAGTATTTGCAGGAATTAGCAAACCTGCCCAAAAAAGCTGGGGGTAGAGGATTACCGCCTGCAAAGAATCTCATCAGCCTAGCTGGAAAACCGTATGTACAGATAGTTATTCGGGCGGTGAATTCGAATCGAATAACGATTAACGATGCATCAGGTTATTTCAACGTGCGGATAAAACACTTTAACGAAATAAGCCAATTAGCAGGGGTATAAAAGTTATGGGCGATTCTAAGCCTAAATATGTCATTGATACCTGCTCTCTCACTGAATTACGTCGGAGGTATCCCAATGATGTATTTCCTGGCGCCTGGGAAGCTTTAACTGATATGGCAAATTCAGGCATGTTAATCTCATCAACCGAGGTTAAGTTGGAATTAGAAACGCAAGATGACCAGGTAACTGATTGGGCAAGAAAGCACTCTATTATTTTTGTTCCGCTTCTCCCATTAATTCAAGAGAAAGCCCGAGAGATCTTATCAGCATTCCCAAACCTTATTGATGATAAAAACTTGAAATCAAGCGCAGATCCATTCTTAATTGCAACAGCACATGTTAATGGATGCACGATAGTCACTGAGGAAATGCCATCTGGAAAGGGAGCAAATTTTGTTAAGATTCCGAATGTATGTGCTGAACTTGGCATTTCCTGCATCAACCTGGTTGAATTACTAAGAATAGAGAAAGTTAAGTTGGAAATCAAGCGAAATTAAACATGGAACTGGCTTCGAAAGTGCATTTCCCTAACGTAAATGTGTTCGTCCCGAAATTGGTAGGGTATAGGCAAACTCTCGTAAATAGGAGTGATTTAAACAGATTTGCAGCTAATATCGCCCGGTGTGGTTGTTAGATAAATCTAACCGAAGTTAGCATGGCATGTTTGATAATGTGCTGTAATACAAAGAGCTTATGAACCCAGAACAAAAATATCAATTAATCATATGGTTTGACCAGAAACAAGCGGGATTAAACGAGCTATTCCGTTTTGTGAATGCTGGCTTATCTGAGAAAGTTGAAAAGAGGGTCGGATATTCAACCGAAGGGTACTTAACATTGTCACTCGAGGGATCATTGGATGAAGTAGATAAAGCTCATTCACAAGTGAATGAGTTTACACAAAAAACCAATTGGAATCTATTTAGATTGATAGATACCGCTGGTGATGAAATTCGCCGTCAAGCATACTCGGAACTATCAAAGATCGAGCAAGAACTCCGGGTATTTATTAATCGCGGCTTGATTGAAGCTTTCACATTTGATTGGTGGTTGTCCTTGGGCTCAATAAAGATACCAGGGCTTGAAAACATCGAATACCAAAAAACACACCACCGGCTCGAACTGATGACGATTGAGGAATTAATTGAATTTGTCACTTTTGAAAAGTCTGAATGGGGAGATGAAAATCCAATCTTGGTAGGAGACTTAATCACTCTTGTAGATAGATCCGCTAATTTTGGTGAATTTCGGACAAGGCTAAAGCAAAAAACGAGAAAAATATCTCTGTGGGACTTGGTATTCTTAAAATATCTGGGAGAGAATGCTCCTCAGTGGCAAGAGATAAGAAAGAACGATCTTCAATTTATCATCGAATTACGTAATAGGGTTATGCATCATAGACCCGTTCGACTTGGAGAATTAATAGCGTTAGGTGATAAAAGAAAGAAGATAAGCAGCTTTATTGCTTCAGCAAAAACTGATCTCTCAGAGGATGAAAAGAAAGAAATCGCTTCGTTACAAAAAGAAGCAAGGGAAATTTTTGCCCAATTACTTTATGAACGCTCACCACAAAACTCCTTTAATCGGCTATATGATAGCTTGAGGAGATCAAGAAACACTGTCACAGTCCGTAATCTAATAGAAGAAATCGAATCTTTGATGGCTACAGGTGGAATAAACGCAAAAGAGGCTTTGGAATTAAAAGCTTTATCGTTTGACCGATTGCAAACGTTCACCAACTATAATTTGGCCGAAACGCAAAAGATAATCTTGGACGAATTACTACCTCTTTGCCTACAAGAAGATGCCGAGCTATCGATGCAATACCGTGCATTTAGGAATATCCTTGCTGATTGGATTAGCAGCCACCAACAACAGGATTATGTTTATTTAAGAGATCTAATCCTTGACCGGCTTGCCGAATTGATCGGCAGTAACGGACATAAAACAGCTTGCTGGGTAATCTCTCGATTAGGTTTTGGCAGGGAAGATATCGTTCAGAAATTGTTGAATTTTGCAAGAAGTAATGATGATAGGAGCGGCGATGACACATTGTATACCCTGATAGCACTTAGTAATTCTCCGGAACACCGCCCAACCATTCTTAATGAATTACATCAGAGAGCAAGTAAACGATATAACAATTCATTGGTCTGGTCAATTGCTCAGCTTGGGGATGCCTCCAGTATATCTGTCATCCTAGAGCAATGGCTCCAAGCCAATAAAAGGGTTGAGAAAGGGGTTGATGCCTCTCTGGCATTTACCGCATTAAGACAAATTGCTGACGCCAACGATGGAAATACTGAAATTCAAGAGCATATCTGGAATCTTAGTAAGGAAGTTGTTGAGCAATCGCCAAAAGAACTGTACCGGGAATTTGATATAGGCCATCAAATAGTTGGAGTTAATAGTATTCAAGTTGTTCCAACAATTCTACGTTGGCACAGACAACATGGTAATGATTGGTTTGAAAATCCATCTTGGGCGCGTTATTTGATGCAAGATCGCTTGGAAAAATGCGTTAAGCCGCGACAACTCACTGGCTGGTACCAGATAGACTCCCCCGAGATATTTGATCTTTTGAGACAGGATGCTTGCACCGACACTGGTCTGGATTTGCTCGTACAATCCCAAGAAACGATGCAAAAGAAAGCAGCATGGAATACCTTGCTTCGTGCCAGGTATGAGCCTGTATTGAGTTGGTTCGATGAATCGGTGGTAAAGGAAACTGGACGTTTTGTACGGCAAGAAATTATGGAACATCTCGCCTGTTTCCGGATTGACCCTTTGCCTGCTCAAGTAATGCAATGGATAACTGAAGTCTACGATCACCCAGGAAATTCAGACGGAAGAGAATTTTATCGCATGGCTGCGGTACGCATGGCTGCGGTACGCATGGCACGCAGTACGGCATCTAGAGAAGCGTTTGAGGCTCTCGTCAATTTTGGGTTTACATACAACCAAAAGGTCATCACACAAAGTAGCGGTGCAGTCGCAGAAGTGGGCGTGGCATTGGTGCAACGGGGCGATCAGGAAGTGATCGATTACTTGATCGAACTTCTCGAAAAAAGTAATATCCCCCGCCAGCGTCTTGTATGTGCCTATGCTCTAGAAAATATTGCCGCGTTTCCGGAATTTGGTGAGCAGTTGTTACCGCATATTGGTAGAGTAATTTCACTGCTTTATGATGAAAAACGCGACCCTCTTGAGCGTGGAACCTTGTTGAATTTCTTAGCTAATGTGTCCGGTTGTAAGGTGGAAGAATCTCTTCTACAGAGCCTACTAGAATGGTCTCAAAAACCCGATGAATGGATCGGTGGAGGAAGTTTACGTGTTCTGGTTTTCCATGGATTGATAGAGAATTATCCAGATTTGATGCGCAGCACACTGGGAATTGAGAGAAGTGATCAGGGTTTGCAATTGGTTGAAGGTGTCGAATTGTCTCAATGGGCGCCTCATATGATAGGTCGGTTGTATAATGCTCACCCTGAAGTTTATGCAGAAGTAGTTGGCGATCTATTGTTGGAACGCGATTGGCATCCGTCTATCCAAATATTGCGATGGCTGGAGATCACCCACGCGCGAGGGGAGCAAACGCCCATTCCAACTGTCGTATTCAATGCCCTGCTTCGCCGAGTACGGGAATTTTACTCACCTATTTATAGCGAAACAGAGGTATTTAAAGTTCTATCGACTATTGCGCCTGATGCCCTTGTGGATCAAGAGTGGGACAGTCTGATTGACAAATGGATGGCAGACACTCAAGCATCTTTGGCTAACGCTTTGGGAATGGCCGAAATAGAACCCGAGCGAAAAATTGGCTGTTTTTCTCATCTGGAAAAATTAGCCGAAAGTGGGCTATATGCTGTTCGTCGTGCGGCTTATCGTGCGCTCGCGAAACAATCTCAGGAGCATCTATATCAGCTTTGCAAATCCTGGTCAGATTCTTCAGTGTTAGATCTCAATATCCGTGCGGCTGAAGCGATTGGTTGGATCGAATACACTCCCGAAACAGCAGACCGAGATGGCTTCTCTGAGATATTTGTTAGATGTTGTGTTGATCCTGAGCCAAAGGTTCGCGAAGCTGCACAACGCGCCCGGGATGAACGTCGTAAACGTTTATGGGCGCGCGATTATCTGGCAATCGTATTAAATGTCAGAGGTGAAACCAATCGTGAAATTCTCGATGCCTGGTGTTACGGAGACGCGTTGGGTCAAATCGGCGATGATGAATGCCAAGAGATCTTGCGAGATCATCTGACAAACCAGGTTTTACCTCCTCACATACGTCATTGGTCAGGGCGCATTCTGAAACAAATGGAATCTAATTGGAAGAAGACAACCCAAAAATGGCCTGAACCCTGGACGGATATGAGGGGCATGATCGAGTCAGGATCAGGTAAGTTAATCTTTGAAAATGGAGAAGAAATTGTTATTCAATATTCCATCTGGGGGGAAATGGGAGCGGTACCTGGTGAAAAACATTCCTGGGGTGGGATAGTTAATGCTCCTGTTGTGCACTTTCTTGACATGAAGAAGGCAACTATTGAGTTGGCCGACCACCGTAAAGGCCAAGTATTTCTCAATGGCTTTTCAGGTGATACAGGTTCGATTTTGGGTAGCGGTGTCTATCCATCCTGAGAGATTACGTCCATGGAAAGCCAACTCATTCTAGAAAGAACCATTCATAGGCTAGTTGACGAATTTGTCAAAAACCCCTATGCATTCTTCACAGAAGCCGATGCTGTGTCTATTTTCCATAAATTCCTGATTGAAAATCCAAAATTTAATCACAAGTATGTTACGTTAGACGGGTATGAAATTAGCACCGTCCATCGTGAGTTCCCAACGTTTTTTCGTTTCAATGATCGTAATCCTATAGGCCGTCTTGATGACGATTCGGGTGCTAGCCGAGGACATTACGATACTGTTATCCTAACACCCGAATTTATCACAAGTCATACTGCAGACACGGTTGGAAATCGAGATATTCGAACTAAAGCGATTGTCACTCACCCGCCATTTGAAGCGGTAGTTGAATTCAAACTGCATAATAACGGGTGGAGCAAAGGACGAGCAATTGGTTTGTTAGCAGAATTGGGCAAACTTCAACTTACTTTAGAAGAAACTCGATTGTGTTACCTGATTGTTTTTCAACGATATAGAGCACCTAACCTAAATCGGTGGAACAGATGGTGGGAAACGGTCAAGCAAGCTGCTGAGGAAATGGTAGAGATTAGAAGCATAATAGCAATTCAATGGCTCTCGGTTAAAAATAAGCCAGAAATTTTTAGCTTTGGTCCCTGGTTAGAAAAATATTCTGGGTGTTAGTTATTGTTATTTTAGGCTTACTGTTATGATTCTCAAGCCTTTCGGCCTAAAGTGTCAACGCCTGAGCACAGAAAACTTCCCATAGATATCAATTCTTGGCGAACTTGATTGACACTCGTTTGCTTCTAAATTATAATCTAAGCAGCTTATAATAATCTGCTTAGAAAGTGTCGCAAATGAACAAATTCGTCGGACGAAATCGCGAGCTCGAAGAGCTCAACCGCATTATCTCGCAACGCGGCGCACAATTCATCCTGGTCTACGGCCGCCGGCGAGTAGGCAAGACCACCCTGCTGCTCAACTGGGCCGAGCAATCCGGCAAACCATACATCTACTGGGTGGCCAACAGGGATACTCCGGCTCAAGTGCGTCTAGGGTTTACGCGCGCCGTATGGCGTTGGGCGCACCCCGAGGGCCAGGCGGTACCGCGCTTCGACACCTGGGAGGACGCCTTCGAAACAACTGCCCAACTGGTCGGCGATCAACCAGTAATCCTGATCCTGGATGAGTTCTCCTACGCGACTGAGTCCGACTCATCTCTGGCTTCCCACCTGCAAGCTGCTTGGGATCACCTGTTCAAGGACAGAAACGTCACCATCGTGCTCGCCGGCTCTCACATCGGAATGATGGTCGACTTGATGGGTTATCAGGCGCCGCTCTATGGTCGTTTCACCGCCCAGCTCCCCGTAGATCCGCTGCCCTTCGCAGCCTTGAGAGATTTCTTACCGCGCTATACGGCCGCCGAGCGTGTGGCCGTATTCGCCGTGACCGGTGGTGTGCCGGCGTATCTGGAACGCTTTGATGACCGGCGGTCCCTCACTGAGAACCTCCGAGACCTTTTCATGCAGCGCACCAGCATCTTCCGGACCGAGCCGTTTTTTCTAATCGGAGATGTGATCCGCCGCGAGACGCAGACTTACGAGGCGGTGTTGAAAAGCATCGCTGCTGGGAACCGGACCCCGCAGGATATCGGCTATACACTCGGTGTTTCGTCATCTTACCTCAGCCCCTATCTAAAGCAGTTGGAAGAGCTGCACCTGGTCAGGCGTCGTATCCCGGCAACCACGCCCCCAGAGCGGCGGGAAAAGACCAAAACCAGCCAGTATCACTTGACTGATCCGTACCTGCGCTTCTACTTCCGCTTCATCGCTCCCAATGCAGACCTGGTCGAGCAGGAGCTGAGCCATGTGCTCTGGGATCGAATTTCTGACCAGTTTCGCGCTTTTGTTGGGTTGACTGCTTTCGAAGACCTGTGCCGAGAATGGGTATTGGTTAAAGCCCGCGCCGGTAAGCTCCCGATGGTTCCCGAGCTAGTCGGCAGCCACTGGTCAGCAGACGCCCAGGTAGATGTGGTTGCAGTCAACTGGCATGACAAGGCGATCTTGCTGGGCGAGTGTAAGTGGGGTGTCGATGACGTAGGGCGCTCGGTAGTTCGCGAACTGGTTGATAAAACACCGAAGGTCGTTCCGAGCGAAGGATGGCAGATATACTATATTTACTTTGCGCGAGCTGGATTCACTGACGCAGCGCGCGAGGAAGCTCAAACGGTGGGCGCGATGCTCATTGATCTGGAAACACTGGATAGCGATTTGAGGAATGCGTAGTGGCAAAGAAACAAATTATTCCCCAAAAATACCAGGTATGGGTTGAAGTGCGTAGACGGTACCACCTTTCTGATGCTCAAGTCCAGATGGCGCGCGAGTTGGGATTGAATCCTCACAAATTTGGCAAACTTGCGAACGAAAAACAGGAACCTTGGAAGAAGCCTCTCCCAGAGTTTATCGAAGAGATTTATTTCAAGCGTTTCGGGAAAAGGCGACCGGACGTAGTTCGCAGTATCGAGCAACTGGTTCAGGATCAGCGGGAGAAGAAGGCAGAACGGAAAGCGCGTAAAGATAACCCTGACCAGGAACAGGCAGTTAACGATAATACAGAAAAAGCCCCCAATTGATCTGCACTGCTGAGAATTCGCCGGCCATTCCAGGTTACAGTTTATTAGACATTGAGATCGGCTAACTCAAAGAAAAAGACCGTCTCATTCCTCTCACCCTAATCCTCAATCTTCCCAACAGCATCTTCCAAATCCTCTTCCCCCGGCGTCGTGTAAATCCGGGTTGTATTCAGATTACTGTGTCCCAGCAATGTCGCAACCTTTTCCAGTGATACCCCAGCGTCGATGAGAGCTTTTGCAAAACTATGGCGCAGGGTATGAGGAGTAACATTTTTTAGCCCAGCCTTTTTCGAAAAGCGTTGCACCGCCCGCTGGATCGTCTTGCTCTGTACGCCTTCATTACGTTGGCCAAGAAAGAGATTGTCCATTT
>Ga0073934_10009602_pt1 | contig 12322 bp, 6 predicted proteins | sample LarsenN4metaG_FD_76834 | JGI IMG/M metagenome (GOLD analysis project Ga0073934, IMG submission 76834) | Hot spring sediment bacterial and archeal communities from British Columbia, Canada, to study Microbial Dark Matter (Phase II) - Larsen... ... | reverse complement strand
TGCGCCTGCGCGATCAGTTTGCTCCCGATCGCTTTTGGAGCGGCCGGCCGCTGGATGACATCGATCCGCGCTTTGCCATGTTCGGACAAGTCACGCTCGCCACGTTGATCTGCGACTTGCTCGGATTGTTCGACGTCAAACCTGACGCCTCCATCGGTTATAGCTTGGGTGAATCGGCCGCGCTCTTCGGCCTTCGCGCTTGGCGAGATCGAGACGGCATGCTGGCTCAAGTCGAAGACTCGACATTGTTTTCCAGCGATCTCGCCCCACCCTATGACGCCGCCCGCACGTTTTGGAACCTGCGCGATGGCGAACCGGCGAACTGGGTCACGGCCGTCCTCGCCGCACCGCCGGAAGCGATTCAGGCAGCGTTGTCCGCTTCGGATCGTGCGTACCTGTTGATCGTCAACTCTCCGGACGAATGTGTGGTCGGCGGCGACCGCGATGCAATTCATCGACTGGCGAAGAAGCTTGGAACTCTGCCCATCCCGGTTGCAGCAGTCACCATCGCGCATTGCCCGGTCGTGATGCCGGTGGCAGCGGCATATCGAAAACTGCATCGATTGCCTGTCCATACTCCCGAGCGCGTGCGTTTTTACAGCGGTGCATGGGGCCGGGACTACGACGTGAACAGTGACACGGCGGCCGACGCCATCCTGGCACATGCATTGGATACGGTCAATTTTCCACGGCTCATTCAGCGGGCCTGGAAGGATGGCATCAGGATCTTTATCGAAATCGGTCCGGGCAATTCATGCACGCGTTTGATCAACCGCATCCTGGCCGGGAAGCAGTATCGAGCACTTGCCGTTTGCATTCCGGGCGTCGACGAGACTACTCATTTCTTGCGAGTGATCGCCCGACTATGGTCGGAAGGCGCACCAGGAACGCTGGCGCCGCTCTTTGATGGAACGCACGAAGTACAAGCGTCTCGAAGCACGTCTCTAAAGATTCCTGTGCGCGGCATCTCCACCGACCTGCCCGATCCTCCGGCAGCTCGACCGCTCATGAGGCCGGTCGATGCGGCGCTGCAACCGATGCCCGCTTGCGATTTTGGAATCCAAAGTCTCGCCGATGTTCGTGCGGCAACTTCCGAGGCGCACTCCCAGTTCCTGAATTTCGCTCAACAGGGGATCGAGCATTTAACGCGTTTGATGTCACTGCAAAACGCCTGGCTTCCCGCCGCACTGGCCATGGCCGAGGGAGACGTTGAACCAAACGTCGTGGTCCAGATCCCAGCCTCGCAAATGCCCCGTCCATTATTCGACCGCGATCTGTGCCAGGAGATTGCGACCGGTTCAATCGCCAACGTGCTCGGCCCGGAGTTCGCGCCGGTCGATCATTATCCAACGCGGGTCCGGCTTCCCGATGGCCCGCTCTTGCTGGTGGACCGAATCGTCGAAATTGAGGGCGAACCCCGTTCATTGACCTGCGGCAGGGTCGTCACCGAGCATGACGTTGAGGAAGGGCGCTGGTACCTCGCCGAAGGCCACATACCGACCAGCATCGCCATTGAAGCCGGCCAGGCGGACTTATTTTTGTCGGGCTACCTCGGCATCGATTTCATCACCAAGGGCCTGGCGGTATATCGGCTCCTCGACGCCGCGGTGACGTTTCACCGTTCGCTGCCGGAACCCGGATCCACTATCCGTTACGACATTCGCATCGAGCGCTTTTTCCGGCAGGGTGATACACATTTGTTCCGTTTTCGGTTTGACGGCTTCGTCGATGGCGAGCCGCTGCTGACGATGACAAATGGCTGTGCGGGCTTTTTCACGGCAGCCGAACTTGCCGCGGGCCGAGGCGTCGTGCAGACCGAACTCGACCGCCGGCCGATGCCGGGCAAAAAGCCGGCCGACTGGCGACCGCCGGCGCCGATGCATGGTGTGGAAAGCTATTCCGCCGAGCAACTCAACTCGCTTCGCCACGGCGACCTTGCAGCTTGTTTTGGACCTGAATTCCAGGATCGATCGGTCGCCGGTCCGTTGACGCTGCCCGGCGGCATGCTCAAACTCGTGGATCGTGTCGTCGAACTGGCCCCCAGCGGCGGGCGCTACGGTCTTGGCCGAATTCGCGCGGAATTGGACATTCATCCCGACGACTGGTTTTTGACCTGTCATTTCGTCGACGACCAGGTCATGCCGGGCACGCTGATGTACGAATGCTGCCTGCACACGCTTCGGATCTTTCTGTTGCGGATCGGTTGGATCGGCCAACGGGGGCAGGTTCGCATCGAGCCGGTTCCCGGCGTGGCCAGCCAACTAAAGTGTCGCGGCCAGGTCACTGGCGCCACGCGAACGGTCATGTACGAAGTGTCGATCAAAGAGATCGGCTATCGGCCCGAACCTTATGTGATCGCCGACGCCCTGATGTACGCCGACGGCAAGCCGGTTGTCGATATCACGAACCTGTGCCTTCGCATGACCGGCACATCGCAGCAGGAACTCGAAACCCTGTGGAATCAGGCCAGCGACCGTCGAAGCCGAAATTCTACGCTCGCTCTACGTCGATTGCCCATTTTCGGCCGCTCCAGCATTCTCGAGTTTGCTTCGGGCAAACCTTCGATGGCCTTCGGCGCCCGATACAGCGAATTCGACCAGGGCCGGTTCATCGCTCGTTTGCCGGCCCCGCCCTTCAGTTTCATCGATCGCATCGTCGAGATTCGAAACTGCGAGCAGTGGAAGCTGGCGGCGGGCGGCGAAATCATCGCCGAGTATGACGTGCCTGCCGATGCCTGGTACTTCGCGGTCAGTCGCCAGGCGACGATGCCATTTGCCGTGCTGCTCGAAGTCGCACTGCAACCGTGCGGCTGGCTGGCGGCCTATCTGGGTTCGGCGCTGACCAGCAAGACCGACCTGCATTTCCGCAACCTGGGCGGCCGTGCGACTCAATTCGAAGCCGTCCCTCCGAATGCCGGCACGCTGGCGACAAAGGTCAAAATCACCAAGGTCTCCAGCTCCCTCGGCATGATCATCCAGAACTACGAATTCTCGGTCGCTTGCGAAGGAAGGATAATTTATCAAGGCGATACTTATTTCGGTTTCTTCTCCGACGCAGCATTATCGGAACAGGTCGGCATTCGCGAGGCGGCGCTGCATCAACCAACCGCGCAAGAAGTCGTTGCCGCGAGATCATTTGCCTACCCGAGCGAGGCGCCATTTCCTGACGACATGCTCCGAATGATCGACAAGATTCAGTTTTTCGTGCCAACTGGCGGAAAAGCCGGCCTGGGGATTATTCGCGGCACCAAGAAAGTGAAATCGGACGAATGGTTCTTCCAGGCGCACTTTTACCGGGATCCCGTTTGGCCCGGCTCGCTCGGGTTGGAGGCATTCTTACAATTGCTGAAAGTCGTCGCTGCCGAGCGTTGGGGCACATGTTCTGCGAATGCCGTTCAAACCGTCGGGCTCGGCGTACCGCACGCCTGGTCCTATCGCGGCCAGGTTGTCCCAAGGAATGACGAAGTAACCGTCGAGGCGGTGGTAACGCAGATTGATGATGCGCGAAAACTGATCCGCGCCGACGGATATCTCAGTGTGGATGGAAAAGTGATCTACGAAATGACAGGCTTCACCCTTCAAGGTTGATGCCGTACAACGGTAATACCAAGAAGGCCTTACATGCCGCGAGAGACCGACTCCCGCCGCTAGGACTGGCAACATGCATTACAGCCGGGTTTATCTGGAATCGATCGCCTACGAGTTAGCGCCGGTCGTCGTTTCGACGGCAGAATTGGAGCGACGGCTCGAACCGGCCTATCGCAAGCTGCACCTGCAAAAAGGACAACTCGAGTCGTTGACCGGCATCCACGAACGCCGCTGGTGGGAGCCGAATTTTCCCCTGTCGGAAGGGGCGATTCGCGCCGCACGCAAAGCGTTGGCGCATTCCAATGTTCGGCCCGGCGACATCGACGTACTGATCTATGCCGGCGTTTGCCGCGAGCAGTTTGAACCTGCCACCGCGTGCAAGGTCGCGGCCGGCATCGGCGTCAGTCAGGGCGCCTTTGTCTACGACATCAGCAATGCCTGCCTCGGCGTGCTCAACGGCATCGTCGACGTCGCCAACCGGATTGAATTGAAGCAATGCCGCGCCGGCCTGGTGGTGTCGTGTGAAACCGCACGTGAGATCAACGACATTACCATCGAGCGCGTGCTGGCCGAACCGACGATGGAAAACTTCAAGGACTCCATCGCGACGTTCACCGGCGGTTCCGGCGCCGTAGCCGTTCTCGTCACCGACGGTTCGTTCTCGGGCCCGAAGCGACGCCAACTCCTTGGCGGCGCCACGCAAACCGCCCCGCAGCATTACAACCTGTGCCGCTGGGGGCTGCAGAGCGTATTGCCGAACGCGATGGTGAATTTGCTGCCGACCGGGCTGCCGGCGGCGGTCGGTCAATTTGTCTCGAACAATACTCCCGGGTTCATCAAATCGGGAATCGACTTCGGCATGCGGAATCTGGTCGTGCCGTTTACGAAGACCGACGCTGCCTCGGTGCTGAAACACGGCGTCGACCTGGGCATGAAAACGTTTAAGGCATTCGTGTCCAAAGTGGGCTGGGCCTGCGATCAAATCGACAAGGTGATCTGTCACCAGGTTGGTGCGGCCCATCGCGACACCATTCTGAAGGTGCTTGGCATTCCGCCGGAAAAAGACTTCTCCACGTTCGAGTATCTCGGCAACATGGGCACGGTGTCGTTGCCGATGACGGCGGCCCTGGCAGAAGAGCGCGAGTTCCTCAACGCGGGTGATCGCGTCAGTTTCATGGGCATCGGCAGCGGCCTGAACTGCCTGATGCTCGGGTTGCACTGGTAGCGCGTCGTTATGCAACTGCCGCAGCACCTGTATCCCTTTTCAAGCCACTATCTCGATCTCGGCGGCGTCCGCTGTCATTACGTGGATGAAGGACGCGGCGACCCGGTCATAATGGTCCACGGCAATCCGACCTGGTCGTTCTATTTTCGAAGCCTGATACTCGGATTGCGCGACCAGTTCCGAACCATCGCCATCGACCACGTCGGCTGCGGCATGTCGGACAAGCCGTCCGACGAGCATTACGACTTTTCCTTGAAGCGCCGCATCGACGACCTGGAGGCGCTTCTCGACCATTTGCAGGTGCGAGAGAATATCACGCTGGTGTTGCACGATTGGGGCGGCATGATCGGCATGGGTTACGCCGTGCGCCATCCGCAGCGAGTTCGGCGGTTCGTGATCTTGAACACGGCGGCGTTTCACATGCCGAAGGCGAAGCGCCTGCCCTTTGCGCTCTGGCTGGGCCGCAACACGCGCCTCGGCGCCTGGCTGATCCTGCGCTGGAACCTGTTTTGCAAGGCGGCCGCATGGATCGGCACGAAGCGAACGCCCTTGCCGGCCGACGTGAAGCAAGGGCTGCTCGCGCCATACGACTCGCCGGCCCACCGGTTGGCGGTCCTGCGATTCGTTCAGTCCATTCCGTTGAAGCCGGGCGATCCCGGTTTTGATGTCGTCACGGAAATCGAAAAGGGATTAACGCAATTTCGGAATCACCCGATGCTGATTGTCTGGGGGCTGCGCGATTTCGTATTCGACCGGCATTTCCTTAATGAATGGGAACGCCGCTTTCCCAACGCGGAAGTGCTGCGCCTGGCCGATTGCGGACACTACGTTTTGGAAGATGCAGCCGAACCGATCGTGACTCAGGTAAAGGCATTTTTGGCGGCGAATACTCCGTCGCCGGCCGCGAAGGAATCAGGACGGACTTGATCGTGTACCTCAACGTGGCAGCACATTTGCCGGCTTTGGCGCAGCAGAATCCGCTGGCCCCGGCCGTGTATTGCCCGAACGGGCAAGACTCCTTTGGCCGCATTGCCTACACGCAATACACCTTCCAGCAACTCAACGAGGCCAGCGACTATTTCGCCGCACAATTGACGAATTTTGGAGTTCGTCGCGGTATGCGAACCGTGCTGATGGTCCCGCCGGGCCTCGAATTTTTCACCCTGACATTCGCGCTGTTCAAGATGGGCGCTGTGCCGGTCATCGTCGATCCCGGCATGGGCGTGCGAAACTTAGGCAAGTGCCTGGCCGAGGCGGAACCGGCCGCTTTCATCGGCATCCCGAAGGCGCATCTGGCGCGTCGCTTCCTCGGCTGGGCGCGAAGAACGCTGCAAATCAACATTACCGTCGGACGACCCCGTTTGAGCCGGTATCAATTGGCTCGCGTTCCCGAGTCGGTTCTTGGCCGGTTTGAACAGCCCACGCCCTTCCCGATCGCCGAGGTCGAGGCGAACGAAACCGCCGCAATTCTTTTCACCAGCGGAAGCACCGGCGTCGCCAAGGGCGCCGTTTACACGCACGCAATGTTCACAGCGCAACTCGAATCCCTGCGCAGCCTGTTCGACATTCAGCCGGGCGAAATCGATCTGACGACCTTTCCACTTTTTGCGCTCTTTGGTCCCGCTCTGGGGATGACCTCAGTAATCCCTCACATGGATGCCACCCGACCCGCAAAGGTGGACCCCGAAAAAATATTTCAAGCGATCAAAAACTTTGGCGTGACGAATCTCTTCGGTTCGCCGGCGTTGTTGAACCGCATCGGCCGCGCCGGCGAAGGTGTCTTTCTCGCCACCGTGCGCCGCGTTATCTCCGCCGGGGCGCCGGTGCCGGCGGCGATCATCGAGCGTATCGCCCGCATGCTTCCGCAAGGCGTACAGGTCTTTACGCCCTATGGGGCGACCGAGGCGCTGCCGGTCGCCGTCATCGGCAGCGACGAGATTCTGGCAGAAACTCGGTTCGCAACCGACAAAGGGGCCGGAGTTTGCGTGGGCTGGCCGGCGCCCGGCATCGATGTGCGAATTATCCGCATTAGCGACGACGCGATCCCAGCGTGGGATCCGGCCCTCGAGTTGCCGGCAAACCAGATCGGCGAAATCACGGTCAAAGCGCCATGGGCATCGCCCGCCTACTTTCAGCGCCCGGACGCGACCCGGTTGGCCAAGATTCAGGATAGCGACGGCTCGTTCTGGCATCGCATGGGCGACATCGGCTACCTGGACCAGCGCGGGCGGCTCTGGTTTTGCGGCCGCAAGTCGCAACGCGTCGTGACGAAAGATCGAACGCTGTTTACCATCCAGTGCGAAGCCGTGTTCAACGCGCACCCGGCCGTCTTTCGATCGGCGCTCGTCGGCGTCAACCGAGGGGGCGTTGTCGAACCCGTTTTGTGCGTCGAGCGCGAGCCGGATGCCAAGGACGTCAGCGAAACACAATTACGGGACGAACTGCTGAAGTTTGCCGCGGCTTTCGCGCATACCAGTTCGATCCGGACGATCCTGTTTCATCCCGCGTTCCCGGTGGATATCCGGCATAACGCCAAGATCTTCCGCGAAAAACTGGCCGAGTGGGCGGCACGGAGGCTCAAATGAAAGCGCTCGTCACCGGCGGCGGCGGTTTCCTGGGCTCCGCGATCATCCGGCAACTCGTTGCGCGTGGCGATGAGGTCCGCAGTCTTTCACGCAGCAAACACGCAGCGCTCGACGAACTTGGCGTGAAACAAATCTGCGGCGACTTGAGCAACCCCCAGGATGTCGTTGCAGCGGTCGAGAATTGTGACATCGTATTTCATGTCGCCGCCAAGGCCGGCTTTTGGGGGCCGTATTCGAGCTATCATCGAATCAATGTGGTGGGAACGGAAAACGTCCTCGCCGCATGCAAGAAGCGCGGTGTGGCCCGGCTGGTATATACCAGTTCTCCCAGCGTGGTTTTCACGGGCCGCGATCACGAAAACCTCGACGAGTCCGCGCCGTATGCGACGCGCTTCCTCGCTCACTATCCGCATACGAAAGCACAGGCGGAGCAACTGGTGCTTTCCGCCAACGGGCCCGAGCTGGCCACCGTGGCGCTTCGACCGCATCTAATGTGGGGCCCCGGCGACAATCATGTGTTGCCTCGATTGATTGACCGCGCCCGTGCAGGGAAGCTGAGAATTGTCGGCAAGGCGAAGAATATCGTGGACTGCCTGTATGTGGACAACGCCGCCGACGCACATCTGTCAGCCGCCGATCGGCTCAGACCGGGTTCGCCAATCGCCGGCAAGGCCTATTTTCTCGCCCAGGGCGAACCGGTGTTGCTGTGGGATTTCATTAATCGCCTGCTCGCATGTGCCGATATTCCCCCGGTGACAAAGCGGACCCACGCGAAAGTCGCTTACGCGGCCGGCAGCGTCCTGGAATTCGCCTATCGCTTGCTGCACTTGCCCGGCGAACCGCAGATGACACGTTTCCTCGCCCGGCAACTGTCGAGTTCACACTGGTTCAACCTGGATGCCGCTCGACGCGACCTGAATTACCAACCCCGAGTCAGCGTCGAAGAAGGTTTACGCCGAGTTCGCGCCAGCCTGCAAGCACGCCGATCGTAACTACTTCGACTGGATTTGGTTGGCAATGTACTTGGCCATGATCTCGGAATCGAGTTCGTTGAGATTCACATTGATCTGCACTTCGTGCCGGCCGTTCGCCAGCTTCTTGGCCGGTTGAAACTCCGACTTTCGCCAAATCGTCATGAGAACGCGGCGCTTGACGTCGAAGAAATTCTTGGATCCCGAGTCCAAAACGCTCTGCCAGGCTTTTCGAAACGCCTCCGGATTGTCCACGTCGGCGACACAACGCAGCGTGATCGTCGGCGTCAATGTCGCTTCGCAGCGAAAGAAGTGGACGCCCAGGCTTTCCAATGTAGCATCATTCGGCGCATACGCCGGGCCGACCGCAAGCATCAGTGGCGCTTCATTCTTCCATCCAGCCAAACGCGACTGCCAGGCGCCGGGGGGCGTCGGCTTGCCGTTCCAGCGTTCGTGCATTTCCCACAGCGACGTTTTGCTTCCGGATACCGCCAGTTGCGTTTCGCCGAACAGCGCGAGGAATGTCGGGCTCTTGCCCTCTTCGCGGATTTCATGGATCGACAGTTTGCTTCCGTTCGCAAACCGTTTCTCCTCACGCGGCAACAACGAAAGAAACCTCGAAATCCCATTGTTCCGATGGCTGCCCGTAAACACGACCAGCACGCGATCGGCATCGTGAGTGGACGTCGAGATCGTCACGCGCTCGAATTGACGGGCCGGATCGATCTGCACCTTCGCCAACTGCTCGAAAAGCGGCTTTAACAGCGGCAGAAAGTGTTTCTTGACCAGGGGCGCATCGAGAAATCTCTGCGTTTGAAACACGAGGACGACGCCAGCATCGTCCTGGATCGACGCCAGGAACGGGTCATTTGCGGTCGTCGCCGCCGGCCCTTTCGGCGTTGGCTGCGGTTCCGCTTTGGTGGCCGGGGTCGTGACGGCCGGCGCCGCCATCGCCGCACGACGCGCTCGCATGATCTGATTGCCGACGGCCAGGAGAAATCCACCGGCGACCAATGCCGCCAGACCGCTCGCGACCAGCAACCAGCCGAACGACTGCGATCTTTTTCGCGGCTTGCCGTTCGTCGGCGCTGTCTCGTCGCCGCCGTAGAACCGAAACGTGGAGTCGGGCCGGTTGTCGCGACCGTTGGCCGTTGGCGAACTTGCCGGGCTCAACGTGTGCGACGCAACTTCCCGATCGCAATAGGGCGCGATGGCGGCCACTACCTCGGCAGCGCTCGGATAGCGGTCCTCAGGTTTTTTCGCCATGAGCTTGTTCAACACTGCCACGACGCCCGGCGACACATCGTTCCGCAACATTTCAACCGGACAGGGCTGCTCAAACTGATGCTGAATCAGCTTCTCCATCGCCGTGGCGCCTGCAAACGGCTGTCGACCGGCCAGCATGAAGTACAGCGTGCATCCGAGGCTATACAGGTCGGAACGATGATCGACGCGGCTGGCATTTTTCGCCTGTTCCGGCGCCATGAAGTCGGGAGTGCCGACGACGGTTCCTTCGAGCGTTAACGTGGTTTTTGCCAAACCTTCGGTCGTCTCCAGGCGACAGGGCCGAGCCAGGCCCATGTCAAGGATTTTGACCGTCCCTGCCGTGGGATTCCTGGTGATCAACAGATTCGAAGGCTTGATGTCGCGATGGATCAACCCGCGTTCGTGAGCATGTTGCAGTCCGAGCGCCGCCTGGCGGACATAGTCGCACGCCTGTGCTACCGGCAACGGGCCGCCATGGCGGATCAGGTCGGCGACATCGATGCCGTCGATGTACTCCATCGCAAGGAAATGAACGTTGCCGACGTTCGCGGCATCGAACACGGTGACGATGTGCGGGTGCGACAGTTGGGCCGCCGATTGCACTTCGCGTTGAAAGCGCCGGATCGTCTTCGAATCGGCAACCAACTCGGGCCGCACGACCTTGAGGGCGACCAGACGGCCCATCGCCGTGTGCAGGGCTTTGTACACCTGCCCCATGCCGCCTTCGCCGAGCCGGTCGATGAGACGATAAGCGCCGAGCTTTAGTTCGCCGGCCTTGCCGCTGATGATCTGTTTTGCCTGAAAGCGCGTCAGCAATCCTTGGCGGACGGCCAGCTTGGCGAGATCGCGCACCGAGGCACATTGTTTCGCCTCCTCGTGGAGGCGCAAAAGCTGCGACTCGTCAAGCAGCTGGTGCTCGCGAAGCGTCTCGACAAATTCAGAAATACTGTCCGTAACCATCCTGCGTCCGGGCGCAGAGGCAAGGGGAAGGAATGTTCAAGTTTAGAACGAAAAATGGAAAAATGCGGAGGAAAGTCGTTGGTCATTCGCCACTGGTCATTACCCCGACTGAGCACTTTTTGTTCGTGTTGGCGTGGAAATTCGCTGGAAATCACGCAAAAACAACCGGGAAACCCAGAACGGCTTTGTTTCTCCGTTCTCGGTTTCCCGGTTGGTTTTTGGTTCAACTGCACGAAATCTACTTATGTTGCGCAATGACCAATTGCCTACTTTCTCGCTTGCGCGAAGAGCCAGGCAAACATCTCTTCATCCTCGTATGCGGGGACCCAGGAAGCGTGGGCTTCGTTTGGATACTCCGTGTACTTCGGATCGCCGCCGGCTTTCTTGAGCGCCGCGATCATCTTCTGCGACAGTTCCGGTTTGACGACCGTGTCCTTGGCGCCGTGGAATACCCAGATCGGGGTTTTGGCGTAGCGGCTGACCTTGCTGGCATCGCCGCCGCCGCAAATCGGCACGGCCGCGGCAAAAAGCTCCGGCTTTCTGGCGAGAGCGTCCCACGTGCCGAAGCCTCCCATCGATAGGCCGGTGATGTAGATTCGCTTCGGGTCGATCGGAAACTCCTTCTGCAGCGCGCCAATCAGGTCGAGCGTCAGCCGCATCGGTTCCGTCGGCTGATCCGGCGCGTCGCCGGTCTTCGAGTTGCGGCCGAATCCTGCCCAGCTTTTACCGGTCGGGCATTGCGGTGCGATCAGGAAGCAAGGATATTTCTTGCGATGTTCCGGCTTGGCGAACTCCGCGACTCCGTGGATGAGTTGCTTGTTATTGTCGTCGCCGCGTTCCCCCGCCCCGTGCAGAAACACGACCAGCGGGTACATCATTTTCTCTTCGATCTTCTCCGGTTTGAGCAAGCGGTAGGGCAATTTCGCTTCGCTCTTGTCCGTGTAGGTTCGTTTTTCGAGCAGATCGCGAAAGTCGGCGCGTGCCGCCACGCCAAGAATCGCGATCAGACCGAGTGCAAGAATCGAGTGCGACCAGGACATGCGTCGTTCCCCCAATGACATCTAGAAACGGGTACGACGCCATTCCAGCGAATTGCATGCAAAATGGAAAGGAGAATCCGTCTACTATTTCTTCTTAAACCAGATCCACCATTCCTTGCGCTGCTCGAAGGTACGCGTCTCGGTGGTTTGCTGGTTGATCGGCGCGACGTGCAGGGCGGACAAAACCTGGCTGCCTCGCGTGTCCGTGCTGGTTTGAACATGCTCGATGGGCGGACCGGCATCCATTTCGCCTTCCTTGTCGATGACGTAGCCGCCGGGAGATTCGCGGGCCATCAATTCCTCGGCTTTGCGTATATGCCGGGGCGACCGGCTCGGAATGGCCACGACGCCGCCCTCGCGGTCCACAGACACCAGCCGTGCACTGGCGCAACCCATCCCCGTCAAAAGCAGCAATGCAATGGCAATACGGCGCATGGCACCATCCCCCACGTTCAAGTGCCGGGAGAAATAACGGTCGCATGCCGACCTGTAAAGGGCAGTTGACGAAATGCGGAATGCGGATGCCTCTGACCTCTGACTTCTGACCTCTGACCTCTGACCTCTGACCTCTGACCTCTGACCTCTGACCTCTGACCTCTGACCTCTGACCTCTGACCTCTGACTCCTGACCTCTGACCTCTGACCTCTGACCTCTGACCTCTGACTTCTGACTTCTGACTTCTGACTT
>Ga0073934_10009599_pt1 | contig 12326 bp, 8 predicted proteins | sample LarsenN4metaG_FD_76834 | JGI IMG/M metagenome (GOLD analysis project Ga0073934, IMG submission 76834) | Hot spring sediment bacterial and archeal communities from British Columbia, Canada, to study Microbial Dark Matter (Phase II) - Larsen... ... | reverse complement strand
CGATATAACTTTGAATCGAGGAGGACATCCGATCCATAAGGCCATCGCGCCGTTTTTCATACTCTGGAATAGCCTGACGAATTTTCCCCTTCGCCATCTGGAGTTCATCCTGAAAAAGCTTCAGTCGCTCTTTGAGCAATTCGTCCGTCTCTTGGAGCAGTTTCAATCCCTGAGGGGAGGTTTCCTGGCTCCGTAGCAGGTGGAGACTGCGCTGGAACTCATCCACCTCTTCAGTCAGATGCGTGAGAAAGGTCTGATCTCTGGTCGCAAGGTATTTCTTTTCGCTGTTCAATTGACCATAGAGCGAACCCAACAGCCTCTTCGCGGATTCAGCAGCCGGATAATGGTAGGACGCCATCTGGGTACTCATGGCCGTCAATTGCCGAAGCTGAAAAAGCGCGTAAATATTGACTCCTCCCATGACTGTAATAATGACGAGGGAAGTCATCACCAACCGCCAGAAGATAGAAAGTTGCATGAGTCCGCATCCTGTCCGGACTACATAGTGAAGGGAAAAACTTTAGGTGTAGGCTAACCCATACACTATTTCAGTTCCGATCACAAGCCAAAGATCCAACGGCTTAATAAAAAAATGTCCCGCGCCCAAACAGGTACAACTGTCATGAACCGCCACTTGGTGCCAGCCTATCGTGACTTCATTCTCTACTAGCTGAGCTGGTGTCAACCTGGTGAGAAAATAGACGCTGCCGTCTGGAGGACCCATGAAGTAAAGCAAAAAGGTGGCCACGGAACAACAAAATCGTCATGGCCAACGGCGGAGTGAGGAGGAACAGCGCGACACCTTGTAATTCTGAATCAAAACCGATATAGGACAACCACCCCCCGATCACGGTGAATGGGAGTAGAAGGATCTGAAAGAAGTCGAGCCCGGCTCCCCGACCGACTCGCCCAGACAGCGTAAAAAACTCCTGCAGCCCGCTTGGAGAAAGCACTACGGGCAAGATGAGAAGGGCGAATGGGAGAAACCACTCGATCCAATGCTCCAATACGAATTCATAGGAAGTTTTGAACACGTCAAGCGTTGACTCGTGTCGGACCTGATAAATCACTTCCGGTGCCGGGTTCAACAGGATGAAGACCAGGAGCAAGAACGCCGATAGAAGAAATTGGCCATAGGCTGGATTGGCTTGCAGGCCCATATCGAGCAACATCGTCGGCAACCACAGCACAAATCCCACACCGATCACATCCCAGAAGTAATGCCCGAAGCTTTCGGTTACATCCGTGAGTTGAAGGGTTCTCGAGGCACTGAGCGACTGTTCGATCAGCCGAAGAGTCGCTCCAACCAACAAGGCGTTCACGATGCCCAAGACCAACCCGCCGGCGATTCCCAACGGCGCGGCGATTCTCGAAGCGCTCAGAAACAGCACGGCGAAGACAATGAGTGCGGCCATCGTCACCCAACTTCGGGCGAGTGACCGTCCCGTCGAGGACAAGGCTTGTCGATAGAGATGAAGCGTGGCTGACACGAGGTTGCCCATGTCGGTGCGTACCCTAATCGGGATTGTCCAAGAGGTCAAGAACTAGTCGTGTCCCCGATAGAAACATAGAACATTGATGGCTGGTTGACTTAGCCCCCCTCATGATTATCACATGATTATCGACCATATCTTTTCTTTCTTTTCTTCATACGGGTGGGGGAACCATGGACATAAACCGAATGACGATCAAACTGCAGGAGGCTCTACAGTCCGCCTCTGGACACGCTCAGCGTCGAAGCCATCAGGGTATTGATGTGGAGCATGTGCTGTTGGCGCTACTTGATCAGGAAAGCGGAACGACTCCAGCCCTGCTCGAAGGGGCTGGTCTTGCCCTACCCGCAGTTCGGCAAGCGGTGGAACAAGCCTTGGCAAAGCTGCCCCAGGTACAAGGCTCCGGCGCCTCGCCTGGTCAGATGCATGTGACCCCGCGCCTGAGTCAAGTGTTGAACCGGGCGGAAGAAGAACAGAAATCTTTGAAGGACGATTTTCTGAGCGTCGAACATGTCCTGTTGGCCATGGTTCAGGAAGGAGGGGTGCTCAAGAAACTGGGACTTACCAGAGACCGTCTCTTGTCCAGCTTGCAGCAGGTGCGCGGCAATCAACGCGTCACCAGCCAGGACCCTGAAAGTACCTATCAGTCGTTGGTGAAGTACGGGCGCGACCTGACTCAATTGGCCGGACAAGGCAAGCTCGACCCCGTCATCGGTCGAGACGACGAAATCAGACGTGTCGTGCAGATTCTGTCCCGCCGAACGAAGAACAACCCCGTGCTCATCGGTGAACCAGGAGTCGGAAAAACCGCGATCGTGGAGGGGCTGGCGATCCGTATCGTCAAAGGGGATGTTCCTGAAAGTCTCAAACACAAGAAGCTCTTCGCGTTGGACATGGGATCGCTCGTCGCGGGAGCCAAGTTTCGCGGCGAGTTCGAGGAGCGACTCAAAGCCGTGCTCAAGGAGATTCAATCCTCTCAAGGTCAGATTCTCTTGTTCATCGACGAATTGCACACGGTGGTCGGTGCCGGGGCGGCCGAAGGCGCGATGGACGCGGCCAATCTGTTGAAACCGATGTTGGCGAGGGGCGAATTGCACCTCATCGGCGCCACAACGCTCGACGAATACCGGAAACACATCGAAAAGGATGCCGCCTTGGAACGCCGCTTTCAGACGGTCCTCGTCGACCAGCCGTCCGTGGAGAACACCGTTTCTATTTTGCGAGGCCTCAAAGAACGGTACGAAGTGCACCACGGCGTGCGGATCAAGGACAGTGCGTTGGTCGCTGCGGCGAAGCTTTCTCATCGGTACATCTCCGATCGATTCCTGCCCGACAAAGCCATCGACTTGGTCGATGAAGCCGCCGCGCGGCTCAGGACCGAAATCGACAGTCTTCCGGCTGAACTCGATGAGGTCTCACGCAAGGTCCTCCAGCTGGAAATCGAGCGAGAGGCCTTGAAAAAAGAAACCGATCCTGCCAGCGCCGCCCGGCTGGCCGCCCTCGAAACGGAGCTGAACGAAAGGCAACGTGACTTGCAGGCCCTTAAAACCAGGTGGGAATCGGAAAAGACTTCCGTCTCCCGCCTCCGTAAAATCCGTGAGGCGATCGAAAACGTCAAACTGAAGATCGATCAAGCCGAACGGGCATATGACCTCAATCGAGTGGCGGAGCTGCGGTACGGAGAATTGCCGCGGCTTGAGCGAGAATTGGAGCTCGAACAACAACACTTGGGAAAGAAGCAAGATGAAACCAAGCTTCTGAAAGAGGAGGTTGATGAGGACGAGATTGCCGCCGTGGTCAGCCGGTGGACGGGCATTCCGGTCTCTCGTTTGCTGGAAGGGGAAACCGACAAACTGTTGAAACTTGAAGAACTCCTGCATCAACGTGTCGTGGGACAGGATGAAGGCGTCCGCGCGGTTGCAGACGCCGTGCTTCGCGCGCGATCCGGCATCAAAGATCCCAATCGCCCGATCGGCTCATTTTTGTTCCTAGGCCCGACCGGTGTCGGAAAAACCGAATTGGCTCGTGCGTTGGCCGCCATCCTGTTCGACGACGAAGGGAATCTGATCAGAATCGACATGTCCGAATATATGGAAAAACACACGGTCGCCCGCCTCATCGGCGCACCCCCCGGCTACATCGGGTACGAAGAAGGCGGCCAGCTCACTGAAGCCGTTCGACGGCACCCATTCTCCGTGATCCTGTTCGATGAAATCGAGAAAGCGCACCACGATGTCTTCAATATCTTGCTGCAAGTGCTGGATGACGGACGCCTGACCGATTCACAAGGCCGCACGGTCGACTTTAAGAACACCGTCTTGATCATGACTTCGAACATCGGCAGCCCACACATTCTCGAAGCGCAACAACGAGGCGCGTCCTATGAGCAAGTCAGGACGGTCGTCATGGGCGAACTACGCCAACACTTTCGCCCGGAGTTCTTGAATAGAGTCGATGAACTCGTGGTGTTCCATCCACTCGGCACCGAACACTTGATTAAGATCGTGGAGATTCAGCTGGAACGGCTCCGCAATCGCTTGGCCGAGCGACGAATTACCCTGGCGCTGAGCCCATCGGCGCTCACACATCTGGGAGAACGTGGTTACGATCCGGTCTATGGGGCACGGCCGCTCAAGCGCCTCATTCAGCAGGAATTGGAAACACCGATTGCGAAGTTGTTGGTCAAGGGAGAGTTGCGCGATGGAGATACGATCTCGATCGATCTGAAAAACGGAAGCCTTGTTCTGGTGCCGACCGTCACGGGTCAGCCGATTGCTTAAGCGTCGTCCGGAGAAAACTGGAATTTCTTGAGGAGTATGCGGTTAGTACGTTGAGGCCTTGAGGTTCACGCCGCGCCGAAGAAGGCGCGGCACGTTTGTGAACGCTGCCGAGATGGTGAGGCGGCGGTGTCCCGCAAGAACGCCGCTGGATGGTTTTTGCAGCATCCTCAGACTAACCGATGGAGATGACGCCTCCTTTGGCGTCTTGTGTCAGTCCACTCTTCTGTTGCTTGTCGATCTTCCACTCCGTCGGCGACACATGCAGCAGACGGCCTTTCATCGTGTGGAACTCTCCTCGTGAAAACGACACCACGTCGGAGTCTTTCACTTCGACATGGAGAAGAATTTTACCGGACTCGGCTTCTTTCATCGCCACGCTCTTGTTCGTCTTTATTAATTCATAGGCCCGCCGTTCGTTGAACATCATGGTGCTGTCCACCATCTTCGCCAACATCCGGCCGTTCGAATCGAACAATGCAAAGTTCACCAGGAGGGCCCCCGTAGACGGATGCCTGGCGACGTGTATTTGCGGCACACCCTCGACTTCGATGATGCCGTTCGAATTGCGGTACAGATTGGAGCCGATTTCGATATCCATATTCCTCGATCGCAGCGTTTACATGCCGTCGCTACCAATTCCGTTCTCACTTGTATCCCTAAGACCCGGTATTTTGCAATCCTCGCCGGCTGTTGCAAGTACGCCCCTCTCGGTCCGAGAAAGAACAGGGTCGATCGCTTGTGATCAGACAGGTGGTTTGTTAGACTCGCCATCAGCCGATGCGAGGCAACCATGGTAGCCCCCGCCGTACACATAAAGCGTTGGACCCGCCGGGAATACGACCGCATGGCCGAGGCGGGCTTATTCGGTCCCGACGAGCGTGTGGAATTGCTTGAAGGTGAAATCATCACCGTGACACCTCAGCAAAGCCCACACTCGGCTTGTATCGGATTGATCGATGGGGTGTTGCGGCAAGCTTTTGGTCCATCATACTGGATCCGGATCCAATTACCGCTCATTGTGGACCCGGATTCAGAACCGGAGCCGGACCTTGCCGTGGTGCCTGGTTCTCCACGGGATTATGTTCATGACCATCCTCGCACGGCTGTATTAGTTGTCGAGGTGGCAGACAGCACCGTCGCCAAAGACCGGACGTATAAAACCAGAATCTACGCCCGCGCCGCCATTCGAGAGTACTGGATCGTCAACCTCGCCGATCGTTGTTTGGAAGTGTACCGGGACCCGGTGGCGCCTCTCGGCCAAGCCGCCTTGTACCGTTCATCCCAGAAACTCACTCCTTCCGAGAGCCTCGCTCCTCTCGCCGCCGCCACATCCACAATCACCGTCTCGGATTTGCTCCCATAGGCAAGTCGATCAGCCGGCAGTAAGTCTTGTTGGCAGCAGGTCTTCACGACTTGTTCTTCACATATTCTTCCAATCGTCGCCCCACGCCGACAATAGTGAGACCCACCACCTCATGAGCTTGCTCGTCATATCGAACAACGACGCCTTCCCCAATATCGAGGCCCAAAGCGGCTTTCGGCTTGCCGAAGCTGAGATACAATGTATCGGCATCGTCATCGTACTCCCATTCCAGCGGAACATCCTTTCTTTCGAAAACCTTTACGGCTTCCATATGATCCTCCTCCACATGGCAGGACGGCTGGTGAAATAAGCAGTGAGAACAAAGCCATCCCCATCCTTCAACTCACGGTATACAACGGCACAAGACTTCTGAGACAACGGCGTCTTCGGATATGACTTTACCGCAATTAAGGTTCCAGTGTCGCCTTCTTGGACATACATAATCTGGAGAGACGACGGTTTCCAGAATCCGATCTTGTCGATCAGCCATTTCAGGGTGCCTCCGGACAATATGGTCAAGCCGCTCGGGAGTGAGGCGAATAGGAACACCAGCAATAGAGCAGATGATCTTCAATGCAGATCCCTTTCAGGACACATCACTCCATACACCCCTTTAGGAAACCACCTCTCCGCATAACACCTCCGCCTGCTCGAGCACCGTCTGCGTCGCCTTTTCCTGCTTGTCCGGCGGGTAGCCGTACTTCCTGAGGATGCGCTTCACAATGACACGGAGCTGAGCGCGAACGTTCTCCCGAACCGTCCAGTCGATCGTCACATTCTTGCGGACGGCTTCGGCCACTTCGCGTGCGATTGTTCGCAGCGTCTCATCTCCGAGTACCTTCACCGCACTATCGTTGGTTTCGAGCGCGTCGTAGAAAGCCATTTCTTCCTCGGTCAGCCTAAGCCGCTCCCCTCGTTCATGGGCACGGCGCATGTCTTTGGCTAACCCAATCATCTCTTCGATAACCTGAGCGGCCTCAATTGCACGGTTTTGATACTTCCGCACGGCCTGTTCCAGCAATTCCGCAAAAGACTTCGCCTGCACCACGTTCTTCCGAGATCGCACTTTGATCTCTCCGCTTAGCAACTTCCGCAACAGTTCGACAGCCAAGTTCTTCTGAGGCATTCCTCGCACTTCGGCAAGGAACTCATCGGAGAGAATCGAGAGATCTGGCTTCTTGAGCCCGGCAGCAGCAAAGATATCGACGATCTCATCAGATACCACCACTTTCGAAATAATCTGCCGAATGGCATGGTCGAGGTCCTCATCAGTTTTGTGTTCACCCGGCATACTCTTGGCCAAGACTGCTCTGACGGCTTGGAAGAATCCGACATCGTCGCGAATCCGATACGTCTCCTCATGCGGCACGGCCAGAGCGAACGCCTGAGAAAGGTCAGTTACAGCCCGGAGGAGACGCGCTTTCCCGTCTTGCTGCTTTAAAATATGCTCTTGTGCAGCAGGCAAGACGGAGAGTCGCTCTTGCGGCTTGCCTGTTATCCAGAGGGTCCAATCAAAGCCCGGCACCATGCCGGCAGGCGTGGTGTATGAACCGAAGAGGCCTCGGCAGATTTCATACTTCTCCAGCATCACTGCAACGGCCTCCGCCTGGTCAATCGCCGTCTTACCCGTGCCGCCGCTTTCGGTATAAATTGCAAGCGCCTGCTTGAGTTCGTCGGCAAGGCCGAGATAGTCCACGACCAGCCCGCCGGGCTTATCTTTGAACACGCGGTTCACACGGGCGATCGTTTGCATCAACCCATGCCCACGCATCGGCTTATCGATGTACATCGTATGGAGGCTGGGAGCATCAAAACCCGTCAGCCACATGTCACGAACGATGACGAGCCTGAAGGGGTCTTTGGGGGCACGGAACCGTAGCGCCATGTCCTCGCGGCGTTTCTTATTCCGGATATGGCCCTGCCACTCAATCGGATCGGAAGCGGAGCCGGTCATGATTACTTTCATCGACCCTTGGTCATCCGCATCGGCATGCCATTGTGGACGCAGGGCAGCAATCTCTCGATACAGCTCCACGCAGATCCGTCGGCTCATACACACCACCATCGCCTTCCCATCCATGGTCGCAAGGCGATCTTCGAAGTGATCGACAAGGTCTCGCGCGATCAACTTGATCCGATTTTCAGACCCCACCACTGCTTCCAGCTGGGCCCATTTGGTCTTAAGCTTCTCCTTCCGCTCGACTTCTTCTCCCTCAGTCGCCTCTTCAAACTTGGGGTCAATCTTTGGCCGTTCGGACGCTTTCAGTTCGAGCTTCGCGAGTCGGCTCTCGTAGTAGATGGGAACTGTCGCCTTATCAACGACCGCCCGTTGGATGTCATAAATACTGATGTAGTCGCCAAAGACTGCTCGCGTGTTGGCATCGGTCTTTTCGATCGGCGTGCCGGTGAATCCGATGAACGACGCGTTGGGCAACGCATCGCGCATATGGCGGGCAAAGCCGTCGATAAAGTCGTACTGGCTCCGATGGGCTTCGTCCGCGATCACGACGATGTTGCGGCGCTCCGAAAGCACGGGATGCCGGTCGCCTTTCTCTTCGGGAAAAAACTTCTGAATGGTGGTAAACACCACGCCGCCGGAAGCCACCGTCAACTTTGCGCGCAAGTCAGCCCGGTCGGTCGCCTGAACCGGGTCCTGCCGGAGCAAGTCACGGCAGCGCGCGAAAGTCCCGAAGAGTTGATCATCAAGATCATTGCGATCAGTGAGCACCACGATAGTGGGGTTTGCCATCGTCGGATGCAGGATAACCCGTCCCGCATAGAAGGCCATCGTCAGGCTCTTCCCCGATCCCTGGGTATGCCACACCACTCCGACCCGACGATCGCCTGGTTCACCACCTGGCTGATGCCCGGACTTATATTGACCCAAGGGTTCGGCGGCTCGATGCTCTGCCGCATGTCGAGCAGCCCGCAAGGTTTCCTCGAGAGCCACATTCACCGCATGGAACTGGTGATAGCCCGCCATCTTCTTGATGAGCTTTCCATGGCCCTCGTCCTCGAACACGATGAAGTGTCGAACCAGATCGAGGAACCTTCGTTTCTCGAAGACTCCTTCCAGGACAACTTGCAGCTCGGAAATCGTGGGGGCCGCGTCCTGAATCCCCGCAATCGTACGCCAAGGCTTAAACCATTCCTTCCCAGCCCCGAGAGTCCCAATGCGAGCCTGGACACCGTCAGAAATGATCAGCGCCGCATTGGTAGAGAAGAAGGAGGGAATCTGTGCCTGGTAGGTCTGGAGCTGCTGGTAGGCACTCCAAATCGTAGAGTCTTCGTCCGCCGGGTTCTTGAGCTCGATCACTGCCAACGGCAGGCCGTTCACAAAAAGCACCACATCAGGCCGCCGCGTGTGCTGCCCCTCCGAAACAGTGAACTGATTGATGGCAAGCCAGTCGTTGTTCTCGGGCACTTCGAAGTCGATCAGTCGGGCCTGCGCCCCGGCGATAGAGCCGTCCTTGCGCCGATACTCGACTGTGACACCATCAACCAGCATCCGGTGCACCGCGCGGTTGCGCTCCACAAGCGACGGCGCATCCACGCGCGTGAGTTTACGCCAAGCGTCTTCAAGGGCCTCGGGCGGAAGGTCCGGATTCAGGCGCACGAGCGCCTGTCGCAGACGCCTTTCCAGAATCACATCACGGTAGCGCGGATCGCTGCGCTCAGCCGCAGGCTCTCCTACGGCGATGCCCGGCCCGTGCAGCACCTGATAGCCCAGTGCTTCGAGCCAGGCGAGAGCGGCGTCTTCGACGATGGATTCAGTGAAGCTAAGCATGATCAGCTCAGTACTCGAATGCTCCGAACTCATGACGCCGAACGATTGGCCGCATCGCTTTTAGCCGTTTCTTGTTTACGATACTGCTTGGCCTAACTGTCCGTTTAAGCCCGGAGTCGGAAATCCAAGAATCATTCCACAGATCCACCTTTTTGCCTTCGACAAGACAACACAGTTTTTCCCCATATGTAATTGCAGGATTGAAACAATAGCTGATCCGCTGAAGCCACACCTCAAGGTGTCCGTTATTCGGCAGCTGTTCGAGCTTTTTTCGAATGCGATCGACCGCAGCGAGCTTTTCCTTCTTTGTTGGCACCTTACTCAAAAGCATGCTGACGATCGCGGCGCAAATCGGGAAACAGCGTGGACTGTTGTAACCGATGTCAATTGCGATGCTTATGAGCTGCATTGGGTGACGAACCGCTTTTCGGGAAGCCAGTCGTTTGTAGAACTGATCGAGGGCGATCATCAAACTGCCGCCGTTAGGAAATTCAGCTCCATGAGCATGGATGAGCAGCAGGTGTTTCTGTAAGTTTCTATCTATCTGCCGGCGTCGAATCCACTCGCGTTTGTCCATCTTGAGAGAACTTCCAATGACTGATTGCGCGGTGGTGGTCTTGGACGCATTAAGTTTAAGGCCAAGACCAATTAAGACCTCGGTCAATGTCTTCAAAATCAACTCGCCATCGCGAGTATCATTCACGAAGATGCGATAGTCGTCTCGATACCGCAGAATCTGGAAGTCCGTGGTTCCTGCATCGGCCAACCGCTTGCCAAGCTCTAAGTCGGCATACCCAAGAACCATCTCAGCAATCAGGTCCACTAGTACAGCGCCCTGAGGGATGCCATTGGTTTGTCCGTGCTGCATCCATTGCAGTCGAACATCAATAGCGTTCCCAATCAGCGCCAGATCGCCTTTCTTCGACTTCGCCGTTGACTTGCCGTGCATGGCCCATGCAACGGAATGCGTGTATACAGAACCGTAGCAGTCAGTAATGTCAGCATGGAGCACATAGTTGAAGTCCAATGCTAAATCGATAGAGGCCTGCTCAATTCCCTGCCACCAATGGAGAATTTGGGCGCCTTGATCTTTCCTTTTTGTAAGGGACTCTTGCGGTATGCTCAGGCACCTAATCTTGGGCTCCTTTGCGAACTCCCCAAACCTTGACCGGATGACAGCCCAATGTCTGGACTCGGTCACTAAATGGGCAAGATCAACATAGATGACGGGGTGAATAAGCTGGAAAGGTCGCCACGCATAGCGTCCGTCCTTATTTGAGTAGATTGTGTAGTTAACGTCTTCAAAGTCTTGTGGCTTCAGCTTCAGGCTCGCCAGCGGTTTGACATTCAGAAACTTGTCCACAGGGCGCAAGAGCCGTCGAAAATCAAAGTACGGCGGAAGATCGAGACGGCAATAGGTTTCTGGCTTCAGAAAGAATGCACGAGCCTCCCTCGCCGACATTTCAAGCACAGACCGATCTGTCGGCTTTCGTTTCGGCCTAACCGTCTTGCCACTCAAACTGCTCTCTCCATGAACCGTTCCGCATCCTTCACCCGCAGCTGGCCAGAAATGAGCTTAGGCAGGAGCGTGTCGCGCAGGACGGTAAGGGTGCGGGACTCACGGATGGACATAATAATGTGTTCAACCGAGGGTCGGATTTGGCAGGTAAATGCTTTCGCGACATCTTCCGGTGGGATAACCACCACATAGCGTGCCATTTCGCCCCAGCTTGTTCGCGGCATCTTAGTGCCGGTTGATCCTGCATTCGTATGCCCGACGAAGGCGTCGCTTGAGACGTGGCCGAGGACGAAGCCAAACCATTCCTGCGCACGCGGCGTCACCACGACGATGTCCGTCGAACAAATGCCATCCACAGGAGCGATGCCGACCTTATGGAAGTAGGGACGCAACTTTCCGAATAGGATCTCACCTTTCTTGAATTTGAACTTATTGCTTTCCAACCCATCGGCAGCATCCCACTCTGAAAGCGCTATACAGCGCCTTGGCATATGCTCAAGCGCGATATAGGGTGTGGTCGCTTCCATCTCGTTCGGTTGAACGCCACGACGCGGATGATCGGCGACGTCGCCAAGAGTGCCAACCGTCCACCCCTTCGGAATCTCCCCCAGCTCCGAGTCCTCGAAGGAGTCCGGAAACAGATTAATTATGTGCTTCGGCAGACCGGGGTCCCGGCCTTCGGCTTTGGCGCGGACTGGGTCGAAGTCCACAAACCACGACTTGAAAAGTGCCCGCGCCATCGCCTCCAGCGTCTCGTTCATCCGCCGGTTCAGCTCAATTTTGTCGTCCAGCGAGCCGAGAATATGGGCAATGGAGCGTTGTTCTGGTAACGGCGGCAACAAGATTGGAAAATCTCGCAAGTATGTGACATTGGTCTTCGGAACGCCGGTAGCCTCCGAGTCCCGGATAATTTTCGCGGTGCTTTGTGGAGACGAAACAAAGTAATAGACAAACAATGGGTCGGCCAACCGTCGATCAACTGTCAATTTCATTTGATTCGATGAAAGCACGTACAAGTCATACTTGCCTCGCTCAGGCACTAGCCCAGTTTGCCCAAGCGTCCCCTTCTTCGTGAATACGATATCGAGTGGCCTGCAGAGGCTACGCTCCAACCGCTTTGCTGTAGCTTCCGATACGAACACGAACTCATCTGCGCGGAAACGACCCATACCAAGGGTCAGATTGGATCCACGTATTACAGGTACGCCTTCTTCCGAATAACACGATGCGGGGAGGTTGGAGCCAAATGGACCATCAACAAGGCCAAATCCATTCTTGTCGGCGACTTCCTCTAGCGTCGTCTGCGTCCACTCACCCACCATACCCAAGCTCCGTCAGGTTTGCAGCGATCGCGGCATCCAGCTTCGCGGCCTCGGCCTGCTGT
>Ga0073934_10009598_pt1 | contig 12326 bp, 8 predicted proteins | sample LarsenN4metaG_FD_76834 | JGI IMG/M metagenome (GOLD analysis project Ga0073934, IMG submission 76834) | Hot spring sediment bacterial and archeal communities from British Columbia, Canada, to study Microbial Dark Matter (Phase II) - Larsen... ... | reverse complement strand
TAACCCGCGCCCTCGTCCTCGAGGATCATCAGCGCCACGCGCGCCAGCAGGCAGTCTTCCGTCTTGGACAGGTCAAGGCCCGTGATCGCCTGGATGCGCTGCAGCCGGTACGCCGCCGTGTTCACGTGCACGTACAGCTCCTTCGCCGTCGCCTGCAGGCTGTTGTCGTTCGCCAGATAGCAGGCGATGGTGCGGACGAAGTCCGTCTTGTGCTTCTGGTCGTAGGCGATGAGCTGGCCCAGCACCTGGTCCACGAAGGCGCGCAGCTCGTTTCGGTCCGTGATCTGGAACAGGAGGCGGTAGAAGCCGAGGTCGTCGAAGGTCACCACCTCGCCGCGGCGGCCGAAGCGGAGGGCCACTTCCGCCGCCCGCCGCGCCTGCGCGTACGAGCGCGCGATCTCGCGCGGCGCCCGGCAGATGCCGCCGATGCCCACCGTCAGCGGCCACTCCGGGTACAGCGAGCGCACGTAGAGCGTCACGGCCCGGCCCAGATCGGCCGCGGCGGGCTCTGAGACATCGGGCAGGAGGACGGCCAGCTCGTCGCGGCGGCGGGTGACGATGGCGGCCGGGGCGCGGTCGCGCACGAGCTGGGCGACGCTGTCCAGCACCCGCCGGCGCCAACCTGCCGACCAGGCGCCGTCCGGGCCGAGGTAGGCCTGGTCCCGGTCGCCGGAGCCCTGGAGCAGCATCGAGACGGCGTGGTAAGAGACGGACTCGTCGTAGCCGACGCGGCGGGCGCGCTCCCGCGTCGCCTGCTCGTCCGTGACCTGGCCGATGAGCAGGCCTTCGAGGAGCTCGTCGCGGAGCTCGGTCGTAACCTCGGCGGCGAGGCGCTCGCGCATGAGGGCGAGGGCGTAGACGCTGGCCGCGTGCTGGGCGGCGAGGAGGTCGGCCTCGGCCGGGGCGGACTCATCTTCGTTCGCGGCCTCGGGCTCGAGGATCGTCAGGTAGCCGAGGGTGGCGTCGCCGGCGACGACGGGGGCGAGCACGCAGGCGACGTTCACGCCCCAGGCCGGCAGGGGCGGCAGGCGCATGGAACGCCGCTCCGCGGCCATTGCCTGCAGGACGCGCCCGACGTAGGCCTCGGTGGGCTCCCAGCGCAGCTCGCCGGGGGAGGCGCCATCGGCCGTCTCGCGGGCGACGGGCCGCAGCAGGGGGTCGAGGAGGATGACCGGCCGCCCGACGAGCTCGGAGAGCGCCTGCGTGATCGCGGCCGCGTCCGCGCCTTCGAGCACCAGGGCGCCGAGCCTGTCGTGGATGGCGACGAGCAGGCGCAGGGTGACGTTCTCGCGGCGCAGGACGTCCAGGGACGCGCGGGCGCCGTTGAAGCCGGAATCCGCCGCCGCGGGCCGCGTGCGCCTGGCGGCCGTGCGCGTTTCGGCGGCGGTGCGCCTCGAAGCTATGGCCGCACCTCCCGCACCAGGTTCACGAGCTCCGCCGCTTCGTTGTTCGCCGAGGACAGCACCACGCCGCGCAGGCGCTTGCTGTCGCGCGCCTGCCGGATGAGCTCGGCGGCGATGCGGCGGCCCGCCTCGGCGCCGTCCTCGCGCGCCTCCCACATGCGGTCGACCAACGCCTCCGGCACGCTCATGCCCGGCACCTCGTGCTGCAGGTATTCGACGTGGTTGAAGTCGCGCAGCGGCATGACGCCCATGAGCACCGGCAGGTCCGCGGGGACGCGGGCGGCGTCCAGCAGCCGCTCCAGCGCCTCCACGTCGAAGACCGGGGGCGTGATCAGGAAGTCGACTCCGGCGTCCACCTTGCGCGCCGCGTCCCCGATCTCGCGCTCAACGTCCTCGGCCGCGGGGTTGATGCGCGCGCCGATGACGAAGGCGGTGGGCTGGGCGAGCGGTATGCCGTGGCGGTCGCGGCCGGCGTTGAGGCCGCGCAGGAGCTGGATCAGCTCCACGGAATCGACGTCCCAGAAGCCGCCGGCGTTCGGGTAGTCGCCGAGGAGGGGCGGCGTGCCCGTTCGGCAGACGACGTGGCGGACGCCGAAGGCGTAGGCGCCCAGCAGGTCCGCCTGCAGCGACATGACGCTCTTCTCCCACGTCGCCACCGTGAGGATGACGTCCATGGCCTCCACGCGCTGCTGCAGGAGGACGGCAAGCGTGGTTGGGCTGACCTGGGCGCGCGGGCTGGTGGGCGAGGCGATGAGGACGGCGCTGGCGCCCTCCTGCTCCAGGAGGCCGGCATCGAGGACGGCGCGGTCGGCGGCGCCGCCGGTGGGGGCGCTCATCTCGCCGACGACGACGAACTCGCCTGCCCGAAGGCGCTGCATGAGGCGGCTGGGCTGGGGGTGGTCGCCGGGGACGCCGCGGCTGCCGCCGGCGCTCTGGGCGGAGACGCTCCGGCGTCTCACGGCGGGGCGCAGCCCCTTGACCGCCGCCGCCACGGCCTCGACGTGCGCCGGCGTGGTGCCGCAGCAGCCGCCGACGAGGGCGGCGCCGGCCTGCACGTAGCGCGTAGCGTAGCGGGCCAGGTAGGCCGGGTCCGTGGGGTACTGGAAGCGGCCGTCGACGAACGTGGGCGAGCCGGCGTTGGGCTGGGCCGCCAGGGGCAGCGTAGTGTGGCGGCTCAGCTCGGAAAGGATCTCGTACAGCCCTTGGGGCCCGTGCGTGCAGTTGGCGCCGATGGCCGCGACGCCCAGGCCTTCGACGCGGGCGGCGAACTCCGCCGGCGTCTCGCCGGCGAGCGTGCGGCCGTCGTCCATGAACGTCATCTGGGCCACGACCGGCAGCTCCGGCGCCACCTCCTTGGCCGCGCCGACCGCTTCGACGAGCTCGCCGATGCTCCCGAACGTCTCCAGGATCAGGAGGTCGACGCCCGCCTCGGCGAGGGCGGCGATCTGCTCCCGGAAGGCCTCGCGCAGGACCGCGGGCGAGATGCGCCCGCGGGAGCTAGCCGGCGTCGCCGGGCCGACCGAGCCGGCGACCAGCACGGGCCGTTCGGCGGCGGCGACCGCCTCGCGGGCGACGCGCACGGAAGCGGCGTTGATCTCGGCGACGCGGTCTTCGAGGCCGAAGCGCGCGAGGCGGGTGCGGCAGGCGCCGAACGTGTTCGTCTCGATGACGTCGGCGCCGGCGGCGATGTAGGCGCCGTGGATAGCCCTCACGAGCTCCGGCCGCCCGACGCTGAGCTCCGGCAGCGATAGGTCCAACGACACGCCGGCCGCCTGCAGCATGGTGCCCATGGCGCCATCGCAGACGAGGACGCGGTCTCCAAAGAGGTCCTTGCGGTCCAACGCCGCCGACCGCCTGCCGCCTGCCCCTCGCATCTCCCCGCCTCCTTCGCCTTGTGATCGAGCACAAGGCCGCCTGCCCGGCTCGGCGCCGCTCGAAGCTACGCCATGCCCCGCAGGCGTCCCGGACTTAGTATAGCGAACACGAGGGAAGCCCGCGGCGGCGAGCCTCCGGCCGCGGGCCTCTGCGGCCGGCCAGGACGCGCGGACATGATACGCGGCAGGCGCGAGCGGCGCCTGCCGCGTTCCTACTCCCGTTGCGTCGATGCGGCCCGGCTTCGCCGGGCCGCCCGGCGAGGCCTATTCGCCCCCGCCGGTGTGGCCGTTGCAGGCGTCGCCGGGATGGAGGCCGATGGTCTCGAGGAACTGCCGGTCCTCCTGGGAGATCTGTCCCCAGCTCTGGACGTGATCGACCGTACGGCCGGGCTCGATCTCCGGGTCGTCATTGTATCCGGAGAAGGAGCAGATGGACTGGGCGTTATCGCGGATGGCGGTGGGCTTCCCGTTTCCCGTGATCTCGCCCGCCAGCGCCGGACCCGCGCTCGCAAGCGTAACGCCGGCTACGAAGAGAGATGCCACAAACAACGATTTCAAGTTCAAGGATCGCCGCTTCCCGTACCCAATTCGAACTCAGGATTCTTGTGTCAGGTACCGCCAGAGCTTAGGGGTACGGCGCGCGGGCAGTCAAATCAGCGAGAGCCGCCTGGCAGCGGATGGAGAGCGGATAAGCGGATAGGCGGATGGGCAACCAGGCAAGGCTGATTGCCCGATTGCCCGATTGGCCGTCCGCCAAGGTCTCGCCGCGCAGGGGCGCCTGCCGCCCGGGGCGGCTTCGGAAGGCGGCTGCTAGAACAGGCCGCGCACGAAGCCGCGTTCGTCGATGTCGACGTGGTTGGCGGCCGGTTCGGAGGGCAGGCCGGGCATCGTCGAGATCTCGCCCAGGTAGGCGATGAGGAAGCCGGCCCCGGCGGCAGGGCGCACTTCGCGGACGTTGATCCGGAAGCCCGTGGGCCGGCCGCGCTTGTTGCCGTCGGCGCTGAGCGAGTACTGGGTCTTCGCCATGCACACGGGCAGGTTGCCGAGGCCCCACTCCGTATAGCTGCGGAGCTGGCGCCGCGCCTCCTGCGAGAAGTCGACGCCGTCCGCGCCGTACAGCTTCGTCGCGATGGCCTCGATCTTCGCCTCGATGGGGGCGTCCAGTTCGTAGATGAAGCGGAAGCTGTTCGGCTTTTCGGCAGCGGCCACGAGCGCGCGGGCCAGGGCTTCGCCGCCTGCGCCGCCGTGCTCCCAGACCTCGCTCACCTCGCAGGCATCGGCTCCCGCCTCCAGCGCCCGCTTTCGCACCAGTTCCAGCTCGGACTCCGAGTCGTAGCTGAAGCGGTTGATGCAGACGACCACCGGCAGTCCGCCCTCCTGGGCGACGTTCTCGATGTGCTTGACGAGGTTGCCCATGCCGGCTTCGACTGCCTCCAGGTCCTCTTCGCCCAGCTTCGGGTCCAGCGGCCGGCCGGCGACGATGCGGTACTTGCCCGAATGCGCTTTCAGGGCGCGCACCGTGGCCACGATGACCGCCGCGGCGGGCCGCAGGCCCGAATGGCGGCACTTTATGTCGACGAACTTCTCGAAGCCCATGTCCGACCCGAAGCCGCTCTCCGTCACCACGAAGTCCGACAGCTTGAGCCCGATCTGGTCTGCCAGCACCGAGGAGTTGCCGTGGGCGATGTTCCCGAACGGTCCCGTGTGCACGAAGACGGGCGTGTGTTCCAGCGTCTGCAGCAGGTTCGGCTTGATCGCGTCCCGGAGGAGGACCGTCATGGCTCCGGACGCCCTGAGGTCGCTGGCCGTCACCGGCTTGCGGTCGCCGTTCTGAGCGACGACGATCCGGCCCAGCCGCTCGCGCAGGTCGGCGAGACTGGTGGAAAGGCCGAGCACGGCCATGACCTCGGACGCGACGGCGATGTCGAAGCTCGTCTCGCGCGGATAGCCGTTCGCCTTGCCGCCGAGGCCGACGATCACCTTGCGCAGGGCGCGGTCGGAGATGTCGACGACGCGCGGCCAGGAAATCGAGAACGGGTCGATGCCGAGCTGGTTGCCGTGGTTGAGGTGGTTATCGACCATGGCGGCCAGGAGGTTGTGGGCCATCGAGACGGCGTGCGTGTCGCCGGTGAGGTGGAGGTTGAAGTCCTCCATGGGCACCACCTGGGAGTAGCCGCCGCCCGCGGCGCCGCCCTTGATGCCGAAGGTCGGGCCCAGGCTCGGCTGGCGGATCGTGGCTATCGTGCGGCGGCCGATGCGGTTCATGGCCTGGGCGAGGCCGACCGTCGTCAGGGTCTTGCCTTCACCCAGCGGCGTCGGCGTCATCCCGGTGACGACGACGAGCTTCCCGTCCGGCCTGTCGCGCAGGCGGTCGAGGACGCCGAGCGAGACCTTGGCCTTGTGCTTGCCGTAGAGTTCGACCTCGTCCTCGAGGAGTCCGAGGTCGGCGGCGATCTCGCTGATCGGCTTGAGGTTTGCTTCCTGCGCGATCTCCAGGTCGGTCTTCATCCGGTCCTCCTCAGGCTAACTGTTGCCGGGACGGGCGGGCCGTCTCCCGGCTCCCCAGGGCGAGGCCGCGCGCTGCGCACGGCCGGAGCGCCGCCCCCGCCCGCTGCCGGTCCTGGGAGCCGCGGACCCGCTCCGTGCTTCAGGCAAGCGCTGCTCGCTTTGGCGGAGATGACAGGATCCGGACGGCGCCATGGGCGTCGTCGCCTGGATCGTACTCGCGACCATGAGACGGGACATTGTGAAGGGCACACAATAAACGCGCGGCCAGCTTTGGTCTGCGAGGCCGATGTTGCGCTGGCGCGTCTGGGGGAGACTGGCTATGTGCCTGAGAATCGGCCCAGTGCGGGCTCCGGACAACGGGCCCGCGGCGCCAGCCAGTCCTTATCGCCACGGCCCTTCCGGCCGCGAGGGTCTCTGCGCTCCATGCTGCGGTTGCACCGCCTCATGGAGCCCAACTTCGTTACCCGTGGCCTCGCGCGGGCCATAGAAGCCGCGCCGCCGCTCTACCGGGCGTTCACGTGGTTGGAGGAGAAGACCAAGCACCGCCTCTTCGGCTGCCGAATGTGCGCCCAATGCGCCCTGCCCACCACGGCATACGCCTGCCCGCAGACTTGCCCGAAGCAGCTGCGCAACGGTCCCTGCGGCGGCGCCTTCCCGGACGGCAGCTGCGAAGTCTACCCGGAAATGGCTTGCGTCTGGGTGATCGCCTATGAGCGCGCGGAAGAGGCGGGCAGGGTGGAGGACCTCCGGCGCCTCGTCCGCCCCATCGACCATACGAAGTGGGGCCAGAGCTCGTGGATCAACTACTGGCAGGGTCGCGACCATGGCCTCTGGACGGAGGATGACGGCCTTGCCGCTGCCCCTCGCCTGTAACCGGCCGGCCGGGACCGGCGAGCATCGGCAGGAAGCCGTCCGCAACGCGGCTTTCCGCCCGCGACACGAGGTGCGGGCGCCGTGACCAGCAGCCGCGACGGCCGGCCTGCCCCTGAGGCGCAAAAGCGCCCGTACAGCCGCCTGCACCAGCGCCTCGCCAGCGGCGATTTCGCCATTACGGCCGAGGTGGTGCCGCCGCGCGGCGCGACCCTGAGCGGCATCCGCCGCATAGCCACCCACCTGCGCGACTGGATCGACGCCGCGAACATCACCGACGGGCAGGGCGCCGTCACGCGCATGTCCAGCTGGGCGGGCAGCCTGGGACTCATGCAGGCGGACGTGGAGCCCGTCATGCAGTTTTCCTGTCGCGACCGCAATCGCATTGCCCTGCAGGCGGACCTCCTCGGCGCCTACGCCGTCGGCATCCCCAACGTCCTTTGCCTGACGGGCGACCATCCCCGCTTCGGGGACCAGCCGGACGCCAAGCCGGTCTTCGACATGGACTCCGTGCAGCTCGTCTGGACGGCCCGCACCTTGAGGGAGGAGAAGAGGCTCCTCTCCGGCCAGCAGCTGTCGGTGGCGCCGCGCTGGTTCATCGGCGCCGTCGAGAACCCCTCCGCCGCGCCGCAGCGCTTCCGGGCCGAACGCGTCGGCAAGAAGATCGCGGCCGGGGCGCAGTTCATCCAGACGCAGTTCGTCTTCGACGTGCCGATCGTCGAGCGCTGGATGCGGCAGGTCCGCGACTTGGGCCTGGACAAGCGCTGCTGGTTCCTCTGCGGCGTGGGGCCCATCCGCAACCGCCGCGTCCTCCAGTTCCTGCAAGCGCTTCCGGGGGTGTACATTCCTGACCACGTGGTGAAGCGCATGCTGGGGGTCCCGGAGGACCAGATGGCGAACGAGGCCCTGGAGCTGTGCTCCGAGACGATTCAGCAGCTTCGGGAGATACCCGGCGTGAGCGGCGTCCACGTCATCGCTTCCGGCTGGGACGACTTCATCCCGGAGGTGCTGACGCGGGCCGGCATCGGCCGGCGCAAGCCGTTGGACCCCGCCTTCGAAGATGCAGCGGCGGCCGTGGCGCGGCCCGCCGGCCCCGGCGCCGCCAGAGTCAGTGGAGGGCAACCAGGTGCAGATTGAGGTCCGGGCGGCAGACAGGCTTCGCGGCAAGAACCCCGTGGACATCGGGCCGGTCCTGGACGCCATGACCCAGGCGGTGCGCGACAGCAGCCTCGACCTCGGCAAGCTGCGCGTGGTCTGCGATTGGGTGCAGTATCGCCAGAACTTCCGCAACCTGATCGACGTGCGGCGGATCATGCCCTCCGCGCTCGAAGGCCCCGACGGCCGCGAGTCCTACGAGATCGCCATCGACCTGCGGCGGACGGCGGGCGTCGAAGACCTCAAGGGCGAGTTCAGCCGCGCCATCGCCCGGCTGGAGGCGGGCGGGGACGGCCTCGGCCAGTACCTGGAAGACTGGCGGCCGGCCAGCCGCAGCGTCATCTGGGACTTCAACGGCCTCTACTGGAACGCACTGGGCCTCTGGGAGCAATCGACCGGACGCGAGTACGAACAGGCGCTGCCGGGCGGGGAGAGCGACGCCCGCAACCGCGACGCCGCCCGCGACCTCATCCTGGACCTGTTCAAGATCTGGGACTCGCTGGCCGAGCGAAAGGCCTTGCCCGAAGACCTCCACGTCCTCGAGCTCGGCGTGGGCAACGGCAACCAGGCCAAGGTCTTCCTGGACGAGTTCCTGGTCATCGACCGCGAACGCCACGCCGACTACTACCGGCGCCTGCACTACCTCATGGCCGACTATTCCCCCCACGTCCTGGAGCGCGCCCGGGAGAACGTCAAGGAGCACGCCGCCCGCTGTAGCAGCCTGGTCCTCGATGCCCGCGTCCCCACCCAGACCCTGGGGTTCCTCCGCTCCAAGGCGTTCCTGATCTACATCTCCAACGTCTACGACAACCTGCCCACGGACGAGATCGTGCGCATCGGCGGGCACCTGTACACGGTGGAGGTGCGGGCATACGTCCCCCAGGCGGACAGCGAGGCCATCGCTGTCGGCCTGCGCCTCAAGCCCCAGGACCTGCCGGACCTGGTCAGCCGCCTCCTGCAATTGGGCCCGGAGCTTTTGGCTACCGCATCGCCGGACCTTTTCCCCGGCGGCGCCATGGACGCCGTGGCCTTCTGGCGCGCAGTCTGGGACGCCGTCAAGCTCGAGGAGCGCTACGTGCCGATCGAAGCGCTGGACGCCTACCGCCTGGCGGACGGCATCCGCGGCGAAATCCTCCGTCCCATCGTGGAAGCCAACGGCGACGTGCGCATGCACGTCAGCAACGGCGCCGCCGCCAGTTTCGTCGATTCGCTGCCGCTCCTGCACCCGTTCGGCATGCTCCAGTGCCACGATATCTTCGTCACGGACATCTCCCAGTACGAGCGGAGCTTCCGCGGCCCCGGCAAGTACGATGGCTCCGTGGTCAACTGGATCAACGGCCCCCTGCTCGCCGCCATCGGCCGCCGCCAGGGCTACGACGTCGAGTACGAGGCGTTTGCGCACAGGACGGGGTCCAACATCATTACCCTGACAGCGAGAGTGCAGGAGTGACTAGCGTGGCTACGGAGAGGACCGCGACCCGAAAGAAGACGGCGGCCGCGCCGGCATCCAACGGCAGGGGGCAGCTCGTCGCGCCCCTGGCGACTTCCGTCGTCGGCTCCTACTCCGTCCCCGAGTGGCTGGAGCGCCTCAAGACCGACTACTACCAGCGCCGGATCAGCGGCGCTTACCTGCGCGAGATCCACGAGGTGGCGATCAAGGCCGCCCTCAAGGACCAGGAGACCGCCGGCGTGGACATCGTCTCCGACGGCGAGCTGCGCCGCGACAACGACATCGATTACTTCCTGGCGCGCATGCCGGGCGTCGAGATCACCCAGCTGGCGAAGGCCTTCTACTCCGACTACTACGACGCCGTCGTAAGCCACCCCGTCCCCGAGCCCGGGGATTCGGAGAAGGGCGCCCTCGGCCTCGTGGACGATTTCCTGTTCACGAAGGAGTACACGGACCGGCCCATCAAGTTCTCGTTCACTGGGCCGTTCTCGCTCTCCCGGCGCGTGCGCAACGAGTACTACAAGGACGACGCGGACCTGGTCATGGCCTTTGCGCGCGTCCTCCGGCGGGAGGCGGCCGAGCTTTCCGCCGCCGGCGTCACGATCATCCAGATCGACGAGCCGTACCTGGCGGGCTATCCGGAGCAGGCGAAGCTGGCGGTGCGGGCGTTCAACACCGTCTTCGAGGCCGTGGACGCGGCGAAGACCGTCCGCGCCGTCCACGTCTGCTACGGCAACCGCAATGCCCGGCCCCTCTGGGAAGGCCACTACGACTTCCTCTTCCCCGCCATCCTGAGCGCCGAAATCGACCAACTCGTCCTGGAGTTCGCCCGCAAAGGCTACGACGACCTGCAGCTGTTCAAGCGCTACCCTAAGTGCCCGTTCTCGCTGGGCCTGGGCGTGATCAACGTCAAGAGCACGGAGCTGGAGACGCCGGACCTCGTCGCCAACCGTATCCGCCAGGCGCTGCGCGTGCTGCCGCCCGAACGCCTGATGGTCAACCCGGACTGCGGCCTCCGCAACCTGCCGAGCGACGTCGCGCGCGCGAAGCTCCGCGCCCTCACCGAGGGGACGGCCGCGGTACGCAAGGAAGTCTTCCCCTAGCAGCCTCCTGCTCCGCAGCGTTTGGCGGAAACTCGGCAGACCGCTCGCGTTGGCCATCGGCTCGCGCGATTTGGCCGAAGACGTCGCAGATGTTCTTCCGGGAGCGTCTCGGTACAATACCGATCTCGCCGTGCCCAGCGGGGGGTACAATCCTTAGGCTACTTAACGGCTGGAGGCATGCGTCATGGCTACTAGCGACGTCACCAAGAAGCCCGCGACCGAGGAGCGCCGCACGCGGCCCTTCACCGGCGCCGAGTACCTGGAAAGCCTGCGCGACGGCCGCGAGATCTGGCTCTACGGCGATCGCGTCAAGGACGTGACCTCCCATCCCGCCTTCCGCAACACGGCGCGCATGATCGCCCGCCTCTACGACGCCCTCCACGACCCCGAAAAGCAGGCAACCCTCACGACGGCCACCGATACCGGTAACGGCGGCTTCACCCACCGCTTCTACAAGCCCTGGAAGGACGCCGGCGAGCTCGTCGCCGCCCGCGACGCCATCGCCGCTTGGTCGCGCCTCTCCTACGGCTGGATCGGCCGCAGCCCGGACTACAAGGCGGCCTTCCTCGCCACCCTAGGGGCCAACACGGAGTTCTACGAGCCCTACCAGGAAAACGCGCGCTACTGGTACCGGCGCACCCAAGAGGAGGTCTCTTATGTCAATCACGCCATCGTCAACCCGCCCGTCGACCGCGACAAGCCGCTGGACGAGGTCGGAGACGTCTACATGCACGTCGAGGAGGAACGCGACGACGGCCTGATCGTGACCGGCGCCAAGGTCGTCGCCACTACCTCCAGCCTCACGCAGTACATCTTCATCGGCCACAACGGCGCCCTGCCGATCAAGACCCGCCAGTTCGCGCTCGTCTGCATGGTGCCCATGGCCACGCCGGGCGTGAAGCTCATCTGCCGCCCCTCCTACGAGATGACGGCCGCGACCATGGGCTCCCCGTTCGACTATCCCCTCTCCAGCCGCCTGGACGAGAACGATTCGATCCTCATCTTCGACAAGGTCTTCGTGCCCTGGGAGAACGTCCTCGCCTACGGCGACACGGACAAGGTCAACAGCTTCTTCCCCCGCAGCGGTTTCCTGCCGCTGTTCATGTTCCACGGCTGCACCCGCCTGGCCGTAAAGCTGGACTTCATCGCCGGGCTGCTGCTCAAGGGCGTCGAGGCGACCGGGACGAAGGACTTCCGCGGCGTCCAGGCCCAGGTAGGCGAGGTCCTCGCCTGGCGCAACCTCTTCTGGGGACTCACCGACGCCATGGCGCGCACGCCGATGCCCTGGACGGACGGCTACGTCCTCCCGAACATCGACTACGGCATGGCTTACCGGGTCATGTCCCACATCGCCTACCCCAAGGTCAAGGACATCATCGAAAACGTCCTCGCAAGCGCCCTCATCTACATGCCCTCAAGCGCCCTCGACTTCAAGAACGCGGAGGTCCGGCCGCTCCTGGACCGTTACACCCGCGGCTCGAACAACTACTCGGCCGTCGACCGCATCAAGCTCATGAAGCTCATGTGGGACGCGATGGGCACCGAGTTCGCCGGGCGCCACGAGCTGTACGAGCGCAACTACTTCGGCGACCACGAGGCGATCCGCTTCCAGACGCTGTTCGCCGCCGAGGCGAGCGGCGCCGCGGCCCGCTACAAGGGCTTCGCCGAGCAGTGCATGGCCGAATACGACCTCGACGGCTGGACGGTCCCCGACCTGATCAACCCGGACGACGTCAGCGCCCTGATCAAGGGCAAGCGGTAGCGCACGCGGGCGCCCCACGATCATCCTCGCCTCAGCGGTGCGCCCAACCAGCAGCGGACTCGCTGAGGTGCTGAAAGAATCGGAAATCGACCGCCTCAGGCGGTAGGGGACCCCGCGGGAGGAATGTCGCGGCCGATGCCGGGAGCGGCGGCTTTCGAGGCCGCCTACTCCAGCGGCACCTCGCGCACTTGGTGGGCCTGC
>Ga0073934_10009597_pt1 | contig 12326 bp, 9 predicted proteins | sample LarsenN4metaG_FD_76834 | JGI IMG/M metagenome (GOLD analysis project Ga0073934, IMG submission 76834) | Hot spring sediment bacterial and archeal communities from British Columbia, Canada, to study Microbial Dark Matter (Phase II) - Larsen... ... | reverse complement strand
TGTTCTGAGAGTAAGCGATACAACAAGGCATTGTTAACCGCTGTAGCGATTTGAGATCCAGCCGTGGTGACAAGCTTTAGATGATCATCGGTAAAGTAGTAAGGTTCTGGGTGAAAAAGCATCAAGGCGCCCAAAACATCATTGCCGGTATTCAAAGGTACCACAATAGCAGAGCGGTGATTATCATCCCCACTATTGGGAACCCAATCGGGATCAACCGTCAGGTCGGGGATGAGGCGCACCTCCCGCAGTTCCATAACTCGACCGGCCAGGCCGTATCCTACCCTATATTTCGTTCTGAGTCCTTCACGCGGCAGCGGCGCATCCCGCCCCAGAGCCGCTCGATAAACCAACTGGCCGGTTTCATTATCAAGCAAGAGAATGGAGCCAAGCGAAATGCCAATGGCTCGATTCAATAGGCTCAAGGCATAGTTCAAGACTCGATCGAGATCAAAGCTGCTCGAAAGCTCGCGAGTAATCTGATAAAGCGTTTCAACCCGATCACGTTCTTCAGTCAGGTCTTGTAAGGTCTGGGCTAATTCTTCGGTTCGCTGGAAAACCCGCTGCTCTAATCCTTCCGTCAGCAAATTGAGCCGTTGGACCAATTGAGCATTACGGACGGCAACAGCCGCCTGGTTGGCAACAAATGATAGGAGTTGGACATCTTGACTATCAAAATTGTGTGGCGCAAGCATAGCCACAAAAAGAGCGCCCGTAACCTGATTTTGCATTTGAATGGGTACACCTAAGATGCTATGGAGACCAAATTCAGCCGCAAGCCGGCCGATTTGATCAAGCTTGTCTTGATAGCCAGCGGTTGCCGCAGGGGCGCCCATCTTTTGAGGGGTAAAATTGGCGTTGATTGGCTGGCCGGTTTTCATGATTTGCTCTGTCAGATCCGACCAAATGGGGACATGTTCCTGTTCGGAAGCAGTAGCAAAAAGCTGTTCAATTGATTCCATTTTTGTGTTTCTGCTTTTTGGAGCCACCACGGCTTCAAGCAGAAATTGATTGGCCTGTTCATCCCAAAACAAAATAAGGCTTATCTGACCATTTAACAGGGTCAGGGCATTATTAATCACTGAGCGAACCACTTCTTTGACATCCAGCAGGCCGCTTACTTCAACACCCAGGTCATAAAGCTGCTGCATCTCAGTTGCCCGCCGGCGGGTATCCTGCAAGAGACGAGCGCTATCTATCGCGACGGCGGCCAGGCCGGCCAGGGTGGTTACCAGGTCAAGCATTGTTTTGCTGTGAATAGCGATTTCTATAGCCAGGATGCCGATGACGCCATCTTCCGTTTTAAGAGGAACATAGGTAACATCATCAGGAAAAGGCAAACTGTAGTTGGTAAATCTTTTATTTTGATTTTGGCTCTCGATAATTAGCGCTTGACCCGATTGAATAACCGAAGCAAAAGGCTCTACATGAATCGAGGTATCGCTCCGGTTAAACTCCTCAACTAAAAAGCTGGGAATATTGAAGGTATTGGCGATCTTAACGGTCTCACTGTTCTTGTCGATGAGCCAGATGGAACCGTTGCTGTGTCCAACCAGGTCAAACACAGCCTCCAGGACCAGATTTAAGACTTCATTGAGTTCCAACGCCCGGTTGAGTGATTGGGCGACTTCGGTTAAGGCGCCCAACTGGCGCACCTGCTGGCGGGCTTCGTTAAAAAGACGAGCATTTTGTAAGGCCACCGCAACCTGGTTGGCAAAGGCCAGCACCACATCGACATCTTCCTGGGTAAAGAAATCAACCTGGCTGCTGTTTACCGACATGAGGCCCAATATATTCGTACCGTAAGTTAGGGGCACGCCCAGCCAGCTTCTAATACGGTTATAGGGGGGCGCGGCAAAGACGCCTGAATATTTCGCTTGAACATCCCGCACAATCAGTGGCTCTTGCGTTTCTAGAACCTGGCGGTTTGGGTTATTACCCTCCATTGAAAATGATAGGCCGATAATCTGGCGGCTATATTCTTCCCAACCCTGGCCGCCAATAATCACCAAGCTCTTATCTTGAAGCAGTTCAACGGTGGCTGTGTCGTAATCAACCACCTTTTTAAGCTCTTGTAAGACAACATTAAGCAGTTCATCGATCTCGATATGAGAACTGATCGTTTCGGCTACACCCCGCAAAGTATCGGCCAAACGGCGGCGCTGTTGTTCAAGTTCAAAGAGTTGGGCGTTTTCAATGGCGGCTGCGGCATGATTGGCAAAAGTTTCCAATGTCTGAATTGAGACCAGGTCAGGTCGCTGATCGTTTACGGGGTTTTCGACGGTAAGTAGACCAATAATATTGCCCTTAACATCCAGTAAAGGGGTTAAGAGCAGGTCGCCTGTCTGCCATCTATTCTTCTCTAATGAAGACGACAGGCCAAGCAAATCCACCTGAGACGGAAAAAGGCTGGCAGCGCGCTTTTTATCTACATCCGGATTGTTTAGTTTGTCTTGCCAGATTTCATTTCGTTCGGCCGGGATAAAGTAGGAATTACTGAGCCGAAATTCTTCCCGCATCACCTCTTGCAGATTGGCCAGCGGCCTGGCCTGGCCCGGCTGCTTTAGCTCTTCAAGCTGAACGATAGGGATACCGGCTCCAACCTTGTGGTAGATCATGGGAGGGGCGCCAGATACCAGGCTAATCAGAACAACATCATAACCAACCGATTCGACAATAGCATAGGCAATATCTTCCAGAACCGCGTGCAGCGGGCGATTGGTTCGAAAAGCGTTGCTAATTTCTGAAAGTCGAGCTAATTGGTCGGCCCGGCGGCTGGCCAGTTCACGCTCCCATTTTTGTTGCTGATAAGCCTGGGCATTACCAATAGCCACGGCCGCATGGTTGGCCAGGGCTTCCAGATAACGAAGTTGGCTATTGTTAAAAAAGTTTGGCTGGCAGCTCTCCAGGCTAATAACTCCAATTGGCTCGCCCCCATAATTAATGGGCACAATCACTCTTGAGCGACTGCCAGTTGCTAAGTTAACGACTTCCTGGTCGGCCTGGACCCCGGAGAGTAAGACAGCCTTACCTGTGTCAAGGACCTGTTTCAGTACTTCAGTTTTAGCCAGGACGGTTGTAGCAGGTGTGAAACCATGATGATTATGGGGGGCCTGAGTGGGATTAAATTGACCTTCTTTATAGGCCACTAAACTTTCCGTGGAGGCGCTGTAAAAATAGACCTTCCCGGAATCGGCCTGCGTCACCCGCATGGCTTCTTCAAGGACTTTACTCAAAATCTTATCAAGATCCAGGGTGATGTTTAGCTCACTGCTAACAATTTGCAAGCCGGCCAACTCATCAACCCGCCGCTGGAGTTCCTGATTAGTGAGATTAAATAAACGAACGTTTTCCAGAACCATCGCCGCCTGGCTGGCTATAATTTCTAGAGTGACCAGGTCCTCCTGGCTGAAAGCCCCAACGATCCCGGCTGCAAATTCTAAAGTTCCCAAGAAAGTTGTCCCTACTTTTAAGGGAGCAGCCATAAAAGAGCGATAAGGGAAACGATCAAAGCCGGCTTTGGGCTTGATATCTGTTCGGCTGTGGGTATCTTCGATTAAGAGTGAGCGTTGGTTGAGGGCAATCCACCCCGTGTAACCTTCTCCCAACTGATACGTTTGTTCACCTTGTAGATCACCTTCGGGTAGACGAAGAGAGGCAATTAAACGTTGAGTCTGAGGATCTATGAGGCAAATTTCGGCGGCGTCAAAATTAAAGATGTCTTTTAAACAAGATTGGCTCAGGATAATCTGGCAGGCGGATTGAACATCCATTAAAACTGAGGCAGCGTTAAAGGCTTGAGCAAGCTGATTGAGCGCTGTTAATCGCTTGAAAGATGGTTCTGGCGCAGAGCGCTTCTCTGGGTGTGCGGCCTGATTTGATTTTTTGAAGGATCTTGGCTGAGATGCCTTGTTGCTCATTCCATATGCCTGTAGCAATTATGACTCAAAAGCAGTAAATATTTGACTTGATAAGGTTCAAAATTAGTTCAAAATGGTTAGCTTTAATAACTGCCAAGAGCGGACAAGCATACAGGCGCTGCTTCTATCATACTTATTCTGGACAACCATGATTGCGCCGCCGGTGATCGGCAGCATCTTCTGTTATCTGAACAATATCAGCAAAGGGGCCATCTTCGCTTGAAACCACTCCGACTACCAACTTCATAAAGTCAGACTCTTTCATCTCCCCATCAATATCCTGGTAGGTGACTTTGCCGGCTTCCCGAATGGAGAATGGATAAAACACTTTACTTTCTTCATCAAACCGCTTGATCACTATCCGGCAAATATTTGGGGCAACGGCCGGTGATGTAATAATGATAAAATCGTTGTCTGAAGCCTGGCCAATAAAATCATTTAAGGTCCCGTAAGTTTCTACGGCTTCACGCATGATATCGGCTAAAAAGATCAAAACTTCATTGACAGGAATGGGGCCAACCACCTCTTTAAAGGCGCTTACGTTCCTAATTCCAAAATATAATAATCGCCAGGGCGTGGCGGCATCTTTTACCTGTTTAAGTTGTTCTTCAATCAGCTTACCGGCCGGCAGGTTTGTCACCGGATGGGTTAGCGCCTCCCGTTGAGAGCGCCGGATCGCGCCTTCGACCCGAAGTTTAAGTTCTTCAATATCAAAGGGTTTTGTAATGTAATCATCTGCGCCCAATTCAAGCCCGGCGATCTTATCGCTTCGCTCATCCTTTTGGGTCAGAAAGATGATCGGGACGTAGCTGGTCCTGGTATTACTCCGCAAACTCTTACAAATTTCGTAACCATCAACATCAGGCAATTGAATATCCAACACGACCACATTAGGCAGCTTTTTCCGGCATAGCTCAAGCGCATCACCGCCCCGGTTAGCAACTAATACTTCATATCCTTGAGAGTCGAAGTAGATACGCAACATTTTTGAGATATCAATATCATCTTCTACAACCAGAATGCGTCCTTTACCCATAAGATCCTCTCTTTGTTATCATAAAGTTCTGGCGTGGCTAGGGGTTAACCCAATTGAATTGGGTTTGTTTTTGCAGAGCATTTTCCTTGATCTCATTGATCTTTTCATCAGTTAACAACCGCTCAAAGGCGCGAAATCCACTAACCTTGAATCCATGCTTGTTTGCCATATTATACATCATTTGAACTTGCTCTAGCGTAATCTCTTTACCCAAGGTATAACTTGTGTAGTGACCTTCCAGAGCAAGCGTCATTGTTTCGGCCATACAAGCAAAGGCCATGCCGGGCGGGAATCCAAAATCAAAGTTAAAATTCACCTGCCCCGGTACCCTGACCATCCCCCCTTCTATAACCAAAACGTCATCCCGCTGTTCAACAACCTGCCGGGAAACATCTCTGGGACGCGCCACATCACAAATTACGGCCCCAGTTTTGAGATGGCGTGGCTCGATGACGGCCTGAATAGCATTTGTCACGGTTAGGATCAGATCAGCCTGTTGTAAATCAGCCATATCAGTGCTGATTGACACAGATGAGTATCCCTGGGCCTGGATCAACCGTTGGACTTGCTGCAATGTCTCCAGATTCCGGCCAATTAACTTGAGGTTGGCTACGTGAGGCGCCAGCATTTGAGCACATAATCTACCAATGGAACCGGTAGCGCCGACGACAGCAGCCGTGGCATGCGCTGGATTTATATTCATTTGGTGGGCTGCTTTTAGCGTACCATCTACAGCCGTAGCAATCGTATAACTGTCGCCCGTAGTAACCGGAATATCCAGGTGACGGGCAATGGTAGCGCCGCCATCTCCTACCACTGAGGTAAACCCACCTAGACCCAAAATTTTGGCTCCCAGCTTTTGAGCCAATTTACCGGCATCAATGATCTTTTTATACACAAGTTGTGGCGGCAGTGAAACCATCTGCATGGGTGTTAGCGGGCAAGCCACAAACCAACCTTCGATCTCTTTACCTGTACTTTGTGATATTATACCTGTAATATGAGAAATATAAACCGGTGGGAAATATTGAGAGAGGAAATCAATGGCCGGCTCCGGTAATATTTTACCAAGTAAAGGGAACTTGCGCTGAACATCCTTTTTGGGAGTAACCGGATGAATAATAAAAGCAAAGTTGTCCATAGATGTCGATGTACCTTTGGGTTGAAAATAGTTGTGGTTCTAGGGTGTTGATTCAATAAGCTCATCAATTGGAGAAGAGTCAGGGTCATCGAATAATATATCATGATGATACTGAGCTACATGGTGTTGATCAGGATAGCCATGATGGTCACTATCTTCATACCTAATGTTTTTATTGATTATAGTCCGCCCTGGTTTAGCAAATAGTACAACATCCGACTCAATTGTTCGAGCCGGATAGATAATATGCCCTGAACCAATCCGGCAGTTGTGCCCGACACAGCCACCAATGATGGGTAAACCTACCTCACGTAAAGCCCCTTGATGATAAACTTTGAGCGGTTTAGCCAATAGATTAAAATCGGTAAAAGTGTTACCGGCGCCTATAAAGGTATCGCGGCCGACAACGCAAGCTTGCAGGCAGCTATTTTGAGCGACCATCGAGTTTTCCATAAGAGTAGTCATAAATAAAGCCGTCCGAAATGGAACATAACAGCCATCTCCGACCACACTGGCCATCAACTGAGCGCCTTGCATGATATTCACATTATCGCCGATCACACTGGCATTGATAACCACGCCGGGACCAATGGTTACATTTTTGCCGATAATGGTAGGCCCCTGGATAATCGCGGTTGGGTCGATCTGAGTATTCTTGCCGACACTTACCAGCGCCGAAGAAGAAAGAAACTGTTTACGTTCAAGAAGAGAGCGCCAGAGTATCTTGAGCATCATCGATAAGCTATCTAGCGATTTTTCAATGCGGGCGCCATGGGAAAAGATGCCGAAAGGGACATTAGCAATAAAGATATGAACCCAATTTTCAATTGAAAGAAATGCTTTTAGAGGTACAAAATAACCCAACTCTCTTTTCTCATTGGCCATGTAACGAGGCACACTATAATAACCTACCTCATAAAAACCGGTATCGACGACCACCGGTCGTGGTTTTTCTTTGCCAAGCGTCGTGCCATTTGGATAGTAGAAAAGATCAGCCACATAGACCCCATCTTCCAACCGTATGCCATCCTGCAAAGCCAGGGCATGGGTGACAATGGCTTTATCATCAGCAGAGAAGGCAATCTGGGATGGTTGACTTAATTTCCGAGCTTGAGTAATAAAGTCCTTAAAAAGGAATTCATCAAAATACAGATTATCCCGGTAAACAACAAGCTGATTATCCAGAAATTCTGAGGGCAGGAATGAAGCGCTTCTAAAAGAGCTGCATTCCACTTCTTCCTGGCAGTAAGAGCTTAAAACATCCCGTTGATACAGCCAGAGGGGTTTATTCATGATACGCAAGTCACGCGCCGGCTCATTGAAGGGCGGAATGAGCGTTTGATCCCGAATGATAATCTTCTTCATGTGTTAGAGTTCAACTGTAAATTTAATACCAAAGCCAATGTCCAACCCTTTAACGTAAAGATGCAAATTCAAAGGCAAGAAATTCCGCTAAATAACTATTAAAATCTTGGGGTTCATCCAGCATTGGAAAATGTCTTGAACCGGGCATCATTTTTACTCGAGAAACAGGCACATTATTGGTAATAACATTAGCCTGAGTGGGAGCGACCACATTATCACCTACCCCATAAATTCCCATGACCGGCGTAGTAATCCCGGGCAACTGTGGTCGCAGATCGGTTCGGTGTAAGGAGTTAATACTTAAAAAAAAAGCCTCAAGTGTGGTTCGAGACAGATCACGGGTGATCATCTTGTACCAGGCAGGCCAATCTTTTACAACATAGGGAGAAAAAAGCTTTATGCCAAATTGTAGGAGTTTGGGCATTTGCCAGACTAGAGAGGCAATCCACGGTTCACCGGCTAAACGCAAAAAAAGATTTAATGAACTACCTACAACAGGTGAGCCAACAACAATCACTTTTCTTGTTCGCTCAGGCTTGGCTAAAGCAAGGGAAAGGGCGACGGTTCCACCCATTGAATGACCAACAATTGGCGCCTTATCAATGCCCAAACGATCCATAAATTGGTCAACGAGTCCAACAAAATCATTTAGCCGGTAGCTATTACGTTGTTTACCAGACTCGCCAAAGCCCCAAAAATCCAGGGCATAACAACGATATTGTCCTTTGAGCGTTTCCATAGTTTGTAACCAGTAACCCCAAGAACCAAGCCAGCCGTGCAGCAAAATCACCGGTTGTCCACGGCCGTAGGCTTCATAATGAACAATTCCCTGGTCAGTAACTATAGAACTCACAAATCACCCTCAGGTTTAAAGGGGTTTATTACTTGTTAAAGAAAATGAACTACTCTTCAGCTTCTTGCATTCTCTCTAAAATAGAATAAAGTAGCTCAAGTAGAACATTTTTCACAGTTTCTTTATCACGAGCGACACAACCAAGCACCTTAACATCTTTATCTATTTTGAGCGCAATCCTCACATCTTCAGGTGACCAAGCATCGGGTAAATCTTGCTTATTTGCCGCGATTACATAAGGTGTATTGGCGTAGCTTGAAAATACTTCCAGAATATGTCGCGCTTCTCTAAAAGTTTCCGGCCTAACACTATCAACAAGTACGACAAAGCCCAGCATCCCCTCGGACAAAATTTCCCACATAAAATCAAAGCGTCGTTGGCCCGGGGTTCCAAATAGATAAAGTACCAGGTCATCATCTACTGTAATACGACCAAAATCCATGGCCACGGTCGTATCTTCTTTAACACGTTCTGCATCGCTGGAGATTTTTCGTTCAGTAGCAACAACATCAATTTCACTAACGCTCTGGATGAATTGAGTTTTTCCAGCACTAAAGGGGCCTGTGATGACCATCTTTACAGTTTGCATCAGATTGACTTACCTCGAAATAAAGACTTTGATAGTTGCCAACAGATACACGCAAGTTGCAGGTCAAGTGTTAATAAAATATGAGACCTAAACTTTGGGTTTATCTTTGGTGGAGATGGTTTATAGCTTAAATCCGTTTAATTCTATCAATGAGCTTGGTTACAACGCTTCGTTTTTCAGCCGGTGATTGAGCAGCCACCTTTTTCGCCCGGCGGGTCATAGGCGGCGCCACTTTTCTCGCCTCTACACCTTCCGGTCGAATAAGTTCCACAATCCCTGCTTGCAGCATCCCATAAACAATCTTTCTGATTTGAAATTCATCCATGTTGTTATTCTGGGCGATCTGTTTAATGGAATTACGTGGATGAATATGGGAGATAACACGCCAATCATCTTGGGTGAGCTTTACATCACGCAGGGGTTTATCGGTAATCTTAAGCGCTGTTGTTGCCAAATCTGGCAACTCTTTTTGCAGAATCTCTGCTTGTTGAATACGCCGGCTTCCCTCAAGAATCACATTATCAAGATTAAGAGGAACCGTAATACGATCTTTTGTTGGTAAAACATCCTGTTCAAAAATAAATGTGCCTTTAGTCCAGGTAAAAAGATCATATACAATACTCAGCATGTAATCTTTTACACCCTGAACAATATCATCTCTGGAAACCAGCCTGGCATCCATGAGATATTTACCCATTACTCTATCAGACGAACTGTTATACTGGCTGTTAATGGTATTAACCTGCTCTTTGGTTAATTTACCCACTCGAAAGAGCATCGCCGCAAGATGGCCTTCATCTGCATTCGTGCAGGCATGAATTAGTCGTCCTTCTTTAAAGTGTAATAAGGCGCTTTGACCTTCATCAGCAAGATTTAACCGTCCGGTCTTCCGAGCCATATTGACAAGATTCAGGAGTTGAGTTGTACTAAAATCCTGCAGGTTTCCCTTTAATGCCATTACTGTTTACCATTATCTGATGATAATTCTGTCATAATTGAGGATAGCTTATTATACCTTTTCACGTGCAGAGAGTCAATCTTAAAATATTAATCCCTTAACTCAGAACCCATCCCCCTAAAGAAGTTTTGGGACTTGGCAAGGGTACAAATTCTGCTATTATAGCTAATATAATTAAACTCTTAATTGCCTACTATTCGGCGCAAAGCTCTAGTTATACTTGTTATAATGAAGATGTCATCAAATAGGACCCAATCAACAGCTCAACTTAAATGGATTGATACGCAGGCCAAGTTAGCTCAGTTGGTCAAAGATTTATCAAATGAACCTTTAATAGCTGTTGATACAGAAAGTGATAGCCTTTACAGTTATTTTGAGAAGGTCTGCCTGATCCAATTTTCAACCCCTAAAAATGATTACCTGGTTGATCCGCTGGTCATCGACGTATCCGGTTTAGCTTCTATCTTCGCCACCGGGACAATCCAGAAGGTTTTTCATGCAGCCGAGTATGATTTTTTGAGCCTCAAGCGGGATTACAATTTTGAGTTCACTAACTTGTTTGATACGATGCTGGCAGCTCGCATTTTGGGTTGGCCTCGGTATGGGTTGGGGCGCTTTTAGAGGAACATTTCAATGTTAAGCTTGATAAGCGGTTTCAACGTTATAATTGGGGTCAGCGTCCCTTGGACGAAAGAGCGCTTACTTATGCCCACCTCGATACTCATTATTTGATCCCGCTCCGTGAAATTCAACTTGAGGAACTAAAAAAACAGAACCGCCTTCGTGAAGCGACCGAGGCTTTTAACCGGGTAACCCATGTTCAGCCCACGGTTAGGGTATTTGATCCTGAAGATTTCTGGCGGATTAGAGGCTCCAGGGAGTTAAAGCCGCAGCAGCAAGCCATTTTACGAGAGCTATTTGTGCTGCGAGATCAAATTGCTCAGAAGCTTGATCGTCCCCCCTTCAAAGTCATGGGGGATAATGTTTTAATTGAGCTAGCTCGGGCGCAACCCCATAACCAAGCCGGGCTAAAGCAGATTAAAGGGTTAGGCGTCAGGCTTCTGCAACATAATAAACATGATATATTGCACGCTATTGAAAGAGGGCAAACAGCCCCAACACCCCGTTATCCGGCTAATCACTCACGTCTCGATAATCGAACCTTAACCCGCTATGAAAATTTGCGCCAATGGCGTAACAACCTGGCTGCCGAACGTGGGGTAGAGCCAGATGTGATTATTAGCAATCATACCCTTATGAGCATTGCCCGGAACAACCCCAAAACCTTGGATACTTTAACGCAAATGGGTGTTTTAGGGGAGTGGCAATTTGAAGCTTATGGAGAAACCTTGTTAAAAGTGTTAAAAAAAAGATGGGTTTAGTTAACGGCTCATCTTAGCAGTAAGTCGTTCCGCTACTTTGCGTACCCCTTGAGCAATATCTAGCAAAGCCTCATCTTCATTTGTCCACTGGGTAACCGGTTTAGCATTTTTGGGTAAAGCTTGTAATTTACCAAAAGGCGCTCCCGTCCAATCGGTTGGCCGCAAAATTACGGGAATTACAACGGCCTCGCCGGCATCATGCCGCTCGATTGCCCGGAGCATCTCAATATCGTAACAAAAATCAGAAGCCATAAAGTCTGGGCTAATGAGAAGCAGGATAATATCAGCCGTATTTAAATGGGTTTTGATCTCGGTTTCCCACTCTGCTCCGGCGCCAATCTCGCGATCGTACCAAACATCGATTTTCTTTTGCCGGTGCAGGATCTTTAAGTGCGTGGCCAACTTGTCTCGCAGCAACTCATCTTCATGGGCATATGAATAGAAGAGCTTTGGAACTTGCCCTATTTTCGAGTCTTTATCTTCTTTAGACGGGTAGGTTGTTTGGCCCCGGATCGGTTCAATCGCTTTTAGTTGTCTCTGTAATTTTTCAAGTTCAGCCTCAAGGTCTTCAATCTCCATAAGAATTTCAGGAGGCGTGCTGAAGCCTCGTATTGCCTGCTGCTCTTTAAGAAATTGTAAGCGGCGGCTACGGTGAGCAATTAATTTCTGAATGTCATTTGATTCTGGCATAAAACTACTCCAATTAATCTTTATGCTTGATACGGCCCTCCAATTGAGAGAACGTACAGTTCATGGTTGAGATATTTTTGGGCGGCGGCTTGAATATCCGCTTTGCTGATGGTATGAATGATATCGGGGTAGCGAACAATGAAATCATCGCCAAGCTGATAAAGATGCATCTGTAGTAGGGCGCCGGCCACACCTTCATTTGTTTCCATTTGAAGGGGCAAGATACCGGTAAGATAGGATTTGGCATCGGCCAGTTCAGCATCACTAACCGGCTCCTCCCGAAAGCGACGCACTTCAGCTAAAATTAGATCAATCGCTTTCTCCACATTACTGGGATTGACTCCGGCATAGATATGCCAGGAGCCAGGACCTATACCGGCGGCAAGGGAGGT
>Ga0073934_10009595_pt1 | contig 12330 bp, 9 predicted proteins | sample LarsenN4metaG_FD_76834 | JGI IMG/M metagenome (GOLD analysis project Ga0073934, IMG submission 76834) | Hot spring sediment bacterial and archeal communities from British Columbia, Canada, to study Microbial Dark Matter (Phase II) - Larsen... ... | reverse complement strand
GCCGTGGTGTCCGCCTCCATGTCGGTGACGAAGCCGTACTTGTACTGCTGTTTGACAAATCCTTCGATGGTCTCGGTGGCGGTGCTCATCGGTTCAATGAAAGTTGTGGATGCCTGGAACTGCCCCTTGCAAGTGGCTGGGAACGCGGCTCAGGCCTTTCGTTTGGCGGCGCAGTCGGGGCAGAACCCGTGGATGGACAGGTCAAAGCGCGAGGCCTTGAAGCCGCGCGGCAGCGGGATGGGCGGCTCGGACTCGCTGGCGTCCACGTCGAACACACCGCCACAGGCGTCGCAGTAAAAGTGGCAGTGTTCGTGCATGTTCGGGCAGTAGCGGCCGGCGCCGCGCTCGGTGTGGACATGCTTGACCAGCCCGCACGTCACCAGCGCGTCGAGGCAGTTGTAAACGGTGGCCAGCGAGATTTCCGGCATCTTGCGCTTGGCGCGGATGAAGACCTCGTCCGCCGTGGGATGGTCCCTCTTGTCGAGCAGCACCTCATACACCTGCTGGCGCTGGGGGGTGAGCCGGAGGCCGCCGGTGGTGAGCCGCTCGTTCAACTGGGCGCTGGCCGCAGCGTGGGCACGCGAATTCATGGGATTCACGCTAGCCTATGGCCGACCTCTGTCAATAATTAGAATTATTCTAATTTGAATCAACAGCCAGCCCCAGCCCGGTCACTCACAAGGCCGGTCAAGAACTGTGCGGGGACTCCACCCGCTGGCTGGCGGCAAGCGGGGGCGCTTGCCGCACGGTCACAGGCGAGGGTGCCTGTGACCCCCCGGTTCACAGTTTTCGCCCGGTCAGCCGCTCGTAAGCTTCCAGATATTTTGCCGTGGTCTTCTCCACGATGTCCTTGGGCAGCATCGGGCCGGACGGCGTCTTGTCCCAGGTCAGCGTTTCCAGATAATCGCGCACGAACTGTTTGTCGAAGCTGGGCTGGCCCTTGCCCGGCGCGTATTCGTTCGCCGGCCAGAAACGCGACGAGTCCGGCGTCAGCACCTCGTCAATCAGGATCAGCTCGCCGTTCAGCAGGCCGAACTCGAACTTCGTGTCCGCGATGATGATGCCGCGCTGGCGGGCGTAGTCGCGGGCCGACTTGTAAATCTTCAGGCTCAGGTCGCTCGCCCGCCGGGCAATGTCCGCCCCCAGAATCTTCTCCGCCTCGGCGAACGAAATGTTCTCATCGTGGCCCGTCTCCGCCTTGGTGGACGGCGTGAAAATCGGCTCCGGCAGTTCGCTGGATTCCTGCAAGCCCTCCGGCAGCGGGATGCCGCAGACCGTGCGGCTTTTCTTGTATTCCTTCCAGCCCGACCCCGCGAGGTAGCCGCGCACAATGCACTCCACCGCCAGCGGTTGCGCCTTCTTCACGATCATGCTGCGCCCGGCGAGCTGCGCGGCATACGGCTGCAATTCCTTCGGCAGGGGATCGCCGCCCCGCGCCAGCCGGTGGTTGGGCACCAGCGTTTCCGTCTGGTCGAACCAGAAGTGCGAAATCTGCGTCAGCACCTCGCCCTTGCGGGGAATGCCGTTGGGCATCACCACGTCGAAGGCCGAGATGCGGTCGCTGGCGATGAACAGGAAGGCTTCGCCCAGGTCGAAGATTTCGCGGACCTTGCCGCTTTTGACCTTGGGGATGCCGGGCAAATCAAGCTGGAGCAATGCGTCGTTCATGGGCGCGGATGATGCGAACCGACGGCCAAAGCGCAATGCGGAAAATCACTGTTGACGCGGGCTGCTAACGGAGACCTCAGTTTTACCAAGATCCTGCAGGTGGCTCGTAACGCCATCCGGTGAGCTGTTGTTTGTCGTTGAGGAAAACAGTAAGAATTCGCCACTCGTCCCTGCCCGAGTGATGGTCTTTGACTGGATGTGGCGAGAAGATGAGTGACAAGTTTTGTCTGGGAATTTCCAACTGATCTAACGGCACAGGAAAGAGATCTGACATGCGATTTGTGACGATGCGTGTCTCAGCACGAAACGGCATCCCCAGCACGTTAGTGATTTCAGATATGCTCATGCCCTTTGCGAGTTGTTTAGAGAGAACTTCGAGTTCCGCCTCCCGCTTCCACGTTTGCGCCTGAACCCCGCCAGCTGCCAGGCCCTGCTCACGCAACTCATTCAATTGAGCCTCATGCCTGATGCGAACGCGTTCGGGATAATAACGAGCCTCTATCCTTGGCCACGCTTGATTCGTTGTTTGGCCGTAGCGAGCAGCCTCTTCTATGAGCACGGCTTGAATTTCAGCTTCTTTAGCTGCTTTCAGCTCTCGCTTTTCAGCCGTGGTCAAGAAGCGTGACCGCGTAGAGCCTGCTGAAACGCCAGCCGATGTCTGGTCATGGCCGTGCCGAATGTCTGGGGAGGATTTAACATGCTCATTAAGCCTCGAACTTGCGGTTGTTGGAATCTGCCCAAATTGCCAGCCGAATACTAAAAAGGCGGCTGCAATAGCAAGTGGCACGATAACGTGGTAGGGGTTAATTTTCATATGAGGATTTATCAATAACTCGCCGCCTCTTCCGCCGTAAAACCCAGTTCTTCCTCCGACAAATGGCCTGACGCGTTAGGCGCTGAGGAAGACACCATGACCCAATCATACGGGCCGAGGCCGACTTTCTTAATCGTCACACTCCCACTCCAATAAATCACATCCGAAGCGAAGGCCCCATTCCATGTCAGCCACTGTCTTGCATTGAACCTCAGGGCAATGACGGTGCCAATAACGGTGTCCGCCGCAAATGTGGCGGATCGAATCGAAGGGGCGTCATGGTCGAAAATCATCAATCCAGCATCCGGAAGGGTATCGCTGTATGAGTTGCTGTTGTTTGCGGTAGGGTAGTCATTGCCAGCCGAAGGCGGAGCGCCAACTGTGTTAGTTTTCGTCCCTGACAAAACAGTCACGATATTCGTTACCGGATCCCACAAGAATCTTTTGCCATGGACATCCCTGCACCACTGCCATCCAGATTGAAATTCCGGAAAATCTGGAACTTGAGCTCGGAATTCAGTCAAATTGCCAAAGTGCATACCGGGCGAATAGGTTGGGCCTCCTGCCCCTAAAGTTGTTCGGCCATTCTCCCACCAATTCGTTAGCACTGGATAGTAGGACGGGCCGTAGATGTTCGTCACACCGCCAGTGATATTCGTCGTGAGTGGAGTGATCTGCCCTCCGAACGCGGCTACAATGTTGACCTTTACTCGTTGAACGCCAACGTTAAAGGCGTAATTCGTGTAGTTTGTTAAGAGTTGAGGAGTGACTTCTAAAATGTTGTTGTCAGGGAAATTGGTAATGATAATCCCGTTCTTTGGATGCGCGCCCCAGACTGCAATGGCGCTCTCGGGAACAGGCACAGCATTCTCTGAATTCATGCCTTGATCTTCAACAATCTGCGGATAGTCGTAAGCTCCCACCCCAAGAATGTAAGGTCGCACCATGGCCGCGTTTGTGGAGCCGCTAGTCAACAATTCGATTCTTGTTTCTTCCTCGAACTTCCTCAATCCCAGATACATGTATGAGAAATCCATTTTATTCCACCATGCGCTGTCCGGTGGCACGTAGGGAGAATTCGTGGTCACATTTCCAACCAGGTGCCAAGGTTGCATTGCCATGTATTCGTCGTAGGTTTCGTCAAAATAGCCGTCGTTATACAAGGTCTGATACATCTGAAGATTGTTCATTGCACGATTGGTGGTGGTGCTAATGAGCCTGGAGGTCTGGTTGGTGTCCCTGTACCAAACCGAATCATCATGCTGAAAATGGAAGCTGAATGTTCCATCGGGCTGATAAAAAACGTCCGGCGAAGTTGGGGAAAAACTCGGATCCTGCTCCTTGTCCACAATGGAAATATAGCGGTTGTAATAGGGGCGCACGACTGGGTTGGTGTCTTGGGCAGGGCTATTCAAAGGCAGCCCGACAATGACTAGCGATAGAACGGTCATGGCCAAAACCCCGTGCAGGCGATAATAACCGTGGAATGATTTGAGTTGATCGTCAGTGCTCATAATCTGCTCTTGTTTGAAGTTCTCCAAGCCTCGCTGAACGTGTAAGCCCTCGGAGATTAACCGTCAAGTTTTGCTTATCACCCTTTTTGCGTACCCAGGGCTATTCTAGATGTCGTGCGAACCGCACCACCGCACAAGGCCGGCTCACACACCCTTCGGCACGGCCCAGTGGCTCTTACGATACTCGCGCGAAACGAGCTTGCTGGCCTCGGCATCGTTGAGAAACTTCTCCTTCACCGGATCGAACTCCAGCGTGCGCTTGAGCCGCGTGGCGATGTTGCCCAGGTGCGCGAGGCTTGCCGGGAAATGGTGATTTTCCACATCGGCATTCGGGCGCGCGCCGCTCTTGATGCAGTCAAGGAAGTTGCGCGCGTGACCGGCGGTGTCGGGCGAGCACTTGCCCTGTGCGATGGGTTTGTTGCGCTCGCCGAACAGCTCCCAGCCCTTGCCCTTGCCCAGCGTGAGGTAACCCTTCGTGCCGTAAAACTCGTCGCCGTTCTCGTGCCCCTGCTGGATGTAGGGTGACCAGATGCGTTGCTCGTAAATGAACTGCCGTTTCTTGCCGCCTTCCAGGTCGTATTCGTAAATCACCGTCTGCGTGTCAGGGAACTGCTGGTCGTCGTCGAAGAAATACTTCCCGCCTAGCGCGCACACGCGGTTCGGATGCCGCAGGCCGAGGTTCTGGCCCCAGTGCCCAATGTCAATGTCATGCACGCCGTCGTTGCCGATGTCGCCCGTGCCGAACGCGTGCCACCAGCGCCACATGCTGGGAATCATGTTCGATTGATAAGGTGTCATTGGCGCGGGGCCGACCCAGTTGTCCCAATCCAGTGAGGCGGGTGGCACGGTGGGCTTTACCTTGCCCACGTCGCGGCGCTTCTGGCTGTTCCACACACGCACGGAAAGAATGTCGCCGATCTCGCCCTTGTGCAGGCGCTCCATCACGTCGCGAATCTCACCGCTGCTGCGGCTCTGCGTGCCCACCTGCACCACGCGCTTGTTCCGCCGCGCCGCCTCGATCATCAAACGCCCCTCGCGGATGTTGTGCGAGCCGGGCTTCTCGACATAAACGTGCTTGCCCGCGTCGCACGCGAGGATCGTCGCCGGCGCGTGCCAGTGATCCGGCGTGGCGATGATCACCGCGTCCAACGACTTGTCCTCAAACAACCGCCGCATGTCCTTCGTGGTCTTCGGCGTGGTGGACTTGTGACGCTCGACGGCTTTCGCGGCGGCGGCCAGGCGGTTATCATCCACGTCGCACACCCAGGCGAAGTCCACGTCCGTACACTCGCAAAAGGCGCTCAACAAACCGGAGCCGCGTCCACCGGGGCCAATCATGCCAAGGGTGAAACGCTCATTCGCGCCGAGCACGCGGCCGGGCGAGGTCACGCCCAGCGCCGCAGCGCCAGCGGTGAAAGCGGCGGTCTTCGAGATGAATGAACGGCGGGTGGTGTTCATGCATTTCTTCATAACATCAGGTGCGATCAATTGGAATCAGCATCCCACACTTGCAATGCCTCTCTTGGACCGAACGCTTGTGTAGCATGCGGTGGGATGTGTGTGTCTGGAGGAGAGTTTGAAACGCACCTTCGTGGGCGGATTCACCGCGACAGCGGGGATGAAGGAGTCAGTTTTCAGAATGTCATTCACGCCCGCAGGCGACTCGGCTATGTTCCGCCTCGTTTATGAGACGGAACGACGAGCAACTCTGGCAGCGATTCAAGGAATTCTACTGCGAGTTTCCTGGCCTCGGTCTGGCGATGGATGTGAGCCGGATGAATTTTCCGGATGATTTCCTGAGCACCATGGAGCCGCGCATCCAGCGCGCCTTTGCCGCCATGCGTGATTTGGAAGCCGGGGCCATCGCCAATCCCGATGAAAAGCGCATGGTTGGTCACTATTGGCTGCGCCATGCCGCCCTCGCGCCGACGCCGGAGATACGCCGTGCCATTGAGGAGACGCTAGCGGAGGTCAAAGCGTTTGCCGCCGCTGTGCATGAAGGCCGCGTGCGCGGAGCGGCCGGGCCCTTCCGACATTTGCTCGTGGTGGGCATCGGTGGCTCGGCACTCGGCCCACAATTTGTCGCCCATGCACTCGGCCATCCACTTCACGACCGGATGAAAGTCCATTTCTTTGACAACACGGATCCCGATGGCATGGACAAGGTACTGGCTGGCATAGGAAACGCCCTGGGCGAAACACTTACGGTGGTCATTTCAAAATCCGGCGGCACCAAGGAAACCCGCAACGGCATGCTCGAAGCCAAGGCGGCCTACGAACGCGCTGGCTGGACATTCGCGCAACATGCTGTGGCAGTGACAGGCGAGGGCAGCGAACTGGACAAATACGCCCGTGCCAATGGCTGGCTGCAACACTTCCCCATGTGGGACTGGGTGGGGGGGCGCACGAGTGAAACCTCGGCGGTGGGTTTGTTGCCAGCCGCGTTACAAGGGATTGCCATTGATGATTTCCTTGCCGGAGCGCGGGTTTGCGATGAAGTCACTAGACAAAACATCACATTGAAGAACCCCGCTGCTATGTTGGCCTTGATGTGGTATTATTCCGGTAACGGTAAAGGCTTAAAGGATATGGTTGTTTTGCCCTATAAAGACCGATTGGAGTTGTTTTCGAAGTATCTTCAGCAACTCATCATGGAGTCTTTAGGTAAAGAGAAGGATTTATCCGGGCAGGTGGTAAATCAAGGGATCGCGGTTTATGGAAACAAAGGTTCTACAGACCAACATGCTTATGTTCAGCAACTTAGAGACGGTATTTTGAATTTTTTTGTCACCTTCATCGAAGTGCTCAAGGATCGCGAGTCCAGCAGCCTCGAAGTCGAGCCTCAGGTGTCGTCGGGTGATTACCTTAACGGTTTTCTTTTGGGTACACGCACAGCTCTTTATGAAAATGGGCGCGAATCCATCACGCTGACGGTGAAGGAAGTGTCACCGTTTTCCATCGGCGTCTTGATAGCGTTGTATGAGCGTGCCGTCGGTCTTTACGCGCATTTGATTAACATCAACGCTTATCATCAGCCTGGGGTTGAAGCGGGCAAGAAGGCGGCGGGCGAGGTCTTGAAGTTGCAAGGGCAATTACTCTCCTACCTGCATGGGCAGCGCGGCCAATCGTTCACACCTGACCAAATCGCCAGTGCCTTGGGCCAGCCGTCCAAGGCGGAGATGGTTTTCAAGATTTGCTCCCACCTGGCGGCCAATCCCGACAAGCGTATTTCAAAGGCGGCTGGCAGGTCACCGGGCGAGGCCCGTTTTGGAGTGGCCTGAGCCATGTTTGTTTACCAGCGTCAGTATGATGTGATCGTGGTTGGGGCAGGCCACGCCGGCACAGAGGCCGCCTTGGCTGCGGCGCGAATGGGTTGCCAAGTGTTGATGCTTACGATCAACGCCGACACTATCGGCCAGATGTCTTGCAACCCGGCCATTGGTGGCCTCGCAAAAGGGCACTTGGTTCGGGAGATTGATGCTCTGGGCGGAGAGATGGGGCGAAACACGGACTTGACCGGAATTCAGTTCCGGATGCTGAACACCAAGAAGGGGCCGGCAGTTTGGGCACCCCGTGCTCAATGCGACAAGAAGGCGTATCAATTCAGGCTCAAATGGGTTTGCGAGCAGCAAGCCAATCTGGACATCAAACAATGCCAAGTGACCAGACTCCTTCACAAGGACGGCGTAGTCACAGGCGTCGAGACCAATTGGGGCGTACAGTATGTTGCCAAGACAGTAGTGATCACAACCGGCACTTTCTTGCGCGGCTTGATGCATATTGGCCAAGCGAAGCAGTCTGGAGGAAGGGCGGGTGAAGCTGCGGCGATGAATCTCTCAGATTCGCTGCGCGAGTTGGGATTGCAACTTTCACGGCTCAAAACCGGCACACCGCCGCGGGTTCTCCGCCGGAGCATTGATTTCACCAAAGTGGAGATTCAGCCGGGCGACGAACCAATCCCTTATTTCACTTATTGGCAAACCGATTTGTTCCATGTGGAACAATCCAGTTCGGGACCCGGCTTGGGCAAAACGAGTTTGTCACGTGTCTCTGGTTGCTATCCACCGGGTTCGATTTTGGAGCGTAACGGCGGGCAACTGCCCTGCTACATCACGTTCACCACGGAAGCCACCGCCCGCATCATTCGAGAGAGCCTGCACAAGTCGCCGATGTATTCGGGCGAGATAGAGGGCGTCGGGCCGCGTTATTGCCCATCCATCGAGGACAAAATAGTCAAGTTTCCAGATAAGGAGCGGCACCAAATTTTTCTGGAACCGGAGGGCATTGCCACCGATGAGTTTTACCTCAACGGCTTCTCCACCTGCTTGCCATACGAGGTTCAAGTCGGGTTAATCCGGACAATCATCGGATTGGAGAACGCGGAAATTCTCCGACCCGCCTACGCGGTGGAATATGATTTTGCCAACCCCACTCAGTTGCACCCATCACTGGAGGCCAAGGCGTGCCAAAACCTCTTTCTAGCCGGACAGATCAATGGCACATCTGGATATGAGGAAGCCGGAGCGCAAGGATTGATCGCCGGGATGAACGCCGCCCTGCGAGTGGCTGGCAAGCAACCCATCGTGCTGCGGCGGGATCAAGCTTATATCGGTGTGCTGATTGATGATTTGGTTACCAAGGGGACAGTCGAGCCGTATCGGATGTTCACCTCACGAGCGGAATACCGTTTGTTGCTGCGGCAGGACAATGCGGATTTGCGTTTGAGCGAACTGGGCTATCAAGCGGGGTTGCTTCCGGAGCGGAATTACCGGCAATGTCAGGCGAAACTGGAAGCGATTGAGCGGGAATTAACACGTCTGCGAACGACGCGGAGCGGCCAGGAGACATTGGAACAATGCCTGCGCCGCCCGGATATTTGCTATCATGACCTGCCCTCCCAAGACCAGACTCTGAGCCAAGAAGTAATTCAACAAGTTGAAATTGCCGTAAAGTATGCGGGGTACATCGACCGGCAAGAGGTCGAGGTGCGTAAGTTTAAGGGATTGGAAAATGTCCAAATTCCCGAGTGGCTTGATTTTGGGAGCGTCCACGGCTTGCGAACCGAGGCTCGAATAAAACTCATGGCGATAAAGCCACAGACCGTTGGTCAAGCCAGTCGCATTTCTGGTATTACCCCCGCCGACATTAGTCTGGTCTTGGTGACAATGAAGCGGGGAAAGGTGTTCAAAGGCCAAGTTGCAAACGAGACGCCCAGTGCCGAAAAGAACGGAGTGAATCCTCCCTGTGCTTGAAGGCCATGTTCCACATGGAACAACAACCCCTAGCTCAGGCAGGTTCTGCCACGAGAACCGTCGCTGGGATTCGAGCCTTCAAGGTCGGCTCTCTCAAGCCTGCAGGCATCAGGCAGAAGCTTCCCGATTTCAGTTCCAGAGAATGCCCGTTGCCACGCGCCTCAATGATTCCGTTGACCACTGCGAGGACTTGGCAACGGCCTTCATCCAAACGCCAGTGGCTACCAGTCGAAAGTCGGAATTCCTGGACAGAAAATGCCGGACATTGCACGAGCCATCGCCCTTCAATTCCCTCTTCTAAACAGACAAATTTGGTATCCACCAAAGCAGGTTCGTGGTCGTTGAAATCAATGCATCGCATCGCTTGCTCGATATGCAATGCGCGCGGCTTGCCATCTGAACAGGCTCGGTTCCAATCGAAGACACGATAGGTCGTGTCCGAGTTTTGCTGAATCTCGAAGATGACGATGCCGCTGCCCAGTGCATGCAACCGGCCGCTAGGAACATACAATGCGTCACCTGCTTTTACCGGCAACACATGAAGGCAAGTCTCTACTCGACCTGCTTTCAAAAGAGCCTCAAAGTCAGCCTTGGTAACGCCTCTCTTGAATCCAGCGTAAACCACTGCCTCCGGCTTGGCAGCGGCCACGTACCAAATTTCTGTTTTCGATTCGCCTCCCAGTTCCTTGGCGACAAACTCGGAGGGATGAACTTGTAGGGAGAGCCTTTCTTGCGCGTCCAGCAATTTGCAAAGCAGAGGAAAGCGACCAGCCGATAACTTCACTTGGCCCAGAAGTTCTTCAGAATGATGTTCCACTAGCCATTGGATATCTTGGCCAGCGAGATCGCCATTAACTATAACGCTAACTGAGCCTTCTCTGTCAGATAGTTCCCATGATTCACCGATAATGCTCTTTGGTGGAATCGGCTTTTGATACAGGCGTTCCAATTCACTTCCTCCCCAGACTCTATTTTTAAGGATAGACTGAAAAGTGATTGGATAGAGCATCGCACTTAACTTGCTGTGGTACAGAAATCTATGAAACAAACGAGAGTCAATTATCCCTTGAAGAAGGCCCTTCATTGTATAGGCCAAAAGATCGGAATTTTGTGTAACGGTGTTCGAGGCGGCTTGCCACTGACCAAGAATCGAGCTGGGCGAGATTACGAAGAAATGCTTCCTTGAGTTTTTTGGCCGTTGACTCCAGATCACGATGGGCACCGCCCAAAGGCTCTGGAATCACTTCGTCCACTAACTTTAATTCAAGGAGGTCCGATGCTGAAATCTTCAGTGATACCGAAGCTTGAGGAGCGGCCTTTCTGTCCTTCCATAGAATAGCCGCACAGCCTTCTGGACTGATGACCGAGTAATAAGCATTCTCCAATATCAACACACGATCCGCCACACCAATGCCCAAGGCACCTCCTGAGCCACCTTCACCGATAACGGCCGAAATAATTGGCACTTCAATCAACATCATTTCTCGTAAATTGACCGCAATGGCCTCCGCGATATGTCTTTCCTCCGCTCCGATGCCTGGGTAAGCGCCAGCCGTGTCAATCAAAGTGATGATCGGCAGGGAGAATTTGTCCGCCAGTTTCATGAGACGCAGGGCTTTGCGATAACCCTCTGGATGGGCGCAGCCAAAGTTGCGACGAATGTTTTCCTTCGTGTCGCGACCCTTCTGAGTACCTATCACCATCACTCGTCGGCCATCCAGTTTGGCGAAACCGCCAATCATGGCGTTATCGTCGGCGAAAAGGCGGTCTCCGTGCAGTTCTTGGAAATCCGTGAAAACGGTGCGGCAGTAATCTAAGGAGTAAGGCCGTTTGGGATGGCGGGCGAGCTGGACGCGCTCCCAAGCGGTGAGATTGGAGTAAACTTGCCGTCGAGTTTCCTCCAGCTTGGCCTCAATCTGCGCGATTTCTTGCTCCAAGTTCAGTCCCAGCTGATGGCGGTCAGGAGCTCTGCGGAGTTCCTCCAGCTTGGTTTGCAGTTCGAGGATGGGCTTCTCGAAATCAAGCTGATGTTTCATGTGACGCGAATGATAGTCACAAGCATGCGATGCGGCAACGGCGAACTCATGGTTCTTTGCTCTGATGATTACTGAAAAGCCTCGACGCTCGCGGTTAGTGTGCCAATAGTTGATCGCATCTACAGCCGGGCCGCAACCACCGCCTGGAAAGCGAGTTGAATGAAATATGCCGACTGATGCGCGCGTCTGACCAAGCATTCAAAGCCGTCATGCAAACCCCGCTCCCCACCCTGCCGCGCCCGGCCATCCCGCCCCGTGTCCGCCAACCCAAGAAAAACATCCCGCAGACCAAGCTCCAGCGCGACCACATCCTTCGCCTTGTCCGCCACTACGTCATGGAACACAACCCGGTGCCGCCCATGCCGGTGGAGGAACTCAAGGTCCATGCGGACAAAATTGTGGCCATGCTCGGCTGCGACCCGATATACCGCGACTACATCGGTGTGCTCATCAACAACGAGATGTGGCGCGAAACGCTCGCGCAAATTCCCTTCGAGCGCCGCCTGCTGCTGTTGCCCAAATGCCTGCGTGTCGAAAGCAAGTGCCCCGCGCCCTTCGATGAATTTGGCCTCCTTTGCAAGCAATGCGGCCTCTGTTCCATCCAGGACTTGCAGAACGAGGCCGAGCGCTTGGGCTACGCCTTCCTCGTCGCCGAAGGCTCGGCCATCGTCATGTCGCTCATCCAAACCGGGAAGATTGATGCCATCGTCGGCGTGAGCTGCCTGAGCGTGCTTGAACGCGCCTTCCCGTACATGGAGGCCGCCGCCGTGCCGGGTGTGGCCATTCCGCTGCTCCAGGACGACTGCATTGACACCAGCGTGGATCTCGACTGGGTGTGGGATGTCATCCATTTGACCAGCGAGGACAAGACCCGCCGCCTCGACCTCACCGCCCTGCGCCAGGAGGTGGACTCGTGGTTCAGCGTGGAAAAGCTGGACGCCATCATGGGCCCGGCCGAAGGCGAGACCGAGCGGGTCGCCCGCGAATGGCTGCAACGCGCCGGCAAGCGCTGGCGGCCCTTCCTCGCCGTCGCCGCCTATCAGGCG
>Ga0073934_10009594_pt1 | contig 12331 bp, 7 predicted proteins | sample LarsenN4metaG_FD_76834 | JGI IMG/M metagenome (GOLD analysis project Ga0073934, IMG submission 76834) | Hot spring sediment bacterial and archeal communities from British Columbia, Canada, to study Microbial Dark Matter (Phase II) - Larsen... ... | reverse complement strand
GATCGTGTCCAGGCTGAAAGCGGAGAGCCTCACATCCCCGATGAGCACCGCTTCGTCCGCCAGCCGCTTCAGCTCGAAGCGGCGCGGCGTGAAGCCGATCGCGGCCACCGTTATCCAGTAGTCGCCATCGCCGCCGGGGAAGGTGATGGTGTAGCGGCCGTCGGTGTTCGTCCGCGACGTCCGGCTGACGTTTCCCGACACGGAAGTGGCCGTTACCACCGCGCCGAAAATGGGCGCGTTGTCGGTGGCGGACGTTACCCGGCCGCGGATGACGTCGGCCTGGGCGGCCAGCGTACGGGCTCCGGCCACGGCCAGGGCGGAGACGAGCAGGGCCGTTTTCAGGGCGATTGGGGGCATTTCAGCTACTGGATGCGGCGGAACGCCGGAGGGTCGCAGGCCTGAGGACTTGAGGACTTGAGGACTCGAGGACTTGAGGACCTGAGGACAGGCTCTGCCTCAGGTCCTCAAGTCCTCTCACTTCGCCTTACTTCATGTGCTTTGACACCAGCTTGGTCATGTCGAACATGGACACCTGCGACTTGCCGCCGAAGACCGTGCGGAGCTTGTCGTCGGCGTTGATCATGCGGCGGTTCTTCTTGTCCTGAAGGCCGTTCTTCTTGATGTACGCCCAAAGCTTCTTGGTTACCTCCGTGCGCGGCATTGCCTTCGTGCCGACCACGGCGCCGAGGGCGTCGTCCGGCTGCATGGGCTTCATGAACGCGGCGCTGGGCTTCCTGGCGGACTTCTTCTTGGCGGTCTTCGCCTTCTTCTTGGCTGCCATGTAACGTCTCCCGGAGGTGGTGAGGTAATTCAGGACGGCCCCAAAATAGCGTTTTTCCCTCTGGGAACAACCAGCAAAACCGGCTTTTTCCCCTCGGACTGGCGGTGGGCGGCATCCGGGGCCATGATAATTGCCTCAACCCCAAAAGCCGGCCCGCTCCCCGCTACGCTGGAGGTCTCCCATGCGTCGCCTTACCCGCCTGTTACCGCTGGCGGCACTCGTCCTGATCCATGCCTGCTCCGAGGGCAGTCCGGGCCTCACCGGCAGCGCGCAGCCGTCGTTCGCGGCCTCGTCGCGGGCGGCGCGCTCCATCACGGTGATGTCCCGGAACATGTACATCGGCGCGGACGTGGACCCCGTGCTTCAGGCGCTGGTGGGCGGTGGCGATGTCCTGGGGGCGCTCCAGGGGGCGCTCGGCCAGCTGGCGCGGACCGACTTCGCCAGCCGCGTAGGGGCGCTGGCCGACGAGATTGCCCGGGCCCGCCCCCACGCGGTGGGGCTCCAGGAGGTCTACAACCTGTTCGTTCTGCCCGCGGCGCTGGGGCTGCCGGGCGGCCCGATCAGCATTGATTTCCTCGCGGCCCTTCAGGCGTCGCTGGCGGCGAGGGGGCTCAACTACACCGTCGCGGCCAGCGTCACCCTCACCAGCGCGTCGCTCGCCGGGGGCGCGGTAAGCCTGGTGGACCACGACGTGCTGCTGATTGACGCCGCCCGCGTCACGCCGCTGGGCGCGCCGATCGCCAATACCTTCGCGTACAACCTGCCGCTGCCGCCGGGGCCGATCACGGTCCTGCGCGGGTACGTGGCGCTGCCGGCCCTGGTGGAAGGCGTACCGGTTCTTCTGGTCAATTCACACCTGGAATCGGGGTCCGCCCCCGGGCTCGACCTGCTGCGCGCCGCCCAGGCCACCGAGCTGGCCATCGTCGCCTCGTCGGCGCCCGCGGTGATCATGACGGGTGATTTCAACGACGTTCCTGGATCACCGATGCACAGCGTGCTCTCGGGCGCCGGGCTGACGGACCTGTGGGGGGCGATGCGGCCGGGCGCGGCGGGTCTGACCTGCTGCCACCTGCCCGATCTGTCCAACCGGCTGGCGGTTTTCGACCAGCGCATTGACTACATCTGGACCCGCGGCCTGAACGGCCCGTCGGCGACGCCGCAGGGGCAGATCGGCATTATCGGCGCGCTTCCCTCATCGTTGCTGGAGGGCGCGTTCGGCTCCGTCTGGCCGTCGGATCACGCCGGCCTGGTGGCGACCATACTGCTGCCGTAGGGGCCGCCCGGTAAACAACCGCCCGCATCCGGCGGCGAAGGCACGCTTGAATGGCGTGTAAAGGTTCTTTCCCGTTAACGTGATTCCATGGAGGAGCTGAAGGCCGATATCCAGGAGGCGCTCGGCCCGGCCTACCGGGTCGAGCGCGAGCTGGGCGGCGGCGGGATGAGCCGCGTCTTCGTCGCGGAAGAGACGGCACTCGCCCGCAAGGTCGTCGTGAAGGTTCTGCCGCCGGACATGGCGGCGGGCGTGAATGCCGAGCGGTTCAGGCGCGAGATCCAGCTCGCGGCTTCGTTGCAGCACCCGCACATAGTCCCGCTGATCGCCGCCGGCCAGAAGGGTGATCTGGTCTGGTACACGATGCCTCTCGTCGAGGGCGAATCGCTGCGCGAGAAAATCGAGCGCGACGGCCGGCTGCCGCTTCCGGCGGTCATGAAGATCCTGCGCGACGTGGTTGACGCCCTCGCCTACGCGCATTCGCGATGCATCGTCCACCGGGACATCAAGCCCGACAACGTGCTCATCTCCCACGACCACGGGCAGGTGACCGACTTCGGCGTCGCCAAGGCGGTCAGCCAGGCGGCTACCGGAGCGACGCTGACCTCGGCGGGGCTCGCGATCGGGACGCCGGCCTACATGGCGCCCGAGCAGGCGGCGGGCGACCCGAACGTGGATCACCGGTCGGACATCTACGCGGCCGGCCTCCTCGCCTATGAGATGCTGATCGGGCGGCCGGCATTCGACGGCCCGTCGCCGCACGCGGTCCTGGCGGCACAGCTGACCGAGCCTCCCGCGCCGATCGAGCGGTCGCGTCCCGATGTGCCGCGTCATCTGGCCGCGATCATCATGCGCTGCCTCGAGAAAGACGTCGGCCGCCGCTGGCAGAGCGCGGCCGAGCTGCGGGCGGCGCTCGACGGAGTGGCGACGCCGGTCACGCCCGTCTCGACGCCGGCGCGTCCCCGCTCGCGCGCCGGACTGCTGGCGGCGATCGCGCTGCTGGCCCTGGCGGGCACCGGCGCGTGGCTCGTCGCCGCGAAGCGCGGCGCGGACCGCCGCGCCCTGGCCACCGCGGTGGCGGTGTTCCCGTTCGAGGTCCGCGGATCTCCCGAGGTGGCGTAGCTCGGCGACGGCATGGTGAACCTGCTCAGCACCAGCCTCGACGGCGCCGGCGAGCTGCGCAGCTCCGACCCGCGCGCGCTGCTCGCGCTGGTGCGGCGCGAGAACGTGGCCGTACCGGAGCCGCGCGACGCGCGGGAGATGGCCGGCCGCCTCGGCGCCCGCTACTACGTCCTCGGCTCGGTGGTCGAGGCCGGTGATTCGTTGCGCGTGGACGCCGCGATCTACGACGTGCAGCGCGGAGCCGACGCGGTGGCCAACGCCTCCGCGATGGGGACAGCCGGGCAGCTTTTCTCGATGGTAGACCGGCTCGCGGCTCAGCTGCTGGCGGCGAGCGCTCCCGGCAGCCAGTCGCGCGCCACCCGGATCGCGGCCGTGACCACCTCGTCTCTACCGGCGCTCAAGGCGTACCTCGAGGGCGAGCGCGAATTCAGGGCCGGCCGCTACCAGCCGGCCACCGAGGCATTCCAGCGCGCCGTGGCGATAGACAGCCAGTTCGCGCTCGGCTTCTACCGGCTGAGCATCGCGGCGGAGTGGGCCATCCGGCCGGACGTCGCGCGCTCGGCGGCGGCCCAGGCCGTACGGCACGCCGACCGCCTGGCCGAGCACGACCGCGCCCTGCTCGACGCGCTGCTCGACGCCAGGCTGGGGCGGGTGGACGAAGCCGAGCGCCGGTACCTCGCCATCACCGCCAGCTACCCCGACGACGTCGAGGCCTGGCTCCAGCTCTCGGAAGTGCAGTTCCATTACGGCCCGCTGTACGGCCGCCCGCTGACCGACGCGCGCGAGGCGCAGCTGCGGGTGCTCGGCTTCGAGCCGGATAACGCGGCGGTGCTGCTGCATCTCGCCCGCGTCGAGGCCGCCGCCGGAAACAGGGCCGCGGTGGATTCGCTGGCCGCCCAGTTCGTGCAGTCGAGTCCCGGCAGCGACCGGGTGCTGGAGATCGAAGTCCTGCGCGCGGCGCTCGGTGACAGCGCGGAGCTCCAGCGCGGCATCGCGCTCCTCGACAGCGCATCCGCGGTGCGGCTGCCGATCGGGTTGTTCGGCGCGCTCAACTACACGGTCGAGCCCGAGGGAAGCCGCCGGCTCGCGGCGACTCTCGATTCGCCTGACCTGCCGCCCAGCATCAGGGCCTGGGCGCTGGTTCAGCTCGCGTTTCTCGATGTCCAGGAGGGGCGCTGGCGTTCCGCCCAGGAGAGGCTGGCCGAGGCGGCGCGGTACGACGCGGCGAGCGCCATGCTTCACCGGGCCCTGCTGACGCTGGCGCCGTTTCGCGCGGCGCCCCAGGCCGAGCTGAATGCCCTCCAGCAGGACCTCGCCGGCTGGAATGCCGCGGCGGTCGCCGCGCTGCCGGTCGAGTACACCTCTGTGTCCATCCACAACGGGCTGCACGAGCGGCTGAAGAGCTATCTCCAGGGGCTGGTCGCCGCGCGCCTCGGGAGCGACGACGCCGCTCTCCAGCACGCGGCGAGCCTCGAGCAGTCGCCCGACTCGGTCCTGGTCACGGTGCTGTTCCGCCCGCTGGCGCGCGGTCTGCGCTCCGCCGCGCTCGAGCGCCGGGGCGATCATGCCCGGGCTCTCCAGGCACTGGGCCAGCTCGATGTCCACTACGAGCCGGCGCTGTTCTCGCCGTTCTATTCGCGGGCGCTGGAGCGCTTTCGCCGGGCGCGGCTCCTCGACACGCTGGGACGTCACGAAGAAGCCGCGCGCTTCTATTCCAGCTTCCGCGATTTCTCGCTGCTCGACCGGATCTACGAGGCGCCCGCCGCCTACTACCTCGGCCTGATGCGCGAGCGCCAGGGCCAGCGCGAACAGGCGCGGCAGGCCTTCAGGCTGGTGGTCGAGCGGTGGGGCAACGCTGACCCGGAGTTCCAGCCGATCGTGCGGGACGCGAGGAGAAGGCTCGAAAGCTGAAGCGCTTCAGGCCGGCCTTATCCTCACCGCCTGTCCCCCGCCCGGCGCCATCGAGATTCTCAGCCTGGTAGCTGAAGTGACGTTGCGGCGCGTGATCGTCACCGGCAGCGGATTGGTGAGCCAGTTGGCCCCGGGCCCGTCCGCGTAGATCTCCGCGACGTAGCGGCGGCCGGGAGCGAGGAACGACAGCGGCACCTCGAACGTCCGCGCCTCCTCGTCGGTGATCGCGCCGATGAACCAGCTCTGCCCGCCGCGCTCGCGCCTCGCGACGATGACGTAGTCTCCGATGCGTCCCTCGATCACCCTCGTCGTGTCCCAGTCCACCGCCACGTCGCGGATGAACTGGAACGCCGGCTGGCGCTCGTAGTTCTCGGGCAGGTCGGCCGCCATCTGCATCGGCGAGTAGATCGCGACGTACAGCGCCAGCTGCTTCGCCAGCGTAGTGCGTACCCGCGCCTCTTCCGGACGGCGCGGGCGGCCGCTGCCCCGTTCGATCAGGATGTCGAAGATCCCCGGCGTGAAGTCCATCGGGCCGGCGAGCAGCCGGGTGAAGAACAGGATCGTCTCGTGCTCGGGCGGGTTGCCGCCCTCGCCGCCCCAGGCGTTGTACTCCTGGCCGCGCGCGCCTTCGCGGGTCATCATGTTGGGCCAGGTGCGCCGCTCGCCGGTGTCGTGCACCGGCTCGTGGACGTCGACCATGATCCCGTTCCTGGCGGCGGCCTCGATGACGCGGCGGTAGTGGCGGACCATGAACTGCGACCAGTGCGAGTGGCCTTCGGCGGTAGTGTCGGTGACGTAGCCGGTCTTGATCGCGTCCAGGCCAAGCGAGCGGTAGAGAGCGAACGCCGAGTCGAGCTGACGCTCGTAATTCTGGATGCCGCCGGAGGTCTCGTTGTGGACGATCAGCCGCACGCCGCGCTCGCGCGCGTAGCGGGCGACTTCGGCGAGGTCGTAATCGGGATACGCCTGCGTGAACGAGAAGGCGTTACGGTTGGCGATCCAGTCGCCGTCCCAGCCGGTGTTCCAGCCCTCTACCAGCACGCCGCCGATGTTGTTGGCAGCGGCGAAATCGATGTACCGCTTCGCGTTCGCGGTGGTGGCGCCGTGGCGCGGGCCGGATCCCCACGTCATGGTGTTGATGTGCATGCCCCACCAGATCCCGACGTACTTCATCGGCCTGATCCAGCCGGTGTCGGTGATGCGGCTGGGCGGATTGAGGTTCAGGCCAATCAGGGACGGGGCGAGATCCGCGGCCCGGTCGGCGACCTGGATGGTGCGCCAGGGGGTCGCGAACGGCGCGCGGCCGCGAACCTTGATGCCGTCGGAGTGCGCGGCCAGCGCTACCCTCAGCGTGCGGTTTTCCATGCGGCGGCCGGCGAGGTTCATCCGCGCGTAGTCCTCGAGGTGCGCCTCGTGAATCACCATGAAGGTGCGCCCGTCGCGCAGCTCCATCGTGAGAGGAGTCTGGACGCTGTCGAGCAGGCTTATCGGGCCCGACGAGTAGAGCATCTCCGAGCGGTCCATGCGCGGCCGGTTGGAGGGGATCCACCAGGCACGGGCGTCGTCCGCCAGGGAAAACTCGGTCAGCTCGTCGGTGATCTCGAAATCCCCGATGCCGCCCTGAGCGGGGAACTCGTAGCGAAACCCGACGCCGTCGTCGAAAACCCTGAAGCGGACGATGAAGCGGCGCCACGGCGCGCCGGTCTCGGCGAAGGTCACGGCCAGCTCGTTGTGGTGATCGCGGACCCGGGCGACTTCGCCCCACGGCTGCGTCCACCACTCGTCGTGTGAGCGGCGGGCGGTGTCGGCGAGCTGAAGCTGGTCCCGGAGGCGGGGAGCGCCGCGGAACTCGAAGCCGAGTCCGGAGGGAAGCAGCAAAGCGCGGCCGTCGCGCTCCACCGAATACCAGGCACGGCCTTCGCGCACGGCGACGGTGACGCGGTTGCGGCCGTTGGGCGAGCTGACCTGCACCTGGGCCTGCAGCGCGCCCGCGGCCATCACGATCAGCAGCGGCGTTACCAGATATGGCGTCATGGTGTTAATTGTTACCTCTCCGTGCCGAACCTCAAGGCTCTCAAGGCTCTCGCCGCCGAAATGGGCGTGCTCACCAGATACAGGGACGGCCTCGGCAAGCGGGTCATAGTCGAGCCGGAAACGCTGGTGCGGGTGTGCGCGGCGCTCGGCGCGCCGATCGAGCGCCTCGACGATGCGCCCGATGCGCTGCGCGCCTGGCGCGCGTCGAACAAGGCCGGAATCATCCCGCCGGTCCTCATCGCGTGGGACGGCTCGCTCGGCTCCGTGCCGGTGGGACATGCGGAGCAGGCGAGAGCCGTGCTGCACCAGGAGGACGGCGAGGCGGTAGAGCTCGAGCGCCACGGCGCGGAATTCAGGATCAACCGGGCGCTGCCCCCCGGTTATCACGGCCTGACCATCGAGGTGCCGGGCCGGGTCGAGACCGCGACCGTGATATCGGCGCCGGTCCACTGTTACCAGCGCCCGGATCCGCGGCGAAGCTGGGGCGTCGGAATCCAGCTCGCCGCGCTGCGGTCCGGCCGCAGCAGGCTGGTCGGCGATATTCGCGATCTGGAGGCGCTCTGCCGGTGGGTCCGCGATCGCGGCGGCGACCTGGTCACGGTCCTGCCGCTGCTGCCCACCTTCAATGATGATCCCGCCCCCGAGCCAAGCCCCTACTCCCCCGTCAGCCGATTGTTCTGGTCCGAGCTCATCATCGATCTCGGCGAGCGGCACCAGCCGTCGCGCCCGCCGGAATCGCTCGACGTCAGGGCCGCCGCGGCTGAATTGCGCGAAGCGCTTCGCGGCGCGCCCGATCCGGACCCGGCGCAGCTGGAGGAGGAGCTGGTGCGCTACGCCCGGTTCCGCGGGGCGCAGGCGCGATTGGGCCGCAACTGGCGGGACTGGCCCTGGCAGGCGCGCGCCGGGACGCTGGACGCCGGCCACGTGGATCAGGAGGTGGAGCGCTTTCACCTGCTGGCGCAGACGATCGCGCGCGGCCAGCTGCGCGATCTTCGCCGGCGCCTCGACACCCACGGCGTCCGGCTGGGCCTCGACCTTGCCGTCGGGGTTCACCCCGACGGATACGATCCCTGGTCGCGGCAGGCGCTTTTCTGCGAGGGAATGTCGGTCGGCGCGCCGCCCGACGCCGGATTCCCGAGCGGCCAGGACTGGGGTTTCGCGCCGGTGCTGCCCGCCGCGTCGCGCCGCGAAGGCCACCGGTACATCGCGGCCTCCATCCGGCACCAGGCCGGCCTGGCCGGCGTGCTGCGGGTGGATCACATCATGGCCTGGACGCGGCTGTACTGGATTCCGCACGGATTCGGCCTTCACCAGGGCACCTACGTCTCGTATCCCGCGGAAGAGCTGTTCGCCATTCTCGCGCTCGAGTCGAGCCGCAACCGGTGCGAGATCGTGGGCGAGAACCTCGGCACGGTGCCGAAGGAGATCGACGAGGCGCTGCCGCGGCACCGGATCAGCGGCATGTACCTGGCGCAGTTCGAGGCGCCCTGCGGCCCGCGGATCAAGGGTCCCGCTTCGCGCGACATGGCGCTGATCGGGACCCATGATACGCCGACTTTTTCCGGCTGGATTTCCGGAGCCGACATCACCGACCGCGTCCGCTACCGGCTGCTGGACCCGTCCGCCGAGCAGCGGGTCAGGGAGGAACGCGCCAAGGCTGCCCACTGGCTGGCGGCGCGAGTTGGCGGCAAAGTAAATGACCGCCGGGAGTTCCTGGCGGCCCTGCTCGAGTGGCTCGGACGCTCGGACAGCCCGCTGGTGGTGCCGTGGCTCGAGGACTTCTGGCTCGAGGAAACCGCGGTGAACCTGCCGGGCACGCCGTCCTCGGTGCGGCCGAACTGGCAGCGTCCGATGAGCCGGCCGCTCGAGGCGATCACCAGCGACCCGGAAATAGACCTGCTGGTCCGGCGCCTCGCGGGCGCGCGGACCGGCAACTGAGGCCAATGACGACGGCACCCATCGCAGTTTCCGGCGCGCTCAGGGAAAAGCCGCGGCTCACGTTCTGGGACATCTGGAACATGAGCTTCGGCTTCCTCGGGATTCAGTTCGGCTTCGCGCTCCAGAACGCGAACGTCAGCCGGATCTTCGAGACACTCGGCGCCGCCGTGGACGACATCCCCATTCTCTGGATCGCGGCGCCGGTCACCGGGCTGCTGGTGCAGCCCGTGGTCGGTTACTTCAGCGACCGCACCTGGACGCGCCTCGGGAGGAGGCGCCCGTACTTCCTGGTGGGAGCGATTCTCGCGTCGCTGGCGCTGATCGCCATGCCCAATTCACCGGCGCTGTGGGTCGCCGCGGGCATGCTGTGGATCATGGACGCCTCGATCAACATCTCGATGGAGCCGTTCCGCGCCCTGGTCGGCGACAACCTGCCGTCCGCGCAGCGCACCACCGGCTTCGCGATGCAGAGCTTCTTCATCGGCACCGGAGCGGTGGTCGCCTCGATGCTTCCGTGGATCCTCACGAAGGCCGGCGTGAGCAACCAGGCCGCCGGGCAGACCATTCCGGATTCGGTGCGCTGGTCGTTCTACCTGGGCGCCGTCGTCTTCGCCGTGGCCGTGCTGTGGACGGTCTTCCGGACGCGGGAATACTCGCCCCAGGAGATGGCGGCCTTCGAGGAGAACCGGGCGCGCGAAGGCGCCGGTGGGAGCGCGCGGACGCGCGAGGAGTACGCCGCTCACGGCGCGCGGCAGGCGCGCATCGGGTGGCTGATGCTGGCGGTGGGCGCGCTGTTCAGCGCCTGGCTCACCAGCCGCGAGCTGTACCAGGTGATAATCCTGTCGGGCGGTCTCGCCGCCGCGGGCGCGCTGCTGATAGTGAGCGGGATGATGCAGCGGCGCGGCTGGTACCAGAACGGGTTCGTGACGATCCTCAACGACTTCCAGGAAATGCCGAAGACGATGAAGCAGCTGGCCTGGGTCCAGTTCTTCTCCTGGTTCGCGCTGTTCTCGATGTGGATCTACACCACCGCCGCCGTGACCAGCCACATCTACCGCACCACCGACGCGACTTCCGCGCTTTACAACGAGGGAGCGAACTGGGTGGGGGTCGGATTCGCCGCGTACAACGGCGTCGCGGCGGCCGTCGCGTTCCTGCTGCCGGTGCTCGCGCGCACGGCCGGCCGGCGCGCCACGCATGCGATCTGCCTGATCTGCGGCGCGCTGGGGCTGGCATCGGTGTTCGTGCTGCCCGATCCGCGGTGGCTGCTGGCATCCATGGTGGGCATCGGCGTGGCGTGGGCCGGCATCCTGTCCATGCCGTACGCGATTCTCACCGGCTCGCTGCCGCCGTCGAAGCTGGGCTACTACATGGGCGTCTTCAACTTCTTCATCGTCATTCCGCAGATCATCGCCGCGGCGCTGCTCGGCTTCTTCGTCGGCAGGTTCTTCGGCGGCCAGGCGATCTTCGCCCTGCTGCTGGGCGCGGCCTCGTTCGTGCTCGCCGCCGCGCTCACGATGAGGGTGGATGACCGGGATGACGTGGTGGCGGGGGCATGATGGGCAATGCGCAATGGGCAATGGGCAATGCGCAATGCGCAATGCGCAATGGTCAATGGGCAATGAGCAATGGGCAATGGGCAATGGGCAATGCGCAATGGGCAATGGGCAATGGTGGCGTGCGCGCGCTGGCGAGGTCCATTGCCCATTGCCTCCTGCCCATTGCGCTGGTGGCGGGGTGCACCCCACGACCCACGACCCACGACTCCCGGACCACGAACCTCACGCCGGCGCAGTACTGGAACTCGGCCACCGTCTACTTCCTGCTCACCGACCGCTTCCACAACGGCGATCCGTCGAACGACACCGCCAACGGGCGGCCGCGGGACGGGGCCGTGATGCGCAGCTTCCACGGCGGCGACCTCAAGGGCGTACTCCAGAAACTCGAAGAGGGCTGGTTCGACAGCCTCGGCGTCACGGCGATCTGGATGACGCCGTTCGTCGAGCAGGTGCTGGGGAGCGTCAACGAGTCCAACACCGGCAAGACCTACGGCTACCACGGCTACTGGACGCGCGACTGGACCCGGGTCGAGCCCGCGCTGGGGACCGTCGAGGACCTGCGCGCCCTCGTGACCGCGGCGCACCGCCGCGGCATCCGCATCCTGATGGACGCGGTGCTGAATCACACGGGCCCGGAAACGCCGCTCGATCCGCGCTGGCCCGACAGCTGGGTGCGCCGCGAGCCCAACTGCGTGTACCGGGACTACGCCACGACCGTGCGCTGCAACCTGGTGCCCACGCTGCCGGACATCTTCACCGAGAGCGACGCGCCGGTCGAGCTGCCGGCGCACCTCGTCGAGAAGTGGCGCCGCGAAGGCCGCCTCGAGCAGGAAACGCGCGAGCTGGATGAGTTCTTCAGGCGAACCGGCTATCCCAGGGCGCCGCGCTACTACCTGATCAAGTGGCTGACGGACTGGGTCCGCGAGCTGGGCATAGACGGCTACCGCGTGGACACCGCCAAGCACATCGAGGAGACGGTGAGCGCCGAGCTGCGCCGCGAAGCGGACAGCGCCTACGCCGCGTGGCGGGCCGCGCATCCGGGGGAGGCGGTTGACAGCCTTCCCTTCTACATGGTGGGCGAGGTGTACGGCTACGGCGCGCTCGGCGGACGCGCCTACAACTTCGGCGACCGGGCCGTGGACTTCTTCGCTTCGGGCTACGACGCGCTGATCAACTTCGGCTTCCGGCACGAGGCCGAGCGGCTGCCGGTGGATTCGCTGTTCCAGAGCTATTCGAGGGCGCTCCACGGTCCGCTCCGCGGTGCCGCCGTGCTCAACTATCTCGCTTCTCACGACGACGGCAACCCGTTCGACCCGGACCGGCGCAACTCGCGGCGGGCCGCCGAGCTGCTGCTCCTGGCGCCGGGCGGGGCGCAGGTCTACTACGGGGACGAGACGGCGAGGCCGCTGCGGATCGAAGGGGCGGCGACCGACGCCAACCTGCGCGGGCCGATGACCTGGAGTCACGAGGATCTGGATCACTGGCGCCGGCTCGGGCGCTTCCGCGCCGCCCATCCCGCGATCGGCGCCGGCATTCACCAGCGGATCAGCGAGCAGCCCTACGTTTTCGGGCGCACGCTCGGCGACGACCGCGTCGTCGTGGCGCTGGAGGCGCGCGGGGCGGTGGCGGTGCCGGTCAGCGGCATGTTCGCCAACGGGACGCGGGTGAGGGACGCCTACACCGGCGAGGAGGCGACGGTGGCCGCGGGTTCGGTCT
>Ga0073934_10009593_pt1 | contig 12335 bp, 7 predicted proteins | sample LarsenN4metaG_FD_76834 | JGI IMG/M metagenome (GOLD analysis project Ga0073934, IMG submission 76834) | Hot spring sediment bacterial and archeal communities from British Columbia, Canada, to study Microbial Dark Matter (Phase II) - Larsen... ... | reverse complement strand
GGTTACGCTCGGGATCCGCGAGTGTCTGTCAGCCAGGAAGGTCCGTGTGTTCAGCGACACGGGCGCCTGGAAGCAGACTGCGCTGCGTGTGGCGCTGTTCTCGGAGCCCACACCCGAATATCCGATGACCTTGCTGCAACGGCATCCGGACGCAATGATTACCGCCACCCTTGAGACAGCCCGCCATCCGATCAGCGAGCATCCGGAGTGGGAACTGTTCTGACTTTGGGGGGACCGTCAGCCATGAGGACCCTGCATCTTGCTCCCGACGCGCCCTACCGGCGACTGGTCGGCGTCGGCGGAGTGGGGACCGGAATCTTCTTTGCCCTCGAGGGAAGTCACGACCTCGGACGGAATGAGAGCCGCCTCGGCCGCCTCCTCGAAGTGCGCGACTATTGCAAGCTGCACATCATTGCGCACTATGTTGCCGTGCTGCTAGGGGCGCGGAAGGACGGCAAGCTGTTTCATGTGCTGCCCATCGCTCGCGTTGGCGACGACGAGCGCGGCAGGCGCATGGTCGCGGAAATGGCCGGCGTTGGAATGGACACACGCTATATCCAATTCGACCCGCGCAGGCCCACGCTCTTCAGCGTGTGCTTTCAGTACCCGGACGGGACCGGCGGGAACATCACCACCAGCGACTCTGCGGCCGCAGCACTGACTCCGCGCGATATCCACCGAGCCAAGCGCTTTATGACCTCACGGCGTGGAAGCTTGATGGCGCTCGCCGCCCCCGAAGCCCCACTGGAGACACGCATGCGCCTGCTGGAGCTCGCCACGCGTGCGCAGGCCTTTCGCGCCGCGTCGCTGACGAGGGGCGAGATCCTCGCCGCCCGAAAGCTGGGCATGTTCTCAATGCTTGATCTGCTCTCCGTGAACCAGGAAGAGGCGGGAGCGCTGCTCGGCAAGCCATTTAGTCCCGCAACCCCCTGGACGTTGCTCGAGTCTCGCGCGACGGCACTGGCGCCATTTCCTCATCACACGCGGATCGTCGTGACTGCGGGCCGGCGCGGAGCCTTTGGGTTCGATCTCGCCTCGGGCCAGTGGGACTACTGCCCCGCCCCGCGAGTGAAAGTGGCGAGCACCGCCGGCGGTGGCGACGCCTTGCTCGCCGCCCTGGTCGCGGGCCACGCCGTCGGCATGCCCTTCATCAACCCGAGCAAGCTACGCAGACGCTTCCAGGACCGCCCACTGAGTTCCGCCCTGGATTTTTCCGTCTTGCTCGCCAGCCTCACGGTGACCTCGCCGCACACCATTCATCCTGACGCTGATCTTGACGCCCTCGTGAGATTCGCCCGGCAACTTGGAGTGACCTTTGCTCCCGAACTGAAGGGGCACTTCAACGGCTGACCTAGCGGTGCCGTTCATGGCGGCAATTGAATCAGAGCCACTCCGGAAGGTTGGTGCTTGGAGCTACCAATTCCCCTCAGTGGGGCATTTCGCCCCCCTTGCGGAGCCGAGAAGAGGAGCCGGTTCCCGTCATAGTCCCTAACCAACTCTGGTCGATATAACTCGTTCACGCAAAACCACTTGGAATGACGACTGGATGTTCTCATCGAGCGTGCTCGCTTCGTGAGATGGTACAAAATGTGCTCCAATAGGGGACAGGGGTTGGTGTTTCCACATGAAGCCGCTATCCAGCCCGAATCGGCGCACTTTCCTCCTGGCTGGCGGGGCGGCGCTTTTTGGCGCCTCAGGACTCTCGTCGCCGTCCCCTGGTCCCGCAGTCAGGTCTCGAGTCGTCATCGGCCGTGATCAGCAATTACGGAAAGCCGGCGCGGGCTTGGATTCGTCCCGCTTGCTGGGGTTACTGGATCGGACGCTTCAAACGTTCTTTGATCGCGACACTGCCTTGGAGGCGTGGCGGCAGGTCGTGCGGCCAGGCGAAGCGGTCGGGCTGAAAGTGAATTGCCTGGCGGGCCGGGGCCTTTCGACCAACGTGCCACTCGTGGACGCCATCTGCGAACGGCTGCAGCAAATTGGCGTCAGAGATATCGTCATCTGGGACCGCCTGAACGACGACCTGGAGAGCGCCCGCTTCCGAATCAACGAAAAGGTCAAGGGCATCCGTTGCTTCGGAAACGACAGCCTGGGATACGAAGGCGAGCTGGTGACCCACGGGAGCGTCGGCAGCCTGCTGAGCAGAACGCTGACGCAGGTCTGCGATGCCGTCATCAACCTGCCTGTGCTGAAAGACCACGGCATCACCGGCGTGACCATGGCCCTCAAGAACGTCTTCGGCGCGATTCACAATCCCAACAAGTATCACATCGACGTCGGTGACCCCTATATCGCCGACGTGAACATGCTGCCGCAGATTCGCCAGAAGCTGCGCCTGCATATCTGCGACGCCATCACGATGCAATACGAAGGTGGGCCGTCGTTCATGCCGCCGTGGACTTGGGCGTACAATGGCCTGCTGGTGGCGCGCGATCCCGTGGCGCTCGATTACATCGGATGGCAGATCATCGAGCGCAAACGCGCGGAAAAAGGCATGAAGCCATTGAGGGAGTTGAAACGCGAGCCGACATACATCGCGACCGCCGCGGACGCGAATCACCGGCTCGGAACCAACGATCCAAAACGCATTGAAGTGGTGGAAGTTTGATGACAGACAAACCCGATCCCGCAACTTCTGTTCCATTATCGCTTCGTGGTCCGTCCGTGGGCCGGCGCGAGTTCCTCAGGGCGGCTTCCCTGCCCTGCCTGGCGACGTGCGCGGGAACTCTCGCAGGGACGCCGCTTGCTGCTCCCTTATTCGGCTCTCCGGGTGCCGAAAGCGACGCGCAATTCATCATCGAGGCACAGTTCTACGAAAAGCAGCCGTACAAGAAGATCAAATGCACGCTCTGCCCGCGGGAGTGCGTGATCGACGACCGCGAGCGCGGCTATTGCGGCGCGCGCGAGAATCGGGGCGGGACTTACTACACGCTGGTCCACTCACGCGTCGTGACAGCCCATATCGATCCGATTGAGAAGAAACCCTTCTTCCACTTCCTGCCCGGAACGCTCGCCTTTTCCATCGCCACGGCAGGGTGCAACGTCAATTGCCGGATGTGCCAGAACTGGGAAATCTCCCAGGTGCGCCCCGAGCAGGTCCGAAGCACCTACGCGCCACCCGCCAAGGTGGCGGCCCTGGCGCAACAGAACCGCGCGCCGTCGATTGCCTACACCTACAGCGAGCCGGTGATCTTCTACGAGTACATGGTCGATACGGCGCGCGCAGCGCATGAAGTGGGGGTCCGAAGCGTGGTGGTCACCGGCGGCTACATCACGGCCGATCCGCTCAAGAAGCTATGCAAGGCCGTCGATGCCATCAAAGTGGACCTGAAAGCATTCTCGGAGAAGTTTTACAGAGAGATCGTCAACGGCGAATTGAAACACATTCTGAACGCTCTCGTTCTGATCCGCAAGCTAGGCATGTGGACGGAGATCGTGTATCTGGTGATCCCCACGCTCAACGACACTGACCAGGAATTCCAGGCGCTGGCGCGATGGATCAAGACCGAACTCGGCCCGGACGTGCCGGTGCACTTCTCGCGTTTCCACCCCGAGTACTTGCTGAAGAATCTGCCGCCCACGCCACTCGTGACGCTCGAGCGCGCCAAGGCCGCTGCCGACGCTGAAGGACTTCACTACGTGTACATCGGGAACGTCCCCGGCCATCCGGCGGAAAGCACCTACTGCCCCAAGTGCCGCAAGGTCGTCGTCGAGCGGGTCGGCTACACCGTGGGTGCGATGCACATCAAGAACGGCAAGTGCCGGTTCTGCTCCACGCCGATTCCGGGCGTATGGGCGTAATGCGGAACGAAAACCTCCAGCCCCGAACCTCACCCAAGGCCGAGCCATGAGATCCCAATCACGCTTCGTTAAGCTCCTTGTCATCGTTCTTGCTCTGTGGATTTCCCGCCCAGGGTTCAGCCTCACTCCGGCGGACCCGCAGAAAATCCGCCCGCCGGCAGTGGCGGGGATGTTTTACCCCGGCGACGCAAAGGAGCTCACCCGGGTGGTGGACGGATTGCTCACCCAGGCGACGGTGGAACCTCTCGCTGGGCCATTGTTGGCGCTGGCAGTTCCCCATGCCGGTTACGAGTACTCGGGGCATGTTGCGGCCCACGCCTTCGCACTGCTCAAAGGGCAGAAGATCGAGCGCGTCATCGTCATCTCGCCGTGCCACATTGAGGCTTTCCCGTTCAGCGCGATCTACGATGGCGATGCTTATGCCACGCCCCTCGGGACGATTCCTGTGGACAAGGAATTTGCCCAGAAGCTGGTCGCGCAAAGTTCACTCATCAAGCTCTCCGGCCGGGGACACGGCATGCTGGAAGGCCGCGGCGAACACTCGCTCGAAGTTGAGCTTCCCTTCCTGCAACGCGCGCTCGGCCATTTCAAGCTCGTGCCCATCGTCATGGGCGACCAGAATTATGAAAGCGAGCGCGCGCTCGGGGTGGCTCTGGCAAAGGTCATCGGACAAGGGCGAGCGCAAGGCCCGTCCCTGCCAACTGACACGCTGATTGTCGCCAGTTCCGACCTCTCGCACTTCCATTCCTATGACGACGCGGTGCGGCTCGACCGCAAAGTGCTGAACGCCCTCGAGGAGTGGGACTACTTCAACCTGTCACACAACTTCGAACGGCGGATCTGGGAAGCCTGCGGTGGCGGCCCGATGGTCGCAGCGATGATCGCGGCGGAGCGCCTGGGAGCCAATCGCGCCAAGGTTCTGAAGTATGCCAACTCGGGTGACGTCACGAGCGACCGGAGCCGCGTCGTAGGCTACGGCGCTGTCGCCTTCACCATCGACGCGAGCAAGGGGAGCAGGAAGGTGCGGTCGTTCTCGCTCGGGCAGAAAGAAAAAGACACGCTGCTCAGAATCGCCAGGGCGTCAGTATTCAATGCGGTCAAGGAGAGGAAGCTCTACCAGTGCTCCTCGGGGGGCCTACAAGCTCTCGAACAGGACCGCGGTGCCTTCGTCACCCTGAAGAAACACGGGCAGTTGCGCGGCTGCATCGGCTACATCGCTCCCACGAAACCGCTTTGCATGACCGTCCGCGACGTTGCCGCAGCCGCCGCCGTCGACGATCCCCGCTTTCGACCCGTTGAGCTGCGCGAAATACCTGAGTTGGAGTACGAGGTGTCGGTCCTCTCGCCGCTGCGCCGCGTTACGGACATACACCAGATCAAGGTCGGCCAGCACGGGCTGGTCATGCGCAAGGGTGACAAAGAGGGCCTGCTGCTCCCTCAGGTGCCCGTCGAACAGCGCTGGGACCGTAAAACGTTCCTCGAGCAAACGTGCGTGAAGGCTGACCTTCCTCCGAATGCTTGGCAGGACGAAGCCACGGACATCTTCCTGTTTACCGCGCTCGTTTTCGGGGACCACACCTCGGCCGAGCCGCCTAGTACCGTTCCAACTTATTGAGGCAATACGCCACCGTCGTTTTTCTCGCGACGGGCGGTGTAGTGAGGTTCGGGGTGGCCAGCCGCAAATAGTTGGAACGGTACTAGTCCCGACGAACCTCTTTGGCCAGCGCGGGGAGCGCGACCAGGACTGCCGGAGCAAAGTTCACCACGGCCATAAGCATCGCGCTGCGCAGAAACCCATAGACGGGAAATAAGTAGACACTCAGGACGACGGCACCCACGCAGGCTCCTAGCAAATCGAGCCCATAGAGCGCCCCGGGGCTGCGTGTTGACTCGTCGGCAAAGTAGATTCGACTCGCCAGCGGGAATTGATATCCTCCCATCATCCCAGTCATCAGCGCGATGGCCGGAAAAGCGAAGCGGCTGATCAAGTAAAGACCCAGGTCAGTCTCGACGCGAGCGAACGACGCGAGCAGCGCATAGAGCAGAATCGGTGCCAGCGCCGCGGAGATTTGCAGCAGGACCACCGCGCGCACGACCGGCAGGAGCGCTCCCGCAAGATCACGTTCACTACGCGTCAGCGCGACATCCTCGTGTCTATGCGTGGCCCACCTGGCTCCAAGCGCCATCCCCACCATAAAGGCCGCAATCACCATCGCGAGCTGATAGTAAACGTAGCCGTAGATCGCCTGGAAGCCGAGCAGGAGTAGAATCTCCAGACCGATCAGCGTGAATCCCATGGCCGCCACACAAAAGCCTGCGAGGATTCGGGCCGTGGTAGTGTCCCAACCGGTTGGGAAGGTTGCCAACGTGACCTCTTTCGATGCCGTCGGGAAGCCCGGTGCCACGATCCGTAGTCCGGCAGCGAGGAGGAGGAAACTAACCGACACGCCCACGAGCAGCTTCCAGAATTCAATTCCGGCCAGCGCCTTGAAGCCAGCCGCCGTCGCGCGGTCGAAACGCCCGCTCCACAACGCGACGTCGAAGTAGTAGGCGATGGGAGCGAAGTCGCGGTTTACCGGCGTTTCGGGCACAGGCGAGATTTGCGTTTCGAGGTCCAGCATCCGGTCAGGCGACATCCGGAAAGGCAGGAAGTACTCGCGCACGTAAGCCGTCTGAAGTTTCCGCGCGTGGAGCCGCTCGATCAGCACATCCGGTCCACTCACCAGCACTGCCGGGGCGTTCGTTGCGAAAAAATGGACCGCTGCGCCGGGCATCGCAGCGACCTTGGGGAACACTTCGTGCAGTGTCCGATTCAGGCAACGAAGAAAGTCCGCCAGATCGGGACTGATGTAGTTCTCGGAGGCGGTCACGTGGAAGGAGAAAATTCCCTGTGGCGCAAGCTTGCGCGCTGCTTCGCGAAAGAATTCCAGGGTGTAGAAGCGGTTAAGTTGCGCCGTCTGCGGGTCCGGAAGATTTACGATAATCACGTCGAAGTTGGTCGCCGTGGTCTTGAGAAACAGGCGCCCGTCCAGATTGTGGACTTGCACCCTCGGATCAGCGCGCGCGGCCGCCCATTCCCCGGCGAAGTGCATTTCAGCCACATCGAGGATGGCCGGATCGAGTTCCACATAGTCCACACGTTCCAGGCTGGGATGCTGGAGAGCCTGCTTCAGGCCACCGTGGATCCCGCCGCCGACGAGCAGCAGCCGTTTCGGCGCCGGATGTTCGAGCAGCGCGAAATGCACTGCCTCCTCGGCCGCGGCGGGGTCAGGAGCCGTCGCGACGACCAATCCGTTTTCGTAGAGGCTGCGAGTCCCCTCCATGTCCACAACGAGCAGGTTGCCATAGCGTGAGTTGCGAGATTCGACCATGCGGAACCCGTACCAGAGCCGGGCGAGCGAGGTGGTTTCCATCCACAGCGCGCCGTAGGGCAAGAACGCGAATCCGTACAAACCGATGATTCCCGCCATGACCACGCGCCGCAGAGTGCCGGGGCGCAACGCCAAGGCCGAAGCAGCCAACAGATTGAGCAAACCCAGAAGCAGAACGATCTGGAATGACCCCAGACGCTCGACAAGCAGAAGACTGGCCGCGAGGCCGCCGAGCCCTGAGCCCGCCGCCTCCAACCAATAGACCGCACCGGTGGCCGCGGCGATCGCCACCCCCACGCTGTCGACAACGAGCCGGCTGCCCGCCGCGAACATGCAACCCGAAATCAGGCAGAAGAAGCCCAATGTGACGAACGAAGTCAGAAACATTGTTCCCGGGCCGAGCAGTTCGCCCGGCGCGGTCTGAAAGAAGGCTTTGCTGGCGCGCACGGCGTAAACCGTCAGAGGCATGGCCAATGCGATGAACACCTGCAAGCCCACGATCAGGCGACGGGGACTGCGAACACGCGCCGTGAGCCGTCCCAGCAGGCTGCTTCCAATCGCCGTCCACAAAAGCCAGCTCGCCAGCATCAGTCCCAGCGACATCTCGTTGCCATAGAAGACAACGATAAGCTCACGCATCAGAACGATCTGCGCGACGACGGCGGTGAAACCTAGCAACGTGAGAATCACTGCCAGGCCCCAAGGCAGGCCCAGTGCGCGAAAGCTCAGGGTTTGGAATTTCTTTTGCTCGACCATGTCGTTACAATGGTGGGGCAGACTGCGCCCACCCGCCCGTTGGCCGGTGGCTCGCGGGAGATAAGATTATGAACCCGAACGCGCAACTCACCAACCGCCGCGACGCGATGATCAAAGTACTGCGCCTCGGAGGCCTGAGCGCCGGGACTGCGGGGGCCGCATGGTGGTTCAAAAACCGCAGCCAACGGCCGGAGGAGGCAGTCGGCCTCCATGTGGATCGCGTTTTCACTGTGCCGGCCGACCCCAAACTCCCGGAGATGGTTGTGGCCCAGGGCGAGGACCCGGGAGCGCTCGCTCGCAAGGCGATTGAGGCAATCGGCGGCATGAAGCGTTTCGTCGCGCGCGGCGATGTGGTGGTCGTCAAGCCCAACATCGCTTGGGATCGTATGCCCGAGCAGGCCGCCAACACAAATCCCCACGTGGTCGCGGAAGTTGTTCGGCTGTGTCAGGAAGCCGGCGCTAAAAAAGTGATCGTTACCGACGTGAGTTGCAACGACCCGCGGCGCTGTTTCGAGCGCAGCGGCATCGCGACTGCTGCGCGCGCCCAGCACGCAGAAGTGCTGCTGCCCGAAGAGCGCAGGTTTAGGGAAGTTGATCTCCGCGGCGATGTGCTCACCACGTGGCCTGTGCTCGAGCCCTTCCTGACCGCCGACAAGATGATTAACGTCCCCATCGCCAAACACCACAGCCTGACCGGTGTCACGCTGGGAATGAAGAATTGGTACGGTATTCTGGGCGGGCCACGGCACCGCCTGCATCAACGCATCCACGAGAGCCTGGTCGACCTGGCGGACTTCATGCACCCCACACTCACAATTGCGGATGCCTATCGAATCCTGCTGCGCAACGGCCCCACCGGCGGCAATACCGGTGATACGGAGCTCAAGAAAACTGTGATCGCGTCTACTGATCCTGTGGCCCTCGACGCCTGGGTCGCCAAAGCCTTTTGGGACCTTGATGCGGGACGTTTACCCTATCTGAAGATGGCCGAAGACCGTGGCTTGGGGAAAGTGGATTTCGCGACCTTGCGAACGAGTGTGGTCAGCGCATAGCGGAAGAACGCGCGTTGCAGGACAGGACGTGCCAGGCTGTAGCAAGGGGCCGCAGGGGTATTTGCACGGGGTGTGGATATGATCTCGCGTCGTCGTTTCCTGGGAGGAGTCTGCGCGGGCGCGATCACGCGGCCGGTGGGCGGATCCGCGTTCCAGACCGTGGCCCTGCGCACACACGAGTGGTTCGGCGACTGCATCGAGGAGTTTCCATTCCCTGCGGACTGGCGCATCTCCGTGCAGCACATGAACGGGCACGCGACGCCAGCAATCGAAGCAAGTGCAATCCGGCAGAGTGTATTGAACCCGGTCGGAACGAAACCACTGCGGGAGATCGCCGCAGGCAAGAAAACCGTCGCCATCGGATTCGATGATCTGACTCGACCCACACCGACCTACGAGGTTGTCCCGCATGTCATTGCGGAGCTGCGCGCGGCGGGAATTCGCGGCGAGAACATTCTCTTTGTCACCGCCTACGGCGCGCATTACCAGATGAACGGCCAGGAGGTCGCGAAAAAGCTCGGCGAGGAAGCCGTTCGCCATCACCCCTGGATCAATCACAACATCTGGGAAAACCTGGTTGACCTGGGGACCACGAAGGCTGGCACTCACCTGCTCATTAACACCTATTATCACAAGGCCGACCTAAGGATTACGCTCAGCGGACTAAAGGCGCATGGGACACCGGGGTACGGGGGCGGGCCGAAAATGGTCCTGCCTGCCCTGGCAGGGATGAAAAGTATCCGCCACATGCACCTGGAGATTCCGCGCGCGCCGCGACCGGAGATGGATGCCGACGGGGTGCCTATCATCCGCGTGTGGGAGAACGAGCAGCGCCAGGACATGATCGAGGCTGCCCGTCGCGTGGGCGTCCATTTCAGCGTGCAGATGGTCTATAACCAGGACCGAAGGCCCGTCCAAGTCGTGGCGGGCGACATCGTCGAAGCGCATCACCGCGCCGCGCGCTATGCGGTGAACCACCTGGCGACGGAGTTCGCCCGGGAAGCCGATATTGTGGTTGTGAATGCTTATCCCAAGGGCTCGCAGCTCCACGAGCACTTTCACTGGGGCGTGCGCGGCTTGAAAGACGGCGGGAGCATCGTGGTCATCAACCAGAACCCCATGGGCGAATACGTGTGGCACTATCTCGATGAATCAGGCTTCAACCAGGGGCAGTCGTACGTCGCCCAGCGCGCCGCGCGAAAACGCCGATTCCCGCAGGCTCGCCAGGTTCTGCTCTACTCGCAGTATCTGCAGGCCAGAGAACTCGACCATCCTTACTTCCCGCCTGAAACCGTCGGTGTGCGTTCGTGGGATGAAATCTTGGAGAGACTCCAGCGCGAGCACCGCGGCTCGGTCGATGTCGCTGTTTATCCGTACGCCGGCATCCAGCACGGTATCGCTAAGCTCGATTTGCCCCCGGGCGCGTAGGGGCCGACTCTTAGCCCGGCAGACGCGGCCGAAGCTGTGCGTCCCAACTCACAAATCAATCAGCCCAGATTTCGGCCAACTGGTGGCCCGTCCGAGGGATATCCAATAAAAGCACGAAACCTCGCCCCGCAGCACACGATGCCGCCCTGCTCGCTTGGACATCTCCCGCAAGCGTCGGGATGGACGCCAGCACGCCTGCCTGCTCGAAGAACTTGCGTCTGGTGACTGAATTCAAATCATCTTCCGCAACCCGGCAACGCCTGGCTTAACCCAGGCGGTAATCATCTGACCAGTTAAGCCGAGTTCAGCCAGTCGCGGGTGTTTAGAAAGGCCCATCTCCTGGCAGGGTGTGCACCGGGGGCGTGAACTTTCGCCCCGGCCCACGCCACGCCGTCCAGAGCGTCGACGGGCGGGATTACCGCCAACACCCGGCTCGGCACGCCCGCGGAAGGCAAGCGGGCGCGCAGTGTAGCATAGTTTTCAAACTTAACCAGCGGCCAGATATGCGTGCTGGCACGGTGGCGGGCAGAGGGTCTTTTTCAATGAACCGCACTCCCGACTTCGTAGTGACACGCCAAACGACCGCTTCGTCGGTCGCCACCAGCCTGGCCCAATCTCCCGCGATTATTCGGAACTTGCGTTGCGTCATAAACCCCAGCGCGGGCAACAGTCCTTCCGGAGCCGCCCGAACCTTGTCGCTAACGCACGGTGAAACAAGCACTTAGCAGTTCCATAGGCAATTTGTCTGAAACGGCACAATGGCCACCTAGCTGCTTGCTTCCCAAGAAGTTAGTCTAGACGCCATGAGCCAGCAGAGCCTTCCGAAGCTGCGCAGGCTTTCCCAGATCATATTCTTAGCTCTCTTCCTGTTCCTTCTGTTCAAGACCGAATTCCGCGGTACGTTCAAGACTGTCCAGGGTGAAATCCGCCTGCCCTACCCCGTGAGCATATTCCTCGAAGCCGATCCACTGGCTGCTATCACCAATGTCCTTTCGACCGGAACACTCTACAAAGGGCTGCTTTGGAGTCTGGTCATCATCATTCCCACGCTCTTCCTCGGACGGTTCTTCTGCGGCTGGATTTGTCCCCTCGGGACTTTGAACCATTTCTTCAGCAGTTGGAAATCCGAGCACAAGCGCGGATTGGGCCGCATTGAACGAAACCGTTACCAGCCCTGGCAGGCGCTGAAGTATTACATCTTGATCTCCGTGCTGGTGGCAGCCCTGCTCGGGAGCGACATTGCCGGCTTATTCGATCCCATCTCGCTCCTGGTTCGCTCGCTCGGGCTCTCAGTCTTGCCGGGAGCAAATCTCGCGCTCAATGCCATCTTCGACCTGCTCTATCGGACCCAGGTCGGCGCCCTCCGGCTGCTTGCTGACGGACTACATCTACTACTCAGTCAAATCCTGCTCAGCTTCAAGCAGCCGCATTTCAGGCAGGGCTTTTTCCTCGGGGCGATTCTTCTCGTCCTCATCGTGCTCAACCTCCGGTACACGCGGTTTTGGTGCCGGGCTTTGTGCCCGCTGGGAGCATTGCTCGGAGTGCTCTCGCGCTGGGCGATTCTGGGACTCGAAAAGCTCCCGAGTCATTGCGATGAATGCAATCGCTGCCTGCTCGATTGCCAGGGGGGCGACGATCCCATCCCGGGCGCGAAGTGGCGCAAGGCCGAATGTCACCTCTGCTTCAATTGCGTCGACCAGTGCCGCGAAAGCGGCCTGCGATTCAAATTCTTCCCCGCCACTCCTACAACGATCGAGGCGCCCGACCTGAAGCGCCGCCTGGCCATCGCGAGTGTGGCAGCGGGTGCTGCCGCGCTCCCGCTCTTGCGCGCGGCGCCGGGACTCGCCGTTGCGCGTCACGAGCGCCTCATCCGCCCGCCCGGGTCGCTCGACGAAAAGCACTTCCTGGAGCGCTGCATCCGCTGCGG
>Ga0073934_10009592_pt1 | contig 12337 bp, 8 predicted proteins | sample LarsenN4metaG_FD_76834 | JGI IMG/M metagenome (GOLD analysis project Ga0073934, IMG submission 76834) | Hot spring sediment bacterial and archeal communities from British Columbia, Canada, to study Microbial Dark Matter (Phase II) - Larsen... ... | reverse complement strand
GAGCAGGCCCGATCCGCCATTTTTGCCGATGTAGTTTTGAAGCAACCGTGGATCGCCGGGAAGTGCACCGCAGCGAAGATGAGATTCCAACTCGCGGTGCATTGCGTTCGCCCGATGCGCCAGCGAGGAAGAAACGGATTCGTCCAGCGGCGCTAAATAGAAAAAGTGACCGGTAAGAAACTCCGGCAGTGGAGATTCCCACGACGTCAACGGCAAGCGACTGCCGCCGACGACTGCATCTTGCAACAGCGTCGAAAGCTCTGCACGAAGTTCATCGATGCCTCGATCCTGCACGTTCGCGATCGTACCAACGAGTTCGCGAACGCGCTTGATTACCTCGCGGCTTTCGATCATCCCATGTGCATCGTGCGCTTCCCAGGTCCGGCACAGGATGCCGCGAGTAACATGAATATCGTTGCCTTCGTGATCCCATTTCACCGAGATAACCGCTTCGTCTTGCGCTTTGCCTCGCTCGAATAGTCGCCAGGACTCGAATGCACGCCGCTCCCGAGTTTGACTTCGATCCAGCGCCCGGCCATGAAAAAGTTCCCAGAAAACAACCTCGTTCCGCAAATGCTCAAACGCGACTTCGAGCGGCGCCCGAACAACGAATCGTTCGACCGAGGTGAGCTCGAAGATAAGCTGGCGCAAAGCACCGACGTCGGCCATGGATAGCTCCAACGACTGCAATTCGTGCAATTCTATCGTTTCCTGATCCGGATTATTGGATACCGACTGCCGATTGGTGTCCCGTTCAGCGAACTTGCAAACTTGCAGCCGGATGGCGCAACTCGCGCCCTGGAATCGATGGGGGTTTCGGCGTGCAAGTTACTTGTCCTGCATTTACAGTCGCTGAGCGGACGTTCGTCAAACTAGGCAAGTTATTGAATTCTTAACGGTTCTAATGCATGCACGGAAAAAACCGATTTTCGAGGGAGTGGCATTTCTGCGGAAGATGCGGCGGCTTGGACGATGCTTATGACGAACGGATTTGCCGCGACCAGGAAAGGACCCAACCCATGAAGCGGGATGCAATTATCGTGGCGGTGCTCGCCGTGTTGGCCGGCCGCGGCCTGGCGCAAAGCCCCTACTCCAGCAACGGCCGGGACTGGCATTCAGGGCCGCCGCCGAAGCAGACCAATATCGTTCGCACCAGCTTCCGCAACGGCCCGTCGTGGGGCAGTCCGGATTCGCCGTATGGTTCGTGCGGCACTTGCGGCGGCACGGACCGAACGTGCATGCGCAAGCTCATCGAGTTTGCGACTTATCGGCCGCAGTTTTCAGCGGACGACAAGAAGCTGCCGACGCCGTACACGCCGTCGCTATTGGCATGGTTCCCGAACGGATCGTGTTACTGCACGGGCGATTGCGGCACGCATGCAGCCTGTCGCGACAAGAAGATGATGCGGGGCGCCAGCGCCGGCATGTGCTACGGGCCGGCCTGTTCCATGCACTCGACGCTGGCCGAACGGCCGGCGATGCCGGAGGCACGCAGCTATTCTTCGTATCGCGAAGGACAACCACGCATGAAGCAGCCCGGCTCGTACCACACGGAAGAGCCGCCGCTTCGCCGGCCAAACACGACCGCGCGGCCGGCAGCGTCGCTGACGATGCCGGTCGGCTATCGCGTGCAGCCGAGCAGCGACCTTTTGCCCGCCCGTCGCTAAAGCCGTCCTACTTCGATTCGGACGCGACCTGGCCCGGCTTGATCAGCTTGCTCGGGCCAGCCGGCGTTCGTGGCGCTGAGCCGTTCGGCGGCTCGGTCGTCGTTGGCGGCGCCAAAGGCGGCATCGGCCCCGTCGGCGTGCCGCAGCCGGGCTGCAACGGCGAGTCCCAAATCGGGCCCGGAACCGTGTACTCGCACGGGGTCGGCGGCGCCATTGGCCGGGAATACGGCACAAAGGTCGCGTTGCACGGTGATTGAGCGCGATACCGCGTCAACAATCCGCCCCGGCGCTCCCGCAAAGCGCATCCCGACAGCATGGCTACCGTCAGGATCAAAGTCCCAACCGACATCCATTTACGAACCATATCTCCACCTCACGTCAATTCCCAGTCAACTTGACCGGAACTGGAAAAAATCAGGCGCACCCATCGCCTGGAGCGCCGCGTATTCCGGCAACTCGATGAAATTGTGCGCGGAACTAGCACGGTGAGCAAATACGGATGGCTCAGGAAAACCATGACGAGCATGGAATTCGTTCGCGATGCCCAGCCTGCGAAAAGTCGGCCGATTATTCCGCTTGCACCGGTGGCGCTGCCTATGGCGCAGAGAAAAAATGGATGGCCGCCAACTTTGGCTCAAGCCGGATCAGCAATATGATGGCAAATGGTCGTCCGAACCTTGGGGAGCAGTACCGTGGCCATCCGCACATTTCAGCCGGGTGACGAGGATTCGCAAGTCGCGATCTATAATGCCGTCGCCGCGAAACTGCCCGGATTCAAACCGGCCACACCCGATGAAGTGCGCCGCCGGCAAAGGTCCAAGTCGTTTGACGCTCATTGGCGCTTTTTCGCGCTGCACGAGAATCAGCCGGTCGGCTACATCGTGCTAAACCGAAACGGCCGCGTCAGCTATCCCTGGTGTTTGCCCGGACACGAGTCATGGCAATGCCCGCTGTTGGAAGCCGTTCGGACGGCAGCCCGGCAGGCAAACTTCAAGCGGCTAACCGTTGCGTATCGCGGCGATTGGACCGAGCATAAGAGCTTTTTTCTTCAGCGCGGATTTCGGCAGGCGCATGAGATGATCAATTTCGTCGTCGAAGTGCTCGATCTGCCCACCGCGGCCGTGCATGTGGGGTTGTCCCAACGCCGCATGAATCCTGAAGATATTCCTGCATTGCGCGAGATGGGCGGCGCGCTGTTTGCCGGAATGTCGCAAGACGAACTAAAGCAACGGCTTTTTTCGAATCCGTGGTTTCCCGCCGAATCGCTTTTTGTCCTGCATGGCCGAAGCAGCGAGACTCCGGTTGCCTGTGCGGCGTTGATCTGTGAGAGCGGCTATGCCGATCCGCGCAAGGTGGACTCGGCGATGCCCTGCTTCCGCCTGGGCGCGTTTGGCAACGAACTGCAAGACACAAAGCGAATTCGGGGCATGTTCAGCTACCTGGCCGGGGCCAATCAGAACCCGACGTTGATCGGCCTCGACCTGCTCGGCCACGTGGCCCGCATGATTCCGGACGATCTCGAGGCGTTGGCCGCGCAGATTCAATCGGATCGGCCCGAGCGAAAGTTGTTCGAACATTACTTTCGGCGGCAGGGAAGTTTTCCGGTGTTTGAATTGGAACTGCAGTGAGGGATCGCATATGCCGTTTGCCGCCGCGCTGTCGAGAGCCGATGACACCCGCCGAGCCTGCGCCGAAGCATGCGATGCGGCAATGGCGACATTGCCTCGGCCAGAACTAGCGCTCATCTTCTTTTCACCGCATCACGTGCCCGGAATCGCTGATGAAATCAAGGACTTGCGCGAGCGGCTGGGAGTGAAAGCGCTCGTCGGCTGCGTCGGTGAAGCAATTGTCGGCGTCGGCCAGGAGATCGAATTAGAGCCTGCCGTTTCCCTTTGGCTGGGAAGCTGGAACGGCCGCATGGAAATCGAAGCGTTCCACCTGGCGCCTAGCCGGACGCCGGACGGCTGGAGTCTTTTGGGTTGGCCCGATTCGTTGCTGGAGGTCAACGCGTCGCAGACGACGATGCTGCTCCTGGGCGATCCGTACACTTTTCCCGCAGACCAGCTTTTCTTGCCGCGAGTCAACGACGACCACGCCGGCCTTCGCGTGATCGGCGGCAACGCCAGCGGCTCAGTCGGACCGAGGCAAACCACGCTGATCATCAACGATCGGCCGGAGTCCCTCGGCGCCGTGGCGGTGCTGCTCAGCGGACCCGCAAAGATTCGTTCGGTTGTATCACAGGGCTGCAGGCCGATCGGCCGGCCCTTGGTCATCACACGCGGCCAGGAAACGCTGATTGAACAACTCGGTGGAAAATCCCCGCTCGATCAACTCCGCGAACTCTGGCCGGAACTGTCGCCGGCCGATCAAGACCTGGTCCGCCGCGGACTGCACTTGGGCGTGGTGATCAACGAATACCAGGAAAAGTTTGAACGCGGCGATTTCCTCGTCCGAAACATCTACGGCATCGATTCCAACACCGGTTCCATGGCGGTGATGGATCATATCCGCGTCGGCCAAACCGTGCAGTTTCACGTTCGCGACTCGGACTCGGCCGATGAGGATCTTCGCCGCCTGCTCGAGACAGACCGCGAGCGAAATGCATCTCCGCCCGCCGGCGCCCTGCTTTTCACCTGCAACGGCCGCGGAACCCGGCTCTTCAGCCAACCGCACCACGATGCGCTGGCGGTGCAGCAAGTGTCAGGCGGGATCCCCCTGGCGGGCTTTTTTGCGGCAGGCGAATACGGGCCGGTCGGCGGCAAGAACTTTATCCACGGTTTCACCGCCAGTCTGGCGGTTTTCGAGGATTCGTGAACAACCCGGCTTGTGCAAAAGCATCGATTTCGATTACAAATTAGCCCTTCCGACGTTCGAGTAGAGTAGTCCGACGACAGGGATGTCGAGTCCGCCGCATGAAGCCGTTTTTTCGCAGCGTGCGCCTGGCCTGGCAGTTTCGCGGCCGATTGTTGCTGTCGCTTGGGACGGCAATCGTCGCGGCCGTGCTGTGGAGCGTCATATTCCTGGCCGTCCACCCGTGCATGAAGATCCTCAGCGGCGTGCGTTCGCTGGCGGATTCGGTCGAGGCCGATATCGAACAAGTTGAAAAGCAAGCCGCCTCTCACCGCGCGAAAATCGACAAACTGAAGCAGGAACGTGATGCGGCACTGACATCCGCAACGCGCGACGACATCGACAATCGGATCAGTCAATTCCACTGGAAAGTCCGCCATGACGACTTGATGATCTGGCGGCTCCGGCTTCTCCAGCGATTCTACATCCGCTGCCTGCCCGAGGATCGATTCAAGACCCTCGTCGTGCTGTTGGCCGGCGTGCTCTCGATCATCGCGATCAAAGGGGTCTTCGAGTTCGCACAGGAATCGCTGGTCGGAAGCGTGACGAACCTCACGCTTTATCGATTGCGCAATCAGTTCTTTCGCAATGTCCTGCGGCTCGATCTTCAGAGCTTTTATCAAGCCGGTTCCCACGACCTGACTGCACGATTCACCAATGACGCGGAAACGCTCGCCGCCGGACTCAAGACGCTATTCGGCAAGGTCGTGGCGGAACCGCTCAAAGCGCTCGGCTGCATCGTGATCGCCTGCACGGTGTCCTGGCAACTGACGCTTTTGTTTCTCGTCCTGGTGCCGCTCGGAGTGCTGGTCATGGGCCGCGTGGGCCGGCTGATGAAACGCGCCAGCAAACGAGTGCTCGAACGGATGTCGAACATCTTCAAGCTGCTGCAGGAAACGTTTCACGGCATCCGCATCGTCAAGGCATTTACCCAGGAAGCGTTCGTCCGTCGCCAGTTTCTCAAAGCGACTCGCGAGTACTACCGCCGCGCCATGCGCGTCATTCAGATCGAAGCCCTGGCCGGCCCGGTGATCGAGATCATGGGCATTGCGGGCGTCATGATTTCCGTCTTGATCGGCGCCTATCTGGTATTGAGCGGCCAAACCGACATTTGGGGCATTCGGCTCACGCGCTATCCGCTCGATCACGAAACGCTGGTTTTGCACTATACGCTTCTGGCGGCAATCGCCGACCCGATTCGAAAATTATCCAGCGTCTACACCAAGCTGCAGGCCGCTGCGGCCGCCGCGGAACGAATCTTCGCCGGCATCGACCGGCGGCCTGCACTCGCCCGACTCGCCGGCGCTGACCGGCTGCCAACCCATGAAAAAGAAATCGCGTTCCGCCAGGTAACGTTCGGCTACGAAGCCGACCGGCCGATTTTGCAGGAGATCGAACTGACGGTTCCGTTCGGCCAGGTGGTTGCCGTCGTGGGGCCCAACGGCTCCGGCAAGACCACGCTGCTGAACTTGTTGCCCCGATTTTTTGACCCGCAGCAAGGTTCCATTCTGATCGACGGCGTCGATCTGCGCAGCGGTTCGCTTCGCAGCCTGCGACGCCAAATCGCAATGGTGACGCAAGACACGGTCCTTTTCGACGACACGATTCATGCCAATATCGCCTTCGGCCTGAAGCACGCGACCCGGGAGCAAATTGAAGCCGCAGCGAAAAAAGCGTACGCGCATGAATTCATCGACAAACTTCCTCATGGTTTCGAAACGAACACCGGCGAACTCGGCAGGGCGCTCTCCGGCGGCGAAAGACAACGAATCGCACTGGCCCGGGCCATTCTCCGCGATCCGCGCATCCTGATCCTCGACGAATTTACGAGCCAGATCGATGCCGACAGCGAGGCAAAGATCCATCAAGCACTCGTGGAGTTCATGCGCGGCCGGACGACGTTTGTGATCACGCATCGTCTCAACAGCCTCGAAATTTCCGACCGAATCGTCGTGCTGGAAGGCGGGCGCATCGACTCGGTGGGCAAACATCACGAGCTACTGGCGAAATCCGCGGTCTATCGCCGTCTGACCGAAGCTTTTTCCATGCGAGCCGCCGCATGAAATCGTTGTGGTCGACGACCTGGCAACCCGTGCACGCCGGCATCCGTCCACTGGCGGCGCCCGAGACCTCCACGCCGCTGCACGTCATTTTTCTTCTTTTGATTTCCTGGTTTTTCTTCTTTCATGGCTTGGCGGATCGCGATGTGTGGAGCAGCCATGAAGCGCGGGCGGGCCAGAATGCCCAGCGCATGCTGGACGATCGCTCCTTTGGATTGCCGCGCTTATTTGACGATCGCTTCGATTTCCAAAAGCCGCCGCTCTACTATTGGCTGGTCGCCGCGGTCACGACGATTCGCGGCGGTCGCGTCGACGCCTGGACCATTCGCTTGCCCGCTGCACTGGCGGCAACCGGCTGCTTGTTCCTGCTGTGGCACTGGCTTCGCCGAAACGGCCGGCGGCTGGCGGCGATCGTCTCGCCCTTGCTGCTCGCCACGATGGTGCATTTCACCTGGCTCGGCCGGACCGGTCGAATTGATATGCCGCTGGCATTTACCATTGCCCTGGCCATCTTCACTCTCTCTTCGCGGCGCTGGTGGTGGCTAGGCGGATTGTCGCTGGCGGCGGGCTTGCTTCTGAAAGGGCCAATCGGGTTCGTGCTGCCGGTTGCGGTCGTCCTTGGCTCCGCACTTTGGTCGCGGGAAATCCGATCGTGGCGACTGCTGGCAGGGCCGACGATCGGCCTTTTGGCCGGCCTGCCCTGGTTCATTTGGGCGAATGTTGAAACCAAGGGCGAGTTTGTTCGTGTCTTTTTCTGGTATCACAACGTGCAGCGTGCGCTGGGCGATGCCGAGGCATTGTCGGTACATCCGTGGTGGTATTACCTTCCCCGGCTGATGGTCGACGCCTTGCCGTGGTCGCTGCTCTTGCCATTCGTCTTGATCTACTGGATTCACAATCGAGACGCTCGCCTGGATCGAGGGATGCGGCTGGGCTTGACCTGGATGCTTGTGATCGTTGCCGTGCTGTCGTGTGCTCGCTTCAAGCGAAGCGATTATCTGATCCCGGCGTATCCGGGGCTGGCATTATTGCTCGGCTGTGCAGCCGAGAAATTGCTTCCGTCGCTGCAGTTCCAGTGGCGTCGTCGTGCCGCGGCGGCGTTGGTAAGTGCAGTCCTTTTGCTCGTCGGCGCGTGGACCTGGTGGTTGCACGACGAACTACCGCGAGTCGAGCCGATGCGCGAGCAGCGGACCTTTGCCAGGCGGATTCGGGAAATTGCACCGACGCCGAATATCATCCTGTTCTTTCGGGCCGAGGCGCATGCGTTGACGTTTCACCTGGGCAGGCCGGTCAACACATTTCTGGAGTGGGAAAACCTCGACATCTGGGCAGGCCGGCCTGGCACACATTACATCGTTATGCCGCCGGAATGCGCCGAAGAATGGTCACGACATGTCGTTTCCGGTAAACTGGAGATCGTCGCGCAGAACAGCGATTGCATTGGCGGCCCACACGAAAAGCCGCTCGTTCTCGTTCGCACGATCCCCGGAAGATGATTGACCATGGCTCATCCCGCAAACAAGCCGGCCATCTCCAAATCGCCAATTAGCATCGCCTTGCCTGTACGCAATGCCGGTCCCCGGATCGAGAAGGCCGTGACGGCCTGGATCCATTTCCTCGACAAGCTGCACCGCCCGTATGAATTCATCATCGTGGACGACGGAAGCAGCGATGACACCGGCGACAAGGCGCTTGCATTGGCAGCACGATGGCCTCAGATTCAAGTGCATCAAAACGTACAGGCGCTCGGCTTCGGCGCATCGTTGAGAACCGCGCTCGACAAGGCGACGCATCCATTGTTCTTTTACTCGTCGCTCGATTACCCATACCTGCCGCATGAACTGCAAAAACTGCTCGACCGCATCGACGACGTCGATATTGCCTGCGGTTATCGTGCTGCCCGACCGCTGCCCAAGTGGGCTCGAATCACCCGCGGCACGATCAATCTCTTGCTCCGTTTGCTGATCGGTCTTCGCCGCGACGATTTGCCGGGCTGGCTCGGGGCCAAGGCGCATTGGTATTCCTGGCTGGTGCGACTATTCTTCGGCGTGCAAGTCGCGGACGTCGATTGTGCGTTCAAGCTTTTTCGGCGCGAAATCTTTGTTCGCATCCCGATTCAGTCGAACGGCGACTTCGTCCATACGGAGATCCTCGCCAAGGCGAACTTCCTGACATGCTGGATGGATGAGGCGCCGCTGGGCGCCGGAGAAAAAGACGCGATCGTGGATTTCCGTTGGAACAATCGTGCCCGCGAATTCTGGAAAGTGCTCAATCATGCGGACTTCGGGCCGCCGTTGCTTCCGCAGCCGGCGTCGCCGGCGGCAGCGACTTCTCCGGCCTGATTCGATCTACCGTTTTGGCTGTGCCGGCAGCCACGTCGATGCTACGCTATTGCCATGACTCCTGCAGTGAAACAGTGCCTGTCCCGGATTGCGCCGTCCTTGGCGCTGTTGCTGCCATTGCTTTCGGGCTGCAATCGGATTTCGGACCAGCCGGATATCGTCTGGGGAAAACGCGGCGTACGCGACGGCGAATTCATTCGCCCCCGCGCGGCCGCCATCGACCGCGAAAATCGTTTGTTCATCGTCGATTACACCGCACGCATCCAGGTTTTCGACTTGAATGGAAAATATCTCGGACCAACGTGGACCACGCCGGACTATCGCAACGGCCGGCCGAGCGGGCTCGGCATCGCCAAGGACGGTAACTTAATCGTCTGTGACTCGCACTACCACTGCGTGCGACTTTATTCTCCACAAGGCGAAGAACTTCGCAAACTGGGCGGCGTCGCCGGCAGCGAACCGGGGCAATTCGGCTACATCAGCGACGCAGTTCAGGATGATGAGGGCTACTTTTACATCTCCGAATTCGGCGAAAACGACCGCATTACGAAACTCGATTCGGAAGGCCGATTCATCAAGAACTGGGGCAAAGCCGGCGAATCGCCCGGGGAATTCCGACGCGCTCGAGCTCTCGCCCTGGGGCCGGATGGATTGCTTTACGTTGCCGATGCGATTAACCACCGGATCCAGGCATTCACCCGGAACGGCGATTTTGTGCGCTGCATCGGTTCATCGGGCACGGGGATGGGCGAATTGCGCTATCCGTACGATCTGGCTTTTGATCACAAGAAAAACCTCTACGTCGTCGAGTATGAGAACCATCGCGTGTCGAAATTCACGATTGACGGCCAATGGCTTGGGTGTTGGGGCCAACCTGGTCGCGAGCCTGGTCAACTTGCGAGTCCCTGGGCATTAGCGGTTGACCGCAAGGGCCGGGTTCACATAATCGACACCGAGAACCACCGCGTTCAACGAATCGATTTTTGACGGGTGTTCATGGCGCGGATCACGCCTTTTCTTGAGCGACACTGGCTGGCCCTGGTCCTGCTGCTGGTCGGCGTTGTCGTTGCCCAATGGCTCTGGCGGCGCCGGCGCTCGGGGCGCGGTCAGTTATTCTGGCCCATCCTCGTTACCGCCGTCGCTGTATTTGGCGCTGGCGGGATCATACTCCCCAGCGAAGCGGCAATGTGGTCGGCGGCCGGGCTCGCGGCCCTCCTCTTCGTAACCGTTTTGGTCCTCCTAATCAGCGGCTCATGGTCCTATTATGTCGGACTTGCGCTTGCCGCGGGCCTGAGCGCCAGTCTGGGCGGCTGGCTGATGCAGCCGATTTCGACCGGCCTCGTCGAAAGCTGGCGGATGCTGCGCAGCGTTGAAATCGGCGAAACGCTTTGGTTCTTTATCCCGGTCGTCGTTATTTACGCCTTCTGGTTCATTCGCCTTATTGTTTGGACGATCCGTCCACAGGATTACTCCGAATTAATTCCAAGCATCCTTCCGCTTCAACTCCTATTGCAGTTATCGCCGTTTCAGGGCAAGCGAAGACCGTACGTTATTTGGGCGGTCTACGTGGTTTTCGGGATCGGCATCGCAGTTCTCTACTTCGTGGTCCGCCGCTATGCCCCCAACCTGATTCGCTGGTATGCGGTCATTTTGTTGTGGCACTCACTTTGCGTTCTGGTCGTCTGGATGAGTTTTCGCAGCCTGGCTGCGCTGGGTCCGTTTCGTCGCGTGGCCGCCATTGCATTGCGCTGTGTCCTCGTCACGCTCGCCGTCCTCGCGCTCGCCGAGGTGCGCATGCGAAAACAAAGCGAGGCGCTGACCGTGCTTTTTCTGGTGGACCGCTCGCTGAGCATCCCCGAGGAGCCGGAGATCCGCGGCGGACTGGCGGTCGATACCCGGCGCGAACGGGTGCGCAGCTTTATCGCCAACGCTGTCCACAACCGCGGAAGCGGACGCGAACTGGATCAATCGGGTGTGGTCGTTTTTGGCCGGCGGCCGCGATTGGTTCTGCCGCCGAGCACGACCGATAAGCTGATCCTCAACGAAGAGTTGGCATCCAACGTTGATCCGTATTACACCGACATCGCTGCATCGATCAAACTGGCGCTGGCCTCATTTCCTGAAAATACCAGCAAGCGCATCGTCCTGATTTCGGATGGCAACGAGAACCTCGGCAACGCCGAGGAACAGGCACGGCTGGCGAAACTCAATAACGTTCAAATCGACGTCGTCACGCTGGCGGCCGGCTATCGAAATGAGAACGAAGTGCTCGTGCAAGCCGTCGAAGCGCCGCCGCTCACCGAGCAGGGATCGCGGCTTCCCATCCGGGTCCTGCTGCGCAGCTACAACCCGCGGATCGTGCGCGGCGAATTGAGACTTCGGCAGGAGAGTACAGACACGTCGATCCTGGTGCCCATTGTCCCAGGCCCGGGCGTCGAAAAGATCGACGGCCTGACCGCCATCGTCCAGCTGCGGCCTGGATTGAATTCGTTTTCGTTCCGGCAAACAATCGGCAACGACAAGCAATCTTACACGTACAAAGCCGAATTCAATCCGCTTGGCATCGTCGATGAAAATGGCGATTTCGTCAAAGGCCTGGGCGGCGACCGCATTCAAAACAACTCGGCGACGACGCACGTCGTCACGCTGGGCCAGCGCCGCGTGTTGTTTATTGAATCCGAAGGCGCCCAGGGACAGCACAAGCATTTGATCGATTTGCTGTCGCAGCCGGGCAAATCGAAGTTTCAAATCTTTCCGATTACGCCGTCGAAATTGCCGGCCACGAAGGGCGAACTCGGGCTTTTCCTCAGCAACTTCGACAGCATCGTGATGGCCAATGTGCCGGCGGAGCAATTCACTCAAGATCAAATGGAAATGATCCGGGCCAATACCTTCGATCAGGGTTGCGGCCTTGTCATGATCGGAGGTCCCGACAGCTTCGGCGCGGGCGCCTGGCAGGACACGCCGGTCGAAAAGGCGCTGCCGGTGGACTGCGACATCAAGTCGCTGCAAGTCGCCGGCAAGGGTGGGCTCGTTCTGATCTTTCATGCCTCGGAAATCGCTGAGGGTGTTCGCTGGCAGAAAGAAATCGCCAAGCTGGCGGTCAAGAAGCTTTCGCCGGTGGACATGGTCGGCGTCGTTTACTGGGATTTTCGCACGAAATGGCATGTCCCTTTTCAGACCATCGGCGGCAATCGCGGCTCCATACTCGGCCAGATCGACAAGATGACGCCTAACGATATGCCCGATTGCAACCCGTCGCTGGAGATGGCCTACGACGAATTGATGAAGCCCAGCCATTCGCTCGCAATCAAGCACATCATTTTCATCAGCGACGGCGATCACTGGAATGCGGACGGCCGGCTCCTGGCCAAGATGAAAGCGGCAGGCATCAGTTGCACCACGGTCTGCATCACTT